>Ga0268262_10001527_pt1 | contig 28531 bp, 21 predicted proteins | sample TergutNc150P3_FD_190354 | JGI IMG/M metagenome (GOLD analysis project Ga0268262, IMG submission 190354) | Nasutitermes corniger P3 segment gut microbial community from laboratory colony in Florida, USA - Nc150 P3 (SPAdes) (version 2) | ecosystem: Host-associated > Arthropoda: Insects >... | reverse complement strand
AACTCCTTCAAAGCGCGGGCGGTTTGAACGAGCTTACCCAAAAGGTAAAGAGCGGTTCCGAGAAAATGCTGAGCGGCAGCCAGGGAGCGATGAATGAAAGCCAGACCTTTAACCGGAACCTTGAGATTATGTCGCAGGAAATAGCAGGCGGCATGAACGAGATGGCCACGGGCGCGGATCAGATAAACATAGCGGTAAACCGGGTCAATGATATGACCCAAAAGAACCGTGAAGCCATCGACGATTTGTTAAAGGAAGTCTCCCGGTTTAAGGTGGAGTAGCGACAGCCGGAACCTTACCCTACTGTGTTTCTCAATACCCCGCAGCCCTCGACCTCGATCTCGCATACATCCCCTGTTTTCATGCAGCGATGGGGTGTAAAGCCCGCTCCGACTCCGGCTGGTGTGCCGGTGGCGATAATGGTTCCAGCGTCAAGGGTCATGCCCCCGGAAAGCTCTTCGATGATAAATTCCGGAGAAAAGATCATATCCAGAGTGTTTCCGTTTTGGCGCAATTCGCCGTTTACACGCGAGCGAACCGCGAGTTTAAGCGGCGTTTTGAATTCGTCCATAGTAACGACGTAAGGCCCGAAGGCGGTAAAAGTGTCCAGGCTCTTTCCAAAAAACCACTGGTTGTGATCGCGCTGCGTATCGCGTGCGCTGAGATCGTTAAAACAGCAGAGGCCAAAGACATAATCCCAGGCGTTTTCCCGCTTTACCCGCCGCGCGTCCTTGCCGATAACCAGCGCCAGTTCCGCTTCGTAATCCAGCCGCTCGTTGATGTCAAAATGCCCCTCAATAATTCCGTCTGAACCCAGCGCCCTTACCGTCCGTTTGGAAAAGTAAACGCTTTTTTCGCGCTTTTCATCAGATTTAATATCGAAATTACCCGATTCTTTGGCGTGATCCATGTAATTAAGCCCAAGGCAGATGATATCATGATGGGGAACGGGAACGGGCGCCTCCGGTTTTACTTCATTCACGGGCTTTCCGCTTTTTTCTTCGGCTTCCCGCAGTTTGTCCATGTTTGTGCTGTTTGCCAGACCGTGGCGGATTATAAAATCAAGGACGCTCGAATAGTCCATGTGCAGGCTGGCAAAGGAGTGAACGCTTTGCAGATCCTTTGAAAAAATACCGGCTTCTTCCTTACCGTTGTGTATCCATGTGGCGAATTTCATATAATTCTCCCTTTACCAAAAAATTGTAAACTACTATTATTAAGTAGGTTACTTTCAAAATTCGTTTTTGGAAATACCTTAATCCTAAACAATTTGAGGAAATATTATGGCATCTTTAACTATTCCGGCGGCTGCCGGTACAACCTACGATTTATTGGCGCTGGGGGCCCTTGTAACCCGGCTGGATCCGGGGATTGTTCCTTTTGCAGAGGCGGATGATTACCGTCTTCATGTGTCCGGCGGCGAGTACAATGTGGCGGCGAATTTGTCATCCTGTTTCGGCATGAAAACCGCCATCGCCAGCGCTATAGTGAATTACCCCATTGGCAAGCGCATAGAGCGCGCGGTTCAGAAGGCGGGCGTTACTCCATATTACAAGCGTTTTGAGCATGACGGGGTACGCGGGCCGAACATGGCTACTGTGTGGAGCGACCGCGGTCAGGGTGTCCGCGCGCCTGTGGTATTCTACAACCGTTCCAACGAGGCGGCTCAGCAGCTTGCGCCAGGGAGTTTTGACTGGAACGCGATTTTTGGCGCTGCCCTTGGGCAATCAAAAATTCGCTGGTTCCACTCAGGCGGCATTTTCAGCGCCCTCTCGCCGACCACCTCACAGCTCGTTATCGAAGCGATGCAGGCCGCGAAGAAAGCCGGCGCTGTGGTATCCTTCGATCTGAACTACAGGGCGAAGCTCTGGGCAGTTGCGGCGGCGGAGCAGGGCAAAAGCGCCGCTCAAGCCGGCGAAGAGGCGGCCAAAACCTTGCGGAAAATCGCCGGTTACGTGGACATATTGGTCGGAAACGAAGAGGATCTTCAAAAGGGACTTGGGCTAAAAGGTCAGGATGTGGAAGCCAAAGGCTCTCTCGATCCATCGGCGTTTTTTAAAATGATCGAAAACGTTACAAAGGACTTCCCCAATATCAAGGCAGTGGCAACCACTTTGCGCGAGGTTCATTCCACCAACCGCCACACATGGAGCGCCGTACTTTGGATAGACGGCAAGCAGTACCAGGCCCCTACCACCGAACTTGATGTCTACGACAGGGTTGGCGGCGGCGATGGTTTTGCATCGGGGCTGTTCTACGGCCTTTTGTCCGGTAAAAGCCACGAGGAAGCCCTGCGCCTTGGCTGGGCTCACGGAGCGATGCTGACCACCACGCCGGGCGATACCTCCATGGTCACGCTGGACCAGGTAGAGGCTTTTGCCAAAGGCGGTTCGGCGCGCATTCAGCGGTAAACGCAAAACACAGGCGTAAACTTGACTTTTTTAAGATTTTTCCAATAATATAAGTCAAGAACGAGTTTTGACTTATCTCAGCGTAGCGGCCCCTTCGTCTATCGGTTAGGACATGAGATTCTCAATCTTAAAAGAGGAGTTCAATTCTCCTAGGGGCTAAACGATCGTTTTATAAGTCATTACAGCATAAAGAATTAGCGCAAGCTTAACAAAAGCGATCGCCAAAACCCCACAAATCGGCGATCCTAAAGCTTATGGCGAGGCCGCAGAACAAGGACGGGATACGAGTAAGGTCCAGTTGCGTATATTTCTAAAAAAAAATATACTTTTAATTACAATCTATTCTTATTCGAAGGAGATTTTATGGCTGGCGAACAACTAAAAGGCAGATCGCTTCTTACCTGGCTGGATTTTGAGGCCGATGACATCCGCTATCTCATTGAGCTTTCAAAAACTGTAAAGGCCGAAAACCGCCGGGGAGAAGCCAAACAGCGTTTTACCGGCAAGACCCTTGCCATGATTTTCGAGAAACGTTCCACCCGCACAAGATGCGCCTTCGAAACCGCCTTCGGCGAAGAGGGGGGACACCCCGTGTTTCTTTCCACCCAGGACATACAACTTGGGGCCAAGGAATCTATTGAAGATACCGCCCGCGTGCTTGGAAGGATGTTCAGCATCATTGAGTTCAGGGGCTTTAAGCAGTCCACGGTCGAAACCCTGGCAAAATATTCCGGTATTCCGGTCATCAACGGACTTACCGACGATTATCACCCCACCCAGGTTCTGGCGGACATTATGACCCTGGAAGAAAGCTTTGGGCCGTGCAAAGGAAAAAAAATCTGCTTTGTCGGGGACGGCAGAAACAACGTTGCCCGCTCTCTCCTCGTGATCTGTTCCAAATTGGGGGTGAACTTTACGATCATCACCCCCGCTGTCCTGAATCCTGACATGGCCCTCATAGACAAGTGCAGCCCCATATCCACGGTATCGGGAGCGAAGATCAAGATTACCGATAAACTTGACGAAGTTGAAGGAGCGGACGCTCTCTACACCGATGTTTGGGTTTCCATGGGGGAAGAAGCAAAAAAGGCGGAACGGGAAAAGCTCTTACGTCCTTATCAGGTGAATCAGGCCCTTATGAACAAAACCGGACGAAAGGATGTGGTCTTCCTCCACTGCCTTCCCGCCGTAAAAGGCGAAGAAGTTACAGCGGAGGTAATCGACGGCCCTCAGAGCCGCGCCTGGGACGAGGCGGAGAACCGCAAACACACAATTAAGGCAATAATGCTGGCTGCTTTAGGCTGTTAAGTGAAAAACTTAATTTATCGCAGAATATGGCGCTTACAATAAGCTAAACTTGATAAAGAGGCCGGGCAAAACACCAAATGAAAGCTACCTGTAGAATCCGGCTTCGGAGCCGACTGCCCACTGAATTTTTTTGGCTTTTGTGCTGGTGAATTTCCATGGCAGTTACAATTCAGTGGTCAGGCAATCACTTCACTTTACGGCTAACCTCTATTCTCTCGTCTTCTTAGCCGGAGAATTCCAGAGGCTTCCATTTGGGTTTTGTCCGGCCTCATTGCCAGATTTAGCCTGTTAATTAAGCGCCAGATTCTGCAATACGTTTAGTCAAACACGGACTACCTTCGCTTCTGTAGGCATTAAGCCAAGCCAAATGATTTTGCCTGCTTCAGCAGGGTGAAATGCAAAGTATTACCGAATGTAAAACCTTTTTTATTCGAATGAATCTTGGTTTGTCTGAAGGCGCCGCGCAAAGCCTTGCAAGGGCGCACGGCGTGCAAAAGAAGAGGCCAGGCCAGAGCCTGCGTCAGAAGAGGCCACGACCGTCTAGCCTGCGGTAAGGCTTTGCGCGGCGCCTTAAAGCTTAGTCGGATTTATTCACATAAATTTAGGTCTTAATCACCTCTCCCTGCCGATAATATAAAACATGAAAAGGAATATTCTCGCTTTATTATTTTTATTGCTTGTCGTGGTTTTTTCCGCCGCTCAAACAACAAATAACGAGCCTTTCAGGCAGGAAGGGATTGCTTCCTGGTACGGCAAGGAATTTGAGGGCAAGCCCACGGCTAACGGGGAGATTTTTAATCCCAGTCTTTTTACCGCGGCCCATCCGACCCTGCCCTTCGGAACCGTTTTAACGATCACCAACAAACAAAATAAGAAGCAGGTTACGGTCAGGGTAAATGACCGGGGACCCTTTGTTAACGCCAGAATTATCGATCTGTCAATGGCGGCGGCGGAATCCCTGGACATGATAAACACCGGAACTGCATCTGTGATCGTTGAAAAAGCTCTGAATGATGTTTTGGGACCTATATTAGGGCCGCTATCGAAAAATGAAGTTTCAATTCCGCTAACTTCGGCAGAAACAACAAGTACTGAAGAACTCATGAAGCAAAAGCCTGGGGCAGCTTCGTCTACCTCTGCGGTTCAGGGGGCCTCTACAGCTCAGGTTGCCTCACAGCCAACTACCCGGCTGGAAATTGTCAATGTCCCGCCTGATTCACCGCTGGTTGAGGAATTCTACAATGCGCCTGCGGCAAAAATTGTGGGGGGCATCCCGCCGGCCACAAGCCCCAAATCTTACCGTTTGCAGGTAGGCGCGTTTACGGTTCCGCGAAACGCGCTTAACGCGTTTGAAAAGCTGAAAAGCGCGGGCCTGAATCCCGCTTACGAGCAATACGGCGAATTTTACCGCGTTGTGCTTGCGGGACTCAAGGCAAATGAAATACAGGCAATCGCGCAAATACTTGCGAATAACGGATTTCCGGAAGCAGTACTCAGGGAAGAAACCAACTAAACAAGGCTTAGTAAAAAACTTCCCATGGACAAGCGTGTTTTAGGCGCGGATCTTCTGCTTTTGTTGACCGCCGCGGTCTGGGGATTCGGCTTTGTCGCGCAACGTTCAGGGATGCAGTATGTTGGGCCCTTTACTTTCAACGCGATTCGTTTCCCCTTGGGGAGCCTTTCGCTTCTGCCGCTAATAGCATGGCGTCGCCGCCGTAAAACGAACCAAAAAAGCGGCGACCATATCCTCTTTTCATCATTTTTTGCCGGAACATGTCTTTTTATCGCGGTTGCCTTTCAGCAACTGGGAATAATGTTCACCACCGCCGGAAACGCGGGGTTTATTACCGGCCTCTACGTAATATTTACGCCAATTTTTGGAATCTTTCTGGGCAGAAGCACAGGAAAAGCCACCTGGATTGGCGCGATTCTCACTTTTACTGGGCTTTATTTTTTAAGCTCCTCAGGCCCGTTAAAGGACATTAACGTCGGAGACATTATCATTGCCATTAGCGCGGTGTTTTGGGCTTTTCATGTGCTTGTCATTGACGTTCTGGTGCAGAAAACCGATCCCATAGAGCTTTCTTCCGGGCAGTTTGCTTTTGCAGGCTTTTACGCCCTTATCGCCGCTTTTTTGGCGGAACCCTTTCTTTCAAGCTGGCTTTTATTTTCATCTTCTTTATCCTCATCCAATCTGGTAGGCTGGAAAAGTTTTCCGGCGCTGATAAGCGGCCTCTCATCAGGAGAAATTTCTTTTGCGTTTGTTTCAGGCGCGGTAATTCCCATACTTTACGGCGCTTTTGGCTCAGCCGGCGTCGGTTACACTTTGCAGGTGGTAGCCCAGCAGTACGCCCCGCCGGCGCACGCTACGATCATTCTATGCCTGGAAGGTTTTTTCGCCGCCATTGGCGGCATCATGCTGCTACACGAACCGGCGGGAACACGAACAATTATTGGATTTGCCTTCATGCTCTGCGGAATGTTGATCAGCCAGTGGGAACTGGTCCGCCGCCGCCGCTAACTTTTCCTGCCGTCCGCAATGCCGTTCGCCTCAGCAATACAGTCGAGGAAAGCTTTTTCCAAGTCCGACATGGCAGAGTCAAGCTCCGCCTTCTTATCTTTGTTATAAGCGGGAAGGCGCTCGCTTAGGTTAATTACCGGGGCGCTATGGATAATCACTTTTCTTGGGAAAATATTCACCCTGTTCCGGAACGCGCCTCCCATGCTACGGCTGGCGAAATCCCAGAGATTCTGAACATATTCAACCTTTTTATGGATGACCGTATCTTCCGTCGGAAGCGGAATGCGATAGTACCAGCAAAAATCCACCAGCTCCATATGCCGCGCAATATACCACGCCTCACCGGCCTTCAGATCCACAGAGCAACGCTCAACTACTGACATACCTTCCAAATTATCAACCCCAGGAATAAAAATCCGATCCCAGCAGATCTGGCGCACTCTGTACATTCTGGCGAAAAAATCTCCCTCGCCCTTTTCGCCCAACATCCGCTCCGAGGTCTCCAGAGCGATGTTAATTACCCTGTCAAGGCGCTCCTCAAAGGGTGCGGAAGTATCCGCTGTTATTTGATAGCGTTTCTCGATAACTTCAAGGATATGATCCCTGCATTGCTTAACCCTTTCGGTGAAAAGCATTTTTTTTCTGCCCGTACCGGAAAACCCGCAAAGCTTTTCAATTTTTTTTAGCAGCAATTCGAGCGTAAAGTTGCCCCAGGAGCCGAAACGAAAATGCACCGATATGGGAAGGATTTCCAAAGGGCAATCCAAACCTTTCGCCGCGAGCTGTTTAGCCGCCTGGAAACCAATACGGATAACACCGGGTTCCAGCCGTGGAACGGCGTCGGCTGTATAAGAGACCTGGCCCTCGGGCGCCAGCGCGACCGGATACGGACCGTTAGCGATAGCGGTGAAAATCCTTGCCATTCCCTTGCTGTCCATTTTCGCGTGATGAATCGGCATGGCGCCAACATTGGGCATGATGAACCTTGCTACCCAGCCGCCCCAGCGGACTACTTCGTAGCCGTACACAAATACGGCGTGCGGCCACCGCGCAAACCTGACACCCGCTTTTAAAGCGAGTCTCCTTAGCCTGAAAAGGAAAAACCAGGACAATAACTGGGGTTCTCCGCCGTTTGGATGACGGAAAGCGATTATACAGCGGCTTTTCCCGGATAAAGCCCGCTCAAACGCCTTAAACAGATGTTTTTCCCCCCGTAAAACCGTCCTGGCAACGCCAAAAAAAAGAAAAAGATACAATCTGGCCAACAATTTTGCGAGGAGAACCACAAATTTGGATATCCGGGGCTCATTAACTTTGATATCCGAAAAAGCGCTGATAATCGGGCGCCTGCTTGGTGCGTACATTTATATGTGTAATTTATCAAAATAAAATGGGAATTTCAAGAATTAAATACCTGTATTGTTTAATCATCGTTTTTAATCATCGATGGCGCCGTAAACAGTCTGAACAAACCCGCGCTGAAGATCGCTGTTAATCCCCGACACAAGCTGGATAAAGAAAAGGGCCGTCATTTCTTCGACCGGATCCACACAGTAATAAGTGCCCATATAACCATCCCAGGCCCATTCGCCAACAGAGCCATTGAGCCCCGATTCGGCAGTGTTCAACATGGTTCGTACGCCCAGACCGTATCCGTAGCCGGTCATATGGCCAAAGAACGCAGGCCTTAACATTGATGTTTCACAATGGTTTGTCCTGATAAGCTCTATAGTCTTTCTGGAAAGGATACGCTCGTTTCCCAGCTTGCCGTTATTAAGCAGCATTTGGGCATATTTGGCACAGTCAAGCATAGTAGAACAAAGGCCCCCGCCGCCTGACTCAAAAGCCGGAGGATTGACAGACGCGTTGTCCTCGCCTTTTATTTCTTCCAGTCCATTTGGGCCAAGTTTGTATGGCGTTACTACTCTGTTCTGTTTCTCCTGGGGCACATAAAAAGCCGTATCGTTAAGTCCCAGCGGTTTGAAAATCGTATCCGCCAGATATTCACCGAGAGTTTTACCGGAGATCACCTCTATAAGCCGGCCCAGCACATCATGGGAAAACCCGTATGTCCATTGCTCGCCCGGATGGAAGCAGAGAGGCGTCCTGGCCGCCTCGTCTATCATTCTGGCTGTGTTCCATGGCTTTCCTGCTTTTGCATCCCTTGCGGCTTTTCCGTAAATTTTCCCCATGGCCAGTGCAGAGTAACTTCCGTCCCCGGGATAAGGCAAGCCGGAAGTCATAGTGAAAAGATGTTCAAAGGTGATGGGATTTTTTGCGGGCGCCAGCTTAATCACGCCGCGCTTGTCAATTTCCGCGACTTTAGCATCCTTAAAAGCAGGGATGAAATCCGCAATAGGCTGGTGAAGCCTGAAAAAGGCTTTTTCATAAAGGGTCATGGCTGCCGCTATGGTAAAAGTCTTGCTCATGGAATAAATGCGGTAAATGGCGTTGTTTTCAAGACGTTCCTTTTTCTCCAGATCCCTCATACCAAAGCTGGAACAATAGGCTTCTTCGCCCCGGCGAATGATCATTCCCCCTGCTCCCGCCACCTTGCCCTGATCCACTATACGCTGTAAGTATGCGTCTACATTCTTTAAGCGAGCCGCACTAAGCCCGTGTCCTGTTCCTTTCAACTGATCTCTCCTTCTATTAAAAATAGCTTAATTCAAAATCTCATATAATTACAGGTAATGCAGGATCTGCGGGTAAAGGGCAATTTAGCTGGAGAAATGAACCTACAGAATTGTTCCCCCGCCAACAACGGTATCGCCGTCATAAAGTACCGCCGCCTGACCTTGCGCTATTGCCCACTGCGGTTCATCAAATTCAATATGAACAGTATCATCCGAGGTCTGCGTCACTGTTGACCACTGTTCGGCCTGGTTGTAGCGTATCTTTGTTTTAACGCGGATGGGGCTGTTTATTTTCTCGCAGGCTATAAAGTTAAAGTCAGAGGCGTCAAGCGATTTGGCAAACAGTCCGTCTCTTTCACACAGCGTTACGGTGTTGTCCTTTACGTTCTTGGTATGCACATATAGCGGGCTTTTCAGGGAAAGCCCAAGCCCTTTTCGCTGCCCAATGGTATAGCGGATTATGCCTTTATGCCTACCCAGAACAGCGCCGTGTATATCCACAAAATCGCCATCTTCATTTTTTTTGCCGGTATATTGTTCAATAAATTCCGCATAGCTGCCGTCATGCACAAAGCAAATATCCTGGCTGTCGTGCTTGTCCGCGTTTACAAAACCCTGTTCCCTGGCAATGCCTCGTACCGCAGATTTGCGAAGGGCGCCGAGCGGAAACAGGGTATGCGATAACTGTTCCTGTGTCATGGCGTATAACACATAGCTTTGGTCTTTCGTTTCGTCAGCCGCTTTTTTAAGCAGGTACCTTCCGGTTCCGGCGTCAAATTCAATTACGGCGTAATGTCCGGTTGCAATACAATCCATGCCGAGCTGTTTGGCGCGGTCAAGCAACCTCGCGAATTTGATATAGCGGTTGCAGTCAATACAGGGATTTGGCGTTGCACCTTTCTGGTAGCTTTCAATAAAACGGCCGATCACCTGTTTTTTGAAATCCTCAGTGAAGTTATAAACAAAAAAAGGTATACCCATAGCATAAGTCACGTTACGCGCGTCTGCTACATCTTCCAGAGAGCAGCATTTTTTTGTTTCGTGCGCCCCGATATCCTCATTTGTGAACAACTTCATGGTTATTCCGGTACAGTCAAATCCCTGCTGTTTCAACAGGTATGCGGCTACAGAACTGTCTACGCCGCCGCTCATGGCAATTAACGCCTTTTTGCCCATGCGCTCCCCTTAATGTCATTTGCCTCCAAAAGCCTGTTCCAGGTCGGCGATAATGTCGTCAATGTGTTCGGTTCCGATAGAGAGCCGGACGGTATTGGGCTTTATCCCCTGATCCAAAAGTTCATCCCCGGAAAGCTGGGAATGTGTTGTGCTTGCCGGATGGATAACCAGCGATTTGGAATCCGCCACATTGGCAAGAAGGGAGAATAGCTCCAGTTTGTCAATAAAGTTCCTGGCCTGTTCCGCGCCGCCCTTGATCTCAAAAGTGAAAATTGAACCCGCGCCTCGCGGAAAATACTTTTGATACAAAGCGTGATCCGGATGGTTGGGCAGAGCCGGATGGTTCAAGCTTTCTACCTTTGGATGCTTGCGTAGGTATTCTACCACTTTTAGCGCGTTTTCAACATGGCGCTCTGTCCGCAGTGACAGGGTTTCCAGCCCTTGCAGGAAAAGGAAGGAATGGAAGGGACTTACCGTCGCGCCGGTGTCTCTCATTAAGGTAACGCGGATCTTTATTATATAAGCGAGATTCCCCACCGCATCGGTAAGGACTACGCCGTGATAACTGGGATTTGGTTTTGAAAGGCCGGGGAATTTGTCATTTGCCGCCCAGTTAAATTTACCCGAATCCACTATCACGCCCCCGATAGCCGTTCCGTGACCGCCGATAAATTTTGTGGCGGAATGGAGAACCACGTCGGCACCATGCTCTATGGGGCGGAAGAGGCAGGGCGGCGAAAAGGTATTGTCCACGATAAGCGGGATGCCGTTTTTGTGGGCGATAGCCGAAAGCGCGTCAAGGTCAACAATAGTGGAATGGGGATTTCCAAGCGATTCCACAAACAGGGCCCTGGTGTCTTTGTTAATCGCCTTTTCAAAGTTCTTTGGGTCGCTGCCGTCTACAAAGGTTGTGGTTACGCCAAAATCGGGCAGGGTGTGGGCGAAAAGGTTGTAGGTTCCGCCGTAAATGCGCTTGTCGGAAACGATGTTGTGCCCCGCTGTGGCAATGTTCTGTATCGCGTAAGTTACCGCCGCCGCCCCTGAAGCGGTAGCCAGCGCGGCAACGCCTCCCTCAAGAGCCGCTATGCGCTGTTCAAACACGTCCGACGTTGGATTCATCAGGCGCGTGTAAATGTTGCCAGTTTCCGTTAAGGCGAACCTTCCGGCTGCCTGCGCGCAATCCTTGAATACGTAGGATGTTGTCGCGTAAATCGGCACTGCCCTAGCGTCGGTAGTTGGATCGGGCTTTTCCTGCCCGGCATGGAGCTGAAGCGTCTCAAATTTGTAATTTTTACCCATAGTCAAATTCTCCTTAAAATAAATAACACATATATCCTATGTGTTTACTAGGATAATACAGGACGATGACTTTTCTGTCAATAGGCTGGCAAAAAAACTTGAAACATAGTAAACCTATGTTATAATAAGGGTATTAAGTGATAGGCAGGTAAAACAGTGAAAATATCGACAAAAGGGCGTTATTCGCTCCGCATGCTTTTAGACCTGGCTGAGCATAAGAACGATGGGTTTGTCTCATTAAAAGATATTTCCGAGCGGCAGGGCATTTCCAAGAAATACCTTGAACAGATCGTTACCTTGCTGAACCGTCCCGGCATTTTGCGTACAAACCGGGGCAATAAGGGAGGGTATATGCTGGCAAAAGAGCCGGATAAATATACGGTTGGCCAAATTCTAAGAATAACCGAGGGAGGGTTGTATCCGGTTTCGTGTCTGGCGGATGAGCCAAATCAGTGTGAACAAAAAGGATACTGTAAAACATTGTGGGTATGGCAGGGTCTGGAAAAAATGATCAACAAATACCTTGACGGTATTACCATTCAGGATATAGTGGATACCTGTAAGGACTGCGCGTACGATTACGATATATAACCGCCAATTAACATAATTATGATAAATGCGTTTCCAGCCGCTGGAGCAGCACCGGGGCGACAATGGGTTTGTGTATATAATCAACAGCGCCAAGGCTTAAGCCTTTCTTTTTGCTTTCTTCATCGTCCATGGAAGTCAGGAAAATAATGGGAATTTCACGGGATTTATCGTCGCTTTTCAGTTTCTCCGCCGCTTCATACCCGTTCATTTCCGGCATTTCCACATCCAGCAGAATTAAGTCAGGCTGGATATGTTTAAGCACATCAAACATCTTCGATGCGGAAGGGCAGGGGTATACCACGTATAAATCTTTTAGGATGTTCCTGACGGCGCTTAGGTTGTCAAGGTTATCGTCTACTACGATAATTTTTCTTTGTTCACCGCTCATTTACCTACTTCCTTTTTTATTAAGCCGCGTTAGCGGCGATTTAATTTAGGTCTCCGCTTTGCGGAGACACTTCCTTTTCATATTTTTCAAGCCGCTCCGCCGCCTCGGCAAATTCCGAGGTTTCGATTTTTTCCCTCAGCCATGGTATTAAATCGGCGTCTTCCTCGTAATCGGCTTTTTCCAGCTCCGACATGGCCTCATCTGTTCCGCTCATATCATAACTTTCGCAGCTCTGCCGCAGTTTTGCCAGGAGCCGGCGGTCCGGAGCTTTAAGGCGCGGTTTCGCTTCATGAACGTCATTTTGTGCAAGCCATGCATTTATATTGGCTACAAGGGTTTCCGCGTCGGCAATGAGTTTGTCGTTTTTAGCCAAAACACCCTGCAAGTCGCCGGAGCGGGACATGTTTTCCAGCTCCAGGGCCGCTTCCCTTACCGCTTCCGCGCCTATACCGGCGCTCGTACCCTTCAACCCGTGTACGGTTATAACATAATCAGGCAGGGTCTCCGCCGAAACAGAGCGCAGTTTGTCCAGAATTCCCGGCGTGTTGGCGGTATAGGAGCGCAACAGGGGCAGGTAAATTTTCTTCGCGCTGGCGTATAGAGAAAGCCCCTTTTTCGTATCCACCCCAGGTATCTCTATGACCATTTTTTCAATTTGTTTATCAGCTTCGGAAGTCTCGTCGGTAACCGGGACTTCCTCGCGGTTTTTATCACGCACCCATTTCCTGAGAACAGTATCCATCTCCATTACATCGATGGGTTTGGTTATAAATGCCTGGAAATCATGTGCATAGAACATATCTTCAGTTCCCCGTATGGCGTTAGCCGTAAGGGCGATTATCGGTATCTTCTTCGCGTACTCCGTGCCTAACGCGCGGATCCTGTCCGCTGTTTCTATGCCGTCCATCCCGGGCATCATGTGGTCCATGAATATAGCGTTATAAACCGGAGTTCCGCTGCGCATTCGTTCAATCGCAGCCGGACCGTTGGTTAAACAGTCAACCTGCATTTTGTAATTGCTTAAAATGCCCGACGCCACATCCAGATTGGTATCCATATCGTCTACCACCAGTACCCTGGCATAACTCAAATTGACCCTTACCAGTTTCCTGGTAACAATCTTTTTGTCATCGGAGTAGCAGAAATTACGGAGTTTATCCGAGACATCCGCTCCCAGAATCGCATCGTCGACAAAGCCCTGCTTTACGCGAAAACGGAACGTTGAGCCTTTGCCGTACTCGCTTTCTACGCTGATTTTCCCATCCATCATCTCCACAAGTCTTTTGGTAATGGGTAAACCCAATCCCGTACCTTCAATGTTACGGTTGGTATTGGCGGTAACCTGGTAATAGTCAAGGAATAGACTACTAATATCCTTCTCCGGTATCCCCATACCGGTGTCACTGACGGCAGCATCCATCCATAGCGTATTGCCTTCACGTGTGCAGTGTACGCTGAGCTCAATGCTTCCCTCGCGGGTGTATTTGACGGCGTTAGTCAGCAGGTTGGTATATATTTGTTTCACACGCAGATCGTCGCCGAAGAGTTTGTTCGGCAGATCGTCGTTGATATTTAAATGGAACTTTATGGGCTTTTCCCCGAGGCGTGTAATAACAAGGGTAATGACATCGTTCAGCAGGCTGGAGACGTAATACTCAACCGGCGATAATTCGAGTTTGCCGGATTCTATTTTGGAAAAGTCCAGAATATCGTTTACAATGCTTAAAAGCGTACTGCCCGCATTGCTTATCTTCAATAGATTCGCCCTCATATGAGCTGTCATTTCGTCTTCCAGAATTAAATCGGTAAGCCCGATAACCACATTGAGCGGCGTTCGCAGCTCATGGCTCATATTGGCAAGGAAAGAAGACTTGGCGCGCGAAGCGGCCATGACTTCCTCTTCCATTTCCTTGCGCCGGGTTATGTCGCGTATAATGGCGACTATTCCTACGACAGCGCCGTCCTGCCTAATCGGGGCTTTAACCGTTTCAAAACAAACTTCTTTTCCGGTAACAGGAGAGCGGACTTTTTCTTCAATGGTAGATATCTTGTCTTCTTCCATTACAACCTGTTCTATACCGTGAATTCTATCTGCCTGTTCCGAAAGCAGCCATGCGCCGTCTTTGTCGGTTCTGCCCACAATATCCGTTTCACTGACGCCCATAAATTGTTCAAAGAACCTGTTACATTGCGTGTATCTGAAACCGGTATCCTTGCAAAACATAAGATCGGGGATTGAATCTATAATCGCTTTAAGCTTGGATGTCTGGAACGCCAGAGCGCCTGTCCGCTGCTTTACCAGTTCTTCAAGTCTTTTGCCTGCGCCGCGGCTTCTTATCAGGAAAATGAATGCAAGGACAAGTACCAGGAAAGACAAAACCACCGCGCCGATTAACAAGGGACGCTGGGCTTCAGACAATTTATACCGGTAATCATAGGTTTTATGCATCCACTGATTTGCGATATTATTTATGTTGATAATACCGAGAGCTTTATCGACAATTGATTTTAAAAGACGTGAGTCTTTGTTATAACCAAGTGAAGAATCAAAGGTATAATTGAGTATAATATTTATTTTATAACCCGCTTCCTCATAAAAGTTGGTGTAAGTGATCAGCTTTCTGTTGCAGGCAAAAATCAGTTCAACTTCGCCGCTTCTTAACGCGTTCCAAACTTCCTGCTGGGTGTCATATTCAACAAGATAACGGTGATTCGGAAACATTTTCTTAAAAAATTCGGCATATCTATCTCTACGGACGCCGATTTTTAAATAGGGAATCTGACTTATTTCAATGTTTTTAAAATCCGATTTGGAAAGAAACGCGTAATTATCCTCCAAAAGCGGAATTTCAGACCATAAAAAACGGCCTTCATATTTTTTCAAACGGAACAGTTCCGGCACTATTAAGGCTTTACCGTTTTCAAGCATTGCAATCAAATCCTGATACTTCGCGCTCTGATCGTTGGCGCGCTCAAATACAAGCCCTGTCAGCTTTGTGATTTCATCCAGCGCGTCAAAATATATTCCATGCCATTGATTTGTGTTGGTATCGAAAAAACAGATCGGATAATTATCGAACTCCACAGCGACGGGTACAACTGTGGTATTTTTTATATACGCCCTCTCTTCTTCTGTCAGCAGATTATACATCTTGTTTTGCAGGTATTGCTGATATCCCTCTTCGTACAGTCCGGCCAGATAGTCAAGAGCCCGTCTATCCAATAACTTTTCTACGGCATTGATAATCGGCGCTAACTCCGCCCTCCGCGCTGACAGGCAGGCCGATTTAAAGATCAATGGGTAAAAATCTTCGGTAATCACATCGCTGCCAATTACATCAAAAGCGGCGCCCGATGTATCCATGCCAAAATATGCGTCGACTTCGCCGCTTTTCAGCATACGGTAAGCGGTATCATAATCGGCAATAAAAACAGTTTCAAAATCGTATCCTGAGTTTTCAATAACATCGGCGTTCAATACCGAGCCGTTCAGAAAAGCATAGCGCGGCGGACGCGACTTTATGATGGCATCAAGGGTTTCGCTGCCCCTGATACGGTAGATTTTTAACGAGCGTTCCGCGATGGGGCTGGTCATAAAATAGGTTCCCCGGCGTTCAGCACTGGTCATCAGCTCTCCGGTAAAATCGACATCGCCTGATTCAAGCCCATTCAGCAAATCGCCCCATTCATAAAACACAGTCCTGAACGGTATTCCAAACAGCTCTGTCAGCCATTCGCAGAACAGAGCGGCATACCCCTGAATTTCGCCGTTATTCCCGATGAACGCCTCGGTAGACACGTCCATTCCATAGACAAATGAATTGTATTTCTTTTGGAGAACTTCAATAGCGTTTATTTCGTCCTTGGTTATGCCGGGTATATCACGGAATGAAAGCCTGTCTATTGCCGCATCGGGTTGTTTTTCGGGAATTTTTGCACACCCTGAAAAAATGCTCATAATAAACGCTAAAACGAGCGTCGCGTATACAATGCGCACGCACATTGTACGTTTGCTCTTTTTCAACATACCTTACCTCTTCTCCCAAAACCAATACACAAACCAGCTTCAATAAACAGCCGCTCCGGAAGATGATAAGATTATATATTAAAAACCTGACTTGTTCTATGTTTAGTGTTTTATTCCACTGGACCCCTTTTTAACGATTCTTCCTACCCTTCTTAACAGATCGTCTTTTTCATAGGGCTTCTTGATATAATCAACCGCCCCCATTTCACGCGCCCGTTGTATGTCTTTCGGATCGTTTGAAGCCGTGAAAAACGCTATCGGAGTGTCGTGCAAGCCGCTTATCGCTTTTATTCGGCTGTAAGTATCCCATCCGTCAATTCCGGGCATTACCAAGTCCAATAATATTAATTGAGGAACAAGACCCTGATAGAACAACCCCAGCGCTTCTTTGCCCGATTTGGCACACGATACCGCATATTCGCCTGACAGCACCGCCTGCACCATTTCAAGATGGATACTGTCGTCATCCACTATCAGTATTTTTTGCTTCTCGTTGCCGACAGTATCATTAAATTTTTCCGTTTCCTGCTTTAATGATTCAAAGTTTTTGTTGTTCTCCAGACTCATTTCGTTGACATGACCCACAGAAACATTTATCTGGTTAATCCCTTTCAGTATCTCGTTCATGCCTTCTACCGTTTCTTTGCTGGTTTTTATGAACCCATCCGTCTCCTGAACCAGGGTCTCCCCGGATTCGGCCATGTTGTCAGACCCTTTCTTAACCGAGGACGTTATGTCCCTGAGGCGGCCAATGGATTCCAGTATTTGCTTTCCGCCCACTTCCTGTTCTTCCATCGCGCTTAAGATATTTTGCTCATGCTCGGAAACTGTTTTTACGCTTGAGTCTATGGCCCCAAAACGGGCCAACACCTCGTCAGACGATTTGGTAATGTTGTCTATGGCCGCTTTTATTTTTTTGAGCATCGTGGCAGTGGTTTTAGATTGCTGCCCCGAGGTCTCGGCAAGCTTGCGGATTTCATCGGCGACTACGGCGAAGCCTCTTCCCGCTTCCCCGGCGTGGGCCGCTTCAATCGCGGCGTTCATTGAAAGCAGGTTGGTCTGGCTCGCGATACTGTTCATTAACGAGTTTATTTCCAGCAGCCCCTCGGAATCATGGGCTATTTCCCGTATTTCCTGCGCTACTAATTGAAGACCCGTCTTGCCGTTCTCCGAAGCTTCGGTCAATACGCCGACATTCTTGCTGTTTTCCGCCAGCGTCCGGGTTACCGAATTAATATTGGCGGTCATTTCCTCAATGGCGGAAGACGACTTGTTTACGCTGTCGGTCTGTTCTTCTATAATTTTTTTAAGGCTGTCAATATTAACCTTAATATCCCCTACCGCCCTACCCGCTTCGGTTGCGCCGCTCTCCTGCTTGACCATGAGGTTCCTCATGTTGTCAAGATTCGAGCTAATCTGCTGAACGGCTGTTGAGGTTTTGCCCATATTGACGGAAAGCTCAAAACTCGTATGGTTAAGCCCGTTGATCTTGTATTTTATTGTTCCCACAAGGTTCTTGATTTTTTCCATAGTAACGTTAAAGCAACGGCCAAGATCGCCGATTTCATCGTCGGATCTGACAGCTATCCGCTTGGTCAAATCGCCTTCGCCTTCGGATATGTCTTTGAGGGTTCCCGCTACCTTGACGATTGGCTTGCTGATGGACCGGGACAGGAACATGGACACCAAAACCAGCAGGCCCAATACCACGACGCTTATCACTATGGCTATCTTAAGCATTTGGTAGACAGGGGCCATTATCGTATTGCGCATAATGCCTACCGCATAGCTCCAGGGGGTCTTAGTAGATCCGATACTAATGGGAATCAGGAATATTTTCAGGTCTGTCTTCAAAGCCGCGATGTAATTCGAAAAAGTAAAGGGTTTGCCAGTTTTAATCGCGTCCGCAAAATCATTGATATACTTGCCTGTCATGTCCGCTTCAGTTTCCCTAAGGTTTTTCCCGATACGGCTGGTATCGAAGTGGGCGGTAACCGTGCCATTGTTGCTGAATACGGCGGTTACGGCGTCGGGGAAAGGCTTTTGGATTTGCGATATTTCCTGTATTTCCGTAAGGGGAATGTCAAAGCCCACAACCCCTACGGTTTTGCCATCGGCTCGTATCGGAACACTGATTGAAGTCATAAATATCTTCTTTCCGCCTACATTATTTTCGAAGGGGTCCAAAATTGTCGGATTGCCCGAATTTCTGGCCAAAAGGTAATAATTGGATGAGTTATAATCTTCACGGACATTCAATTTGATTATTCCGCCGTCCCAGTAATAATAAGGAGAAAAACGCCCGCTGGAGCCGGTTCCTTTTGTCCCTATATACTGCTGGTCATTGCCTTCCAAAACGTCCGGTTCCCATACGCACCATGCCCCGATAATTTTAGGGTTTTCCTCCACCATGCCTTCGATTATTATATTGAATATATTCCGGCGGTTGGCAAGCGCTATGTCACGGTACTGTTCCATTACATTGGCTGTAGTTTCCACTTTGGCTAAGTACAATTCAAGAAAAGTGTCAATATTGGCGGCTGAGTGATTGGCCATGCTCTCGGCATATTTTTCCGAAAGGTCGATGATACTGTCCTGTGACCTGATAATCAGATTAATACTCACCGAGGCAATGGCGAATAAACCAAGCGCGACCATAATCGCCGTAAGCTTAAAACTAATTTTCATTTATCTTCTCCTACGCCCTTATCATAATATACTACAAAATATCATAACGCTAGTAAAATCTGCTAAATTATTCCGGAAAATTTCGGATTGCGGCGGTGAATACCTCTACCAGAGCCGGGTCAAAGTGAAGGCCGCTTCCCTGTTTGATTATCTTCAATGCCTCATCAGGTGGAAACGGTTTTTTGTAGGGCCTATCGGAAATCAATGCGTCATACACGTCCACAAGCGCCAATAACCTGCCCTGCAGCGGAATTTTGTTTCCCGCAATGCCACGGGGGTAGCCGGTGCCGTCCCATTTTTCATGATGGGTTCCGGCCATTATTTTAGCGTGCGTTAAAAAGGCGTTTTCCCTCGTTCGTTCCTGTATTCTTTCGATGACCATCTCGCCAAAAAAAGTGTGCTTTTTCATTTCATTAAATTCTTCCACAGTCAGTTTGGCCGGCTTCATCAATATATTGTCCCTGATTGCTATTTTTCCCACGTCGTGAAGCTGGGAAGATTGGTAAAACTGCTTCATGTCCCAGTCTCTTACCTCGTCGAAGTATACATTTCGCTTTATCATTTCTTCTGTCAGCAGCTTTAAAAATTGCTCGCAGCGCTCAATATGGCCGCCGGTTACATCATCACGATATTCCACCAGGTTACTCATTGTTTTTAGGATCACGTTTTGCAATTTCTGTATTTCTTCTGTTTTTTCTTCCACAAGGTGCTGGAGGTTTTGATTTATATGTTCCAGTTCTTTTTTCTGGGATTCCACAAGAACATGTACGTCTACCCGTTTCAAAAGAAGCTGGGGAGAAAAGGGCTTGGAAACAAAGTCCACTGCCCCCTGGACAAACCCCTCAAGTTCGCTGTTTGTATCCGATTTGGACGTGAGGAATATTACCGGTATATCCGCTGTTTTGGGGTTGTTTTTTAAAACCTTGATGGCGTCGTAACCGTTCATTTCAGGCATCATTACGTCCAGTAAAATGATGTCAACCATGGTTTTTTCCAGCAGCTCAAAGAGCTTTGCCGCACTGGACACGGTAAAAACATCGTATTTGCCCATAAGGGTACTTCTTGCTAACTTAAGGTTGATGGGGTTATCGTCGACCAGTATGACTTTTTTTTTAATCTCTATCATACAATTTACCCCCATTACCCTTGAAAAGAGATACGTGAACGAGGCCGTACGTTTACATCATAACAACATCTCTAAGTTAGCATTGGCAATATGAAATTGTCAACTGCAATTTAAATAGCATCCAGTGTATCAAAAAATCAATGAACATTATTTTTTATAATAATCGTTATGGAAGATAAATCACCAAATTTACGAAAGATCCTTGCCCGAAATATAAAAAAGCAACGTGAGAAACTTGGGATCACTCAAGAGAATTTGGCGGCGCAATCTGACATTTCGGCGGCTATGATGAATGACATTGAGGGCTGCCGCACCTGGATTAGCGATAAAACGCTCATAAATCTTTCTTCCGCTTTAAAAGTCGATGCATATAGGCTTTTTATTCCTGAAATTATGCCCAGTGAAGCTATTCCGGTTGAAGAAGTTAAAGAACTTACACTTGATCTTCAGGAAATTCTGAAAACCTATACCTCTAATGTCGAGGATATACTTAAAAAACGAGGCTTTCTGCCTGATAAGGCAAGTTGAGGCGTGGTATCCGTATCATAATCAATACACCGGCATACTCTTATCCACGTCCCTTGCCCAGGCATTAAGGCCGTCCTGTAGATTCAGCAATTTGCCCTTGTAACCGGCTTCCTGTAAAGCCCTTATTCCCAGAATACTGCGCTGCCCGATTTTACAGAGAAATACCGCGTCCCTGGACGGGTCTAACTCATCCATACGCCTTTCAAGCTGGCCAAGCGGTATTACCAGGGCATTGGGGAATTTTACTATTGCGCGTTCATGCGGCTCGCGTATATCTATAAATTGAATTTTGTCTCCGTTATCAAGGCGTTTTTTTAATTCAAGGGCGGTTATGGTATCTATTGGCTTTTCGTCCGTCTTATTTTTCAAACCGCAGAATTGTTCATAATCAATAAGTTCATGTATAGATGGATTTTTCCCGCATACGGGGCAGTCTGGATTTTTCTCAAGTTTTAATTCGCGAAACGCCATGCGCCACGCGTCAAACAAAAGCAGGCGTCCTATCAACGGTTTGGCCCCGCCTACGATAAGCTTAATCGTTTCCGCCGCCTGGATGGTTCCAATAATGCCGGGCAGCACGCCCATAACTCCGCCTTCCGCGCACGAAGGCACAAGGCCGGGCGGCGGCGGGGACGGGTAAAGGCAGCGGTAGCAGGGGCCGTCTTTCGCGCCGAAAACAGTGGCCTGCCCGTCGAATTGAAACACAGAGCCGTAAACGTTCAGTTTACCCAAAAATACGCAGGCGTCGTTTACAAGATAGCGCGTTTGAAAATTGTCGGTTCCGTCCGCTATAATGTCATAATCTGCAAGAAGCTCCAGCGCGTTCCGGCTTGTAAGCATTGCGTTATGTGTTACCACATTTACAAGCGGGTTTATTCCCTTGATTCTGTCCTTCGCGGAAGCGGTCTTGGGTCTGCCCACGTCGCGCGTACTGTGAATTATCTGCCGCTGAAGGTTTGATTCGTCTACCGTATCAAAATCAACAAGGCCTATTGTCCCCACACCGGCAGCCGCAAGGTACAAGGCAAGAGGCGCGCCAAGCCCGCCAGTGCCGACAATGAGGACCTTCGCCGCCTTTATTTTTTTTTGCCCCTCAACGCCAATTTCCGGCAAAAGCAGATGGCGGCTGTAGCGCGAAATTTCATCGTTTGTAAGCTCAGAATCGCCTGAACCCCCGGCGATGGCCGGAACTATCATCACTTCGCCGCCATCCGCAACGGGCGTGTTCAGTCCCTGCAGGCTGTTTATGTTTACGCCGCCTACAAACAAGTTGATAAAGTCGCGAAGCTTACCGTCTTCCTTGAACAGGTGTGTTTTAAGCGCGGGATAAGCGTTGGCGAGCGCGTTAATCGCGTCGCCTGCAGTGCCGCCTTCCACATCCACTTCAGCGTTGCGCTCTGTAAATCCCCTGAGCGCGTAAGGGATGAGAATTTTTATCAATTTATTTCCTCCTGCACAAAATTAATGCGATCACTTGTAAGTTCCCAACTGGTAAGAACCTGTGCCCTGCCGTTATCTACCGACACAATCACATACGAGTAAAAGGGCAGGGCGTGATCTTTATCATAGCCGGACGGCGCTGACGGATGGTCCGGGTGCGAGTGGTAAAAGCCGATAACTTCCAGCTTTGCCGTTCTTGCGGTTTGCTCCGCGCGAAGCATATCTTCCGGCGTTATGAGAAAACGGTGGTATTGCTCGCCGTATTCTCTTGCGTTGTTAATGGTTAGTGTACGCTTGACGATTTTGATTCCCTCGTTATCAACTTCGCCGATTAAAACGCCGCAACATTCATCGGGATAGGCTGCTTCGCCGTCCGCTCTTATATTTTTTTCAAGCTCAGAAGAAAGTTGCAGCATTATATGAGGTCTTTCCACAACGGTTGCGATAGATAGCGGTATCCGTTATCGCAGAGTATTGTAGCGACCCGTGAAGGCGCCGGTAAAGTTTTTGCCAATTCCATCGCGGCGTACACATTTGCCCCTGAGCTTATCCCGACAAATAACCCTTCTTCCAGCGCGAGCCGCCTCGCCGTTTTATATGCGTCTTCGGTTTTAACTTCAATATGCATGTCGGCAATGCTCCTGTCAAATATTTTCGGCTCTATGGTTGAGTCCATGTGCTTCATCCCCTCAAGCCCGTGAAAGGGTGAATCCGGCTGCATGAGCGCGATTTTTATGGACGCGTCAAAATCTTTAAGCCGTCTGGAAACACCCATAAAAGTTCCTGAAGTGCCGGTTCCTGCGACAAAATGCGTAGGTTTACACTGCGTATACAATTCAGGCCCGGTCGTCTCATAATGAGCGCGCGGATTTTCAAAATTGTCATACTGATTGGGGAAAAAATACTTCTCAGGCTCTTTTTGGGCTAACTCCATTACCATACGGTATGCGCCGTCGGAACCTTCAAGCGGGTCTGTTTCTACAATTTCAGCGCCGTAAGAGCGTATGATTTTTTTTCTTTCTTCGCTGGCATTTGCCGGCATGTAAAGCCGCACCCGGTAACCAAGCGCCGCGCCAAACATGGCGTACGCTATGCCGGTATTGCCGCTTGTGGAGTCCAATAGAATCTTATCTTTGGTAAGCTGCCCGGAATTAATGCCGTGCAGTATCATGGCTTTTGCGGCGCGGTCTTTAACAGAACCGCTTGGATTAAAATATTCCGCTTTTGCAAATATGGAAACTCCGCTTGACGCGTCGAATATTTTTTTTAGTTCAATTACCGGGGTGTTGCCGACAAGTTCCAGAATGTTCATATACCCTATCTATACCATAGGTTTACTATGTTTTCAAGTCTTTCACATTCGTTCTTTCATTTTTTCCAGCCGGTTCAATGCCTCATAAAGAGTGTCGTTCTTCTTTGCGAAGTGAAAGCGTATCAGGTGGTTCACCTCTTCCCTGAAAAAACTGGAACCGGGTACCGCGCCCACGCCGACCCTTTCGGCCAATTTCTCGCAGAAATCAAGGTCGCTTTCATAGCCGTATTCGGATATATCAAGCATTACATAGTAAGCGCCCTCAGGCTTTGTGTGCCGTATACAGAGATCGTCCAGCCCCTTCAGGAACAGTTCCCGCTTTTCGGTATACGTATATAAAAGGCCGTCGTAATAAGTTGCGGGGAAACGGAGCCCGACGACCGCCGCCTCTTGCAGGGGAGCCGCCGCGCCCACCGTCAGAAAGTCGTGTACCTTTTTCGCCGTTTCAATGATTTCTTCAGGCGCGATGATATACCCCAGCCGCCAACCGGTGATCGAATAGGTTTTGGAAAGAGAACTACAGGAAATTGTCCTTTCAAACATACCCGGCAGGGACGCGATATATGTATGCGTATGGGGCGCGTAAACGATATGCTCGTACACTTCGTCGGTAATTATATAGACATCATACTTTTTCGCGAGATCCGCAATAACGTTCAATTCGCTGCGGGTAAATACCTTCCCGCAGGGATTTGAGGGATTGCAAAGGATCAGCGCTTTGGGACACTGTTTAAAAGCGGCTTCCAATTCATCCGTATCAAAGGCAAAGTCCGGCGGACGCAACGGCACATAGATTGGCTGCGCGCCGGACAAAATCGCATCGGCGCCGTAGTTTTCATAAAAAGGCGAGAACACGATCACCTTGTCGCCTGGATTCGCGACAGTCATCATGGCGGCCATCATCGCCTCGGTACTTCCACAGGTGACTACGATTTCGCGTTCCGGATCAATGCGCCTGTCCATCAGCTTTGACTGTTTTTCTGCCAGAGCCTCGCGGAAATTTTGCGCGCCCCAGGTAATGGAATACTGGTGCGGCCCGGTATGCGCTATTTCGGAAAGCCTGTCCAGGATTTCCTTTGGCGGGTCAAAATCCGGAAAACCCTGCGAGAGGTTTACCGCTCCGTGTTTGAGCGATATACGCGTCATGCGGCGAATAACCGAATCGGTAAACCCCGCGGTCCTGTCAGATAGCTTTTGCAAAACGTTTTCTCTTTATTCCACCTTAAACCGAGAAACTTCCTTCATCAAGGTACTAATGCCTTCGCGGTTCTTCCCGCTTATCTCGTTGACGTGGTTTACCGCTGTATTTACCTGATCCGCGCCTAATGCCATCTCGTTCATGCCGCCGGTTATCTCCTGCGTTACCCTTTCAAGATTCTGGCTTTCATGCAACACTTCCTGGCTGCCATTAAGCATTTCCTCGGAACCGGTCTTTACCTGCTGGGTAGTTTCTTTCAAACTACCGGCACTTTGCAGAAGTTGCTTGCTTCCTTCGGCCTGCTCCTCCATCGCGTTACGGATAATTTCTTCCTGATCCGCGACAGTCTTTACTCCTGTATCAATCGCCTCGAATTTGGTTAGTACGTCCTCGGTGGATTTTGTAATCTTTTTGATTGATTCAGCTATTTTCTTCAGTACCGTGCCAATCGTCTTTGACTGCTCGCTGGAACTTTCCGCAAGTTTGCGTATCTCGTCGGCGACGACGGCAAAGCCCTTTCCGGCCTCTCCGGCGTGGGCCGCTTCTATCGCCGCGTTCATCGAAAGCAGGTTAGTCTGGCTTGCGATATTTTCCATTACCGCGTTAATCTCCAGCAAGCCCTCGGACTCGCGGGCTATTTCCTGAATGTCCGTGGACACTTCCTGCAATCCGCCGCGGCCCACTTCGGAAGCTTCTTTTAGTGTCTTAACATTAGTGGCGTTGTTGATCAACGTATTGGTAACCGAACCGATATTGGCTACCATTTCTTCAATGGCGGAAGAAGCCTGGGAAATATTGTTGCTTTGGGTTTCTACATGGCCGTTGAGTTTATTGATATTTGCGACAACCTGTTCCATGGTAGCGTTGGTTTCGGTAACGCTGGCGCTTTGGCTTATAACGCGGCCCTTAATGCCCTGTATGTTCGAGGTAATTTCATTTACCGCCGCGGCAGTCTCTGTCATGTTACTGGCAAGATCATTTCCGATGTTGTTAAGGCCTCCCGCCTCGTTCTTGATGATAATAACGAGTTTCTTGATCTTCTCCAGGGTATTGTTGAAGTACTTGGCAAGGTCTCCAATCTCGTCTTTGGAACTGACGGCAATGCTCCGCGTCAGGTCGCCTTCGCCTTCGGAAATGTCCTTGAGGGTGTCTGCTACCTTGACGATTGGTTTGGTAGTGCTGTTGAGGGTAAAGTACACAATTACCACCGCCAGTACAACTGCTATCGCTCCCAGGATGATGGCAAACCGTGTCATTTCATTTACTTCTTTCAAAATGTACGATTCCGCCGACGCGATCATTACGCTCCAGGTTGTGTCTGAATCGCCTATCTGGAAAGGCGTTATAACTAATTTCACGTTTGTTTGCAACACTTGCGAAAAGCTTGAACACTCAAATTCCTTGCCGTCAAGAACAGCCTGATTGGCCGCCTGCAAGTGATTGCCGTATAACGTTTCCGCTTCGGTCAGTTTCTTGCCTATGCGATCAGGCACTATGTTTGCCAAAATAAACCCGCTGTTGGTATAGATGGACATATTGGAAATTTCTTCGTGAGTTTTAATGAGATCTTCCACCGTGGGCTGTATTTGCGCGATATTCAAAAGACAGGTAACGCTTCCGACTACTTCCTTTGTGCGTGGATTGGTAATGGGAACCCCCAATCTGATAACATAGGTGTCCTTTCCGTCTACCTTTAGGGGCGTGGGCTCTTCCACCCGGTCTTTGCCCGCGTTTGGGCCGTTCAAATAAGTCATCGTCGCGCCCAGATCGAGGTTTGCCGAGGCAATAACCTGGCCCGTGTCCCTGCCCCAGGTCATTGTGTATTGTCCGGTCGGAGTTGATCCCAGCCGGCCTATATACCGGCTATCCATGCCGTCAATGGCGTTGGGTTTCCAGACAGTAGCTATGCGGACAATGTTGGGCTGCGAATTCAGGGCGGCAAGCATTATGTCGTCATACCGATCCCGCCGTTGTTCCGGCGAAACCGATTCATATTGGCTCATTATTGAAGCAAGGGTGCGTATTACTTCAAAATACCTGTCTTCCCGGCCTTTCCAATAGGTGGACTGCTCATCACCTACAAAGTTAAGGCCCCGAATGCTCAAAGTCATGCTTATGCCGGACGCCTGCTGCAACAGAACGATTGCAACGCCTCCCGCAATAGCCACCACAATTGCGAGCACAATAATGCTCAGTTTGAATTTTAGCTTCATTTTTTTCTCCTTTGTTTTTTTGAAATGAGGTTTTTAAAATGTTTTTTCTATGGATCAAATAAATTGGATCACATAATTAAATCTGTTTGGGTTTGGGTTTTGTTTTTTTTCATAATATAATTTTTAACTCCACAGGCAGGTTTTGTCAATAAAAAAATAAAAAAAATTTTAAAGTTTTTTGAGGGAGAGTTAGATGGCATTAATTAAATGAATTTGACTATCGTTAATAAAGTATGAATAATGTACGAAACTGCCTGGAATCCAGGCGCGGAAGGGATTTCAGGGCAAATTATGTACAAAGCATTTAGAAAAAAAAACTTTATTTTTTCGATTTCTTTGTTTTTAATAACCGTGATAATTTTACTTAATGTTTTTATGTGTATCAGGTTTGTGAATTACAGCGGAGTGCTTATTCAACAAAAGCTTGATTTGTGCAAAAACTCTCTTGACCTTTTTCTCAGCCACAGCTGGAACAAATCCATATTAGCGGCTATCGAAATGTCAAAAAACCAGGAAGCGATTAAGGCCATCAGAGAGAGGGATACCAAAAAAGGTATACGGGTTTTCACAGAAGCTCTCGACGTTTACGGCGTGAATTATTTTACGATCACGGACGAAAACGGCTACGCGATTTGCCGAACCCACGAACCTGAAAGATTCGGCGATTCACTCGCTGCCCAGGCGAATATTGCCAACGGAATGCAGGGCAGGATTTCCACATTCTACGAGCCGGGCAACATCGTAATGGTTTCGGTGCGTACCGGGACCCCCGTTTTTGACGACGATGGTTCGCAGATTGGCATAATCGTGGCGGGCGTAAGAGTCGATACCAGCGAAACCGCCAATGATTTGAAGGAAATACTCGGCGCCGAGGTTATGGTTTTTTACGGCGATAAAGAAATATCCACTACCATAACCAAAAAAGGAAAACTATTGGAAGACGAAACGGTTTCACCGGAAATCAGGAAAATAGTTTACGACGATAAGCATACTTTCTCCGGAACGGTGAAAATCGCAGGTACGGATTTCGCGGGCTATTATTTGCCTATATTGAACTCGCAAAACCAGGCCTTTGCCGCCATTTTTGTCGGTATCCCCAAGGGTGATTTGAACAGGGAAATTAATCTCATGTTCGTTCAAACGCTGCTTATAGGCGTAATCAGCGTCATTCTGTCGGTTGTTTTACTGCGGGCTTTAAGGGGCGCGATAGCGGCGAGTCTAGCGAAAAGCAATTTCCTCGCCAACATGAGCCACGAAATCCGCACCCCAATGAACGCTATCATAGGCATGGTGGTGATAGGCAAGAACGCCGAGGACAGCGAACGAAAAAATTACAGTTTCGGTAAAATAGAAGAAGCGTCCAAGCATCTTCTAGGGGTAATCAACCAAATTCTGGATATGTCCAAGATAGAAGCGAATAAGTTCGAATTGTCGCCGGGATTGTTCAACTTTGAGAGAATGCTCAGCAGAGTTGTCAGTATTATAAACTTCCGGGCAGACGAAAAGAAGCAGAAATTTACAGCGCAAATTGACAGTAAAATAGTATCCGTCAAAAGAACCGCTTCTACCGCCAGGAAATAAGATGAGATAAACTTCCGGAAATTACCCAATTTCGGAGGGAAAAGATGAAATTTAGCGAAGAAGAAAAAGCCATGTGGCTTGAAGACTG
>Ga0268262_10001526_pt1 | contig 28533 bp, 28 predicted proteins | sample TergutNc150P3_FD_190354 | JGI IMG/M metagenome (GOLD analysis project Ga0268262, IMG submission 190354) | Nasutitermes corniger P3 segment gut microbial community from laboratory colony in Florida, USA - Nc150 P3 (SPAdes) (version 2) | ecosystem: Host-associated > Arthropoda: Insects >... | reverse complement strand
TTATTCAAGTCATTCTAAACTAGATATGTTCTATTATTCTTTTAAGAATGTTTGTTACCGTGAATCAGAGACAAATCCTTCTTCATTTCCACTACCCTCTAAACTGTCAGATTTTGGTCAATAATTATTTAAATTAAAAAAAAAGACAAGGAATATATCATTTAATTATTTTTCATTGCTTTAGGCAGCATACAGAAACAGAAGAGGATGTCGCTGTGATCATGCTTTTTAAGCATTTATTTTTAAACTACTTCCTTTGCGTCCAGTACCACTTAATTTGACGGATATGGTGAATACCAGTTAGAGCCATTTTTATACCCCGGCTCTGCTTTCTCTTACTAAAGCCACAATTTCTTGTGTCGTTAAATCTGCCGTTATATATGGAACATCTTCAAGGGGGGATTTATCTTTTTTGTCATTATTTATGGGAATAATTCTGTAACTCTTTCCATTTTTATTATTAATAATTACCTCATCTGTCAATGCAGCATCAAAAACTTTGGCTACGTTTTGGGTGAAATCAGAAATATCAAATATCAACATTTTTCCCTCCTAATAAACTAATTTAAAGAATATAAAATTGTCTCATTTATCAAAATGATGTCTGTTATTTCCTGCTGGTATGGGGGATTTCCCTGCTCAGACCGGTTTGGCGCGTAACCGAAAATGTAATGACCAGAATAGAAATTATGCATTCTGAATAACGCCGGGGAGTTGATAATCATAAATGATTTGCGAGCGCGGAAAGGGAGTAAATCCCAAGACACTAGCGGTCTGAGCGGGGAAATCCCCCATACCAGCTATCCTAATACCCATCAGACATCGATCTGTTAACATCGCGCTGGTAAAGCTCCTGGTAGACGAAACTACGGGTCTTTAGTTTTTCTTTTACTGGCTGTGTGAATGGCATATAGCGCCAGAAAGCGCCGCGTAGCTCTTTGTCAAGTTTTTGGGTGCCTTCGCTTTCCTTGGTCATCCACATAATATAGTCCTGGATAAAGGCTTCTTTCAGGTCGCCTTTCATTTTCATCTTCGTGAACCATTGGTAATAATTTCCGGTTATTCCTTCTTCCATCCAGTAATAGGACGCCTTTTCTTTGGCTACCTGCCAGCGGAGATCGCCTACAGCGGTAAGGACGGCGATTTGAAGGCTTCGTGGGTACATGGGTACAGCGATGCGGCCCCGGCTTGTTGCTCGGTTATGGCGATCGTAGGGTTCCCAGCACATTCCCGAATCTCCGTAGCTTGGAACCAGTACCACGTAGGGTACAATGCGGTTAAGCCGGTTTTTATACGTTCTACAGAAAGCTTCAGCGTCAATGCTTTCTATCCAGGCAAGCATGGAAATAACATTTTCCCGGGTAGCCACGTCATTCGGCATGCAGTGGAAGTATTCGCTTGTCAGAAGGGGGAAATGGTTGCCCTGGCGGCCTATCGTCATCTTTACCATCTGCCTGACGGTTTCAAATTCCGTATCCACCGCCCCAACGTCGATCTCAACAGCGCCGCCTTCTTCTTCCATTTTAGCCTGGATGGATTTCATATCCTCTTCGGCCTGATAATAGTCCTTTAAATACAGATCCATATCCCTGTCGGCTTTCATTAGGGTTTTTAGAATTTCCTGGACATCGTTAAAAATCTTTTTCTGGGACTCTGAATAACAACTGCTTATTGTCGGAATCCCCGAGACAGGGTAATGTTCAGCAATTTGCGCGACCAGTTTTATCAGTTCTTCTTCCTTTGCCAGCCTTTCGCCGTTTTTTACCCTAAGAAGCGTTTTAACTCCGTCCAGTTTCCCCTTGGCTTTGTCCATAAGCGCCATTAACTGCGAATTCTTGTTTGATTTTGAAACGCGGACCTCATCGGTACTGGAATTTTTGATCGCGCCGGTACCAACCGCCTTAAGCCATTCATCCAGGTAATAAACAGGCTGGTTCAGGGTGTTTTCTGTAACTATTTTTGAGAAGAAAGTACGGGTTTCCTGGTTTAAAAAAGTGGGATGGAGCAAACCAAAGCGCAGAAGGTACTTTTTTGGATCCGGTAGTTTGCCAGGGGCTTTTCTGGCTACATTGATAAGGAATTCCCAATAAGCAGGAATAAACTGCTGACGGAAAACCCCCTTGTCTTTGGGATCTTTGGTGTTCAGATACTTCTGTAGAATCATGTGCACACGTTTTGCAATATCGCCTTCGTTGGAAAGAGCTGTCTTGTAGTATTCAGGATCGTCAAAGGCTTTATGGGGGACTTCTTCCAGGCGTTTTGTAATTTCCGGAAAGCCCCCGGCGGCAAGATCAATCTCCCCGGATTCGCCCTGAGATTCATCCGCTTCGCCAGCTTCTCCCGCCTCGCCATCGCTAAAAAGATGGGCAAAGTCCGGAATGTCTGAGGAGGCTTTTTCTTTTGGGGTAGCGACAGTCCCGAGCAGAGCGGCAATTTCGGGATCCATTTCTCCCTGGAAAACATTATCTTGAGCCATGTTTCTTACTTACTCTTGGTACAATAATATCATAATAAGCTATTTGTTTAAAGACCTTTTTTGTTAAAAGGCCTGTTTTAATAAATCGTAGGCGTCTTCCGATGTTACAGTCCAGGGAGACGAGGCGACAAATTCCATGTCTCTGGCCGCTTCCGCCGCCGGAACCAGCCGGTCAAGGGACAGGTTAAAATCCTTAAGCCTAGCAGGTACCTTTAGCTGACCCATCTGGCCGCGTATCATGTCTACAGCCATGTTAGCCGCTTCGGAGGTTGAGACGCTTTCTGTTGCTTCCCCCATCAAAGATACGGCTCTAGCCATTTTTTCCGGCCTTGAAGCGACAAGTTTTTCCATCACATAAGGCAAAAGTACCGTAGCGCACCAGGATTTAGCCACAGGGAATTTCCCGCTCAGTGCGTAAGCCAGGGCGGTTCCGATCCCAGGGGCGCTTACGGAGGCGCCTATCGCCATAAGCAGGCCCGCGTGGACGGAAGCGCCCGGATAGTCAGTGGAAAGGTTATCCGCGTAAGAGTGCATCATTTTTGCGTAAAGAGAAATTGCCTGCTCCAGAAGCGCGTCGGAAAAGAAACTGGATTTTGTCGAGCAGTAGGCTTCCATGGCGGTGCAGAGGCCGTCAAAAGCAGCGGTAGGTCCGAATTTGCCGCCAATTAACTCAGAAAGGCCGGGATCAAGGATAACCGCCTGACATAGCTTGCGGGGGCATTTAACGAATTTTATGAACCTGTCCCTTGGGTCTACTGCAATGAGGGAATCGCTTAAAAGAAAAGGATCCGAGCCTGTCGACGGGATTGCCGCGTAGGGTAAAAATTCACGTTCTTCCCTTTGGCCGTCCAAAAGATCAAAAAGGCGCAAAGGAGAGGCAGCCAGTATCGCGGCCAGCCTGGCAATGTACTGGGTATTCAGGCTGCCAAAGCCGATAACCAAATCGCAACGCGCTCCGCGGGCAAGCGAAGCCGCGTTCTCAGCCGCCTCGGCAGTTGCCTGGGCGGGAATCTCATCGAAAAGAATAGTCTCAAGGCCCGCGTCGTCAAGCACTTTTACCAGCCGGTCGATGAGGTTATTCTCGTAGAGACCCTGTTCCGTCGCAAGCAAAATTTTTCGGCCCCGCTCCATAAAAAGCGAGCCTGCCCGATTAATCGTATCTAAGCCTATAATAATTTCGGGATCCAATCTTAATATTGTGTCTGCCATCTTTACTCCCAAAAAAATCCGACCACCCGGCCTGTCCACTTTAATCAAGTGATCAGACCGGATGGCCGGACCTCGCTTCCTTTTTTCTCCCTCTTAACCGAAAAGGGAGTCTAATAATTTACTCGCCGTGGCGTTAACTACACTGTCATTAATATAGGACGGATCGTTTATTTTTTCCTTCAGCTCAGCAACCTTATCGAGGCGTACATCCGGCGCGGCTTCGGCTAATTTCTGAACCCGGAGCAGTTCGTTTTTTTCCTGCGCCTCGGAAGAAATGTCGATGGTGTCGGACTTGGGGCTATCATGGACCTGACCGGTTTTTCCCGGCCTTTTCCCGGGTTGAATTGGATCTATTGGGCCTACCCTGTCGATGGTCATACTCATATCCTACCTACCTTCATTATCGGCATGTACCAACTAATAGTTTACCCGATAATTAGTTTTCTTGCCAGATATAAAAACGGAAAATTCGCCCCTAATTTCACTTTTTTCCGCTTTTTTCCGCAAAATTTCGCATATTTCCGTTACGGAACCTCTCAAATACTCCTCATGGAGTTTGGTCATTTCCCTCCCAACGCATACATATCGGCTGTTATCAAGATCGGCCAAATCCTCAAAAAGCTTGAGAACCCTGAAGGGCGATTCGAAAAGGACAAAGCCAAAACCCGTTTCCAAAAGCCCCTTAAGGCGGGAGCGGCGGCGGCCGCTTTTGGGGGACAAAAAGCCCTCGAAAACTACGCTTTTGTCCTGAGCGCCCGAGACGCTTAAAAGGGCGCTGAAAGCCGACGGGCCGGGTATTGGAATAACTTCGTGCCCCGCTTCGGCGGCTTTTCTCGCCAACAGCGAGCCGGGATCGGAAAGGGCAGGGGTTCCAGCATCGCTGGCATAGGCGACAGTTTTGCCTTCGTCAAGAAGCGCAATTATCTTTTTGGCGGAAACTTCCTCGTTTTGCGCCCTGCACGAAAGCATTTTTACACTTATCCCAAGATGGCTTAACAGTTTTAATGTCTGCCTGGTATCTTCACAGGCTACAAGGTCAGCTTTTCGCAAAATTTCCGCCGCTCTGTAGCTTAAATCCCCCAAATTTCCGATTGGCGTACCGATAATATGTAAAACTGCCACAAAAGCAGTATACTGTATGGTAGAGGGGCAAGCAAGGGCGGATGAATGAGACAATTTTTTGAGGTATTCGTTTTTTTACTTATAGGAGTTGCCCTGCTTTGGTTTGGCTATACGCTTTTTTTTACCATAGGCATCCCCGCCCTGGGATGGTTTGGCCGCAAGGGTTACCGCCGCAAAAGCCTTAAACCCTCCGGTGAAAGCACTCCCGGCGATCCGCAAACCTGCCCGGTCTGTTCGGCAAAACTGCGGCCCGGGGAGCTGGTAAGCTCCTCGGCATTTCCCTCGTTAAACGGCGGCAAAGACCGCTTCATGCACATCCGGGGCTGTATTTACTGCTTACAGCAGGATGGCCGCGAACGCGTTTGCCCTGTCTGCGGAATCATCCTTAACGCAAACGAAATACTCATTTCCCGCCTTTATGAGCGCCCCGGCCAACGCTCCCATGTCCATGTTATAGGCTGCTCGAATTGTAAAAAAACCGGCTTACGTTAAGAAATATGCTGATACTGATTACAGGCGGCGTTAAATCGGGAAAATCGCGCAGAGCCCTTGAGATTGCAAAAAGCGAGTGGGCATTTCCCGTTTCGTTTATAGCCACTGCGGAAGCTATGGACGAAGAAATGAAAAGCCGCATTGAAAGACACCGGCAGGAAAGGAAAGATATAGCGAGCGGCGGCTTTATCACTATTGAGGAACCGCTGGAACTGGACAAGGCAATTGCCGCTGCGGGCAGCCGGGCTTTGGTAGATTGTATCCCGATGTGGGTGAACAATTTATTGTACTACCAGCGGGAAAAAGACTTCGATTGTATATTGGAGCGCATACTGGAAACTTTTTTACAAAACGTGAAAGACTGCATTGTTGTTACAAACGAAACAGGTATGGGTAATATTCCTTTTGACGAATACACCCGCCGTTACAACCTGCTCCTGGCGGAGGCAAACCGGCGCATTGCTATGGCCGCTGACCGCCTTGAGTTAATGGTCTGCGGGATTCCCGTAAGGGTGAAGTAAAATGATACAGCTCTACACCGGAGAAGGAAAAGGAAAAACCACTGCGGCTATGGGCCTTGCAATACGCGCCGCAGGGCGAGGCAAAAAAGTTGTGATCGTCCAATTTTTAAAGGGAAGGGACACCGGGGAGCTTCATTCATTGGATCTTATTTCCAATATTACGGTTCTGCGAAACCTGGAATGCACAGGTTTTTTTCACAGTGTCCCTCCGGAGATTCGCCAAAAAATAACAGAAGAGAACAACGATAATATTAAAAAAGCATTGGCCTTACCCTACGATCTAATTGTACTTGATGAAGTCTGCGCTGCCTACGATCTTGAAGCTATCGACCGAAAGGTCGTGGACAATCTGTTACGCGGCTTCAGTTCAGAAAAGGAACTTGTGCTGACCGGTAGAAATCCTCCGAAGCATTTCTGCGATGCAGCGGATTATGTTTCAGAGATACACAGCGTGAAGCATCCCTTTGATCGGGGCGTTCAGGCAAGGGAAGGAATCGAATATTAAAATACTTCCCACCTTTGCTTTTTCCATATAAACTGTGCTTAGGTAAACTACATGGAAAAAACCGGAAAGCCATTTTTCGAGAAAGCTACACAGGGATACACATTTAAGATTTTTCTTTTGATTGTTTTAGTGCTGTTGCTGCTTATTCCCCTGGCGATGATTCGGGGGATAATAAACGAACGGAGCCGGACGGCGGATTTCGCCGAAGCGGACATTATGCAAGCCTGGGGCAGCCAGTTACTGGAGGCGGGGCCGTTCATAGCGATTCCCGGTATCAGGACGGATGAAGTCCGTACCAAAACAGAGCGCGATGGAGAGAAAATCGAGCTTATCAAGCGGCATTTTACCCTGGTGGTGATGCCGCAGAAACTTAGTATCAAAACAGATTTCAAAACAACGATACGCAGGCGGGGGATTTTCTCCGTGCCATTGTTTGTAACCGAATTGTCCCTTTCCGGCACCTTTAATCCCGCTATTGCTTCATTACTGCCTAACGAGGAGATTTTTCCCGCGCAGGCTGAATTGGTCATTGCGCTTTCAAGCCAAAAGGGAATACGGAAGATCGACCGGGCATTATGGAATGGCCAAGAGCTGTTTTTTCAGCCGGGAAACCTGGGCATTAATATTATCCGCAGGGAAGGCATGGGTATTATTATAACCCGCATGGAAGATTCATTCAGGGACAAACCTGTTTATACTGACACTCCGGTTGGCAGTGGTATTCACGCGCTTCTCCCTGCATATGCCCAATCGAATTTCGATATTGTGATCGCCATACAGGGCGGCCAGCTAGTGCGCTTCTTGCCGGTGGGGCAGGATACCCATGTTGAAATTTCCGCCGACTGGGCTTCGCCGTCTTTTCAAGGGTCTTTTCTTCCGGGTAGCTCAAACATCACCGAATCTGGTTTTGACGCGGTTTGGGACATCAACTACTTAAGCAGGGATATTCCCCTGTTCTGGAAAAGCGGAAGCGAAGCCGGCGACTATGACTACCGCGATTATTCAAATTCATTGTTCGGCGTCAATTTTTTCCGGGCCATTGATACCTATTCGCTTAATACCAGGGCCGTGAAATACGCCATCCTCTTTTTGCTTGTTCCGTTTCTGACGCTGTTTTTGCTTGAGGTTTTTGTCCGCAAACGGATACATCCTGTATCGTATCTGCTTTCGGGAATTGCCAATGTAATTTTTTATCTGCTTCTGCTTTCGATTTCGGAGCAGTTGCCGTTCTATTTCGCCTACATTCTGGCGGCGTTTGGCGTAACGGCGATGATGACGCTCTACTCGCGCTCGCTATTGTCTTCGTGGAACAAAAGCTGGTATATGGGGCTGGTTATGGCGATCTCCTATATACTTTTGTACGCTGTACTGAACGCCGAATCTTACGCATTGCTCATCGGTTCCATCGGAGCCTTTGTGATTGTGGGCTTGGTCATGTTCATTACCCGCAAGCTGAATTGGTACGGCACTGACTTACAGGATTGACAAATTGAATAAAATAACGCATTAATTACCTTGTATATTTCAAAGGAAGTGTGGTGTAAATCCTCCGCTATCCCGTAACTGTAATTGGGAAGATTCTGTCATTTGCGATCACTGGGCAACCGGGAAGATCGACGGAAAAAATGCCCATAAGCCAGGAGACTTTGGTATACGATGGCCCTTGAGGGTCAATCATTTTTTCTTAGCTTCGAGGAAAAGCCAGAAAAAAGATCGTCTTTACCAATCTAAAACGACTCTTTGTGTGTTTTCTTCGGAAAGGAGTTTCCATGTTTTCATTTCCAAAGAACAAGCCGTTCTTAAAAAAAGAAGCTTTCTCAACGAAGGCCGCTTTCTTTAATAAAACAGCCCTCCTTACTCTTGCCCTGTTTTTATCAGCGGGCCTGATGTTTGTTTCGTGTACAGACAACGAAAACTCCGGGAATCTAAACGGTACCTGGGATGACGGATGGAGTCAGGTGATAATAAATTCCTCGGCCAAGACAATTGTGTATACAGACAGCTATGAAGGGAATATCGTAAATTCACCCAGTTACACGGCAAGCAGCGGTGTTCTTATTATTCAGTTCACCAAATATGCTGATTGGGGTGGTCCCGCGCCTTCAACATCTCATGCCAATGTCGGGAAATACAGCGCTTTGTATTGGACCGAGCTAACGGCCAGTTCAGTAAGGTTAGCCGACGCTTATGAAGGTTATAATCGTGTTATATTTGCTACTCTCGGAGAAGCTAACGCAGCTTTTACTGTGGATAAGGTCGGCAATTATGTGGACTGGAGTATAACAGCTCCCTATACCAAAAAATAGTACCTAAAACAATGGTCAGGAAAGTTTTACTGTTACTGTTTATGTCTTTTTTCTTCCTGTTTCCTCTCTTCTCTCAAGATTCAGACGAAGCTAAAGCTTCGTACGAAGACGATGAATTTGATTACGGCGACTTTATTTTTATGGAACAGGAAGGGAACCTGACCATTGTAGGAACCCCTGAAACGAGCCAACAAATTGTGACCATCAGAAAAGATGAGATTGAGCGCCGTAACGCCCCGGATCTCGCGACACTTCTACAAGACACCCTCGGCCTGAATATCACCCGCTACGGAGCTTACGGAAACATGACCTCGATAAATCTGCGGGGCCTTGATTCAAAACGACTCGCGGTTCTCATAGACGGGACTCCGGTAAATTCTTCCATGGACAGCGGGTTTGATATTGAACAAATTGACCTTAATTCAGTTGAGCGTATTGAGGTAATTTACGGCGGGTCTGATACCAAGTACAACGTGTCAGGCGCGATGGGCGGGGTAATTAACATCATCACCATCAAGAAACGGAAGCCAGGGCTGGTGCTCGGCGCTTCCCTTTCCAACACTTCTGCTCTGCCGGGCGAGTACCGGGACCGTAACGGCGAAACCCAGGGGCCCCATTGGGAAGATTTAGTGGACACCCAGAACCTTGCCGTTTCAGCTACATACGGGGGAAATGATTTTTCGTTTTCTGCCAACGCATTTACAAACCGTACGGAAAATAATTTTTTATTTACAGATAATTACAATTACACCCGCCGCAAAGACAACAACGAAGTGTGGGACACAGGAGCTGGGACTTCCGCCGTGTGGGAATTACCCGATCTGACAAAATTTATTGCCTCCGCCAACTTTTATTACGGCGATAAAAGTATTCCCAGCTCAGGGTTTTCAAGCAATGTTGGCAAACAGCAGGATATTTCTGCACGCGGCAACGCAATGGTTGATATGCCAAGAGCTTTTCATGACGATCTCGTAATGGAAGCTTCACTTGGCTGGTATTTTTTCAGGCGGGATTACACTTCGCCGGTGGGTGTGTTATCCCGCCACGATCAGCAGAACATTACGGCGGTAAGCCGCTGGAACTGGTATCCGGGAAATCTATTGGTACTGAGAAGCGGTTTGGACTACCATTTTGCATATCTGGATTCTACGGAAGTTGGCAACCGAAACCGGCACACCGGCGGTGTCTACCTAACCGCAGAATACAAACCCTGGGATTCCTTCTTTATTATTCCTTCAATGAAAATTGCGTTTTCCGACAGCAGCCAGGGAGGTATTATGCCGATTCCAAAACTCGGCTTTCTCTGGAACGTCAACGATTCCCTCTCTGTAAAAAACAACTATTTCCGCAGTTTCAAGTACCCCGATTTTCAGGATCTCTATTGGGAAGAGGGCGGCGGCACTGCGGGGAATCCGGACCTGCGCCCCGAAGACGGCTGGGGAGGGGATCTCGGTTTATCATGGCGTTATAAAGATCTGCTCATATTGGACAGTACGTTCTTTACCCACTGGTTAAAGGATTCGATACACTGGTATCCGGATATTGGAGGAATATGGCAGCCTGAAAACGTGGGCGAGGCGGTTTTCTTTGGTCTGGAGAACAGGCTCGGATTTGACATACCTGTTTCACTGGAGCCGATAAAAAAAATTACCTCTTTGGTAACGTACCAGTACCTTTTAAGCTACCTGTTAAGCTTTGGTTATGATATTGCTTCCGATAAAAGGCTCCCCTATAATCCCATGCATACCATCGGCGTTTCCGTTGATATTCTATGGGATACCGGTTCTTTCCTGGTTTCAGGGCAATTTGAAAGCATGCGTTACCATGACAGACCCAACCTTGTGGAATTGAAACCGCATTTCCTGCTTAACGCGACAATCAACCAAAAAATTGGAAGGAGTTTTACTCTGTTTGGAGTGGTAAGGAATATCCTCAATACGTCTTACCAATCGTTCTACGATTATCCCATGCCGGGAATTACCCTGACTCTGGGGATACGGAAGCAGTACATCAATCAGGAGCTAAAGTGAGCAAGTATCCGGTTAACATGGCAATAACAAAAAAGAAATTCCTTATCGTTATGTGGTTCCTTATATTTACGGCAGGCGTACTCTTGATATTTCTGCTAAACGTAAGCAACGGTTCGGCAAATATTTCCATGCGAGATATTGTTCAAATCACACTCGGTAAAGCAGGGCAAAGCGAAACCAATTATTTAATCATCCAGCGTATACGCCTGCCAAGGGCGCTTGCGGCTATGTGCGGCGGAGCTGCCCTGGCGATTGCTGGCTTTTTGCTGCAAACGTATTTTTCCAACCCGATTGTAGAGCCTTATGTATTGGGGATTTCGTCCGGCTCGTCGCTGTTCGTAGGGTTGGTATTGATCGGCGGCTTTACCTTCGGATTCCAGCGGATAACGCCTGTTTTTATGTTCATTGGGGCGTTTATCGGAGCTTCTGTTATCATGCTCATTATTATGATTGCCGCTACCAAAGTTAAAAACATTATCACTCTATTAATCATCGGCTTAATGGCAGGTTATCTGTGCAGCGCGACGGTGAGCATCCTGAGCGCGTTTGCCGATCGAGATCGCATTGCCAGCTTCGCTATGTGGAACATGGGCAGTTTCGCTGGATTCACCTGGACGCACCTAAAGATAATGTACGCTATTGTAGGCCCTGCGCTGCTTTGTTCATTTCTGATGGCAAAACCGTTAAACGCCCTGAGCATGGGAGACAGATACGCCAGGAGCATGGGCATTAACGTAAAAATGGCACGGTACGGCCTGATTTTTCTTTCAAGCGTCCTAACCGCCGCAGTAACCGCTTTCGCCGGGCCCATATCCTTTGTAGGTCTGGCTGTGCCGCATATATGCCGGATAGTGTTCCGAACCTCCGACAGCAGGATTCTGATTCCCGGCGCGATCCTCGGAGGGGCGTTTATGGCAAGCCTATGCGATTTTACCGCCAGGAATATATTATCGCCGAGGGAACTGCCCTTAAGCGCGGTTACCGCCATTATCGGCGCGCCGATTGTTGTTTTCCTGCTGACGCGTAAGGAGAAGTTATGACAGGTATAATTAGCGCTCGTGGACTGGACGTTGGTTACGACAAGAAAACCGTTGTCAGCGGAGTGGAAATAAACGCTTTGAAAGGCCAGGTTATCTGCTTAATCGGCCCCAACGGATCTGGCAAGTCTACGATACTCAGAACCCTTGCGGGAATGTTAGCCCCTGTTGGCGGCACTGTTTACATTAGCAATAACGACATTCGCTCGATAAAGCCAAATGACCTGGCAAACCAGATGGCGGTGGTACTGACAGAATCGTTGAACGTCAACATGACTTCCGCTTACGAAATTGCTTCGATGGGGAGGATTCCATATACCGGATTTTTTGGCAGGCTCAACGCGGACGATCATCGTATCGTACAGGAATGTATGCAAGTTGTCGGCGCGGCGGAGCTCGCAGAAAGGGATTTTTCAAGCCTCAGCGACGGCGAAAAACAAAAGATCCTGATTGCCAGGGCGCTGGCCCAGGAACCGGAGTTAATCATACTCGACGAACCTACAAGCCATTTGGATATAAAACACAAAATAGAGACCCTCCGTATACTTAACCGGCTTTCGGCGGTAAGTGGCGTGACAGTAATTCTTGCCTTGCATGACCTTGATATTGCCGTGAAGAACTGCCAATTCGTATTGCTGATCAAGGACGGGAAGGTTGTAGCCCAGGGGCATCCGGAGGACATAATTGGAAAAGACACGATTGGCGACTTGTATAGCATTGAAGGCGCGGTGTTCAATTCCGTCATGGGCAGTATGGAAATATGCAACGATAAAGCCCCGGAGGCGTTTGTCGCTTCGGGAGCGGGTACAGGCACTCCGGTGTTCAGGCTTTTATCGCGAATGGGCTACGGTATCGCGACCGGCATATTGCATAAAAACGACATTGACTGCTTCGTTGCGGAATCGATGAAGCTTACGGTAATTTCCGAGCAGAGTTTCGAGCCGGTATCAGAAGCAAGCCGTGCCGCCGCTGAAGCCTGTCTGCGTAACGCCGCGTTCATAATCGATACCAATTTTCCGGTTGGTACATACAACCTTTGCAATATTGAAATGTTAAATTCCGCAGCAGGCTTAAAGCCCGTACTCAGCATGCGTTCGCCTGAAGAAATAGAGCGATTGTACGGTAAGGAATCAAAGGTGATCAGGGTTTCATCAGCCGGGCAGTTGCAGGAATGCATTGAGGCCTTGAAAGCATAAAAATTAAGGATCGTTATAATGAAAGAAAAAGCAAAAAAGACTAGAAGAATATTTTACCACGGAGTTTCACTACGAATGGCGTTATTGGCAGCGGCAATACTGCCGGGACTAATTTTATTAAGTTGCACAAAAAACAACGCCCCGCAAAGATCCACGGCTGTCCCGTCAGGAGTAAAACCTGAGCTAGGCATTAAGTATGCCAGGAATTTTAACATTGATTATCTGGGAAACGGAGTAAAGCTTGTAACCGATTCCGACAGGAACAAGCTCCTTTTGGTTCCAAAAGGGGTAACCGCTCCAAAGGGCTATAGCGACGCTGTGCTGATCGAGACGCCAATTAAGAGCGCGCTTTACACTTCAACGACCTATGTCGGGTTTTTGGGCGCACTGGAGACCGATTCGGTTTACGATTCAGTTTCCGCTGTCTGTACCCCGGAAGAAGAATGGACTACCCCTCAAATAATTGCCCGATTCAGGAACAGTACAACCAGCTATATAAACCACGGCTTGACGGCTGTCGGCAATATAGAAGAAATTATCAAAACCGGAGCCGGCTTCGCGTTTACAGGTGGCAATGATGATTCCGATATGAGGCTCCGCAGTTTACTTGATGAGGTAGATATTAAGCACGCGACTCTGCTTGATTGGATGGAAGATGGAAATCCGGCGTATCTGGAGTGGATCAAATTTTTTGCCGCGTTCTTTAACCTTGACGAAGAAGCGGATCGTATTTTTGAAAGCAAGCTGGCGCGTTTGGATGAGCTGTATGAAAAAGCCAGCCTTACTTCAAATAGACCGACAGTAGCATACGGGGTTATTTGGAGCGGCAGTGTTTTTACGCAGGCAGGAGATTCAGCCCTGGCTTTGCAGATTGAAAGGGCTGGCGGCATTTACGCGCTAAAGAGCCTTGAGGGCTCCGGCAACGTTACTATCACAATGGAAGAGTTTATTAAAAAATGCAGGGATTCTGACATCATCATTTACGGAAGTTCGCCGCAATACTGCCCGGACAAAGCTTTTCTGCTGGAAACAGAGCCGTTAATGGCGGAATTCCGCGCATTCAAAAACGACAATATCTATGTCTATGATCTGGGGTATTACATGAACAACGCTAAAGTGGTCGAAAAATTCGAGGATATGGTTTCTATATTTCATCCTGAGCTGTTTCCGGGACGCGAACTGGTGATGTACAAGAAACTATAATATTAATGCGTTAAATCATAAAATCAGCGATGTTTGCGTTATACATTTTTAGCCTGAAGCATTAAATTTATTACAATGGAGTCTGAGTTCAGACCAATATTTACCAAAACCTATGGAGGAATAAATGAACATCGACAAATTTGTGGTAAAAAAGTATGAGAATTTGACGCTAAGGGAGGTTGCAGCTTCGCCGGTAGACGCGATTGCGGGTATCAGCGAAGGCGACGCCAAGCTTCTTAAAGAGGCTTTCAATGTGAAGACCGTCTCTGACCTCGCGAAGCTTAAATACGTAAAGTGGGCGCAGGCTATCTGTACGCTTGCTGAAGGCGAGCTGTAAGCGGCGGGGTCCCGCCAATATTTACGGTTTATACCTCTGCGCCCGGTTTGCGGTTTTATTCTTCTACTGGCACAGAGGTAATTGTTATCGTAAGGAAATAATAAAATATTTTACATTAATATTGTTATTGACACTTTTCATTTATTTATATATAAATAATCAATTCTATCTTAAAGGATTTGTCAATGCCAAAATCAACACAGACCCCCGCTTCCGTTTTGCAGTCTCTCATGAATGAGTACCAGCTAAACCCCTTTTCACTGTCAAAGGCGATTAACTTAAGCAATTCCGCAGTACGCCTGCTCGTTATCGGAAAGGCAAAAGTGACGGTTCCTACCGCCCTCCGCCTTGCGAAATTTTTCGGTCAAACCCCAGACTTCTGGCTTGACTTGCAGCGTGAGGCAGACCTGAACGAAGCGTCTAAAGATGAAAAATTCCAGGATATGCTAAAGGGAATAGCCAAAGCAAAGAAACCTGACGCTCCAAAATCGGTAACAGCTAAGCCCGGCAAAAAACAATCGTTATCTGACACGCGCAAAAAAGCCGCCAAAGTCCCGGGAACAAAACCTGCCAAAGGTTCAGACGTTAAGAGCGCTGGAAGTAAAAGAAAAAAATAATTTCTTTTGATTTGTTTGATGAGTTTAATTTCCCATCAAAATTTTAATCAATTTGTCCTCATCCGAAAATGCCCCAAGGGAACGGAGTTTTGAAAGGCTCTGAAGAAACCCGTAACGGGCCTTGATGAGGCTATTGCGGCTGTTGATGAGCAGGGTCGAAGCCTCGTTAAGATCGCCGATGGAACTCTGCGAAAGCCGGTAGCGTTCCATCACATAATCAGAATGCCTTTCGGCATACGCGAGCGAGAGGCCGGTGTGTATTACCGACCCGGCGTTGGTTAATGCCTTAAACAGAGCGTCTTGTAGATCGGTTCCTAGGTTGATTTCCGCGCCTATGTAATCCATAACCGACGAATCACGGGCATTTTTGCTTTTTTCTACGTTGTTTGCTATTACCCAATAATCAACCGGGATGCTTAATTTTATCGATACCGTTCCTCCCGATAGTTCCATTCCGTTTTTAATTGAATAATTAAGGCCCGCTGATAAAGACGCGTCCAGACTGGGCAAATAAGCGCGCTGGGCTATGCTTAGGCTGTTTTCTGCCCGTTGGTTGTTAAGAGCGGATTTTGAAAGTGAAGGATTTGAGGAAACAATGGTTTTCCATAATTCGCCGTACAGCAAATCCGCTTCCTTGTCGGAAATGTTCCCAAGGCGCGAAATAAGCTCCTCATATCCGGAAAAATCGATTTGTTCCAGGTCAGGAAGATCGCCCAGCCCGGTGATAGCTTTGAGTTTCATCGTGTTCAGGGTAAGGTTTCGCCTCGCCTGATTGCGGGAGTTCTCCCGCGCCTCTTTATCCGCCATTGCCTTGAGGTAGTCCCCCTGGTTGATCATCCCGCTTGCCAGCCGTACCTCGGCAATGGAAAGGCTTGTAAGCGCTGTTTGCAGCGAAGACTCCTCTGCTTCCAATGTAGCCATAGCCTCAAGTACGGCATAGTAAGCGTTATCCGCCGAATCAAGCACATTGAAATATTCGGCCAGCGCGTCTTTCCTCGCGCTTTCCGAGGCGATTTCATTTATCGCCTTTTGAATACTGGCTTTACCTCCATCATAAATTTTCTGGGTGTGGGAAACGCCAATACTTACGCCGGCATCTATTGTGTTTAAAGGATTCCCGACAGGGCCATTCTTATTCCAAATGCTCATCGAAGCGTTTGCTCCAAGCGATAATGACGGTAAATTTGAAAAGACCCGCGACTTTTCATCAAGTATAGTATTTGTAATCGTCAAATTAGTTTTCGCCAGGCTCCGCGAATTCGCCAGCGCAAGTGTCCGTACCTGCTCAAGGCTTATCGTTTGGCAAAATAAGCCTGTACAACTTATTATCAACGTACTAAAAAAAATAAACTTTTTCACTTTATATCACCTTTATATGTAGGGAGTAGGGAGTGGGGAATAGGGAATAGGGATCGTTGTATGAAAACTTTGCTTGATAGCATCACACAATGCTTACAAATAAAAACCCCATTCCCTATTACCCATTCCCTCTTTTATTCGTATCTCAGCGCGTCAATCGGATAAAGACGCGCCGCTTTCATGGCGGGATAATAGCCAAAAACAACCCCTACCAGCGCTGCGAAAATGGCGGAGACCGCCACGATTAGCGGGTTGATTGCCGCAGGTATTCCCATTGCCGCCAGTGCGCGGCAGGCAAGGAAAGCCAAACCTATGCCAAGCAGGCCTCCCATAAGGCTTAAGATCACCGATTCGTAAAGGAACTGAAAAAGTATGTCACGCTTACGGCCGCCAATTGCCATTCTTATGCCGATCTCGCGCGTGCGCTCGGTTACAGAAACCAGCATTATGTTCATAATCCCGATACCGCCTACCAAAAGCGATACCCCGGCAATCGCGGCAAGCAGGGTTGTCAGTGTTTTCATCGTTGCCGACGCCATGTCAATCATGTCAGCCTGGTTCATAATGTCAAAATCGGCGTTTGACGTATCGGCGATTCTCCTGGATTCGCACAGTATCGCTATTGTCTCTTTCTGGGCCGCATCCATGTATTCTTTGCTTTTTACACTCATTACAATTTGGGCGATACTTTGGGTATTGTTCAGCCTGGTCATTGCCGTGTCCAGGGGGATCATGACAACATCGTCCTGGTTGTTGCCGCCCATTGCCGCGCCCTTGCTCTCCAAAATCCCGATGACGGTAAAATAATTTGTTCCGATTCGTATTCTCTGGGACAGGGCGCTTTCGTTGTCGCCAAACAGGTTCTTCGCTGTAGTTGGGCCCAAAACCGCCACCATACTGCGGTTTCTTAAATCATCTTCATCAAAAAAAAATCCGTCATTGACATTATAATTTCGCGCGATGATGTAATCAGGCTCAACACCCATAATTGAAACCTGGGCGTTTCCTTCGGTGCCGATAACATTGGCGTTTGAGGTGACAACACCGGAAATTGCTGCGGCGTAACTTGATTCGTCTTTAAGCTTTTGAATGTCCTTTTTGCTAAAGCCACTGAACCGCATCTGCATTCCTGGGCCGGCGCGGCTTATTTGCCTCCTTGGCATAATTTGCAGCAGATTTGTTCCCATGGCGGTAATTCTTGATTCAATCGCCCGCTGGGAGCCTTCTCCCAGCCCAACCATAATTATCACCGAACCGACACCGATAATGATGCCCAATGATGTTAAGAGGCTTCTCATGCGGTTGCGAAGGATCGACCGTAAACAGGTTTGCAATAATTGGAATATATTCATGACGCCTCCGCCAGTAGAGCGTGATCGTTTTTCCATCGTTCAAGGTCATCCAGCGCGTTGCGAATTTCTGTCACCTTTTTGTCTGAAACCAGCTCGCCGTCCCGCAGGGTGATGATTCTCCGTGTGTAAGCGGCAAGTTCCGGCTCGTGCGTTACCATGATGATCGTTTTTCCCTGCTTATTGAGTTCCTGGAAAAGCCCCATGATTTCAAGCGTCATCCCTGTATCCAGGTTGCCTGTCGGCTCATCGGCGAGGATAAATGCCGGATCGTTTACCATTGCCCGCGCGATGGCAACCCGCTGCTGCTGCCCGCCTGAAAGCTGCGACGGGAAATGATCCATGCGCTTTTCCAGCCCTACTTCTTTAAGCGCTCTTATCGCACGCTCTTTCCTGGCCTGGGCAGTCAGCCTTTTTTCGGCTTTTTCCCGCCTGCGGTAAAACAGGGGTAGTTCTACGTTTTCCAGCGCGGTAGTCCGCGCCAGCAAATTAAAAGACTGAAACACGAAACCGATTTTTCGGTTTCTTATATAAGCGAAGGTATCAGAATTTGATTTGGAGGTTTCAATGCCATCCAGGGTATAGGTTCCGGCGCTTGGCTTGTCAAGGCAGCCGAGTATATTCATCAGCGTAGATTTGCCTGAACCGGAAGGCCCCATGACAGAGACAAACTCCCCGGCTTCGGCGGAAAAATCAACCCCGCGCAGGGCGCGGACTACCACGGCTTCCGCGTCATCTTTTGATGACGAGCCTTTCCTGCCCTCCATACGGTATTCCCGTTTAATCCCCCGCATATCAATTACGGGCATTATATCTTCTCCCTTAAGATAACTTGCTTTCCTTCGAGATCATCTGCTGCATAGATCTCGGTAAAGGAACCGGAGGAAATACCGGTTCTTACCTGCATCACCTCAAGTTTGCCTTCGTTGCTGACATACCAGAGGTTACGCATAACGATCGCCGGAGCGGCGGTTCTGCCCTGACCCTGCCCTTGCCCCTGTCTTCCTCCTCCCGCTGTAAATTGCCTTGCGCCGCCGAACCCGCCAGGGCCTTGTCCGCCACCGCCCATCAGAACGCTTGTCAATCCTGCTCCTGCATTATTTCCTGTATTATTCGGGCTCTGGTTTACATTCTGAGCCCTTGGCTGTTCCCTGGTCGACATTGCGGCCATTCGTTGTTCTTCGTTCATGTTTTCAAGGCTGGCGTTAAACACCATTTCAGCGATTGTTTCCGCGCTCAGGCTATTAGGCTGGTAGCGCAGGGCGGCGTTGGAAACCATAAGCGTGTTCTCGCTGTTCTCTACTATGAAGTCAACCGCGCAGGTCATTCCCGAAAACAGGTTGCCACGGACATTTTCAACCCTGACAATTACCGTATATGAAACCACGTTACTGGAAACTACAGGAACCATGCGCAGGGTCTCTACCCTTCCGTTAAAAGTTTGCCCCGGCAGGCTTTCCAGGGTAAACCGCACAGGCTGCCCCTTTTGCAGGGAGGTAATGTCCAGCTCTCCCACCAGGGCTTCAATCTGCATTTCCCTGAGATTCTCCGCCAGCATAAAAATGTAGGATGAACCGTTATCCGAGACCGTATCGCCTATATTGATCTTGCGGTCAAGCACGATGCCGTCAATGGGAGAATTGATGTAAGCGAATTGGTTGATCTCAGTATCGATGCTTTTCAGGTTTGCCTCGGCAACGGCAAGGTCAGCCGCCTGGTTATCCAGGTTTGTTTTGCTGGTTTTAAGCTCGTATTCGGAGATAAGGTTTTTATTCGCGAGGGCTTCCTGGTTCCGGTAATTGACCAGCTGCAATTCGTAATTTGCCCGCGCTTTGATAACCACAGCGTACTGCTGTTCGCGCTTTAGTTTAAGCATATCTGTATTCAGTTCTGCGAGGATATCCCCTTTGCGAACCTGATCATTGTAATCAACGTAAATCCTTTCAACCTTGCCGCTCATCTGCGGCAGTACTTTGATCGTCGAAACAGGACTGAGTGTGCCGGATGCCGAGATGGTGCGTTCTATTGTCCCACGGCGCACATTGGTAAACTCGTAAGTAACCGCCCCGGATTTTTTGGCGGAACAGGCGGTAGCCGTAATAGTTGCTAAAACAAGGCAAGTAAGCGCTGTTATATTGAAAATTTTTCTCATTCTCTTTTACCTCAATAGTAATAGGTTATCCAATAAGTATGAATTTTACCACTAACCACACGAACCATCACGAACTATCACCACATATCATGTCGCTGTTCGTGTTGGTTGGTGTTGGTTCGTGGTTAATATTTTGTTATTGAACACCTCCTGCCAATTGGCGGCTTCTCCCGCTAATAACGGGAATCCTGCCGTCGTTTAACTTAAGCCAACGGCTTGTCTATAGATCTATAGATATTAAGGAAACAATTACTTACACAGGAATGGTGAAAATGGAGTGATTATTGTCTGAATTCTAGCTGAATTTTAACCAGGAAGCCGTCCAATGGAGGTTCATCAAGTATGCGATGCTGTAGTCTTTTCCGATAGCATAGTCAGATCGCGCATTGCATCTCCAAGTTTTTCCGTCATTGACAGTATCTCGGCATAGTCGGTTTTTACCATGCTGCTTTGGTTGTTAAGGCTGTCCAGCGCAGCGGTAATTTCGCCACTTTCCGCCGACAGTTCGGTAAAAGTATTGATCAAGCCGGACATGGTTTCGGCGAAACTGCTGATTTCCCTGGATATCGCGGTAATCCGGGTACCGGTATCGTCCGATTGTTTTTCGGTAACTGCTATCCCGTTAATGATATTTTTCAGCGTCTTGGATATGTTAAGCGAATTTTCCCTGGTGCTGTCCGAAAGGCGCCGTATTTCACCGGCAACCACGGCAAAGCCCCTGCCCGCTTCGCCGGCGTGCGCGGATTCTATAGCCGCGTTCATGGACAATAAATTGGTGTTGGCCGCTATTGAGCTGATTATTTTAATGGCCTGGGCTATGCCGTCCATAGATTTGGAAATGTCCTCAACCGAATTAATAGTTCCCTTCATGGACTCCTGGCTTTTGTCGGCGTCTTCTATCAACCCTTTTATGGACTCCTGTTTTTTCCGGGACATTTCCGAAGTTTCCTTGATCGAGCCGATCATTTTTTCGGTTGCCACCGATGAATTGGCGATTGTTTCCGCCTGCGAACTGATAGCGTTGTTTAGTTTATTTACCAGAGTGGTTATTCCCCTGATAAGATCGGATGCGCGGCTGATGTGTTCCTTAAGTTCCCGGTTTAGCTCTTCTACGTTTTTTTCTTCCTTAAGCAGGGCCAGAATATAATGGGCGCAATTTGTAGGTTTGTTGAGCTTGTTGTAAATAGCCGTAGCCATAGATTCGCAGTTTCCGTACCCGCAGCAAGTACAGTTGTATAAATCTTCTTTTTTGAATTTCCTCAAACTGCGGTAGATTTCCGTCAGTTCAGCCTCGCCTGGATGCCTGATCGTGTTATTCGCGGAAAGATCTTTGTAGCTTCGGTCATACAAGCCCTTCTTCCAGTACTTTTTTATCATTTTGTGGTATTTTTCGTAGTTATCCCCTTTTTTCGGATTTTGCTTTTCTTCAAGTTTATCCACGCGCGTTCGGACTGGGTTTTCAAGCACAGCCTGAGGTTTTTCCGCGTTCCCCGTACCAGGGCCGCCAATGCAGCCTTTTTCGCAATTCAGGCAGTCTATCAAAAGGGGTAATTTGACATCGGTGTTCAGCAGGTCAAGAAGTTCTTTCAGGTAAGGGTAAATCGTGTGTACCCCTTCTATCTTTTGGGTGCGCCGCCTGATACCGGGCACAAAGCGCTCCGCGGTATCCATCATGCCTCCGGGGATGGGGAACCCCGCTGCCCGCTCCGCGACTGGGCCGGTGTATTCCACTTGCGGAAAGGAGGAAATGTTTATTTTCTGCGCGTCCATAATTTTTTTTAACGCAATCATCGTAACGTTGTAGTCCCCTATGCCGGTTTCGTCAAATTCCCGCTTTTTGGCGATGCAGGGAGAAATTAACACTATTTTGTGGTTTTTATATTCAGGGAAATACTCTCTGATCATTTTTATGGAATGTAGGATGGGGCCGTCCGCAGGGGCAAGATAGGGCAGTAGTTTAGGGTGGTAAATCTCAATGAAACTGACAATTGCCGGGCAGGGTTGGGCGATAATTGTCCGGGGATTTTTTTCCTTGATGTAGTTGACATAGGACAAAACCGTTAGCTCCGCCCCAAAGCTCACGTCAAAAATCACCTCAACTCCCAGCGATTTCAGGTAGCCGTTAAAATTGAGAAATTGTCCGGGAAAAAACGAAACGATGGCCGGGGCAACCACGGCGACGACTTTTACCCCCTTTTTCATGTCCTCCATGAAACGGGCGGTGTCGTCTATAACGGTTCTGGCCTCGTGGGTACAGACGGGTATGCAATTCCCGCAGCCGATGCAAAAATCGGCATTAACCAGCAGCTTTTCACCTGAACCGTCCATGCAGTACTTAACCGGACAGCGCACGATACAGGCGTAGCAGTTAATGCACTTTGCCTCATCAATCCGTATTACCGGAGAAAGCGGCGTTTTTCCCATATTTTACCTACTTTTAGTATATACCTTGGTATTTTGTTGCTTTTAGCAGTAATTTGCAATGGGGAGAATTTATCCCCGATCAAGCTCTATTCTGACAGCCTGAGCTCAAACCAGAACGTACTGCCCTTGCCGATTTCGGAGACAACGCCGTATTGAGTGCCATGAGTGCCGATAATTTTTTTCACTATAGACAGTCCCAGCCCGGAGCCGGTAACAGCCCGCTTATGCGCTTCCCCGCTTTTATAGTACCTGTCCCAAATAAAGGGCAGGTCGGCTTCAGCGATTCCTTCGCCAGAGTCGATTACGCTTATCCGCACGCGGTTTTCGACAATTGTCTGCTCCACCTGTATATCCCTGCTCTCGCCCGAATAGTTTATGGCGTTGATAAGCAGGTTATAAAACGCCCTGTCGATTTTCGCTTTGTCGGCGTCCACATAGGCATCGCCGTCATGGGAAAACGCGATTTTGAATCCTTCTCTTTTCAGCAGTTTTTCAGTTATTTTCGCCGTTTCTGATACGCTTTGGGTAAGGTTGTAGCGCGAGACGTTGAGTTTCCCCACTTCGTTTTCAAGTTTCGATATGTCCAGTATGTCGTTGACAAGGGTAGTCAGCCGCCGTGTCTCATCCATGATCGTTTGTGTCTGCTCGGGCGTAACTTCGCCGGGAAAATCGTGCATCATTTCCGCATAGCTGTATATAAGGGTAAGCGGCGTCCGCAGATCGTGCGATACGTTCGCCAATAACTCGCGCCGCAGGCTTTCGACCCGGCTTAATTCGACAGCTGCGGTGTTCAATGTGTCGGACAGGGCGACTATCTCATAGAAGCCCTTGCCTGTGAAGCGCGTATCGTAGTTTCCGTTGGCGAGCATAGTGGCGCTTTGGGTGATTTCCTCGATAGGTTTGGAAACTCTTTTCGCGATAATAATTGCCAGAATTACTGCAAGGAACAAAACAATACAGGAGATGTAATACAGCTCGTAGCGCAGCGTCGTTACAGTGGCGGTAACAGGGGAGATGACGGCGCGAATAATGACTGCATATTGCTCGCCGGATTTGCTGTTTGCCGTTTTTACATATATCAGGGACTGGATTGGCAGCCATCGCCTGTACAATGCTCTGCCGACTTCCGCTCTGTCAAACTCAGGATTTTCCCTGAGACGCTCTACCGGCAGGGCCGGGCTAGGAGAGGTTATGTATTCATGGATCTCGCCGCCGTTTCCCTGGGCCTTTGCGATAAGAGCTGAGTATTCTTCAAACCGCCGCCTGTTATCCGACGGGAAAATCCGCGCCAGGCTCCTTCCGCTTAGATCTGTAATGTTAACCGCAATATCGTTGTTATTGGAAATTTCCGTTATAATTTCGCTTATATTTTCGCTTTCTATATTATTGATAATGTCTGCCGCGCTGCGCCTTATCTCCGTAACTTTTATTTTTCTATAAAACGCATCAAGAAAAACAATTTGAAGCAGCCACAAGACAACCAGGAGCAGGGCGCAAAAACCCAGCAGAAAAGAAAAAATTTTCCATTGCAAACGCAGCTTATTCAAGTTCACTTGTTTACCCCTCGAACCTGTAGCCATGCCCGCGCAGGGTTATAATTAAGCCCGCGTACGACCCCATCGCTTTCCGCAGCAGCTTGATATGCGTATCAAGCGTCCTTACATCGTCAAAGTTTTTATAGCCCCATACCTCGTTAAGTATTTTTTCGCGGGGTATGGCGGCATTTTTATTCCGTATCAGAAAAAACAGCAGATCGTACAGCTTTGGCGCCAATTCCACCTGCTTACCGTCAATTAATATTTTATAAGCCGTCATGTCGGCTGAAAACCCGTTTTTTGTGAATACCTCATGCCCGTCGTTATCTTTCCTTGGGGCAACCGTGGCCTTCCTCCTGAGTATGGCGGCAATTCTCAGCATTATCTCTTTTGAGGAAAAAGGCTTTACAACGTAATCGTCTACCCCGTACTCGAACCCCAGGACTTTGTCGTATTCTTCGCCCCTCGCCGAAAGCATAATGATAGGCACATCGGAATTTTTTCGAATTTCTTTTACTGCCGCAAAGCCATCCATTTTCGGCATCATAATATCCATGACAATAATGTCAAACTTTTCTTTTTTGCAAGCTTCCACTGCCTCAAGGCCGTTGCCTGCTTCCGCCGCTTCATGCCCGTCAAGCTGCGCGTATCTTTTTATCACAGCGCGTAGGCCGCTTTCGTCATCGCAAATCAGGATTTTTGCCATAAGCTTATTTGCTCTTTGTTATTTATTATTTGTTATTTGTAAAGCAAGGTATTCTTCCGTTTCGCCATGAACTCCTACCAATTCCCCGTCTACGGGATTGACCATTAGATCCATACCTTCAAGCGCGATAGCGCCCAATAAGACAGATTCGGCACCGGGGATAACCATAGCTTCGCATGACGTTCTTCGATTCTTCCATAAAATTTTAACCGGCTTTGTTACCTTGCATACAACCCGGCGCCCATCAGCCACGCGGGCGTTTCGCTCTCTTTCTATGCCAAGCCCCAGTTTTTGACACAAATCCTCGTTAATAACCAGAGACGCCGCGCCGGTATCCACTACGGCGTTTACATTTACCGACCGTACTTCATGCTCGCCGATAAGCCCTTCCGCACATTTTTCCTCATCAAAAATGTTTTTTAAAGTTATTTCCGCGTATACTGTACCCATTGCGTTACCTTTTTAGTAATATAGCGTAAAGATTGAAAAATGTAAATGAACAACCGATTGACGCTAGGCCCTCACATATTGTAATGTGAATCTATCTTAATAAAAAGCGAGGTAGGTTAATGTCGGTTCTTTCTTCAATGGTGGGAAAAAACTGAAACAGGATTTGTAAACTCCAGAAAATCGAAGTTATTATTCCTTCATAAAATTCAGTTCACTTAAACTCACCGCGAATTACATTTTTACCAATTTACTATTTTATTACTCGTAATTAAGGAGAACCACATTGAACTATATTATTAAGACCCGAAATCTCAATAAAGAATACAAACGTTTTGAGAAAAAACCGGGATTAAAAGGCAGCGTTAAAAGCCTTTTTAACCGCAAATTTATAAGCAAATCGGCGATTGCCGGTTTTGATCTATCAATAGAACCAGGCGAGTTCGTCGGCCTTATCGGGCCAAACGGAGCGGGCAAGACCACGCTCATTAAGATGCTAACAGGCATCATCGCGCCTACCTCAGGAGAAATTTCTGTCCTTGGGCATTACCCCAACAAGCTGGAAAACGCTTTTAAAAAACAGTACGCGGTCGTGATGGGGCAGAAGAGCCAGCTCATATTCGATCTGACAGCTTCCGACACTTTTCTTTTATTCAAGGAGATGTACGAAATACCTGACGACACGTACAAACGCAACCTCCGGATGTTTACAGACCTGTTCGACGCGCGCGATTACCTTAACGTGCAGGTAAGGACGCTTTCGCTGGGCGAGCGCATGAAGATGGAACTCGTAACTGCGCTCCTTCACGAACCAAAAATTCTCTTCCTGGACGAGCCCACTATCGGCCTTGATGCCCCGGCGCAGAGAAGCATACGCGCCTTCCTGAAAGAGGTGAACCGCCGCAACGGTACGACGATCCTGCTCACCTCCCATTACATGGAAGACGTGCGTAGCCTCTGCCCGCGCAGCGTGGTAGTAGGCGGCGGGCGCAAGGTTTACGACGGCGATACTGAAAAGCTCTTCAGCTCCTACCAGACGCGAAAGAAAGTGACCCTTCAGTTTGAAAACGAGACCGATTTTACGCCGCCTGAAGATTGTACGGTTCTTGAGCAAAGCCCTTTAAAGGCAGTGCTTTCGATCCCAAAAGAAATGAGCGGTTCTATCCTTCAATATACTATAAGGGATTACGCGTTAAGCGACATCTCCATTGAGGAAGAAGACATCGGCGTCATTGTGGAAAAAATCTACTCTGGCGAAACCGGGGGGCGGCTATGAGTAAATTCCGCGCTTTATTCAAATACATGGAAGTATTCCGCCTGAGTTTCAAAATGCAGATCGTCTGGCGTTTTGATGTGGCTATGACCATGGTTGCCACAGTAGGGCGTATTGCCGCAGCGTGGATTGTCTGGAATGTGATTTTCAGTTCCAATGAAACCGTTAACGGTTTTAGCCTCGCCGCAATGCTGTCCTATTACATTATCAGTTCTATACTTAGCTCTGTTGATTTTTCATACCAAATCTCGGGTGAGGTTTCGGACCTTATACGCGCTGGAAGGTTTTCCGGGTACATGGTTACGCCAATGAACCCGCTGCTTTTTTTTAGCGCCATGACAGCAGGCGAATCCGCGTTCCATTTGGGTTTCAGCCTGATTGCGGCTGCGATCTGTGCTGCGATATTTCAGGTGAATGTGACAATCACAGGCGATGCCGTCAGGATACTTGTCGCCCTGGCAATGATACCGACCGGACTTATGTTTATGACCTGTTATCATTACTTTATCGGGATACTGACCTTCAAGTTCCTTGAAATCGGATTCTTCATGCATGTACAGGGGGCAATAATCGCGTTCGCGACAGGCTCCCTTGTTCCGCTTTCATTGCTGCCTGAAAAAGCGCTTTCTGTCATGCGTTTCCTTCCGTTCACGCACGTCGTGTACACGCCGGCCATGCTGCTATGCGGGCAGCTAAGCGTGGCGGAAGGGCTTTTCAGCCTGGCTGTAATCGCTGCGTGGGCGGCGTTGATGCCGGTTGCCGCTCAGTCTGCTTACAGCCGCCTACGGGTAAAATACGACGGGGTGGGAATATGATAAGAAATATAAAATTCATCCTGCTTTTGCTTAAGCTGAAACTCTCCCGCATGATGGTGTGGCGGCTAAGTTTCTTCGGCGCGTTTTTCGCGGACGGCGCTTTGTTCCTTGTGCAGCTCCTGACCTTCCAGGTCATCTACAGCCGTGTGGACGCAATCGGGGACTGGGGCCGTGGCGAGATGATCATCTTTATTGGCACGTTTTCATTTATCAACGCCCTCAATATGCTTATTTATTTTTTCGGGATTATTGACATACCGGAAAAAATTAAAAGGGGCGATCTTGACCAGTACCTCACAAAGCCAGTAAACCCGCTCTTGCGCCTGACGTTTGAAAACATCAACCCCGGCTCGTTTCCCCTTGTTATTATGAGCGTGCTGATCGTCTTTTATGGCGTGCGGACTGCCGGTCTAATAATTTCGTTTCCGCTGGGCCTGGGCTACGCCGCCCTTGTCCTTTTAATGACCCTGCTTTGGTACGACATGGAGATCATTCTGCGCACAATTCCCTTTCTGGTTATTTCCGCGAACGGGATCATGCAGCTTGAAGGGCACCTGATAGAACTGAACTTCAGGGTTCCCGGCATACTTTACAAGGGCGTGTTTAAGCTGCTGTTTTATTTCATTCTGCCCTACGGCATCATGTCCACCGTTCCGACGCAGCTGCTTTCAGGCACGCTGTCGGCGAGGGGGCTTTTACAGGCGCTTGGCGTTGTTTTGGCGTTTACGGCCTTCACCCTGTGGTTTTGGAAGTTTGGCCTGCGTCATTATCGGAGCGCGTCGAGTTGAGCAGCGCGTAGAGCTTTCCCGACACATTAAACTGGTTTTCTTTTGTCAATAGAAGCGCAACCCCCTCATCTTTGGCGGACTCCAGAAAGTCCTCCGTGATGGGGCGGGAATTGCAAACGATAATTACAGAGACGTTTACCAAAGTGGCTACGGCAATGGTATTCTTATGAGCCTGAATTGTTATAAGAGCGCCGCCGTCTTTGGCGTTTGCCATCACATCAGAAAGAAGATCGGAAGTGTATGCCCCGGTAAGTTCAGTATCGGTAAATTCATCGTGGAAAATTTTAGCTTTCAGGGCGGCAGCCGCCTCGCGTATGGTCATGTTCCCTCCTCATCTTTCGGCGAATTGATATACACAACCGAGCGGACTGTTGTACCGACACCGGGAGTTGATTCAATGTAAAACTCATCGGAAACCCGTTTTGTATTTGGCAGCCCCATTCCTGCGCCAAAACCCAAAGAACGGATCCACTCGTCAGCAGTCGACCAGCCTTCCTGCAGCACCAGGTTGATGTCCTTGATGCCAGGGCCGCTATCCGCCGCTACAACGATCACTTTGTCGGGGTGTATGGTACAGCTAATTGTTCCGCCAAGGGAGTGAACCACCTGGTTTATTTCCAGCTCGTAGCTGGCA
>Ga0268262_10001525_pt1 | contig 28549 bp, 26 predicted proteins | sample TergutNc150P3_FD_190354 | JGI IMG/M metagenome (GOLD analysis project Ga0268262, IMG submission 190354) | Nasutitermes corniger P3 segment gut microbial community from laboratory colony in Florida, USA - Nc150 P3 (SPAdes) (version 2) | ecosystem: Host-associated > Arthropoda: Insects >... | reverse complement strand
AAAAGCGCTCTGGCGAATGTGGGAGAAAACGAGCTTTCCGACGAAGCGGCTCAGTTGGAACAATTAGGCAGAGACAACAATACCGAGCTTATTTTGTCTTCTATGCCCGAATTCCTTGAGAAATTAAATAAAGTAGTTGAAAAATTCGGCGTGTCCGAAGAAGAAAGCGGTTCTGCAGGCGCACAAACAGTAGATTTTGACCTTTTAAAAGAGAATTTGAACGCAATTCAGGAGGCATGCGCTTCTTTGGATAAAAAAGCCGCAAAAACGGCGTTATCGGAACTAAAGAAAATGAACTATCCGGCAATAAAAGAACAGCTTAGTTTGATAGACGAACACCTTTTACACAGCGAATTCGACGAAGCCGCAAATGTTGCCAAACAAATACAAATTTCCTGATTTCCTATTGACATTTTCAGTAAAAAAAGCTATTTTTATATCAGTTTAGTTTTTCATTTAAAAAAGGGCTCAAAGTAACCCCGCGTTACGGAGACCTTTTTTTTATGGTTTGGCTCCAAGGATGGGGATATGCAGTATATCGGCAAAGATGCTGAAAATCCGGAAATTTCAGCCTTGCGGCAGCCGCTGGAGGCTGTTCTTAAAGGGTTGGGTTTCAATCTTGTCGAATTTGCCGTTTCCCGGCATAAGGGAAGCGTTCAAATAAGGGCGGTGATTTACAACGGGAAGAGCATCGGCACGGACGACTGCACAAAAGCGCATCGAGCGATAATGCCCCGCCTGGAACTTGCGTTTGAAGGACAGGATATCTATCTGGAAGTATCGTCTCCCGGAGTAGACAGACTGATAAAAAACGGAGCCGAATTTGCCAATTATATTGGCAGAGGAGTGCGGTGTTACCGCACCGACATTTCCGATTGGACGGCGGGGATTTTGGAATCCGCCGAAGAAAAAGGAATTATTGTAAAGACAAAAGAAGAAAGCGTCAAATTGGGATTTGATATCATTGCAAAAGCCAAACTTGACGCTTCGCAGGAGGTATAAATTGGGAACAGATATGTCGCAGGCAATTCGTCAGATAAATCAGGATCGCGGTATCCCGGAAGATCTGATACTGCGCACTATAGAAGATACGCTGATTGCCGCATATAAACATCGTTTTGGCAACGCTGACAACGCTGTTGTACAGTTTGATGAAGAAAATTTGGAAGTCTCTATTTTCGCCAAGAAAAAAGTAGTGGAACAGGACGGCGTTTATGATCCTGTAACCGAAATTGATCTGTCGGAAGCCAAAGAATTAAATCCGGAAGCCGAAGCAGGCGATGAAATACTGGTGGAAATCGATCCAAAGCAATTTGATCACAAAACGGTTCAAAGCGCTAAGCAGAAAGCCCACCAGACAATCAGGGATATACAAAAAGACAGTCTTTATTCCGAATTCAAGGATAAAGAAGGAGAAATAATAATCGGTTATTACCAGCGGGAACGCAACGGCACTATTTATGTGGACATCGGTAAAATAGAAGGCATTCTTCCCAAAAAATACCAGTCTCCGCGTGAAATATACCATGTAAATGACAGAATAAAATCGCTTATAGCGGAAGTAAAAAAAGATTCTTCCGGGCTTCAAATTATTCTTTCAAGAACGCATACGGAATTTGTACGCGCCATTTTTGAGCTGGAAGTTCCTGAAATCTACGACAAGACTGTGGAAATACACAAGATTGTCCGAGAGCCGGGGTTCCGTACAAAATTGGCGGTTTATTCTAACCGTGAGGACGTTGACCCTGTCGGCGCGTGCGTCGGGCTTAAGGGCGTTCGTATTCAGGCGGTAATAAAAGAATTGGAAGGGGAAAAAATCGATATTCTTAAATATGATCCCGATCCGAGACGTTTTATTAAAAACGCTCTCTCTCCCGCCGAAGTGCGTGACGTGATAATCTTAGATGAAGGCAAACATCAGGCGCTTGCGGTGGTAAGCGATTCAATGCTTTCGCTCGCAATCGGCAAACAGGGGCTTAATGTGCGTCTTGCGAACAGGCTTGTAGACTGGAACATCGACGTAAAAACAGAATCGCAATTCGCGGAAATGGATATTGCCGCTGAATCCCGCCGCGCTGTTTCCGAATTGTTCGGCGACACTGATACGGAATCTTACGAAGATGAAATTTCAAGAATCAGCGAGCTTCCGAATGTTGACGCCCGCGTCGCGCAAATCCTGCTTGATAACGGCATTGACTTAATCGAAGATTTCCTTGCTATTAGTCAGGAAGAATTGGAAACGAAAGGACTTGTCGCAGCCGAGCTTGAAGGATTGCGTAAACTTATAGAAGAACACGTTGAAATTGTCGAGGACGAAGCTGCTTTTGAAGAAACGGAAGCAGAGGCGGAAGTAAAAGCGGAAGAAGGAACAACCGAAGAAGGCAGTGAATCGGAAGAATATGAATGTCCTGAATGCGGTGCGAAGATAACCGTAGAAATGACAACCTGTCCAAGCTGCGGTATTGGACTTAGTTTTGAATACGAAGAGGAGGAGTGAGATAGGATTTATGGCTGAAGAAACTGACAAAAATAAAAAACCGAAAGCTCAGTTAATTAAACATTCTCAAAACGAAGAGAATGCGTCCGAGAAGAAATCGGAGCAGGCTGAACCTCGTAAGGTAAAGGTTGTTATGAAAAAAACAACCGCAGCGGCTCCAAAAAAAGCTTCTCCTAAAGTCGTTGTCAGTCCTTCAGGAAAATCCTCTCAATCCAAAAAAACAGAAGACAAAGGAAAAAAATCAACGCATGAGTCCGAGGAAAAGAGCAATGCTTTTCAAATACCGCAGCGTCCCGCCGCGGCTGCAGGCAGGGTAGGCGGTAAATTAGTCGGCGGAAAACCCCCTAATCATCAATATACAGGACGGCAGGGACAGCCTCGCGGGAACAAGCCCGAATCAGGCCCCCCCGGAGGCAGAGGCGGTTTCGGACAGCGTCAGGGCGGCGGCGGAGCCGGACAACAGCAAAGAACAGGCGGCGGGTTTAACCGCCAAGGCGGACAGGGCGGATCCGGAGGAAATAAATTCGGCGGCGGAGGATTTAACCGCCAAGGCGGACAGGGCGGTAATCGCGGCGGATTCGGAGCGGCGCCTACAGGACCGATACCGGAAGGGAAGGGACCCGCAAAGCGCAAATTTATTACAAAGAAACCCAGTTATAACCGCAAAGAAAAAGAACTGGAGATGGAGGAAAAACTTCTCCAGACAAAGAAAAAAATAACTCATGTAGCGAATCCGGTGCCTAAGTCAATTGATATTATGGAAGTAATCTCGGTATCGGAATTGGCGCGTAAAATGAATTTAAAAGCGTCGGATTTAATTTCCAAGCTTATGAGCATGGGGCAGATGGTTACCATAAACCAGCAAATTGACGCGGATACCGCTACAATTCTCGCGGCGGAGTTCGGCGCGGATGTAAAAATAGTCAGTCTCTACGATGAAACAGTAATAGAAACAACATCCGACGAAAACGTAGTGCTTCTTCCTCGCCCTCCTGTTGTTACCGTTATGGGACATGTCGATCACGGAAAAACAAAATTGTTGGACGCTATCCGAAAAGCTGACGTAGTGTCGGGCGAATTCGGCGGCATTACTCAGCATATCGGAGCGTACATGGTGGAAACGCCGCACGGCGCTATTACTTTCCTTGATACTCCCGGCCACGAAGCGTTTACGCGCATGAGGGCGAGAGGAGCGCAGATAACGGACATTGTAATCCTTGTTGTTGCCGCCGACGACGGCGTTATGCCGCAAACTATTGAGGCTATAAATCACGCAAAAGACGCAAAAGTGCCTATCATTGTCGCTGTAAATAAAATTGACAAACCCGAATCAAACCCCGACAGAGTAAAAAGCCAGCTTTCCGAGCTTGGGCTTATGCCGGAAGATTGGGGCGGACAGACAATATTTGTCGAGCTTTCCGCTCTGCAAAAAACAGGTATCGATAAATTAATAGAAGCGATTTTATTGGAAGCGGAACTTTTGGATTTAAAAGCAAATTTCCAATGCAGCGCGGAAGGTAAAGTTCTTGAATCGAAAGTCGATCACGGAAGAGGCATTGTCGCCACGGTAATGGTAGAAAGAGGAACCCTCGCAATCGGAGACGCGTATGTTGCAGGCATTTGGTCGGGCAAAGTACGCGCTATTTTTAACGACAAGGGAGAAAAAATAAACAAGGCGACTCCTTCCATGCCGGTTGAAGTTCTTGGTTTTGACGGTATCCCCAACGCAGGAGACCCGTTCCAAGTAGTCAATGATGATAAAGTAGCCCGTGAATTTTCATCCAAGCGGCATGAGCTTCGCCGTTTTGAAGACGCAAAGATACTCAAAAAAGTAACAATGGACAATCTTCATGACATGATAAGCGACGGCACTATTCAGGAATTAAAAGTAATTATTAAAGCGGACGTTCAAGGTTCCGCCGAAGCGTTAAAATCAAGTTTGGAAAAATTAAGCACCAAAGAAATACGCCTGCATGTAATTCAGGCGCTTCCCGGTCCTGTAAACGAAGGCGACGTAGACCTTGCCATAGCGTCAAAAGCGATAATTATCAGCTTTAACGTGCGCCCTCTGCCCAAGGCGAAAATTCTGGCGGATCAGGAAAAAGTAGACATAAGAAAATACAATATTATCTACAGAGCGGTAGATGAAATAAGACTTGCCATGGAAGGAATGTTAAAACCGGATACAAAAGAAGAAGTAATAGGAACCGTGGAAGTCCGCGATACGTTCAAAGTGCCGAAAATCGGAACTATCGCCGGTTGTTATGTGCAAACAGGAGTTGTCAAGCGAAGCTGTACGATTAATGTTATTCGGGATCAGGTTGTTATTCACAGCGGAAAAATCGCGTCATTAAAAAGATTTAAGGACGACGCGCGCGAAGTTGCGGCGGGCTATGAATGCGGTATCGGTTTGGAAGGTTTTGACGATATTCACGTCGGCGATATGTTTGAAGCTATAGAAATTATAGAAATCGCCAGAAAATTGAGCTCTTAAATGCCGGGTTTCAGAACGGAGCGTCTAGGGCAGACGATACAGGAAAAAATAGGCTCGCTGATTCTTGAAGGTAAAGTAAAAGATTCCCGCGTTAACACATTTCTTTCCATAACAAAAGTAGACGTATCAAAAGACTTATCCTTTGCCGACGTGTATGTTTCCGACATTCGCGGAAAAATAAACGAAAAAGAAGTAGAAGGCTTGCAAAGCGCGGCGGGATTTATTCAATCCCAGCTTGGAGCTGCAATGTACATAAGAAAAACACCCCGCCTTCGTTTCCATGCCGATAAAAGCATAGGCGAAAGTTTTGATATAATAAAAAAGATAGAGGAACTGGTTGAACCGGACAAAAATGCAAGCGATAAAAACACCCCAATCGGGACTGATACTGCTGAATAAAAACTCAAATATTACATCCTTTGAAGCGTTAGGTGAAGTAAAACGCGCCCTTGGAACGGGCAAGGTAGGGCACACCGGAACTTTGGACAAATTTGCTCAAGGTCTTTTACTTGTTCTTACAGGCAGAGCATTAAGACTTACCCCGTATTTTTCCCACTGCGACAAACAGTACAAGGGGTGTATTCTCTTCGGCGCGGAAACCGACACCCTCGACCCCGAAGGCAATGTAATTGCGGAAGCGCAGCCGCCTTCGCGCGAAAGAGTAGAGCAGGCTATTAAATTGTTTAACGGCGAAATAATGCAGAAACCGCCTGTTTTTTCCGCTATTCACATAAACGGACAGCGCGCCTCAAAACTTGCCAGAAGCGGCGAAATCCCTGAAATGAAAGAAAGAGCCGTAACCATTTACAAACTGGAACTGGAAGAATGGAATCCCCCCTTCGCCGGCATTTTTGTTCACTGTTCAAGCGGCACTTATATACGTTCCCTCGCAAGGGACATCGCCCTGGCGGCAGGCAGCAGGGCGCACCTGTCTTCGCTGATACGGACAAAAGTCGCCGCCTTTTCCCTGGACATGGCGGATAACGCAATTCTCTCTGTGCGCCCCATAGACAAATCCGTAATCGCCGCGCTTGGTCTGCCGTGGTACGAAGCAACGCCTGCCGAAGCCGAAAATATTTCCCACGGCAAACCCCTTGCGCCTATTTTAGAAAATAAACCGCTTTTTCCGCAAAATACGCCCTCACCGCAAACCGCGGCGGATTTTTCCGCGGCTGTGTTTGAAGGAGAGAATCTTATCGCTGTTGCGGAAAAAGTCGGCGGTGTGTGGAAATACGGGTGTGTGCTGTAAAAAACAGACAGCGCAATATGCGCTCTTTAATGCCGCCGAAGGCGGTTACCTTACCAACTAATTACCATTCTTTCGGTTTGCCGCTTGGCGGAGTAATATTAAAATTTTCTCCAGAAGGTTCTATAAGGAAAAAACCTTGATCTAATGCATACTGTCTTTCGTCATCTTCAACTACAATCCCTGCGACAGCACCTAAAAAATGGCGTTTATCTCCGCGTAAATCGGCGTATTTTCGCATTTTCTCAAGTCGTGCTATATGTTTATTTATATCGCCGATAGTAAGGTTTGCTTTTATTTCAACCAACATGGCCGTATCGCCATTTTGCAGATAAACATCAATCTCAAAAGAAATATCATTTTTTTTATCACGGACTTTATGCTTGGTACTGGCTTCTTGAAAATCATAACCTAAATTACGAAATTTTTCCTGAAGATTGGGAGCTATCATATACTCTACAACATCGCCAAAACTATTGGTAAAATCACCCAACCGCTTGCCTATTTCCTTAACAATCCGATCAGTTTCCTCTTGCCGTTTAGCGTTTTCTTTTATGATACGATCTGTTTCCTGTAGAGCCGCCCAAACGGTCTCAAAAGTGGAGGAATTGGCTGTTTGCGTTGCTGCCATTCTTTAATATCTCCTATTTATAATATACCGCATTTTTTGGGTTTTGGAAAGCCTTTTATTTTTATTCCAAAATAGGCAAACAAACAGTAGAAAAAGGCATTTCCCCACTATATTGCAATATGTTAAACTCTATGGTATTATCTAATCATATGGTAAAAACCGTAAAAACACAGCCTTTAAATATCTCCTTTTTTAACAATTTTGGCATAAAAACAATATATACCCCCCCCCCCCCCCAAGAAATAGTAAGCAATCGTTACATTTATCAATATCTCATTTATTCGGAAAATCGCTGTCCATTTTTAGGAACGGCTTTTTTTATATACATTACACAAGAAAGGAGTTTTTAACATGAAAAACATTTTTAGACTATTTGCAATTATCGCAATTGTTGCAATAATCGGATTTTTAGCGGCTTGCAGTAACGGAGATGACGGCACAATAACGCCAAAACCTGATGACGGAACAAAGCCGTCAGGAAGTAAAACCCCAATAACGGTAGCGGAAATTTCCATTACTGCGCCAGTCAATGGCGGTACTCCGGCAACAACGGTAGACAGTGTAGCGGAACGTTTTACCGCCGGAACAGTAACATGGTCGCCTAACGATAACCCGTTCCAGCCAAACACGGAATACACCGCAACGGTTACGCTGACGGCAGAGAGCGGTTTTACCTTCACAGGCATAAATGCGGATCAGCCTAAAGTAAACGGAACCAAAGCATCAGTATTAAGCAATACAGGCGAAACGGTAACGCTGTCGCACAAATTTCCGGCGACAAGTACAAAAATAGTTTCGAGCATAGCGATTAAATATCAGCCAAACAACATGTCCTATGCGCACGGCGACAAGCTTGATCTGTCAGGTATGGTAGTAACGCTGACTTACGATGACGGTTCGTCAATAGATGTCGCCCACGGAGATTTTGTGAATAACGGCATAACCGCTGATCCTTCTCAGGACGCTCATTTGGAACATTCAAAATATGACGGAAAACAAATTACAATTACTTACGGCAATTTAACGCAAAAAACAACAGGCACTTTAACTGTAACCGCCATACCCGTATCTGTTCTTACTATTGATCCAATTCCGGAGCATACTTTTACAGGCAGTCCGTTTACACCGTCTGTAACCGTAAAGCATACCGTAGAAGGCAGTACGAGGACACTGCAAAAGGACACCGAATACACGGTAGCGTACAGTAACAACGTCAACGTTGGTACGGCGACAGTAACCATAACAGGAAAAGGCGATTATACAGGAAGCAGAGATGTAACCTTCATTATTAACGCGGCAATTCCTCAAGGCGGAGCGCCCCAAATAACCACAACAGCATTGCCACACGGAACAGGGGACAGAGCATACAGTCAAACATTAACGGCGACAGGAGATACACCCATTACATGGAGCATTGAAGGAACATTACCGGATGGTTTGAGTCTTAATGGAACAACAGGCATTATTTCAGGAACACCATTTAACCGAACGGGTATTTGGTTTGAAGATACTTATAGATATACGTTTACTGTTAAAGCAACAAATTCCGCAGGAAGTGCCGAAAAGCAGTTATCAATAATAATAGCAAGAACCTATACCGACACGTCATCACTTTTGAGTAATATACGAACTTATGCAGCTAACACAGCCGATACCCCATATTTAGTTGCGCTCAAAGTTACAAATATGCCTAGATTTTATAACAGTTCGTTAGATGGCAAATTTGTATCCCTTGATCTTTCTGAAAGTACGTTCAATAGCAATACCATTCCGAATAATGGTTTTTACCAATGCACAAACATTGTAAACATAATTCTACCAAACAGCGTTATAAGCATTGGGAATCAGGCTTTTGCAAGTTGCACAAACCTTACCAGCATAGACATACCCAACAGCGTTACAAGCATTGGGAATAATGTTTTTTTATTTTGCTCCAGCCTTACCGCAATAAATGTTGACGCCGGCAATAACGCATATTCATCACAGGACGGCGTACTGTATAACAAAGCTAAAACCGTTTTAGTTGAATATCCGGAAGGAAAAACAGACCTAACATTTACCATACCCGACAGCGTTACTACCCTTTTGAAAGGGTATTTAGGTAGTAACACCAGACTTACCGCAATAAATGTTAACGCCGGTAATAGCGCATATTCATCACAGGACGGCGTATTATATGATAAAGCCAAAACCACCTTAATTGAATATCCAATGGGAAAAACAGATAATTCTTTTATCATACCCAACGGAGTTACCAACATTGATGAAGGCGCTATTTATAACATTGGCAGCCTTATCAGCGTAACAATACCGAACAGCGTTACAAGCATTGGGAATAATGCTTTTTACAGTTGCACCAGTCTTACCAGCGTAACATTTGCAATAGGAAGCAACATACTGAACGCTAATTTTGGAGACAGTGCCTTTCCTGAAGGAAGCACTGGTGGAGAAGGCGGCAACACCTTAAAGACCGCCTACAATGCGGCATCGCCAAAAGAGGGAACGTATACAAGAGCGGCTAACGGTTCTACATGGAGTAAACAGTAACAAATTTCGGTAGTGTCGTCAAGTAATTGGCGGCGCTATTGTAGTGTGATATTTTATTTAAAGAACGTTAAAGATGTATGCCCAATAAAATACTTGAGGGGTGGCGGGAAAAACGAAATTGACGTGACGACGTAAGTCGGCACGGCGATTTTTTTTCACGCCAGGACCCCAAAGGAACTTTTTAGGCATACATCTTGCCCTCACTTTGTAATAAATTAACAAGCAGAAAATAATTTTCTCTTATCGGGCGCAAAAAAATGTCTTTTACCTGTTCACGTTATGTGCCATATTATCCTTAAATACTGTCAACAAATTAAACAAAATAAACCCCTCATAGTTGTATTTACCGCAAGCCGATGCGGGCTCTTGACATGCTTCAGCCTATAATATAGTATGGTTCTATGGATATCTTAATGCAAAAAGATACAATAGGGAAAGAACTTGGTGTTTCTCTAGCTACGGTCAATAATTGGATTAAGACAGCGGTTATACCGTCTCCTGATAGAGATAATTATTACAGTAAAACGTCATTTGATTATATAATAAATACATTAAAAAACTCTCCTGATAGGTTAAATTCAAGGGCAAACAGGTCTTTACAAAATAAAAAAGAAATATGCTATTTAGGAATAATTGATAAAAAAAGGAAAAAATTGCTGGATGCGCTCGTAAATGATTTTGAGAAATCAAATTTGACGATTGATGAAGGGGTGTTGGCATTTTCATTTGCGTTATTGCGTTCAAATAAGCTGATTAAAGAAAAATGGCAGGCAAACCGTCGTTCAAAAATTGATGTTTTGTTTTCGGATTGGTTTGCAAAGAGCGCAAGGCAGGAAAAGATTAGACAGTTATACGCTCAATATGAAATCCCCAATCTTGATGATGATATATTAGGCGCTTTTTATCAGTCAATACAAAGCGTTTCGCAAAAATCAAATATCGGTTCATATTACACGCCGGCGGAATTATTGAAAGAAATACATATAAGACCGAACAAAACTATTCTTGATCCGTGCTGCGGAAGCGGCGGAATACTGCTTAACATAGTAACAAAGAAGCATGATCCTTCTAAAATATTTGCGAGAGATATAGATGAAACAGCGTTAAAAATATGTTTTATAAATTTTGCTTTATTCTTTAATGACAATAATACGCCGGTCAATATTTCAAAACAGGATATAACGGCGGAAAGGAAAGAAAAATTTGATTATATCATTACAAATCCGCCGTGGGGCAGTAAATTCTCAAAAGAAGAGAAAAACAATTTTATCGCTTTATACCCTAAACTTGAAACCACTGAAATTTTCAGTATATCTTTATATAATTCATTAAAAATGCTCAAAAAAGACGGAGAATTGTTTTTTTTCCTGCCTCATTCGTTTTTAAATGTCGCCACGCACAAAAATATCAGAGATTTTGTATTTAATAATGACTACAAAATTGTTATAAAATTGTTGGGCAGCGCTTTCAAGGGAGTATTATCGGAAAGCATTTTAATTTTTATAAAAAAGAATACCGCTAGAAACACAATAACAATCAAAGATAAAACAGGAAAAGCATGGCAATTACCGCGAAGATGTATTGTGCCGCCGAATTATATTGTAAGCGCAACCAGTAACAACAAAGATACTGCGCTTATGGATAAAATCTATAATACAAAACATATCACATTGGAAAATAACACGCTTTTTGCATTGGGAATCGTTACCGGAAACAATAAAAAATATTTATTAAATAAAAAAACAAAAAAAGCGGAAGCTGTATTCCGCGGTAAAGATATTGAAAAATACAAGTTTTTAGAACCTGGGTATTTTATCGTATTTCGGCCGGAACTATACCAGCAAACTGCTCCTGTAGAATACTACCGGCAGAAAAAGATTGTATATCGGTTTATTTGCGATAAGCTTGTTTGCGTTCTTGACAATGATAATGCGCTTCCTTTAAACAGCGCAAACCTTTTTATATCGGAAAATTACCCTATGGAAACCATTGTTTCATTCTTTAACAGCGATATATATAGTTTTATATTCAGGAAGAAATTCCATTCAAAAAAAGTATTAAAATCTCATTTGCAAAATCTTCCTTTACCTGTATTGTCTTCCGATACGCACAAATATATATATAAATTATATAAAAAATATTTTGTAAAATCGTCCGGCAGCATAGAAAAATTTCAAAGTGAAATAGACAGAATTATTTGTAAGGCGTTTTCTATTAACAAAACTCAATATGATTATATTAAAGGAGAAATATAGATGGAAATCTTGGAACAGGAACTTGAATTACTTATTGATAAATTGGACAATGCGGAAGATTTTAGAAATACGTTGGATGAAATTAACTCAATTTATCCATTTAGTAAATATGAATATATCATTTCAGTATTATTATCAAAAAATATTTTAACATTTGAGAAATATTTAGAACTTCGTGAAAATTATATCAATCGAAATCTCTTTTTACAAGTTTTTGAAATTTCCGCACCTCGCGGCTTCGGTGATACATGGGCGTTTAGTCATATTTTATCAATTGAACCCGAGCTAAAACATCCGAATAAACAAATTGATCCAACCTATCGGGGTGAGTACGATTTATATCTGCCTTATTCAAAGGGAAATATAAAGATTGAAGTCAAGGCGTCGCGAGCGGTTGACAGAGATAAACCTGATGAACCATTATACATAAAAGCGCTTTCTTCTAATTCTAAGAAACGTTTTTTAATGAATTTTCAGCAGTTAAAGCCTTCATGCTGTGATGTCTTTTTATGGCTGGCTGTTTATAGAGATTGTGTTAAATACTGGGTTTTGAAAAATACGATAATACAACATCATCATGATTTTACACCGCAGCATAGAAATGAACCTACGGCAGATAGAGAAAAAGATTATGAAAAATCTGAAATTTTTGAAGGACAGATAATGATAACAAACGCTAATATAGATTCAATTAATAGTTTTTTGGTAGAAAGCAAAGCCATAAAACAGGCCATTATAGAGCAGTACGAATCATGATGATTTGTTGGTTTGCGGTGAAAAATATTATAAATAAATTTCTACAGGGGTAGTTATTCCTTTGCCTGTAAACGCGCTGCTAAGAGAAGATGCGCGTTCTTCAAGATAGCTTTCGGGTAAACGAGACGCTAACGGGTCTTCGGGAGCGGGGCGGGCTTTGCCGTATAACTGTACTTTGCGGACTGTTTTGCCGCCTTTCGCCAAATTGCATATAAGCGTTTCCCACGCCTGCTTTTCCGCATCCTGAGGCTGTTCGCCGTTTATGGCGCAGAGCATTGTCTGTATTGTTACAGGGGAACATGACGTAAATTCTTTTATTACCGTAATCAGTTTTTCAAAAGGAATAGAGGAGCGGTTTATTTTATTGTACCAATCTTCTGTTCCCGCGTCCGCTTTTAACCAAATGTCTGTGGTTTGCAGAGAAGCGGCGTCTTTTAACAGCGAAAAAATTTGCGGCTGTAACAGTCCCGCTCCGTTAGTAATGACAACAAGCCGCGCCGAAGCAGCCGCTTTTTCGCGTATGTCCTGCGCAAGTTTCAGAGCGGAGGGGAAAGCGGGGGAGAGGGTAGGTTCTCCGTTGCCTGAAAAGCAAATATCTTTAATAACAGTGTTTTGTTTGTGCGCCTGTGAAACGGCCTTTTGTAAATCGTCCTCTAATTGTTCAAGAGAAAAAACCGCTTTGCTTAAGAAGGGAAACACTTCGCAATAGGGGCAATCAAAGGGGCAGAATTTTTTATCGGGAAATAAATTGATCCCGATAGACAACCCTGCTGAACGGCGCGAGTACACAGGGTACACAATAACGCCTTTTTCCCTTTCACGGTGGTTTGTAACAGGAGTAATATTTAACATGACAATTCATTATAAACTGATTTTTCTGCCCTGACCACCTCTTCCCCTCTTTGTGAGACCTCTTTTCCGATTTATGTTATATTAACATATGCAGGATAAAGCAGCCTCACAGGCGCAAATGTTCGCTAATCGTTTACAAAAACGCTTCCGCCATCTAAAAAAATGGGCGCAAAGAACGGGCGTAGGCGCATTCAGGCTTTATGACCGTGATATTCCCGAAATACCGCTTGTTTTGGATTTTTACGGAGATTGCAGCATAGATGAAACATCCGCCCTTTGCGGCGCATTGTACAAACGTCCTTATGAGAAAGATGAAGCCGAAGAAGATAAATGGCTTTCCGCAATGAGGGAAGCCGCATCCGCCGCGCTTGGCATAAACCTTGAACGAGTATTCTTAAAACAGCGTCAAAAGCAAAAAGGATTGTCTCAATACGAAAAAATCGGCGAAAAGCATTTTGAAAAAACCGTAAATGAGGGCGGAATTTCCTTTAAGGTAAATTTATCGGACTACCTTGACACAGGTCTTTTTATTGACAGACGGCTGTTGCGCAAAATGGTACGCGAACAATCAAGCGGAAAAAAAGTATTAAACCTCTTTTCCTATACAGGTTCTTTTTCCGTATATGCGGCTAACGGCGGAGCGCTCTCAACGGACTCGGTTGATCTTTCAAATACTTACTTAAATTGGGCGCAGGAAAATTTTTCGCTCAATAATTTTTCCGCCGATATACTCCAAATTTGGGATTTTTTCAAAGGCGAGGGCAGGGGAGAGAGCGAAGCAAATTGCATCCACAAACTTGTTCGTGCCGATGTTCTTGAGTTCTTGGAAAAAGCGAAAACTGCAAAGAAACAGTGGGACATTATCGTGCTCGATCCGCCGAGTTTTTCCAATTCAAAAAAAATGACAGATGATTTTGACCTACAGCGTGATTTAACCGAATTGCTCGGCAAATGCCTAAAACTGCTTGCCCCAACAGGAAAATTATTTTTAAGCGTAAACATAAAACGTTCCGCTCCCACAGCCGCCGAGCTAGAATACAGTTTGCGTCAGTATGCGTCAAACTTGCGCATAACAGATTTGGAAGAGAAATTAATTGACGAAGATTTTAAGGGCAGAAAAACGCCGAAAGCGTTTTTGTTGGAGATTGGTAATAAGTGAGAAGGTTTGTTTTACAAACGCAGCATAATTAATTTATGTACGTATTTCTTTAAAAATCACTTTGCAGCTGTGTTTCAAGCGTTAGAATAGCCGTACGCATTTCTTTGGCGGTTTCCCGTGAAATGCGGTTCTTCTCAAACATTTCTTGTATTAATTCACGCTCAATGGAAAAACCTCTTTCTATAACGGTAAGAACAGATGAATCTTCCATGTTGAGGCGAGAATCGGATACATGATTTCTGCCTACTGCGGACATAAGTTCATACTCGGCTATTAGTTTCTCCACAACCGCCGAGTTTTCTTCGTTCTTAATCTCGTTTAATTTCTTAAGCGCATATTGCATATTTGAAACAAGAATATTCTCAAAATAAACGCGTCTGCTCATTATACCGGCTCTGTCTCGGAAATTAAGCGTGTGTTTAAAAAACATTAACAATCCCCTGAGCAAGCTCGGTCTGCCCCCGCCTTTTCCGGCGCGCGTTTTAAATACGTTAAGGAAATGTTCAGCCATCGTTCTGTCCGCATTTCCTTTTTCAATGAGCGCGGTTGTATTCTCAGTCATCCAGAGCAAAACGCAGGTGCGCAGTTCTTTCTCCGTTTGCGTTTCATTATAGCGCATAACGCCGCCGTGCCCCGCCGCATCCCTTTTGGCGTAGTTCCGTGTTACAAATTCCGTCGCGAGACGGTTTTCATCAGTTACTTCATTTTTTAAGCGAGAAATTACTCCCTGTATTATTTCGGAATATACGGCTTGTTCTTTATCACTGCGCCCCGCTTCAGTTATGCGTTTTACAAACAGAGGCAGTACAAAATTAGTAATCAGCATTGAAATAACAATAACGCCGCTTGCCAGTAAAATGATTAAATCCCGCTCCGGGAATTTCGCGCCGTTATCAAGCAGAAGGGGAATTGACATTACGCTTGCCAGCGTAACAGTTCCGCGCGCCCCTGCAAGGCTGAAAATTACAGCGGCTTTAACGGCGCTTATAGGATTGTCCGCTTCCTGATAGGTTTTTTTACGAATTGTAATAAGCCACCATAAAAATCTTAAAAATATTAATATGAATGTAAGTAACAGTACAGCGCCTGCAATGATAAAACCGCTTATTGAAAGTCCTGAGATTGTTTTTAAAATCCCCGGCAACTGCGTACCGAGCATTACGAACACAAGCCCGTCTAATGTGAATGTTAAAAACTCCCACACGCTGTCCCGCGCTATATTTAATTTTACGGTTTCCGGGTTGAACTTGTCCCTCATGAATGAATGTGTTATTCCCGCTGAAAACACGGCAAGAATTCCGCTTACCGACAAAGCTTCGGCGGACATATAAACAATGAACGGAGTTAAGACTTCAAATAGAATACTCAGGGTAACGTTTCTTATTCCCGAAGCCTTTAGTCTGTTAATAATAATGTATTTTATCCTTGTCATTAAAACACCGGCAAGCAATCCGCCTATACCAAGCAGGACAAACCGCAGCGACGCGTGTTTAAGGGAAAAACTTCCGGTTGTCATCGCGATGACGGCAAACTGGAAACATATAATACCGGAAGCGTCGTTGATAATTGATTCGCCGCTTAATATGCCCATTATTTTCCGCGGAACCGCCACACGCCTTGCAACAGCGTCAACAGCTACGTCGTCTGTCGGACCAAGAGCGCCGATTAACGCGAACGCCGCCGCAAGCGGAATAACCGGAATGAGAAAATTGGTAAAGTATCCTACTGCGGCTACTGTCAGAAAGACAAGAACTACCGCCGCCCCAAAAATCTGCTTTCTCATATCCCACAATATTTTTTTATCGGATGTATAACTTGCATGGAAAACAAGCGGAGCGATAAACAATACAAAAAACAGATCAGATTCAAGTTCAAATTCAAAGCCGAACGCGCCGAATGGAATGATGGAAATAATTACGCCAAGAACAATTTGCACAAGCGGCGCAGATAATGCGGGAATATAGCGGTTTATCAGGTTGGAAATAAGCACCGCCGCCAACATTATCAAAATAAATTTAAAAATGATCATATATTATTTTTTTTCGGCAAAATCACAAATATTTTCTCTATCGTGTAAATATATGCCGTTTTAATGGCGTATATTTACTCCTTGATGTTGTATTTCTTCCTGAACCTTTCGATGCGTCCGGCTGTGTCTACGAGTTTTTGTTTGCCGGTGAAGAAAGGGTGGCAGGATGAGCAAATTTCAACCTTTATGTCCTTTGTGGTGGAACGTGTTTCTATCACATTTCCGCAGGCGCAGGTGATTTTTGTCATTTCATACTTCGGGTGTATTCCGTCTCTCATTTTATCCTCCAAAAATTGTCCAACTCCGCATAGCGGTTTAAGGACTAATCCATGCCCCCTGTTCCGGTGTTCATGGATCTTAGGAATGCTTCATTATTCTTGCTTTTCTTCATTTTGTCAACCAGCAATTCGATGATTTCGATGTCGTCCATAGGATTGATAACTTTGCGCAAAATCCAGATTTTTTGGATTTCTTCCTCTGTAAGCAGAAGTTCTTCCTTCCTTGTGCCCGATTTCTTGATATTGATTGCCGGGAAAAGGCGGCGGTCGGAAATACGCCTGTCAAGGTTGATTTCCATGTTGCCCGTTCCTTTGAATTCTTCAAAAATTACTTCGTCCATGCGGCTTCCGGTCTCCACAAGGGCGGTTGAAATGATAGTAAGGCTTCCGCCTTCTTCGATATTTCGCGCTGCTCCGAAAAATCGCTTGGGTTTGTGAAGGGCGTTAGAGTCAACGCCGCCCGACAGGATTTTTCCCGATGTGGGCACTGTCTGGTTATACGCGCGCGCAAGGCGGGTAATGGAGTCCAAAAGAATTACAACGTCTCTTTTGTGCTCCACAAGACGCTTGGCTTTTTCAAGAACCATCTCCGTAACCTGAACGTGGCGGCTTGCCTGTTCGTCAAATGTTGATGAAATAACTTCCGCGCGCACAGTGCGTTCCATGTCCGTTACTTCTTCGGGACGTTCGTCAATTAATAAGACGATTAGGTATACTTCGGGATGATTTTTTGTAATAGCGTTCGCTATTTTCTGCATCATTATTGTTTTACCTGTTCTAGGAGGCGCGACAATTAACGAACGCTGACCTTTTCCGATAGGGCAGAATAAATTGATAACTCTTTCGCTTATGCCTTCGGTAGACGTTTCAAGGTCTAACTTGCGGTTTGGGTATAACGGCGTAAGGTTGTCAAAAGGAATGCGGTTCTGCGCGACAGTGGGGTCGTCGTAGTTGACGGTTTCCACCCTGAGCATAGCGAAAAATCTTTCGCCTTCTTTCGGACTGCGAATTTGTCCGTACACTGTGTCGCCGGTTTTAAGCGCAAAGAGCCTGATTTGGCTTGGGCTTATGTAAATATCATCGGGACCGGGAAGGTATGAGTTTTGCGGACTGCGAAGGAAGCCGTAACTGTCCGGCAATATTTCCAAAGAGCCGTACGCGTAAATAATACCGCCTCTTTCAGTGTGCGCTTTAAGGAGAGCGAAAACAATTTCCTGTTTTTTTAATACAACCATGTCGTCGTGAGTGATGTTGTAACAGGATGCAAGCTCGCGCAAGTCTTTCATATTAAGTCTGATTAATTCGTTTATTGTAAGGCGGGGTTTGCCGTTATCCTGATCCTGTCTCGGGATTGGTTTGCCGTAAAGATCGGGCATGGAGGGCAATTTGGGTAGCGCAGGAAGATCCCCCGATACGTTTTGTACGTTTGCCTGTTCTTCCGATTCGCCGTTTTTTTCTTCGCCGGAACCGTTTTCCGAGATTGATTTTTTGCGGACAACTACACGCCCTGTCTTGTCTCCGTTGCCGGAGTCGTTGTTCTGTTCGTTTTCTTCTGAATTCATGTTTTCCTCGCTATTACCGTCAGTTATTGATTCTTCATGCTTTTTGCTTTTTTTTACAACTGCCATTTTAACCGCCTATGGATTGTCTTTTTGCCGGATTCATATTTATATTAATTTTAATTATTTGCATTGTTTAGAAAGGATACTTCCACTTTAACGATTTTTTTAATTTGTGTCAACCCTTTTAATAGATATTTTTGTTAAAATTTCTTCAATCACCGCACAGGCGGCTTTAAGACGGATTTCATTTCTTGACCCCGTAAAATTATACATCTTTGCTTTTATTTCTCCCTTCCTTACAGCCGCCGCAATCCATACCGTCCCCACAGGTACATTACTGCCGTCCCCGTCCGGACCGGCAAGCCCTGTAACCGCGGCGGAAATATCCGCGCCGCTTTTTTGCAGAGCGCCCTCAGCCATTGAATACGCCGTTTTTTCGCTCACAAGCCCGTTATCGGAAAGCTCGCTCTCCTTTAACCCAAGCATGGAAATTTTTGCCTCTTTTGTATAGCAAACAAAAGAACCCCACAAAACGCTCGATGCTCCCGGCGCTTGCGCCAGTAACGATGAAATCAAACCGCCGGTACATGATTCGGCTAAAACTAATTTTTTCGAGACAGCTTTTAATTCATTTATTAAGCAAGCCGCTTTTTCTTCGGCTTGTTTATTTAATTGATCGCTCTCTTTATCTTCCGGCATTGTTACGCTGTAAGTCCGCCTTTATTTCTTCCGTAGGACGATGGAAAATTTCAATGTCTTTTTCTATATTTGTCATTTTGCATTTTCCTTCAAAGTGAACGCCGTCCGCTATTCGCAGTCTTGAAGCATTTACATCGCCTTGGACTTTCGCGCCGCTCATCATATCAACTTTATCGGTTGCGTGAACTGTTCCTGAAATTTGTCCGTGTACGGTAAGTGAGTTTACTATTATGTGATCTGCGTCCACAACTGCTTCTTTATCAACTATTAAATCGCCGGTGGCTTCTATTGTTCCTTTAAAAATTCCCTGAATGCGTAACCTTGAAGCAAACTTAAGTATTCCAGTAAAATTTGTTGATTTTCCGAGAACTACAATCGGCGCATTATCTTTTCTTTCACGCTTTGCCATTTTTATGGTTGCTCCTGCTGTAAAAATCTTCGTATTTGGGCTTCAAGAACCGAGAGTCCAATCTCGTCTTTCTTTAAGCTGTCCCATTCGTTTATTGTTTTTTCTATTCTTGCGTCAAGCGCCGCAATTTGTTTCCGTACCGCGACAATTTTTTCACTGACGGGATTTAAATTACGGATGAGGGTTTCCTGATTAAATGTTTCGCCGTTTGCGGTATTTGAACAAATTGTCGCAATCGCGTTATCAAGATCGTCCACACTTCCTATAAAGACTGAAAGATTGTCTTTTAAATGTCTGTTTAATTCTTCCGCCAATGTAAGACGGGTTTCACGCACTTTTATTTGCTCGAATAACGCGCGGTTACGCAAAACAGCGTTAATGCGCGCCAGTACTTCGGTAAAATTAAAAGGTTTTGTTATATAATCATCAACGCCCGCGTCAAAACCTGCGACTTTATCTTTTACATCGTCCAGAGCCGAAAGCATTATGATTGGAATTTCTTTAAAGTTGGGATCGTTTTTAAGCAGCTTTGTTATTTCTCTGCCTGTCATTCCCGGCATTATGTTGTCAAGGATGACCAAGTCAGGCAGAAATTTTTTAACTTTATCCAGAACATCTGAACCATTATCGCATTTCTCAACCACAAAACCTAATTTGGACAGCATTACTTCAAAGAAATCAAGGTTGATGGTTTCGTCATCGGCGATTAGTATTTTCTTTCTGACATTCATTGTTTTATTGTACACCATACTGCCTTACAGATCAACAAGGCGGCTGCCAGAAAAACAAAGAAAATTGCCAAATAATCGCCTAAAAGAGTGTAAATTGTTGTTTTTTTAACGAGCGGAATAGTCACATTTAGGGCAATTTCCGCAAAAGGGGGCGCCATTGCCGTAATTCTGCCGTTTGGGTCTATGGCGCAAGTTTGCCCCGAAGAGGTCGCCCTGACCATGGGGCGGTAGTTTTCCGCCGCCCTAAAGACTGCCATTGTAAGGTGCTGGTACTGGGCGGGAAGGCTTTTTGACCAAGCGTCGTTTGATAGGTTTACAAGCACATCGGCTCCGCCTTTTACAAATTTTCTTGACAGATAACCGAAAGTGTCCTCAAAGCAAATCGGGGCGGAAAAGGTAAATTCCGGTATTTTAAAAACCGTTTCGTTTTTGCCTTTTTCCCAAAAGTGGGTGTCCGCTTTTTCCAGCCATTTATAAATAAACGGAAATTGTTTTTTGTAGGGAAAATGCTCTGTAAAAGGAACTAAATGCAATTTTCTGTAGGTTGCTGTATTAATTCCTTTCTCAAAAAGCAAGGCGGAATTGTAGTCTACGCGGTTTTTTTCTTTCGCGTCGTGATTTATTGCGGCATCCTTGCGGCCTTCGTCATTTCCTATTAAGAAAGGAACATCCTGTCCGCCCAGATAATCTAAAAGTTCTTTTACTATTAACCATGAATTTTGATCTTCGCGGTATGTGGTATGCCAGTAGATTCTGGGGATAAACGCCGTTTCCGGCCACACTACAAGGGACGTTTTTGTTTGAGAGGACAGCGCTTCGTTTGAAAGGCGAATTAATTTTTGCAGATCTTTGCGGTATGCCTGAGTAGTTTGCCAATCGGACGGCGCGTTTGATGCTTCCCACGGGTCTGTATTGTGCTGAATCAGGGCGATTGGAGCGCTTGGATAGGAAGAAAAATCTTTCATGCTGATAAAACCGAATATCAGGGATGCTAAAAGAGCGGAACCCCAAACAATAGCGGATATTTTTTCTTTGCGGAAAAACGCCGCGAATGAATTTTTAAAATCAGACAGATTTAAGTGATTGTACGCTTCCGCCAGCCAGAAGGACGGAAACGTTACAAGGGCGGATACCCCCCACACGCCTGTAACGCTCGCTATTTGAATAAGCGGTATTACGTTCCATTGAGAATAGCCTGTTATTCCGTATGAGTAGCCTAAAAATCCTTTTGTACGCAAATATTCATAAGCAAGCCAGATAACCCATTGCACAATGTAGCCGCGTTTTGGGAAAAGAATTAACGCAAGTTTTAAAAAGACAAATGTCAAACCTAAATAAACAAGATAGATACTGTAAACGATTGTCCCGGCAAGCGGGTGAAATTTAGCAAGCCAGTAATTAAAAAGACAGTAAGCGATTACGCCGTAAATTGCTCCGTAGCCGGCGCAGGATAATAAATTATTTTTGCTGATAACAATAAGAATAGGGATGTACGCAAACCATGCGAGTAAGGGAAGCCCTTTAGTAAAAATTATATTCGGAAAGGAAGCGGTAAAAAGAATTGAAGATAATAAAATAAGCCCCAACCGGATTAGTACACTGTTAACCCGATTGTTTTTTGTTTCCATTTTTATTTCTTGGCTTTTCTATCGTCGTTTATCGCCCATACAGCCTGTTTTAACTCTCGGCCTGAACGGAAAGCGACTGCGCCGTGCGAACGGATAGCGATTGTCTCGCCTGTTCTCGGGTTTCTGGCTCTTGGACGCGCTTTCCGCACCTTTACTTCAAAAGTGCCGAAACCGCGCAGCTCTATAACCTGACGGCGCAGAAGAGCGTCTTTCATCTCATCAATAAAAAGATCGACAACATTGCGAATCTCGGTGCGGGTCATTCCTGTCTTTTCGTAGAGGGCGTCTACGATATCAACCTTTGTGAATTTCTTAGACGGCATGATTACTACTGAGCCGCCTTCATCGTATTATAGTAACGCTGCATCCTTGATTTCTTTCGGGCTGCGGCGTTCTTTTTTATAATACCCTTTCCGGCTGCTGTGTCGATTTTCTTAATCATTTCTTTTAATGCTTCGCCCGCTTTGGGATCTTTTTTCTGTGTCAGGGTAACAAATGTTTTTACGCTGCTTCTTACCGCGCTCTTTGCCGACTTATTTCTTAAGCGGCGTTCCTCGCTTCTGCGGTGACGTTTTTCCGCTGAATTACTTTTCTTTGCCAAAGGATTCCTCCAAAAATTTTTTTGTTACTGTTACGATGATTATTTAAAATCCGACGGACGTCTTTCTTTGCGTTTGCATTTTTCACATTCCGCCAAATTTTTTACTTTTCCGTCTTCAAAGAGGGTTTTCATCTTTATTTCTCCGCCGCATGCGCACATAAATCTCTGTGTCGCGCTGGCAGTACGGCTGTTTTTACTTGCTTGAGCCATAATTCACTCCTAAAAATCAATATTTATTAAACAATACTATTTTTATCACTATATTGTCAATATGCCCGCTTATTTCTGATCTTCGTTCATTTCCGCTTCACCCGGCGGGAATAAATATAAATCCGGCAGTTTAAAAGTTCGGTTCAGCGTGTAAGATTGCGGATTATGGAATTTGCTTGTCGAGGTTATTTTGAAAAAGTGGTGCAGCTGTTCAAAATCAGGGTTGTTTACCTTTAACGCAAATATGAAATCTTTTGTAAGATCCGGAATATCCTCGACAATCGGCTCGGGCCAAAAACTAAATGAACCCGGAGTGCTGGGAACCATTTGAAACGGATTCTGCCAGTTGCTGTTTCTCATTTTTACAAGTTCGCCGTCAAGGTACAATCCTACATCAATGCCGACAATCGGCTCAAAACTGATGCCGTTAAAAAGACGGCCGGCGATGGTCGGGATATCGAACATCGGATTGGCGATTTTGTGCGGAATAGCGTCATCTTCGTTATGATTCGCCGTAGGACGCTGATTGTGCTGAACAAGACGCAAGCCCTTGTAAATGAGCGCGGTTATATCCGCTTTGCTTTGCTGGTGTTTTATGCCGGTATGTTCAATTCTTGTAAAACCTCTGTTTGATACTATGTAATTAGGTTCAATGCGGTTAAGGGTATAACAAATAGTATCAATTCTGCACTGATAACAAAGACAGAATTTTTCCGGATTACCGGTTCCTTTTATCTCTTCAAAAAGATCGTTTACGGCTTCAAATATCATATCTTCATTTGTATTGTGAATGTCCATGCATTGCCTCCGCTTAATTTCCTAACTTTTCCATTATACTACATGCTTTAGAAAATGTCTTTAGTTTTTCCTTAAATTTTTGATTAATATACACCCTTATTGTATACAAGTTTTGAATAAAAGCCTTGACCGTTTGCGGCTTAAAAGCGCTGGAACTTTGGCTGAAATCGCATTTTTCGTCAGTTATAAACAACCCTGTTTCAAAAGATACAGGCTCAGGGATGTCGAGTATTATATCCTCTCCTTTTATATCATTAAGTCCGGCTTTTCGCAGTTTTTCCGCTAAATTTCCCTCAATTTTTGCCCTATTTTTGGTGTTTTTCAAAGCTTTGAAGCCTGATTTATCCGGCGAAATTTCCGCGGCGGCGGCGTATATTTTGCCCTCTTGCACATATTCCACAAGGGCGGCTCCGTTAATCGGAGAACTGTCATTTTTTTTGATTTTTTCTTTAAGAAGGGAAAAAAGACTGTAATCGTCAAGGTTATAAAGGTCTTCGCCTGTTATTTGTTCTGTTTCCAGCCCGTTTATAAGAGCTTTTTTGATCATTGCGGTGATAGCGCGTACCTGACGATGCCAATAAACGGTTCTATACATCAAATATTTGGAAAAAAGTATCGATTCTACGTTGGGAATCAGGCGGGAATCGATGTCAACGCCGCGTTTTTTGTCCGGTTGGAGCTTTGAAAGGATAAAATCGACGTCTTGAGCGCCGTAAGGGACTCCGCAATAGCGCGCATCGCGGTTTAAGTAGTCAAGTTTGTCGGGATCAAGCGCTCCCGACAGGAGTTTTCGGTAAAAATGAAGCTCATCGCTTTGAATTTCCTTTCTCTCCCTGTCAATTATTGCCGCCGTGAACGCAGGATCAGCTCCTGCAGCGCCTACAAGGCTTTTCATTGGTTCTTTCATGATAATTTCGCCTGTAAGCGATTCATGGGAAGCCAGCGACAGCTCTTTTAATGAGTGGGTATAGGGAAAATGCCCTAGGTCGTGGAGCAGGCAGGCGGCAAGGAAGGAGTTTATTCCCTCCGGGGAAAGCCAAGTTTCGGCGCCTCGTTCCCACAGGTTTTTTAGCAGTCTTTTACCGATATGATATACGCCGATAGAATGGCTTGCGCGGGTGTGCGTCGCGCCGGGATAGACAAGGTATACAGGCCCCAACTGCATAATTCGGTTCAGGCGCATAAAAGGGGCGGATTCCGTCAATTTTGCCTGATTCTCAGTCATATAAACATGACCCCACAGGATATCCCTTATGGGGTGGGTATTATTATCGATCAAGGGATTTTCAGTATTTTTATTCATTACTGATGAAATTATAGATAATTTTGTTTTTTTTTGCTAGAATATAAAGTAGTGCATAAATTTTCTATAGTACGCCTTTTGGCGTCAGGCTTATTTTTATTTACCCCGATATTTGCCTCTCCTCAGGGGCAGGCAGGCAATTTGTCCAGAGGTTCAATACCCGAGGAGTTACTGCGTCCTAAACGGGGGGAAGCGCCGCATTATCCGATTGATATTGTAATAGGCGATCTTGGAAAGGGAACCGCCTCCGACGCCGCTTTTTCTTTCGCAAATTATATAAGCTCAGCTTTATTGTCGGGAAATGCGGAAAACCCCGCGCTTGCCGGAATTGAGACTGCTTTGAGGGAAAGCCTTTTATCCTCGCTGGAAGTTATCGCTCCGTTAAGTTACAGGCTTGGCGGCGGCAGGGAAGAGGCGGACGGCGCTGTTTCTTTTTTGGTTAGGTTTATAGGAAAAGAACAGGGGATTTCCGGGGAATTGTATATCAGGCATAAGGCAAGAATTCAGGAGTCGGGCGGATGGGTATTTGAAGAATTGCTGCTTGAAGAAGCAAAAGACCGCGTTACAGAGCAAAAAGAATCAATATACAAAAATGATTTTTATCCTTATGAGAGGTTTTATTAAATTTTATGGCAACACCTGTCGGACGTATAGAAAAAGAATTTCTCTTTGCCGCAATATTTGATGAAAAAATTTCTTTAATGTACATGAAGGACAGAGTAGAGTATATTTTTAAACTTAACGAGAAAACAGCGGGAGAGGAGCTGGTTTTTCGCAGTGATAAACCTATGGGCAAACTAAAACCTCACGCAAAATTGCCGATTAAGTTTAATTACCGCGGACAGGTGATTGATTTTACCGCGGAATTATTGGCGCAAAAAGATGATTTAATTTACTGTAAAGCCCCGACTGCTTTATATAAAAATCTTGATCGTAATTTTTTAAGAGTTGACGCCCCATCCGACATAAAAATTCTTTTTACTTTCCGGGGCGACCGTTATAACCTGGCGTTTCCTAAAATTTCCGAATATGAAAATATTACGGCGAATGATTTGGCGAATAATTTTGATACAAGCAATCTTTCTTCGGTTATAAAGCAAGTGGCGGGAATGTTAAATAATTTTGCCGACGGTTACAAGATAGTCAATTTTAAAGACAAGAAGCCTGAAACCATGGAAGAAAAAATAGTATCGGAGACGGGAAAGGCGCTTTTTATTCCGTCTACGATTGGTTTTTTACCCAAGACGGATCCGTATCCGAAAAAACGCATAATTACGGAAGAGATGTTTCACAGATACCTTGAGACTACGGGTATCGGCGAGAAATATTTGGAAGAAAACACTGAGCGTATTTTAAAGAATAAATTTAAAAGCGGCATTTTTTCCGACGCGTGGATTCCGCTTTTGTTTCATGAATATGTTATCGGGTATATTCATATTTGGATTGATAAACAGGGAAAGCTGCCGTTTGATTTCAGCGTGCTTGATACCGCTTATGAATGCGCGAAAGTGCTTGCGTTTGGTTTAAAAGAAAACGGATATTTTGATCACGGCAAGGTAGAGAATCAGCCGTTCCAAGGCAGGGTGCTTGATATAAGCGCATCCGGTCTGATGTTTGCGTTTCCGCTCGGCTCAACCATGCTTGCTACGCTTGTAGTTGATTCGGAATTAACGGTAACGATAGAAACTCCCAAGAGATCAATTAATGTTCTTGCTAAAATTGTCCGCAAATTTAAAGATAGAAACGCGGGTTACTTAGGCTGCCGCTTTATCAACATAGCTCCCGAAGATACACGTTTCCTTTATGAGCATTTATACGGCAAGCAAGTTGAAGATGAAACCGACGCAGAGTTTTTAGCCGGACAGGTTTAATAGAAGAAGATTTCACACAAAGGACACAAAGGAAGAGAAGATCACAAAGGGGAAAAAGGGATTGTTGTCTGAAGGTTATGCGTTGGCTTTACGCTAAGCTTGCGGACAAAAATCCCTGATCTTTTCTTTGTGTCCTTTGTTTCTTTGTGAGCTTTGTGTGAGGTCTTGGGGAAAACTACCTTTCCAATTTACGGTACACATAGCGGTGCGGACTATCCGCCGCGGAGCCTAGTTTCTCTCTGCGCCAATCGGCGTACTCTGACCAGTTGCCGTCGTACCATACAACTTCGCCGTCTTCAAAAGCCAGTATGTGCGTAACTATGCGATCCAAGAACCAGCGGTCGTGGCTGATTACAAGGCTCACTCCGGCGAAAGTGTCCAGAGCGTCTTCCAACGCGCGTAATGTGTTTACGTCCAAGTCGTTTGTCGGCTCGTCAAGCAAAAGAACATTCGCCCCTTCTTTCAGCATCATCGCAAGGTTAAGCCTGTTGCGCTCTCCGCCGGAAAGCACTCCCACTTTTTTGGTTTGATCCGCTCCCGAAAAATTGTACCATGCGCAGTAGGCTCGGGAGTTTACTTCCCTTGCGCCCTGTCCGCTGCCTAGCTTGATTAAATCCAGTCCGTCTGAAAGCTGCTCCCAAACGCTTTTTTCGCCGTCAAGAGAAGCTCTCATCTGATCGGCATAACCGATTTTTACCGTCTCACCCAGACGCAATTCTCCTGCGTCGGGTTTTTCGATACCTGTTATCAATTTGAAAAGCGTAGTTTTTCCCGCTCCGTTCGGACCGATAATGCCCACGCATGCTCCCGGCGGCACTGTGAAACTCATGTTGTCGAATAACAGTTTGTTTCCGAAAGATTTTGATAATCCTTGCGCCTCGATTACAAGTTTGCCCAAATGCGGACCTGCCGGAATTGTAATCTTGTTGTTTGTTACAGCGCCTTTTGAACGTTCCCTCTCATCGTCCTGAAAAAGTTTTTCGTATTGTTGGATACGGGCTTTGCTTTTTGCGTGCCGTCCTTTGGGACTCATGCGTATCCATTCAAGCTCACGCTGTAATGTTTTGCGTCTGTCGCTTTCGCCTTTTTCTTCCTGCGCCATGCGGTTTTCTTTTTGCTCAAGCCATCCCGAATAATTGCCCTTCCAAGGAATTCCTTCTCCTCGGTCAAGCTCCAGTATCCAGCCTGCGACATTATCCAAAAAATAGCGGTCGTGCGTAACAGCGATAACCGTTCCTGCGTAATCCTGCAGATGACGTTCCAGCCATGCCACAGTTTCGGCGTCCAAGTGGTTGGTAGGCTCGTCGAGCAGAAGAATGTCGGGCTTTTGCAGGAGCAGACGGCAAAGAGCGACACGCCGTCTCTCACCGCCTGAAAGATGATCCACAACCTCGCCGCCGGGAGGGCAGCGTAAAGCTTCCATCGCAAGCTCAAGGCGGCTGTCCAAATTCCAGCCGTCGGCGGCTTCGATTTTTTCCTGCAATTCAGCCTGTTTCGCTCCCAGTTTATCGTAGTCGGCGTCCGGGTCTCCAAACGCTTCGCTTACTTTGTCAAATTCCGCAAGAAGGTCGACCAGTTCTTTCGCCCCTTCGGAGACTATTTCCTTAACAGTCTTCCCCGGCTCAAGATACGGCTCTTGTTCAAGAAACCCGATATTATAGCCCGGGCTTACGGTTGTTTCCCCTGCAAACTCGGTGTCCTTGCCCGAAAGAATCTTCAAAAGACTCGATTTTCCCGACCCGTTAAGACCGATAACGCCGATTTTAGCGCCGTAATAGTAGGAGATGCTTATATCCTTCAGTACCTGCTTTGTTCCATGCTTTTTGGAAACCTTGTGCATGGAATAAATTATTTTTTTATCATCTATTGACATAGTAGAAGTTTAACATAAATAGGTATAATCTGTATATAAAGGAGATAACTCTTTATTATGAAAAACCGAAAAACCAAAATAGTATGCTCTTTGGGTCCTGCGTCGTCCAAAGATGATGTT
>Ga0268262_10001524_pt1 | contig 28555 bp, 22 predicted proteins | sample TergutNc150P3_FD_190354 | JGI IMG/M metagenome (GOLD analysis project Ga0268262, IMG submission 190354) | Nasutitermes corniger P3 segment gut microbial community from laboratory colony in Florida, USA - Nc150 P3 (SPAdes) (version 2) | ecosystem: Host-associated > Arthropoda: Insects >... | reverse complement strand
CGATATAATACCCATACAGGTAATTGACAACCGCCGTCTATCTGCGAATGAGAACCTATGGCTGAAAAACCTAAGCAACCGTCTTGACCCATTTTCAGTTATACAGGTAAATGATGAATTAACCCGGCTGGATAAGGCAGCCAGGGTTCAGGCGTATATAAACGTTATAGCTAAGGCAAATAGTCTTGCTATTGAGGAGGCATATAATATGAGTAAACCGGCGGTATCTTTAGAAGAGGTACTTGAAAGGACAGGAATAAACGCGAGGGCCGAAGCAAGGGGTAAAGAAAAAGAAGCCATAGCAATTGCCCGGAATTTGGTTAACCTGGGCATCCCATTTGAGACTGTTGTTTCCGCAACGAAGCTTGATCCTGAAAAAGTAAAAGCTATGTATTGTTCTTAACCAGGAATAGTTAACGCATATGTAGGTCTTTTTAAAAAACCTGTCAATTTCTATTCCGTCCGGTTTCCCGCGTCTTTGAGGGCCCGCCTGAATTGCGTTTCATAGAGTTCGCGGTATACGCCGTTAAGCTCCAGAAGCCCGGCGTGGCTGCCGCGCTCCACAAGCCTTCCTTCGGATATCACGAGGATTTCATCGCAGGCCATGATGGTGCTGAGTCTGTGGGCAATGACAATGCTGGTTTTCCCTTTAAGCAGAGGTTCTATCGCGTTCTGTATCAGGTTCTCTGATATTGAGTCCAGGGAGCTTGTCGCCTCGTCCAGTATGATAAAACCGGGGTTTTTCAGTATGACACGGGCTATGGACAAGCGCTGGCGCTCGCCGCCCGAGAGCTTTATGCCGCGGTTTCCCACCTCCGTATCATAACCATTGGGAAGGGTCATTATAAAATCGTGAATATTCGCTTCGCCGCATGCCTTGACAATGCGTTCTTCAGTCGCCTCGGGAGAAGCGTACAGCAGATTTTCCCTTACAGTACCGTTAAAAAGATAGGTGTCCTGGGTGACGAGCCCGATATTGGAACGCAGCCAGACCAGGTCATACTCCCGGATATCCCGCCGGTCAAGAAGTATCTCGCCTTCAACCACGTCGAACAGGCGGGGTATCAGGTTAATGACGGTGGACTTGCCCGCTCCCGAAGGGCCGACAATGGCGACCGAACGTCCGGGTTCAACGGTAAAGCTGATATTCCTTAGTATGGGCTTATCCTCGTTATAGTGGAAGTTTACGTTTTTGAACTCCACAAGGCCGTTCATTTTATCGGGGGAAATCGCGCCGGGCTTGTTCTCTATCTCAACCGGCATATCGTAATACTGGAATATGCGCGTGAATATCGCCATGGATCTGATGATATCGACTTGCATATTAAGGAGCATATTCACAGGCCGGTATAGCCTGTCCAGAAGCGCCACCATGACCGTTATGTCGCCGACTGTCAGGGTTCCGGCGCTGTATTTCAGCATTAAGAGGCCGCCCAAAAGGTATATCACCATGGGCCCCGTGTTCGTCAGTATTCCAAGGGAAGCCCTGAACCACCTGCCCGCCATGCTCTCTTTAATATTCAGGGCGGTCATATCGGCGTTAGCCTTCTCGTACTTGCCGTATTCCGTGTCCTCCCTGGTGAAGAGCTTTACCAGCATTTGTCCGGAAACGCTCATGGTCTCCGAAAGTATCTGGTTGATTGCGTCGCTCTTCGCCTGCGCCTTATAGGTGATATCCCAGCGCTTCTTCCCGACCTGTTTTGTGGGGATTACGAGCAGTGGCAGAAGCAGGATTCCTCCGGTGGCCAGAATCCAGTTCTTTTGATACATCGTAGTTACCGCCAAAATAATCAGTATCAGGTTTCTGATAAGCTCCGTAAGGGTGCCGGAAATCACGGTCTGCACGTTTCCGATGTCGGAAGTCATTCTCGTGATTATTTCCCCTTGTTTGCTTGAGCTAAAAAACCTATGGGACATATTCAACAGATGCCTGAACATTTTATTCCGCATATCAAAGATAATATGCTGGGATATCCAGACATTCAGCCAGCTTTCAAATACCGATATAAGGTTTGACAGTATCAGCACGCCGAAAGACGCGGCTATCAGTTTGAGAAGTATATCCAGGTTGCCGCCAATAAGCCCCTCGTCGACTATCCTGCCCATGAGCAGGGACGGCATGATGGAGAACCAGGATGAGGCTGAAATACAAATAACCACCACTACCAGCCTTGGCCAGTAGGGCAGGAGATAACCGAAAGCCCTTTTTAACAGGGCTAAGGTGAATTTCGGCGCGTCTTTTTTTTCCTCCGCCGTAAGCGGCCTCGCAGGACCGCGTCCTCCACGACCTCCGCCTCCACCACCACCTCCTTCATATACGCCTGACATAGGGTTCGTCTCCTTTCTCTTTTAGTGGACTTTACCCTAAAAGCTGCACACTGTTAAGTGGTGTTACCAAAATTCTTATATCTGTCATATCTTGCTCCGGATTCCGAAGCGCGTTGCAGGCTGAGGCCATATATGTGTAGAAAAATGCAAACTTGGCTTGGGAAATCATTTTACAAGAGGGCAGTCTTATGTTATGATGGACTTGGTAACGGAACGGGGAGATAACGGTATCCGTATAATATCGGCTCGAGTTGCGGAACCTTTTGAACGGAGGATATATCATGGCAATAGTGAGACACAGGGCTGGCGGAGAGTTAACCCCTGAAGAACGGGCGGCGATGATAGCGCAAATTGAGGAAGCGGCCAAACGGCCATATACTTATGATCCTGATTGCCCCCTGCTTACGACAGAGAGAAGAAAGCTCGTTGATTTATCCCCTGAGAAGATAGAACGGTTAAAAGCGGCCCAAAAAAGACACGCCGCTTTTGATCCGGGATGTGAAAAACTAACCCTGGAAGAATTTATAAACTGGCATCCGGTCGGTGGTATATCATGGGAGGAACGCGCCCGGCGCATGGAGGCAGCGGGCATAACAGACCAGGAAAGGAAACCTGTCACTGCGGTTTCGGACACTCCGGAAACTAATTCCTATTTTCATAATGAAAATAAATAAGGAAGAGGAATCTGCCTTTCTCATTATATTTAAATAAAAACTATTTTATAAGCAGGCTGATATGCCCATCCGCCTCACTAAGCAGTTTCTCGGCCTCGTCCCTGTCCTTTTTCAATAAAATCATTACGATGGCGGTTTTTGGGCGCTTTCCCGAGGCGTCAAATTTTTCCCTGGCTTCTTCTTCGGTACAGCCGGTAACTTCCCGGATAAGCCTTATGGATCTTAGGACTAGCTTATTGTTTACCGGTCTCAGATCCACCATAAGGTTTTTGTAGACCTTCCCCATGCGGATCATGGCGGCAGTGGAAAGCATGTTGAGGATGAGCTTCTGGGCCGTGCCGCTTTTCATCCTGGTGGAGCCGGTTACCACCTCGGGGCCCACATTCGCGTAGAGGCAGTGTCGGGCGTAATCAAAAGTTTTTGAATTGGCGTTGCAGCTTATCGCGCCGGTTACCGCGCCAATGTCCCGGGCGTATTCCAGCGCGCCCAGCACGTATGGCGCCTGGCCGGACGCGGTAATACCCACCAGCACGTCTTTTTTATCAAAGCCCAGAGCCTTAAGATCCTTTACCCCTTCTTCGGCCCTGTCTTCGGCGGCCTCAATGGACTTTGTCAGGGCTTCCTTTCCGCCCGCGATCAGCCCAACGACCATGCCCGGCTCCACCCCGTAGGTGGGGGGACATTCCGAGGCGTCCAGTACGCCCAAACGTCCCGAGGTTCCCGCGCCAATATAGATGAGCCTGCCGCCTTTTTTGAAGGCGGCGACAATATCATCCACCAGGGCCGCGATTTCGCCCAGTATCTGTGTTACGGCAGCAGGGACTTTTTTGTCTTCGTTGTTGATGATATTAACAATTTCCAGGGAGCTTTTGGCGTCGATGTCCAAAGACGCCTCGTTCCGCTGCTCCGTGGTACTAAGGGCGAGGGCTTCCGCGGAAATGGTGTTTTCATTTGCCATTCCTGGATTCCCCATATTCCAGAATCGCGAGGTTATAAAAAATGTTCCGGGTGCGGAATAACTTCGTGTTGTCCCTATGGGGATGAATGCGGTTGGAAAGGAGCAGGCCGTAAATTTTCCTTTCGGGATCTATCCAAAGGCTGGTTCCCGTAAAGCCTGTGTGACCGAAGCCGGCGGGGGAATAGAGATCCCCGCATGAATAACCCGGACCCGCAATCATCCAGCACAAGCCGCGGTTTTCTCCCATACCAGCTGTATGGTTAAAGGTCATTAATTTGGCGGTTGCCTTATGAAGAAAGGCGCCGTTTTCCAGAGAGGCGAGCATGGCGACGCCAATGCGGGTCATATCCGGTGCGTTAGAAAAGATCCCCGCGTTGCCGCTTACCCCGCCCATTATCCACGCGTTTTCGTCATGTACTTCACCGCGGATAAGCCTGCCCCGCAAGGGACACTCCTCGGTGGGCGCAATACGCTCAATGAGAGACACAGGCGGATTAAAACAGGTTTCTTTCATTCCCAGGGGTTCCAGTACACGGCGGCGGATCACCTCATCCAGGCTGCTTGCGTCAATGGCCGAAATGATCTCCCCCAAAAGTATAAAAGCTTCGCAGGTATATAATACTTTATCCACATTATCGGTGCGTAATTTACTCAATCGAAGGGCTTCAAGCAGCTCATCCCGTGTTTTCACATGGCGGTAAAGCGGGGGTCCTTCCAGGAACGGCGCGGTATGAGTCAAAAGGGAAAAAAGATTAACTTTTCCCAGGGGGCAGTCTTTGTAAGACGGCAAAAAATACTCCACCGAATCCACAAGCCTAATGAGCCCGTCTTCAAATTGTTTCATTAGGGCCAGAGCGGTAAAGACCTTTGTGATGGAAGCCATATCGTAAATAGTATCCTCTTCAACTTGCCCAAGGCCGTTTCCCAAAAGGCCCGCGCTTCCCTTTTCCAGAATAGCGCCTGCATTGCCTATCACCCAGGAAGCGCCGGGGAAAACGGGCCCCACACATTCTTCAAGGTATTTTTTTATCTTTGTCATTTTTGTTTCCTTGATTCACCATAGGGTGTTTTTGATAGCATTTCAATAGCGCTCTGCGGCGGGGTATGTTGATTTTCGCAATATTTTCATCACTGTATTTTGTAAAAATGATTCATATCCATCTCCGGAGAAATGACTGCCATCTTCTAATAATTCAAATTCACAATTACACAATAATTTTGCAGTTCTTTCCGCCATAGTATACGGTAAAACCTCGTCTTTTTTACTATGCTGCATATATACTTTTGCCTTAATATCAGACAGAGTAAATCCCCAATCCTTAAATCGTAACCTAAGATTTTGTCCTTCGCCAAAGCAATTATTAGCCATTGTGCCGTGTTGTACCAAAATCAGAAAGCCGTTGTTGTTTCCAAAATCATTGTACGCAAGTACATTTTCACCATTAAACTTAAATTTTTTAATCATGTAAGTCTCCTTTCTTCATAAAAATCGATACATTAATTTTTACTTTTCTTTTTTATTAACATAATTCTATTAACATTGCTTTATCTTCTGGTTCAATAAAGCCGGCTTTTTTATACATTGAAAATCCCATTTTTGTTGAATTTAATACTAATCTATTTATTTTTTCATTTGCGGCTGTATCTTTTAAATAGTTCATTAGTTTCAATCCAATTCCTTTTTTTCTATATGCAGGTTTTGTATAAAAATTAAGTACATGGCCAACCTTTCTATAGTTTTCATTATTTAAAGGGGGTAGATAATAAATCAATAAACCCGCAGTACATATAATTTCACTTTTATTAATTATTCCAATAAAACCTATATAAGAATTATTATTCAATAAATCTTTAAAATAAATTAAGGTTGCTCTTTGTATTTTTTCCAATAGCTGGGGATCAATTTCCGGATGTATATCTTTAATAAATTCCAATCTTAAATCAACAAGTATTTTCAGATGTTCAATACCGACCTTTTTAAATTCTATTTCCATTGTATTTCCATTGTATTTCTCTTGTTATTATTTTTCAAGTTTTTATTTTTTTGTCAATATATCCGATGTTTTTATTCCATATATAACCGGTATTGGCGGGACTTTTCGATCCACTCTTCTTCATTGTTTCTAAAATATTCCCGAAGTTCCGTTTCTTTCGGCCCTTCTCCTCTAATATAATCCAGTATCAGAGGATCACCTGCCAAAAGCTCTATCGCTGTTTTATCGTTTCCGGCCTCGTATTTTCCGGGCCGGAAAGAGAAGCCCTCGCAGTGGGTCCGGATAAACCGGATTATGCGCAGGGCATGGAAGAGGGCATGGTAGGCTCCGTTGGGATTCCTGAGTATAAGCTGAAAGCCGAAGCAGCACTCGTCCTTGTATTTGTGATGGATGGGGATGAAACGATGCCAGCGCAGGGAAGCGCCGGGATCAAAGAGCGGATGCCTGGGATCATTCCAGCTATCATAACCTGCCTTTTGGTTGTAGCCTAACAAGTTTTCCATCCAGGGCGCGCCGAATACTTCAAAGGGCCTGGTGGTTCCACGGCCTTCGCTTACATTGGTTCCTTCCCAGAGGCACTGGCCCGAATAAAAACCCGCTGTAAAAAAACCGGGGATTCCTGGTGAGGGAGAAATTGTCCATGGAAAGACGCGGGCTCCCGCCTGCCAGGACACAATATTAAGGGGGAAATCCGCTTCAACTTCAGCGTGAAAATAACGGGCCATCTCCCCGATAGTAAGGCCGTGACGGTGGGGAAGCCCCTCAATACCGATAAAGGACGCGTATTCAGGCTTTAACGGAGAACCTTCTACAAAGGGGCCTGCGGGGTTTTCGCGGTCAACAACCCATACCGGAAGAGGTATATTTTCTTTTTTGAGGGTTTTGAACAAGTTCCGCAATGTGGAAAGATAGGTGTAGTACCTGACCCCGACATCTTGTAGTTCTATCACCAGGGCATCCAGATCGATGAGCTTTGCCGGGTCTGCGATAAGGGATGATTCCTGAGAACCGTAGAGCGAAACAAATTCACAGTTCGCGAATCCCAGATCTTTGTAAAGCCCTTCGCCGTCCAGTTTAATTTGATCCTGGAGTTCCCCAAAGAGGCCGTGCTCGGGCGTGAAAACCCTTTTTAGCACGCCCCTTTTATAAAGGGTCTCAAAAAGGTACTCCCCTGTTTCCACATGCCAGGCAGCCTGGTTGCATAAAAGCCCCAGCCGCCCGCTTTGCAGAACCGCCGCCGGATCTTCCCACAGGGGAACAGAACTAAATGAAACAGTAAGTCCGAAATCCTCATGTGGAAGCCTATCAATGCCGTTTAGCACATCCATTAACTTTTCCCCTGGCTTAAGGCAAGCATACAGGCCCCATCCAGCGCGGTGCCTTTAGGAGATGAGACTAGAAGGCTGGGAAAATCATTGGCCAAGGATTCCTTTAGTTTGTTCGTTACTATTTCGTCATGTTCCATTACGCCCCCGGCCACTACCAGTTCCATGCGTTTAATCCAGGGGGACTGGCCGATTACGCTTTTTACCAATAAGGCCAGTTCCCCGGCGGCGACACGGAGTATGTCCAGGGCCAGGGGATCCCCTTTTCGCGCGGCCTGGGTAATGACCGGGGCCAATTTAGCGATTTTAACTTTCGTCTCATGATGAACATACTTAATAAGCTCGTCACTTTGGGTCAGGCCTGTGGTTTCCAGAATATCAGGCAGCATACCCGTGGATATGTCCCGGTCTTCCAGGCTGCGGAGGATCCGGGCAATGGCGGTTTTTCCTATCCAGGCGGCAGAGCCTTCATCGCCCAGCATATAACCGTGTCCGCCGGAACGTACCAATTCACCGTCCTGAGATCTGCCCATGGCAATGGAGCCTGTTCCCGCGATAAGGCAATAACCTTCAAGGTTTTCAAGGCCACCGCAGAGCAGGATCTCCCCATCGGTACAGAGTTTAACCGGAAAATCTTTGCCCAAAAGAATATCGAAAAAGGCGCGAAACAATTTCCGCTCTTCCTCTCTGCCCAGTCCCGCGCTGCCAAAACAACCCGCAGCCACGTCCCGCTTATTCAGTCCCGCGCTTTTCAGGGCCGAATCCAGAAGCGTTGAAATATTCGCGAGAACTTCGTCTTTGGTTACGGAATAAATGCTTGTGCTTCCGGCTTCCAAACGGACCAGAACCTTTCCATTCTTATCAACAAGGGCCAGACGGGAATAAGTGCCGCCGCCGTCAATACCGAAAAAGCACGGTTCACCCATTAGCCCAGGCGCCTTGTGCCGAAGCGGGTTTTTTAAATGCTACATTTGTCATATTTAAAATATATCACAAGAAATAGAAAAGAAATACAAATATCGCCGTTCAGTATAAATGCTGTCATAAGGTATCTTTTTCGCTATTAAATTGAATTTTTAATATTTCCTTCTGCCGTTCAATTTCAGCTATCAATTCTTCCTCGGAAGGCAAATAGGGCATATATTTTGTGGCAAATAACTGTTTGTTTTCATTAAGAACGGAATATCGCGCAATGGTTTTATCGGTCTCGGTACAAAGTAAGATACCGATGGTCGGGTTATCGCCCTCGCGCTTTTTCATGTCGTCAAACATACGGACATACATATCAAGCTGCCCTATGTCTTGATGTGTGATTTTATTAGTTTTGAGTTCGATTAGCACGAAACATTTCAGGATAAAATTGTAGAATACCAAGTCGATGTAAAATTCCGCCGTTTCTGTCTTTATAAGCTGTTGCCGGGATACAAAGGCAAAGCCTTTTCCCAACTCAAGAAGGAATTGCTGAATGTGGTCGATGATGGCTTTTTCAAGTTCCGCCTCGATATAGCCGGAATTATTGGGGAGACCGAGAAATTCAAGGACTGTGGGATTTTTGATGAATTCCAGCTTATCCTGAAAATCGGTCGTCTTTTGCTTCATTTCCGCTATAACTATGGCTTTATTCTGCGAGGACAATAGGCGCTGATAATACAGGGTGGAGATGTTCCTGTCCAGGGTTCGGACAGACCAGTTGTTTTCGGAAGCCTCGGTAAGGTAGTATTTTACGGCGTTTTTGTCTGAAAGGCGTATAATCAGCCTGTAATGAGACCATGTTAGATTTGGCGCACACTGTGCGCCAAATTCAAAATCCTTAAAATTCAGGTAAAATTGCCTGTATTCTCGAAGACAGCGTTCCGCAAAACCTTGTCCAAATTCGCTTTGCAGTTCTTCGGAGAGTGTTTTGATCACTTCCTTGCCGTATTCTGCCCGCTGTTTGCCGTTTTGTTCTTCCTCGACAATCCTCTTCCCGATAAGCCAGTAGGCTTCTATCATTGCGGAGTTAATAGCGGTGTGGGCTTTGTTTCTGGCGGAAATGATGATTTGTCTGATGTCGGCGATGTAGGTTTTTGTGTTGAAAGGCATTATACCTCCTTGCTAATATTTCGATTATGGCGAATTCGCCATAATTGAAATTGTGATTGTTTATCTGTTTCCAAATACCAATCAGGATTTTAATAAGGAGTTGAATTCGATCCTTTTAAAATCCACATTTTTAATTGTACCGATTTCGGTATAATTAAGATGGGTATTAATAAAAGTTTCATTTTCTACTCTTACATTCTTTATTTTAAGTCAAAAATAATTAGAAGTCTAGTTCTATTATATTTTATATCTTTTTTTCCTTTTCATAAAAGCAATTTCCCCGCCTTCGAGAATATTACATACATTTTTGATTATCTCTGGATTTTCTAGTCCTCCGGAAATATAATTAAACTCTGGTAATTTATCTTCGGATCTTGTTTTTGCATTTGCAATAATAATTTGTTCTGAATCAGTTCCAATAACTAAATTTGGATTATGTGTAACCATAATAATTTGTCTTCTTTTTTTTGCCTCTTTAAAGTATGGAACAAGTTTATCATATACCGATGCAGGATCTAAATTATCTTCAGGTTGATCAATTAATAAAGGTCTAGTGTCATTCTTATCAACTTTTAAAAATAGTATCATTAATACAACACCTCTTGTTCCAGGTGATAATTTTTCAATAGAGATACCTTCATGTTTTATTTCATATGGTGTTGAAATGTGGTCGATAGAAAATAACCATTTTGCTAAATCATTTGGCGTATTATGTTCGCGTAATAAATTATTTTTAATGTCATTCGTTATATATTTGTTAATATATATATTCATAGCTTCTGTTATTTTTTCTGGATTACCTGATTTCCATGGTTCTAAAAGTATATTTTTAGTTACTTCTAATAAACCTCCATCCTCTTTAATTTTTGTATTATATCTGGAATCAATAATATCATTCCCTTTTTCAACCCATTTATTAAGATCAACATCAATCTTGACATAAAAAGATAGTGGGATTTTCTCGGTCTCTTTTGTTTTTAGAGAATTTTCTAACGGACCGTATAGCTCAGAAAGAGCTTTGCATTTATTTTGTATACATGTAAAAATATTTTTATACTTTTCCTTTCTTTTATTCCAAAAATAATTAATATTAAGGAGCTTTATATCGTTTATTTGATTAGTAATATTTTCAATCCTTTTTGTTTTTTCTTGAATTTCAGTATTTATTTTGATATAATTTTTTTCATCATTAGATAATTTTTCAAATTGTTTATTAATATCTAGTAATTCTTTTTTATACCAATAAAAAGTTTTTATTTCAGGATTCTTTTCAAAACTAAGTTTCTTATCAAATTCTCTTTGTAAAACAGTCAATTTTTTATTTAACAAAATATTTAATTCTTGTGAATACGAAATGAAGAATAATTCTTTTTCTTCTTTTGCTAATTCAAGGATTGAGAGTTGTTCTATTAAATCATTTCCTTTTTCTAATAAATCTTGATTAATATTTTCAATTTTTATAAGCGCGTTTTTTAACATATCAATTTTCCGTTTTAAGTCTTTAAGCTGTGTATTTATAGTTTGATATTCTTTATTATATTCTTTTTGTTTTGTTGCAATAATCATCTCTTTGTTTTTATCTAATACAGGTAAGACCAATGCTTTTATTTCATTATTTAAAGTACTTATCTCATTATTTTTTGTTTCAATAGTCCCACGTAATTCAGTAATACGAGAAATCTCATTACTGCATTCATTGATTTCATCATTATATTTGTTAATCATATTGTCGTAGGATAATATGATCTTGCTTTTCAATTCGGAAAAATCATTAGCATCTTGTTTTTGATAAGTTTCTAATTTTTCAAAAATATAATTTTCTATTTCGTTTACTAATCTTATGCTTGCACCTTTTGATGAACATAATTGTTCTACAAAATGTTGAGATAAATATTTAGCATTTTTAATACCACTATTATTAATTTTAAATAATACTTGCCTTAATCTTCCTGAGTTATTAATTTCAATATCAACATTCAATGGTATTGCTAGATTCTTTGCTTTTGATATAAAACTTGCATCGTTTTCTTCATAAGAATTTAATCCGATGGATATTATATCAAGTAATGCCGTTTTCCCTGAACCTCTTGGACCTATTATACTTACCAAACCACTATTAAGAGGGACATTTATATCAGGAAACCAATCTTTATTTTTAACATGAATCAGTGATAAAGATGTTTTTTCTTTGATTATTGGCGGGAATTCACCGATATAAACTCTTTCTCTAGGTTCATATAAAATTTGCCTTAATCCTTCAAAAGTAGGTTCTGATTTTATCCAACAATATTTATTAAATTCAGATGAAAACATTTTTCCTAATGAATGAGCATCACTGCCAATTAAACAGGGTTTAATTCCATTAAATTCTTTAATTAACTCTTGCTCTGACATATCGCTATCACCAAGCCAATGTTTAATATCAGATGGTGCTGAAGAAAAAATAATATTTGCATTTTTTTCAATATCATGTCTTATTGCAGCAAAACCTCCATAATAACTTAATGAACCTGTTCCATCAGGTTCTTTTGTCGATAATGCTATTAATGCATTATCTTTGAACCATTTACTATCGTTAAACCACGCAATAAATATACTCCAATCAATTTTAAAATTTTCTATTCCTAACTTATATTTTTTTTGTTCATTTGATAATGTTGGATCAATTTCATTTCCAAATCTAATAAACTCGTTTTTATTACAACTGACAGGGCGTTCATTATGTTTTATTTGTAATCTATTAAGATGCTGTTGTATCTCTTCAATATGGTTAGTATCATCAGGTGAGATTATCAAATGAATATTAATGGCACTGGATTTTTCTGTAGGAATAGCTAAACGCATCTCAATATTTGGAAATATTAATTTTATATTATTAAATGCTCCTGCATCAAATTTATTTTTTAAGTATATATAGTTTTCAATAGAATAATAATCAGTAATTCCTAAAGCAATAACATCATTAGTTTTACTATTTATTTCATGTATGAATTGATCTAAAGTACATTCTCCATAATTATTATTTAAAGCTGTTCCAGGAGTATGTATATGAACATCCCATCTATGCCATTCAGATCCAATATTAAGTGCCATCTAAATTAATCCTACTTCAAAAATTGTCATACTATCACTCCCACTCCACCTTCGGCAATCCCGCTACAATATCCACCGTCTTTATACTAACCGTTATCACCGACAACAGCAAGTCCAAAATATATTGCGGGTTTTCATGTTCTATCGCCCAATCGTTAGGGTCGTTCTTAATACCACTTTCTTTGTGCGTGCTTGCCGCATAACGTTCCATAACCCATTCGATAGCGGATTTACCGCTGACAACATATTCATAGGCCTTTAGCGGTATGTTTGAAATAGTTATATAGGAGTTATAAACAATTTCGTCCTTTTTCAGTTCTCCCCACTTTCCTTCACCCCATTTGCCCTCACCCCATTTTTTGGTATTAAAACGCATTTTTTCAACCGTAAAAATCCCTTTTTCAGTACCGGATACAGTAACTTCTTTCAGTTTTTTCTGCTCTTCATAGTTCAAATGTAAATCCGCCAACTTCCGTCCGGCTTCGGAAAAAGCCCAAAAATCCGCAGGTTTTTCTACAAGGGGTAAGCGAGGGAGCATTTTCTTGAGATCGTTGGCAAAAGTTTTACGATAACCAGGGCTGTGAAGTATGCCGTACACATAATAAAAAATATCTTCTTTTGCTACCCTATCGCCATAACGAGTCTTTGCCTGATCAAGAATGAAATCCGATATTGCGTCATGGTGGATATATTCATCGCCTGAATTTTCAAATAAATTCTTTTGGACCTTTTCTTTTTTCTCGTACCAGTAGAGGGGGAAACATTGACAACCATCTGAAAACAGGTGTAAATCAGAAATTTTATCTGTTATTAATAGTGAAAATTCGATGCGTCCGCCTGCACCTGACATACAAATAATTTTATTTTCTTGCTTTGAAGAAGGAAATAATTTAGGCATCTGATAAGTCATGTCGTTTAATTCTTTCGAAAAATAGACATATTGTTTACAGAACGGTCGATACATACCTTGATATATATTCTTGTCGTTATATTTGAATTTAACACCTCTTTCAAGGTCTTGCTTGAATCCCCTATTCCAAGTAATTTTTGTTGAGTCATAATCTACAAAATCATCAAGTTTAATTTTTTTATTTTCTTCTTTGGCGATATGATACTCTTTGCATTGTTCATTGTAGAAATTGATTATTTTTTTGATATTCTTTTCCAGGATAGTTTTAGAGTAATTCCAGCAAAAATGATCACGTGCGGTTTTTAGTCCATTACTGTATTTTATATTAAAAAATGTATTGTTTGAATTTGTTTCCTTATCCCCTATCGAAATAAAAGAGGTAAAAGCATTGTTTCTAAAATTTATCCAATCATAGTGATTATTAGGAATTATTACTTTTTTATCAATCTCATAATTTAGGATTGTCTTTCTTGAAGTCAAAAAATGCAATTTTTCTTTTCGGCTCAGATAATCACCAATATCGTAGTAATGTATTATTGCTTTTCCAACTTTAGAAGAAGGCTTTTTGACCAATATAGTTATTGCAACGCCTGTCATAATATCAAATACATTTTGACCTTCACGCTTTGCGGCTTCACCATTCTTACCACGAATTGCACCTCTTAAGTTTAGAACATAAATGGACGAAAATTCATTTTCAAAATGTTTTCTCATGCCATCAAAAGCACCTTTTTCTACCCAACCACTGTTTGTAATAAATACGATTACACCACCAGTAACATTATCTATTCGATCAGAAGCCCAACGAAAAGCCTTAACATAAGAATCATACAGTGAATTTTTATTAGTGGCTGTTGAACTTTCAGCATAAGTAATGGAAATCATTGCTTCAAGCTTAGGATATGATTGATTTTGGGCGTTATCATTTGACGCTCTCTGTCCAACAGAATACGGCGGGTTTCCAAAAATTATCCTTAATGGCGTATTCTTCTGTCTTAACACCCGTTCCGAGTTCTGCGAAAAAATCTCGCTAAACAAGTTTTCCCCTTCCTTTGTTTCGCCTAACTGGAATGTGTCTGTCAGGCAGATACCGGGGAAAGAAGTATAATGGTTCTCACCATATTCTGGCTCGCTTTCAGCCGTCAAAAAATAATTGTCATTAAATGATATTTGCTCGTAATCAAATCGTGGTAGAAAATCGCTTTGCCCCCTAACTTCATTCTCCCCAGTCCCTATTATTTCATGATACACATTCTCGATATTAATAGACGCTATATAATATGCCAGCAATACAATTACGTTGGCGTGAATTTCTTTGAGGTATTTGCGTTTTAAGTCATCGTTTTTTATGATACCGCTTTGCAACAACCGGGTAATGAATGTTCCAGTACCTGTGAACGGGTCAAGGATATGGACATTTTCATCGCTCATGCTACGCCCGAACTCTTCTTGCAAAACATCCTCTACGCTGTGAATAATGAAGTCTACGATTTCAACCGGGGTGTATACAATGCCTAATTTTTCAGTAACTTTCGGGAATGCGGTATGGAAAAAATTTTCATATAACTCTTTTATGATTTTTTGCTTTCCTTCACTATTATCAATATCGCTTGCCCTTGTTTGGACTGAAACATAAAATTTATGAAGCTTGTCTTTATCTTCTTTCCTATTTTTCTCGTCAAGGGCGGCAATTATTCCCTGCAACGATTGCGAGACGGTGTTGTTTTTTACGAAGGAATAATCTTCAAATAACGCCTCGAATACCGGCTGTGTAATTATGTGCTGCGCCAGCATTTCAATCGCTTCCTGTTCGGTTACTGCTGGATTGATGTTTTTCCGCAGGTCGTTCAGGTACTTTTCAAATTCGTCCTTGGCCGTGCCTTTCTTCTTTACGATGGCGGCAATGTTTTCGATATGCTGTTCGGCTATTTTTGCGACATCGGCTGCCCACTGCTCCCAATACGGCTTTGTCCCGCATTTTTGAACGATTTTCGCGTAGACATACCCTCGCAGTTCGGCAAACTGAAGTTCCAATTGCCTTGTCAGTTCTTTTTTCCTTTGTTTGTCCTTGCCTGTACCGCCGCCTGAGTCGCTGTCATCGTCCACAGCCGTCCCGCCAAAGTCAGTTCCCGTAACGTCCAGATTTACCGGCCTTTTTTTGTTCAGCTCGATTTTATTTATCATGGCATTGAAGCGGTCATCATGGGCGCGAAGGGCGTTGAGAACCGTCCACACCACTTTGAAGCGGTCGGAGGATAAAACTTTTTCAGGTTCGGCTTCGGGAAGAACAACAACGGGAATAATTATATAGCCGTATTTTTTGCCTTCCGCTTTGCGCATTACCCTGCCTACGGACTGCACAACGTCAATTTGGCTGTTGCGTGCGGATAAGAACATCACGGCGTCAAGGGAAGGAACGTCTACGCCTTCCGAAAGGCAGCGGACATTGTTTAATATGTTGCACTCGCGTTTTGAGCCATCGGCGGATTTAAGCCAATGCAATTTTTGTTCCCTTTTCTGCGCCCCCATTGTGCCGTCCACATGATCGGCTTTAACCGATACGATTTCGGAACGCTGCTGTTCCGTAAGGGTTGATAAATAAGCTTCATGGCAAATGTTAAACGCTTCCGCTGTCGCTTTTGACACGGCGATATTCTGGCAGAACGCGACGGCGCTTTTCATGGGAACTGGATCGACGCCTTCAAAAAGTTCCTTGTCGGTTAATGACTTTTTTGAAAGGACGTTGATGCACCCTATTATTTTTAATGTGTCTTCAATATCATATTCTTTGTTCTTTTCTTCTATGGATTTTTTGATTTTATCATTTAACTGGTTTTCTTCGATGGTCAAAACAATGACTTTATAGTCGGACAATAAATTCTTGTCTACCGCTTCGCCGAAACCGATACGGTACATTTCTTCGCCGTACAGGGCGGGGTCGTCCATTGAGCAAATTTCGGCGGAGGCTTCTTTCGCCTTCTTCTGGGCCGCTTCGGTATAAATTCGGGGCGTGGCAGTCATGTAGATTCGTTTTTTGCTGTTTAGAAAACCGTTGTCGTGGACTTTCACAAACGCCGATTCGTCCATATCGGAAAGGGTTACGCCTGTTGTCCGGTGGGCTTCATCGCAGATTATCAGGTCAAAGACAAAACTATTTTTTTTCTGCTGATTCTGTTGATTGAAGGATTTTTGGACTTTGCTTATTACGTCAATGGATTGGTATGTTGAGAAAACTACGATATTGCCGCCCTCGGCTTTTTGAAAAGCCTTCGCCCTTTCGTACTGGCGCTTTATTATTTTTTCGTTGGTAGACGCCGGAAGGGCCAGGTCCGTAGTGGTTATTTGAGAGGCGTCGTCTGTTTCTGTTTTTTTTGATACAGCGACATCCGAGCAAATGCATATGGCGTGAATTGGCTTTGTGCATTGGTCTGACCATTCGCGGAGGGTTTGGCCTAAAAGGGCGATAGAGGGAACGAGGAACAATACAAGGCCGTTCGCCTCGGCAGCTGAGCTGCCGGTTTCTCTCTCGGCAATACGGAGGCTGGTAAAGGTTTTGCCTGTACCGCAAGCCATGATAAGTTTTCCGCGGTCATTTGTTCTTAGGTAATTATGGGTATCGGAAATAGCGGTTTGCTGGTGTAGTTTCGGGTCGTATTTCTTTACGGCGGCCTTTTTGCCTGACAAGCCTTCATCGAGTTTTTGCCAGTCAACAGAAGCGTTGAAAAGGTCGTAATACCCCAGGCGGCCAACAGGCGGGGTTTGTCCCTGTATAGTGGTTTCCGCTTCACGGTTAAAGCCCTTTTTGGTGGTGTCTATCCATAAACGGTAGGCAAAATTTACCTTTTTTCCGGCCTCCTGGGTGTCATAGAAGGCCTTGCCGGAAGTAGAGAGGAAGGTATCTACTTTGGGTTTGTCGATTGCAGTTTCTTCCTGATAGCACTTGCACTGGACAGCCCAGTAATCGCCGTCTTTGGTGCGGGTTACGAGGTCAACGCCTAAATCCTTGTCGCCAGCTCCGAAGTCGTTGCGGGAGGGAAATTCATTCCAGAGCCAAATCGCGGTAAAAAGGTTTGAGTAGGTCGGGTATGTTTTAAGGAAGGACTGCATAAGCCGCTCGAAGCGATAGCCTTTGTCCCGCTCGGAGAAGGAAATATCGCGGTACTTTTGCAGCAGTTCTTCAAAGGTTTTCACGGCGTTTATTGTATCCTACTACATTGAGGCAGAACTTGAAAATGCCTCATATATCAGTTTTATGGAAAAATGCGCAGTTTGCAGACTCAGATGCAAATTAGGATTTTAAACGGTTCTTGTGATATACTACTCTTAATATAACTAGGAGACGTATTATGACAGAGCTTGCAAAGAATGAGATGACACTTGAAAAAAGGATTCAGCGTGAAATAATGAGTTTTTCGGGGGTGATGGGCATATATGCTTCCGACTTACGGGGCAGGGTGGTAACCATAAACGCCGATCAGAGTTTTGAAACAGCCAGTACCATTAAGTCTTATATTCTGGCTGTCCTTTTCCAAAAAGTTCAGGCTGGAGAAAAAAGCCTTGGCGACCTGCTCGCCTTTACCGCTGAAAATGCCATAAACGGAAGCGGCCTTTTGCAGTCCCTTGAGCTTGGAACACAGTTGTCTGTTAAGAACCTGGCAACGCTTATGATAATCGTAAGCGACAATGTGGCAACGAATATGCTCATCGAATATCTTGGATTGGAAGAAATAAACCGCTGCATTGAATCAATGGGTTTTACCGCGACGAAGCTGCACTGCAAAATAGGCGAGGAAAACTGGGCGCGGCTGGGCACTACTACCCCTTCCGACTATGGCCGCCTGTTCGAGCGCATTGCCACCGGAACACTGACAGGGCCGAAGGGTGACGGGGAGATGCTGGAAATCTTCAAGGGCCAGCACTACAACTCCCTTCTTACCGGTGAGCTTCCGCCATATTACCTTGACAGCGACAATTGCGGAGATGAAAAAATGTTCTCTTTAGCATCCAAAAGCGGTTCGATGAACGCCTGCCGCAACGACGGCGGTATTATGCTCACTCCGTTTGGAAATTACGTGCTGGCTATTTTCACAAAGGAATTTCACGACAAGCAATACCACACCAACCATGAGTCTTACATCTACGGCAGTAAAGTAAGCCGGCTGTTCTTCGATCAGTATCTGGCGTTAGAGGGAAAGTTCTCGCTATCCAAAGATAAAAGCCTGTGATAAAATAAAAGGTATGAAAAAGCAGGGGTTTAATCCGTATCTTCCTTCATGGGAATATGTCCCGGACGGAGAGCCAAAAGTATTCGGCGGCAGGGTCTATGTGTACGGCTCCCATGATAAATTTAACGGCTATGTTTACTGTTTGAACAACTACATTTGCTGGTCGGCGGACGTAAACGATTTAACAGACTGGCGTTATGAGGAGGTCATTTATTTAAAGACTGACGACCCCTTCAACAAAGATGGGGCAATGAACCTTTACGCGCCCGACGTAACTCAAGGCCCGGACGGCAAGTATTATCTTTACTATGTTCTGGACAAAATGAACGTGGTCTCCGTTGCGGTCTGCGATACGCCTGCCGGAAAATATGAGTTCCTGGGCTACGTGCATTACGCGGACGGAACCATGCTCGGCAGGAAAGAAGGGGACGTTCCCCAGTTTGATCCTGGCGTTCTCACGGAAGGCGAAAAGACGTACCTGTATTCCGGACAATGTTCAGGAAAAGTTAAAACGGTTGAAGAGTACAGGTCTCATTCAATAGCCGTAGTTTTGGGGCCTGATATGTTGACCGTGCTGGACGGGCCTTTTCAAATCGTCCCAGGCGCTGGCGCAAGCCGCGGCACAGGATTTGAGGGGCATGAGTTTTTTGAAGCGTCTTCTATACGCAAAAAAGGCGACACGTATTACTTTATCTATTCTACTTTCGCCATGAACGAGCTGTGTTACGCGACAAGCAAGAACCCGCTTGCGGGTTTTTCCTACGGCGGAGTTGTTGTAAGCAACGCCGATTTGCATATCGACTCTTACAAACCTGCCGAAAAACTTATGTATTGCGGCAACAACAACCACGGGAGCATCGCGGAGATAGCGGGGAAATGGTACATCTTCTACCACAGGCACACAAACGGGAACGAGTATAGCCGTCAAGCCTGCCTTGAACCCATCGAAATAAAAGCGGACGGCTCCATCCGCCAGGTCGAAATGACATCTTGCGGCCCTAACGGCGGCCCCCTTGCCGGCAAGGGCGAGTACCCGGCTTACATTGCGTGTAACGTTTTCCGCATGGAAGAAAAAGCGGACGCGCCTTCCAAACCATACTGGCCGTGCCGCAACCCCGAATTGCCCTTCATAACCCAGGACGGAAAAGACGGCGACGAGGAAACCGGCTTTATCGCGAATATACTGGACAACTGCGGCGTTGGCTTTAAGTATTTTGACTGCAGTGGAGTAACCGCCGTAAAGATAAAGGTACGCGGATACAGCCGGGGCGTTTTCGAGGTGAAGACAAAATGGGACGCCGCCCCTCTTGGTAAAATAGAAATCGTCTCCAGCAATGTCTGGAAGGAATTTTCTGCCCCGATAAGAATACCTGACGGAATACAGGCATTGTACTTTGTTTACAAAGGCACAGGAAACGCGACTTTGGGATCTTTTAGTCTGGAATAACAGGTTATTTGCTCTTTTTAGCGGTCTTGACATCCTGTTTTATTATTATCTACTATATACTTGATAATAATTCTAATTATAAATGCAGGAACTATAAGCTGCTTTTTTATCGATTGTTTTAATCGTTTAAACAAGGGGAAATTATGAAATATTCTTCTTTGGAACATAGCAGACGGGATACCATTCAGGCTGTGATAATGGTGGCGCCTTGCCTGCTGGGTTTTGTTATCCTGGTTTATTTTCCCATCATTTATATTCTCCAGTACGCCATGTACAACTACAACGGCTGGGAAAAATCATTCGCCGGGTTTGGGAATTTTGTAAGACTTTTTACCCGTGATCGTGACTATTGGACTTCCCTGGGAACCACTTTCATTCTTGCCTTTGGTAAATTGATAGTGGAAATTCCTTTGGCCCTGTTTCTGGCTGTTCTATTGACCAGGAAGATCCGTGGAGCGGGATTTTTCCGGGTTGTGTTGTTTTTGCCGGCTATTATTTCCACCGCCATCGTCGGCCTTATTTTCACCCTGATGTTCGCCGCGTATGACGGTATTGTCAATGTACTGCTTGCGGATCTGCATCTGATAAAACAACACATTAACTGGTTTGGGAGCAAGTGGACCGCCCTCTTTATGATCGGCTCCGCATCGGTATGGCAGAATGTGGGGGTCAACATGATTTTCTTTATGGTGGCGCTCCAGCAAATACCCAAGGAGCTGTACGAGTGCGCCAGTATTGACGGAGTACCGCCTCTGAGAGTGTTCTGGAGTATAACCCTCCCGATGATTGGGAAAATGTTCCAGATCATTCTTCTTATGGCAATCATCGGCAGCCTTAAAGTGGCGGACCTGGTAATCGCCTCAACCAACGGGCAGCCCGGCGGTTCTACCGAGGTTGTGATGACCTATATATTTAAATATTTCTTCGGATATGGCGGCCGTATTATCCAGGTTGGGTACGCTTCCGCACTGTCTGTGGTGACCGGCATTGTTCTCGCCATTGTATCGGTTATTTATCTAAAAACTACAAAGAAAATGAATGATTAGGAGGATTTATGGCAAAAAAGCGGCGCATCGTTTCCGAAGTAATAATATATATCATTCTGGGTATTGTCATTTGTTTTACCATATTCCCGGTTTTTTATACTTTTATGGGTTCCTTCAAGAGTCCCGGAGAAGTTTTGACATCCGGAAGTAAAATCCTGCCTGAGAAATTTGTTTTTCAAAATTATGTGCAGGCCTGGAAACTGGCTAATTTCAGGCAGTATACCTTTAACAGCTTTTTTATAGCCATTTTCAGCGTGGCAGGGGTTATTGTCATCAACCTTGTAGCGGGTTATGTTTTTGCCAGGGGCTATTTCCCGGGCAAGCAGTTCTTTTACTACCTGGTGTTAAGTTCCATGTTTGTGTCTCTGGGGAGCCTCACGCTTTATCCCCTGCTGATGATCATGAAAGTTGTCCATCTTAACCAGTCCCTGTGGGGCGTTATCCTGATTCATATCTTCGCCATGAACGCGACAAATCTGTTTATTACCCGCAGTTATATAGAATCCATACCCAGAGAAATTGACGAGGCATCCAAAATGGACGGCTGCTCCTTTTTTCAGATTTTCTATCATGTTATCGCGCCCCTGTGTACCCCGGTTATTGCGACTATCGGTATACTTTCATTCAGAAGTTCATGGAACGATTATCTTTTGCCCATGGTCTTCACCATGGCAAACCCAAAACGCATACCGCTGATTGTCGGTGTAGTAAACCTGAAAAGCTCCGGTGAGGCCGCATCTTCCTGGAACCTCATGCTGGCTGGAACCTCTCTTTCGATTATACCGATGATCGTTATTTATCTCTGTTTTAACCGTTATTTTATTGACGGTCTAACCAGCGGTTCGATAAAAGGGTGATTCACGGTATTCACCGTAGAACATATATTTTCTTGGAGGTAAAAAATGAAAAGAAAAATCGGATTCAGGCGGGTTTCGCTCTGCCTGATGCTTGCGGTGTGTTTCTCTCTCGTGTCAGTTTCACAGGTTTTTGCGACCGGCGGAAGAGACTCAGGCGCAGGCGGCGTTACCACAATCAGGGTATGGACAGATAATGCAAGCGACAAGGCAGTCCGGGAACAGCAAGTCGCGCGGTACAACGAAGGCGAAGGCAAACAAAAGGGTATTCAGATTGAATACACCGTCTATGGGGCAAATTACCACGAGGTTATCCGCAACGCGGTGTTAGCCGACACGGCACCGGAGATCTTCAGATCCACCGGTGAGGATATTACCCAATTCCAGGCGGCCGGAAAATTAGTGGCTCTTGAAGACATGCCCGGCGGCAAGGACATGATAGCCCGCTACAATCCGACTGATTTGCTGAAGAACTCGCAGGTTTTTAACGGTAAGACCTATTCTTTGCCCTATTCGATGACCACCTTTAAACTGATCATCAATAAGACCATGTTTGACGCGGCGGGCATCACAGCGGACAGGTATCCCAAAACCTGGGCGGATGTCCGGGCCATTGCGAAGCAGCTTACCAATGCGTCACAGGGAAAATACGGTTTCATAACCGGCCTGCAAAGCGCCTGGGTCATGCGCTCTTACCTGATAGCGCCTAATGCCCAGAACGTCGGTCATGTGGGGTTCAATAGCGCGACCTTACAATTTGAATATTCCAAGCACCTTCCCGCCATTGAAGCGGTTTACGGTATGGTGACGGACGGGAGCGTATTCCCCGGCTTTGAAGGCCTTGACGCCGACATGATCCGCGCCCGTTTTGCCGAAGGCAATATAGGCATGATTATGGGGGCGAGCTTTGACTGCGGCGTGTACAATAACCAGTTCCCGGCCAAATGCGACTGGGTGCCGATTGATCCGCCCACCGTAAGCGGCGGCAATCCCACTTACCGGGCATTCGTTGACGCCTCTAACCTCCTTACCATCGGCACTACGGCTTTGAAGAACGCCGAAAAAGCCATGGAAGTGTTTAAGTTCTTCTACAGTGACGAGAATCTTGCGGAGCTCTATGAAGCGGGTCTGTATGTCCCCTTCCGCCAGCAAGCTCTGGCTCTCGTCAAGAATCAGCCTGTAGCAAAGGGGTTCAAAGAATTTGCCAGCGTACCGAATCCGGCTATCTTTGTGCCCACTCCGGAAAATCGTATGCAGGTTGAAGGACTGGCGTACCGCGAAACTATCGCGAGAATTCTCGCGCGGGGCTACGACTCGGTTTCCCAGGCACTCGCGGATCTTGATAAACGGTACAACGACGCTTTAGCCCGCTTGTCAAAAGATGTACAGGAAGAGTTCCGCTCCAACGCAGATTATAGGCGATAGGCGCAGGTAAACACTTTTTTATTTTTTTGAATAAAACCGCCTGAGAGTTTGTCGGGCAAAGCCCGATAAACTCCTGGCGCTCAGGCGCTTTTTTCATTATCAAGGATTCCATATGAAATATGCGAAATTTGGCCGATCAAACCTGAAGGTGAGCCGCTTGTGTCTTGGTACGGGTAATTTCGGTTACGGGGTTGATTCTCCGGGAAACTGGGGCTGTACCGGCGAGGCTGAGGCGTTCAAAATTATGGACGCGGCCCTTGAAGCTGGGATTAATTTTTTTGACTGCGCCAACGTCTACGGAAATCATGGCGCGGGAAAATCCGGAAGTTCCGAGCAGATAATCGGCAAATGGTTTAAACAGGGCGGCGGCCGCAGGGAAAAAGTATTCATGGCCACAAAGGTCGGCCGGTTTATGCTTAACAACGATTACGATGATTTGGGTAACGGAAACGATGATTATTCCCTGTGGAAATTGCGGCGTCATATCGAAGGCTGTTTTCAACGGCTGGAAACGGATCATATCGAAATGATTTCCCTGCACCACCTTGACCGCAACGTCCAATGGGACGAGATATGGGAGGCCTTTGAAGGCTTTATCAAATCGGGACGGCTTGACTATGCGGGCTGTTCAAAATTCGCGGGTTGGGAAATTATGAAAGCCCAGGAAGCCGCCCGGCGGCGCAATTTCATGGGGTTCATCTGCGAACAGCACCGTTACGATATGACCCGGCGTCTGGCCGAGCTGGAAGCTTTTCCATGCTGCATGGATCAGGGAATCGCGGTTACCCTTTACAGCCCCCTGCAGCGGGGCGTGCTTGCCGTTGACCTGCTGGAACCTGTGCAAAGGCCCGTTGAGGCGTTTTCCGCGCCTTTAATCGAGAAATACCGGCCTCAGCTTCTGGAGTTCGACAAGCTCTGTCACGATATTGGTGAAAAGCCCGTGAATGTAACCCTTGCCTGGGAGATGCGTCATCCGGCGGTTACTTCTCCCATCATCGGGCCGGCAAGCCTGGATGATTTACAGGAGATGCTGCATAGCGTGGAAATAAATCTTACGGAAGATGTTCTTAAAGAGCTCGACAGGATATTCCCCCCGCCTGAGTCCTTATTTTATGACGAAAAACCGCCGGTAATGAGGCCGCCATCATGGAACTAACAATTTTTAACCAGGACATTCTGCGTCTCATCGACAAGAACGATGAGCTTGAAAAGATATCAAGCGGATTTACCTTTGTCGAGGGGCCGGTCTTCGTAAAGGGCGTTCAATACTTCACGGATTTCATGGTAAATAAAATTTACAAATACGAAAAGGCCGGCAATAAGGTTACGCTTATCGATGACAATTCTCACTATTCAATAGGTATGACCTACGACCCGATAAAGGATCGTATTTTGCGCTGTACAAAAGACCTGCGTTCCATCACCGATATGAATGGTAATGTAATCGTTCATGAATACAAGGGCGTTCCGATTAACGGGAGTAACGACATCGTCGTAGACAGCAAGGGCCGCATTTTCTTTACAGACCCCCTTACAAGGAAAATTGAAGGGCCCCAGGTCGGCCACAGTTCGGTGTTTATGTTTGATGAAGACAAGCAAGAGTTGACTTTGCTGGAAAAAACAAAGACGCTGCCCTTTCCAAACGGCCTTGCCCTTTCGCCTGACGAAACAATTCTGTATATCATCGATACTAAACATCTGGCGATTTACGCTATGGACTTGGCCAGCGGCAATATGGAATTGTTTGTCCAAATGGATCAAAGCCAGGGGGAAGGCGGGCCTGACGGTATGCGCCTGGACAGGGAAGGCAATATTTACAGTACCGGCCCGGGGGGAATATGGATCATTACCCCTGCCGGAGAGGCGTTGGGAGTAATCAAAATGCCGGAATTTGCCGCGAACCTCTGCTTTGACGATACCGGTATTTTTATCACCGCCTCAACGAGTATCTACCATGTAAAAACACGAATACCAGGAATCGGTATGTAACATGAAAGCGGAAATATCCAGCGGTCAAATTGTTTTTACCGCTGAAACCCTTGGCGCCGAGCCGTGGATTTTACGCCTTAACAACGACAGGACAGAAACCAATTATATCTGGCGGCGTCATGGCCAGCCTGAAAAATCGGGCGGGACGCCCATTTGTTTCCCGCTGCTTGGCGCGGTTCCAAGCGGGATATATATATTAAACGGTAAAAGGTATGAGATGCCGATGCACGGCTTTGCCCAGTATTGCGATTTTAACATCATCGAAAAAAGTGAAAACGCCATGCTGCTGGAAATACGGGACACTCCGGAAACTCTTCGCAGGTTTCCCTATGCCTTTCGTTTTCAGGTGCTATACCAGGTTGATGACAGGACTTTGAAAACAGAATATCGCGTAACAAATGAAGATGCAAACGAAATGTTTTTTTCCGTGGGCGCTCATCCGCGGTTTTCCTGTCCAATCGGAAGCGGCAAGGAGGACCTGGAATTTCAGGATTATTTTCTGGAATTTGAAAAGCCCCATTCGCCTGAGAGTGTAGCAAAGAGTTACGGCCCCATCGAAACCATCAGGCAATTTACCGCCGCGGACAATATGAAACTGCAACTGGATTATGTCCTTTTCGCAAAAGGCGCTTTTTGTTATTCCAGAGCTGATAACAGGATCGTAACGCTGAAATGCGCGAAAGACAGCCGGACCCTTACAATGAAGAGCGAGGGCCTTGCGTATTTAACTATATGGAACGTTCCAGGCGAATCTTTTATCGCCCTGGAGCCCTGGTATGGTTCAATAACGTCTCTTCCGGCAAATCCGGGAATTGACAGAGACTGGAAGGCAAGGCAGGGGACATTGCGTCTTCCACCTCAAAATACCTTTACAGCGGTTTTTTATATTACTATATAAAGGAAACAAAAAATGACAATCACCATCAAACCAAAAGAAGTGGAAATTAGCGAACAGGCGCAAGTCCTTGTAGTCGGCGGAGGGCCCGCGGGTATCGGAGCGGCAGTTTCGGCGGCCAGAATGGGCGCGCAGGTGCTGCTTTTGGAGAAGCGCGGCTTTCTGGGCGGCAATATCACCGCCTCGTACGTTGAAACCTGTAACTGGTTTTTGTACAATACGCAATTTTCCGCCTACGGCTTGTACGCGGAAATAGAAGCCGCCTACCGCGCCGAATGGGGGAGGAGTCATGACATAAGGGAAAACTCGCCCCACCGGTTTTCTTCGGAGTATCTGCGGATTTTTCTGGATGAACTTGTTCAGAAAGAGCATGTAAAGGTTCTTTTTCATTCGTTTGTAAACGATGTAGTTGTTGAGGACGGCAATATCAAGGCGGTCATTATTCAAACCAAAAACGGGCCTATGGCGGTGGCGGCGGATGTTGTAATTGACGCCACAGGCGACGGCGATGTGGCGGTTGCCGCCGGAGTTCCCTATAAGAAGGGACGCGACAAAGACGGTTACTGCCAGCCCGGAACTTTGAATTTCCGTATCGCCGGTGTTGACGTGCAGTACCTTACGGCCAATGGGGATAAACTTAAGGAAATCGGCAAGCAGTTTGAAAAAGACTATCTAGCGGGCAGGGCGGCTCTTGATTGTAAGCGGAAAGATCTGCCCTTTGGGCGGCTCACCAACGCCGGGATCATAAGTTATATTAATTACCCCAGTTCTTACATGATTGATCCAACAAGCAATGAAGATCTTACCAGGGGTGAAATTGAATGCCGCCGCTACATCAAGCAATTTTACGAATACATGCGCAAAAACTTCCGGGGCTTTGATCGTATTGAAATAGCGTCCATCGCGCCGGAAATCGGCTTTCGCGATTCCCGTCGTATAGAAGGGAAGTACACCCTTACCCACGATGACATAGAAAAGGGCCTCCTGTTTGATGATACGGTCTGCGTTTTTCCCCGGATGTACGATATGCTGTCTCCCGACGGTTTCATGGGCGGTGACGGCGCCCTATCCGGCATGGGTAACAAGGGGCACATTTTCGTCCATATAAAAGAGGGCGATACCCGTACCTTTGGCGTTCCTTACCGCTGCCTTATACCTGTAAAGACCGACAACCTCTTAATCGCGGGGCGCTGTATTTCCACGACTCACGTGGCTGAGTCAAGCGTCCGGGCGATCTACGCGTGTATGCTCACCGGGCAGGCTGCGGGTACGGCGGCGGCTATTGCATCACGCTCGTCTTTGAGAAGTGAACAGGTGGACACAGACAAACTCCGAAGCGATCTTGCGCGTCAGGGGATAGTTGTTTCATAACAGGAAAATATATGAAAAAACAAATATTTATCGTTATCGTTTTTATCGCTGTAGTAATGCTCTCAATTACGGCTTTCAACAGATTATATGCGCAAGCATCTATCTACGCCGATGTTGAAATTACCACTGACGAAGCCGCGCAAACCAATGGTACAATGATTGATAGAAGAATTCCCGAAGATGATGTTGATAGGATATTTAAGCGTTTTGAAGCTATAGAGAATGGGGATATAGCTGCTTTTAGGTCCACATTAGGAGAAATGCAGGACGGGGTGGATTATTATTACCAGCTCGGATTATTATTTGAATTTTTCGGAGACTTCTTTGATATAGACTCCGATACTTTTGATGATGCCGTTGCAAACGGCAGTGAAGAATTACCAAAAATCGCAAATACTTTATTTAATAGTGAACATCCTTTAAAAAGCAGGAATACCGGACTATCAATAAAAAAAATGGAAATTATTGATACAGGCGGGTTAAGGGTGATAGCAACAAATAACAAAAACGAAGAAACTATTTATGTTTTTACATATTGGTGACATAATATTGCATAAGGCAATTGAAAAAAGTAAGATAGCTTGCTAAAATTAAGATAGTAAGCGCGGCAGTGCCTGACATCCGAATTTGAAGGAGGTTTCTTATGATGGATCCAGTCAAAGGAAAGTTGACATTAGAAAATGGTTCAGTGTACGAAGGCGAACTGCTCAACGGCATACCCCATGGCAAAGGTGGACTTTACCCCAATAGGTGCACACAGTTAAGCGTGGGTACCTAAGTAAAACACGTTAGGCGCTACATAGTCAAGCGCTGAATGCATGCGGACGCGGTTGTAATACGCCTCAATGTAGAGAAACACCGACTGCCTTACTTCAGCCTCGGAATGCCTGCCGTCCAATGTTTCCAGTTCCCTCTTAAGTGTTTTGAAAAATGATTCAG
>Ga0268262_10001523_pt1 | contig 28555 bp, 18 predicted proteins | sample TergutNc150P3_FD_190354 | JGI IMG/M metagenome (GOLD analysis project Ga0268262, IMG submission 190354) | Nasutitermes corniger P3 segment gut microbial community from laboratory colony in Florida, USA - Nc150 P3 (SPAdes) (version 2) | ecosystem: Host-associated > Arthropoda: Insects >... | reverse complement strand
CAGGGCTTGCATACCCAGCTCTTTTTGCAAATTCCCGCCAGGAAAAGCGGCTAGAAGCCTTTTTCTCGGCAAAAGCATCGCGCATAAAGGCACGATAATCGGAATATGCAAAAACGCTCGGCATACATCTATAATATACATTATTTTTTCCCAAATGATACAAAAAAAATGATTTTATGATACATTTTGTGCTTTTTTTGGTGAAATTTATGGTTTTTGGCGTAAAAAATAAGACACAAGGCTGAAGATGGATATAAACCTGATATAATAACTGTACACAAATTGACCTCTCATGCTTATATAGTTCTATTAGAAGAATTCGTTAAATCACTTGAACAAATGACTATAATGTCAATGGAAGTTAGATAAAATGATAAAAACTAATATGAATATAGCTAATACTGTTGAATCAGATAATAGCTTTAATCTTACATTGAATGAAACTTATAAAATACATACTAATGAAGATAATAATGGTTTTAATACAGAATGGTGCGAGATTTGTGAAACTCGTGCTAATGAAATTAGGAGTGGAAAAGATAAAACTTATAACAAAGTTTTACTCCCATATGTACTAGAAACCGTTAAACAAAACACAAGCTTAACAGATACCATTTTAGATATAGGTAGCGGTTGTGGTTTTTTAACTTCAAAAATAGCAGAAATGCGCAATGTTCAAGGTATTGATATATCTTGTAAAGCAATTGAACATTCAAAAAATAATTACTCTCAACTTTCTTTTTTTCAAGGAGACATACGTACAATTAAATTACCGCAAAGTTATAATTTTGCGGTTGCTAATATGGTTGTGCATAATCTGCCAGATTTATCTGCATTTTTTAGGAATGTGCATAATATGCTAAAATATAATGGTACGTTGCTCATAGTTATTCTACATCCTTTTTATTGGGGAAGTGAAAAATTGAAAAATCAAGGATTTGTATATAATGAATCTAAAGTGTATTTGCGAAAATTTAAAAATATTTCAAAACCAATTAAATATTATCATAGACCAATATATGAATATGCAAGTGCCATAGAACAAAGCGGGCTTGAATTGTGGAACATTGAACCAATATACGAAGAATATGATAATGTATGTTATCAAAAATATCCCCATATATTAAGTATTATAGCCAAACGAAAACTTCAGGAATCTACAACCATTATATCTCCACCTATACTAAGCGACCTGCGAAGGCAAGTTCTTTAAGCCATTTAAGCCAAAAACATAATAATGACTTTATCTGAAAAAAGCCATCGCAAATTTAACAATTTGCCTATATTGATTTGCATACAGCCTAGGCACATACTTCTTCTTGCATTCAACCAATAGTTCAACCCATGTTTTGGGAATTAAGCGTTTTTTCCACACCGATGTTAACACATCCAAAAACTTGCATTTAAACCCCCACCATCACATCCAAAATCCTCTTGCCCTTATGCTCCACCCACACAATCTGCGGCTTACCCACATTCTTGGTTTTACGAAAATCAAAAGTGAGTAGGTAGCCTGTATCTTTGTTCTTGCTCTCCAAATATCCAGCTATTTGCTCAAAAGCCTCCTCGTGAGCTACATCTCCATACCACAGTTTTAACTCCACCACAAACTGCTCGGAAAGATAATCTATTATGACATCCGTTCTTTCACCGTCTCTCGTTTCGCTCTCCAAATGATAAAAACCTGTGCCGTTTATATATGGTCTTAAATAAGTTATGAAAAGCAAGCGGCATTCCCTTTCCAAAAAATCTATGTCTTTGTTGTGGTATATTTCATAATAATGATTTGCAAATTTCTCCAAAAACAAAGGCATATCGAATTTTTCTTTGCCTGCTACCAAATTGATTACCGAGCTGGGTATTATTCTATTTCTTTCCATCTCTTTTTCTGACGCAAAATAATTAGTTATTCTAACTTCAAAAATTCTGTTGTGTATGGCTACCAAGGTTCCTCTTTTTTCCACTATGCCAAAAATGGATGCAAATTGAATGGCTTGGTTGTCTATGTTGTAAGAATAAGCCCTGTTTCCAACGGTTAACTCTCTGAGCAATTCTTTCAAATCGGGATAGCTTTCTATATTTTTGAAAATATCGTCAAACAAAGTGCTTTGTTCAAAGAGAATTTCCTTTACTGAGTTTTGAACTCCACTTATAGTCCAGTCTCTATTTAAATCTTCTTCTATTCTTTGGCAAATCCTAGAAACCAAGTATGGGTAGCCATTGGTATAAGCTCTGATTTCCTTTGATATAGCTTCTATGTTCATTCCGGTTTTATGGTCATTTTCGTATTCCCTAAGCATTGAGGCGATTTCTTTTTCGTTAAGCGACATGTCAATTTTAAACTCAACGGCTATGTTCCAAGGAGAGTTTATGCGTTTTTCGCCGTCTTGCAATTGATGTGTGCCTGCTTGAATCATTTTGAGTTTAAGGTTTTTAATGTCGTAAACACCGCATAGAATAACAGATTGAAATGTTGCTCCTGATTTTTCCCTGAACAAATACTTATCCCTAAGCATTCCTATAAACCGCAAAAATACAAGATTATTGGAGGTTTTATCCGTTTCGTCTATTATTAAAACGATTTTTTTATCTTTACAAGTTTTATCTAAAAATATATCTAACTTCTTGAATGTTTTTACAGAATCATCAATCCAAATCTTTGCGAATTCGTGGTCTGTTCTGTCTATGGCTCTGGATATTTGCTCTATTATGTTCTGACAAAAATTTTCCTCGTTTTCAAATGGAGTATCTCCTATTCCTTCAAAACTTATGTGTGCGACAACATAGCCTTGCTTTACAAGTTCGTCATCTAGAAGCCAAAGCGTTGTGGTTTTGCCGTATTGTCTTGCTCGGTTTATAGTGAAATACTGCCCCTTTTCAACCATTGCGACAATCTGGCTGACTTTCTCTGAAATATCTGCCATATAATGCTTGCTTGGAATGCATAGGCCGGTTACGTTGAATTCACGCATATAGTGAAGATAGTAAATTGTCGCTAAACACTATAGCAACTTGTTGCCTAATGATTTTCAAAATTGAACAGTGAAGAGGTATATTCAATAGTTTATGTGATTTTTTCTATATTTTAAAGCTTATGGCTTAGACTTTAACAATGAAGAGATTTATGTGGAAAGACAGTGAAACTAATTTGGATCTTTTAGACTTCGATTATTTAGTCGACGCCACAAAGAAAATTATCTTAGATGATAATTTAACACCCTCTACTATTGGAATCTATGGAGATTGGGGTAGTGGAAAGTCAAGCTTAATGGACATGATAATGACAAATTTATCTCAAGATAAAGAGGTTTTATGTATAAAATTCAATGGATGGTTATTTGAAGGATATGAAGATGCAAAAATAGCATTAATTGACTCCATACTTGATGAAATATGCGAAAAACGGAAATTAATAGGGAAAACAAAAGAATTAGTAAAAAAACTTGTTGACAATATGGATTTTATCAAATTAACAAGTAGATTGGCTAAATATGGCATAGATTTTTTTCTTACGGGAGGTGTATTATCCATAGCTGATATTACAGCTGAAAAAATAAAAGATACTTTAAAAAGTAAAGGCAAGCAAATTGATGAAGAGAATATTGAAGACGCTTTGAAAGTACTTAAAAGTAATGGCGTAAGAAAGAATATAAAAACATTCCATGAAGATTTTGAATCTTTGTTAAAGGAAACAGAATTAAAAAGATTAGTTGTATTTATTGATGAATTAGATCGTTGTAGGCACGATACAATATTGGAAACATTAGAAGCAATTCGATTATTTTTATTTGCTAAAGGTACTTCATTTGTTATTGGTGCAGACGAGCGACAAATTCAATATGCAGTACAAATGAAATACCCAAATATTGAAGGTAATCAAATAGATATTGGAAAAGAATATTTAGAAAAATTAATTCAATATCCTATTCGCATTCCGCAATTAGATAGAAAAGAGGTTGAATTTTATATTATGTGTTTATTGTTTGAAAAAGATACAAATAAAGAGGAATTAAACTCAATAAATGAAATTATAAAAGCAAAGAAAAAAGAAAATTTTCTTGATTTTGAATTAACGTATGAATTTATTAAAGAAAAATCAAAACCTTTAGCTGAAAAATTAAAGGAGACTATTTCTTTATCTAAACAAATATCATCTGTTCTTGCAGGAGGATTAAACGGAAACCCAAGACACTGCAAACGATTTCTTAATGTAATGGAATTAAGAACAATGATGGCAAACCATAGAAATATACAATTAGATCAAAAAATACTAGCAAAGTTAATGTTGGTAGAATATTTTAAAGATCAATTTTATAAAATATTGGCGCAATTACAAGCAAATGCAAATGGAAAACCTATTGAAATAGCAGAAATTGAAAAGGAAGAATGGAAAGAAAAAAATGCATTAAATATATGGAAAGAAGATCCTTGGATTGTCGATTGGATAAAAAATATAGAACCTCATTTAGCTAATGTTGATCTAAGGCCATATTTTTATTTCTCAAGAGAAAGTCAAAAGCATATTTCATTCACTAAATCTCAAAATCTTAGTCCAAATGCTATTAAAATAATCCAACAATTGTTAGACGGAACAGATACTTCACGAAGTGAAGCAATTAAACTAACTCCATCTATTTCTAAATATGAAACTTCATCAATTCTTAATGTATTAGCGACAAAAATTGAATCCTCAACAGACATAGAAAAATCATTATTTCAATCTTTCATTGAATTTGGAAGTTGTTGCCCTGAACTCAATAATGATATCATTATTATATTAGAGCGTATTCCATCAGATAAAATGAAAGTTTCATTTATACCATTAATCTCGCCATTCATAAAGAAGTTAAAAGATAAAACTAAAATGACAGAGTTAATGATAAAGTGGAAAGCTAAAAAATCTTTACGAAGTGCAGTGGAAGCAGAAATGGAGAATATAAAATAATTATGGGAACCTCGCATATGTACGATGGACGGAATAGATCATTATTGCCATCTGATTTTATTGATAATTTCGGCGGAATCTTTGATATTCCTAATCAACAAGACAATACAGATAAAAACAAATCTAAAGACAAAGATGAACTAGAAAAAAATCCTGACAGAAAAGACGTTGTACCAAACAAACCTCAATATGTTTTATGGGCTCCAGCAAAAAAAATGATGTCTAAATATATTTCAGGAAATGGCGGTCGAAACGCTAAAGAAAATGCAATTTCAAGTTATGTAAAAAGTTATGGAGGTTCTCGTAATGCCGCTAAAACCGCAAAATCTGCAATAAAGACAACAACTCGCATTGGTAATTTTTTCGGTGGTATCTTAAATAAAGGTATAACCCAAGTTTTAAATGATTACAATATCCAGACAGAAGGGCGAAAGCCAAAAGAAATTTTGAACGATATTGTAAATGTTCTAGCTCCAGAACCTGATTCACTTGATAATTCTGTTGTCCGAAAAGCATTAATAAACACGATGTCTATAGTATATGAAATGTTTGATGATGAAAATAAAGATATTTTATTGTTAGATTCTCTAGATTACGATATTACTATAATGCTCATTATAAAATATTTTGAAACATTTATATATGAAAGGCTAATAAATGATATGGGAAGTAGAATTGAAATGAAGGCAAAGGATTCTGATGCTGCTGTAAAACTAGAAAAAGAATTGAAAGATTATATTGAAACAAAAGTATCAATGACACTAAAAAATAAGCTGCTTTCTTCAATTAATTTTCAAGCAAAAGATATACAAGAACAAGTAGAAAAATTATATCAACAATGTTATAATGTTCTTGAGGATCAACTATGAAAGAGATAGTATGTAGAATTAATAATGATGATAAATTTGCAAAGGGCGATGCAGATTTTATAGTTGATATGTTTTCAAAAAAACAATATCAATATACTTTTTGGGATAAGGATAAACTTCGTTTATACCAAGCTGGATATTTTTCTAATCAAGCCATTGATTTGCTATATATTTCTTTGATGGTATATTACGCTGACAACATGATTTTTCGAGGAAAAGAAAATGATACGTGGACACGAACTATCAAAATATATATGCCTGTTCTTGAAATAAATAAATGGAATAAAAATAAAGAACTTCTTGAGAAAATGCTATCTTTTTTGAGTGGAGATACTTGGAGTTTTGAATTTAGAAAAAGAAAATTTAATCAAAAAGAAGAGAAAGCATTTAAAGGTATAAAACGTAAGAAGAAGAAATATGAACCCAAAGCCATTTGTATGTTATCTGGAGGATTAGATTCTTTCATTGGAGCAATTGATATTCTCGCTTCTGAAAAAAATATTTGGTTTGTTGGGCTTTATGGTGGTGGTAAGGGCGTAAGTATTTATCAAAAAAATGTAATAAATAAACTTATCAATCGATATAAATTATCAAAAGATCAATTTTTTAATTTCTACGCATCGCCGATAAAAAGAGTTGAAAACACAACTAGAACACGGTCATTTATGTTTTTTGCTCATGCTATTATCTTAGGTTCTTCATTCAAAAAGGAAATGACGCTATATATACCGGAGAATGGGTTTATTTCTTTAAATATTCCTTTAACAAATACTCGCTTAGGAAGTTGTAGCACAAGAACAACGCATCCATATTATATGGAATTGTTACAACAATTACTCATAAGTCTTGGATTAAAAATAAAATTGCATAATCCTTATCAGTTCAAAACAAAAGGAGAAATGATAGTAGGATGTAAAGATGCTAAATTTTTAAAAGTAAATATATCGCAAACTATGTCATGTGCACACCCCGATTCGGGGCGATATGACGGAGATTCTAACCCATCTCATTGTGGAACTTGTTGGGCTTGTATTATACGTAGAGCTGCCATAAAATATGCTTACAAAACAGATAATTTTTATTATAGAGATAAAAACTTTCAAACAAATGTGGCTGTAATTAATCTTCGTTCTTTTAAATTAGGAATCATAAATTATGTGGATAATAAGATAGACGCAGCTCTCATGATTCAAATTTCTGGTAAAATAGCGAATAATCTTGATAACTATTGTGATGTCTATAAAAAAGGCATGAACGAATTAAAATTGTTATTGGACAAATATAATGGCTAACTTTTACGATACTCATTTTCATTTAGATCTTCAAGATTCTAAAGATAAAATTCTGAAATATATTGAATTGAATAATATATACACTATTGCGGTTACAAATCTCCCTCCATTGTATGAAAAATTAGACAAAGAAATTCAAAGTAAGTATATAAGAATAGCATTAGGATTTCATCCAGAACTAATAAATCAATACAAAAAATATATTCCTGATATGTGGAGATTGCTTCCTAATGCAAAATACATCGGGGAAGTTGGAATAGACTTAAAAGCAAATAAAGAATCCAAGAATTTACAAGTATCTTTTTTTGAAAATTTAATTGAACAATGCGGTAATATTGGAAATAAAATTCTTTCTGTTCATTCAAGAATGGCAGCTTCAGAAGTTGTATCCATAATAGGAAGTAATTTCAACGGGAAAGTAATACTTCACTGGTATTCAGGAACAAAAAAAAATCAAATACAAGCAATTAGTAATGGCTACTATTTTTCGGTTAATTATGCAATGTTATGTTCGGATTCGGGTAAGAAAATTGTTGCTAATATACCTAATGATAGAATTCTTATTGAAACCGATAGCCCATTCATAAAAATAGATAACCAAGTATTTAATCCATTAAATATAAAAAAAATTATTGAAGGAATATCTAAAATCAAGGGAGAAAATGTAGATGATATGCAAAATATTTTATGGAATAATTTTTTGAACTTAATTTCCAATGAAGACTCTTTTGTTAAGTCCACGCATAGTTAGGTTTGATTTAATATTATAGAAATAAAAGTTGTAAGATTATTTAGATAATAAACAAAGGCTTTATAATCAATATTTATTTTGACTAACATACTAATAATAATTATATTTATGGTTTCTAATAGCTAATTTTCCAACAATTGCCATAATTATATTATTATAGAAGAACATAATCCTAATATTATAAAAATTAACAAATGTTACTCCGTTATTGTATCTATTATTGCTTGAATTTGTTGAGAATTTATTGCACCAGACGGTTCGTCTTGCGATATTTTCAACAATCCATTTTCAATTGTGATTCCATTTTCCGCATATATTTGTTTTTTACGTTCCCAATCTTTTCGATACCCGTAATCCGTTAACATTCCGAGATGTTCCCAGTAGATAATTTTACCATTAGGTTTTGTTATTGTGAAATCAGGGCTGATTTTTTTATCATTAGGAAATTTTAATGCTTTTTCATATTTATATTTTATATTTTTTGCATATAATGCATTTGCTACAATTACTTCCGATTTTGAGCGTACCCGTTCGCCAGCGAGCGTTATGTGGATGAGCTTGCTATCATACCAACCAGATTTCAACTCTTTGAAAACAGGTTGTTGAACGAATAAGTTAGTCTTTCTGTGAGCCAAATCAGAATATTCTGAATTAGTGTATTTCTTTAATTCGCTTGGTTGTTTATTGTATATAATACACACTTTATCACTTTGACGAGTAAGTGCGGTATAAAGCAACTCTCGTACAACAAATGGATCTATTCCACGTTCAGGTTCAAAGAGAACGAATATTGTCGTTTTGAAACCAGATCCTTGTGCTTTGTGAGTTGTTAATGAATAGGCAAGCTCAAGATCTGCATCATTCTCACTAATACTACTGTGATAAAAATAGGATCTATCATTTTGAGATGAAAATATTACTTCATGATTATTCTCCGTTATATTACGAACAATTCCTATTTCTCCATTCGCAACATAATTGCCATTTTTTTCCTGATTTCTTACATTGATAACTTTTTCACCATAAACTATCGCATCTGTTCCTAACGGATGTCTAGTTGAGCGACGTTCATATTTACCTTTATGATAATCTTTAGAACGATATTTTAATTGAATTTGTCTGTTTAAAATGCGAGAACCCGTTATTTCATTATTCCTGTATGGTGTAAGAATTTGCCAGCTTTCAATATTATTTGCATCTTTGAAGCTAATCCACCCTTCATCATTACCAAAACCACCAAACGAAAAATCAAAACTTTCTATGTCGTAAATATTTTTTTCTTTTTCAAGAATATTAAAAATTGTTTGCGGTAAAATAGAAATATCTTCGCATTTTACAAATTCTACATTTTCGCTGTCATTCGTTATTTGTTCAAAAATTTCATCACTTACTTGTGCCGCCTGATCTTCTGTGAAAAGCTTGCTTAATTCAACGTCAAGCCGCTGATTACTTGAATCATTTTTCTTTTGCCTATTGGTTACAAGTAAATTGGCATAATGATGTTGTCCTTCTTCTTCACGAAATTTTTGTACCAGTTCGTAAAACGGTTTTCCTGTACCTATTGGAGGTAATTGATTTGGATCGCCAACAAATATAACTCGCTTGGAATCAGATATGGCCTCTGCTAACGCTCCAAACATTTCCTCAGTAATCATAGAACTCTCGTCTATGATTATGGTATCTGGAGTGTTGTTGTCTTTCTTTTTAGAAAGATAATACGACCATGTATGACTGTCGCAGTGGTCTGTTTCTCTTAAATACTGGAATAGTGTCTGTGCTTTATGTTCTATGCCTCGTTCTTTAAGTTTTGTACTTAAAACAACCCTTGCTTTCCCTGTCGGTGCTAACACAAGAATACGACCACGTTGAATAATTTCATTCATACATAATGCAACCAGCGTAGTTGTTTTACCTGTACCTGCTCCACCAGTTAGGACTGATACTTTTGATCGTGCCATTTTTTTTATTGCGTCAATTTTTTCATTACGAGCCGCATTTTCAAGTTCGTCATCTGACTGTTCTTCTTCATTTAAAACACAGTTAAGTCTGACGTTCCAATCATCATCTATGTTGTTTGATTGTGCTAAACGTTCATCAACAAATTGACGAATTACAGTGTCAATCTTTTCCAAGCGTTTAAGCTTTAAGGCTATGTCCGTATTTTCTGAATGTTCTTCAGTAATTGTCGCCACTTCTATTTGGTCAAATACTTCTGCAAAATATGATTTCCGTTGCTTTATTGTTCTCAAGCGAATACTTGGTTCAATTTCAGGTAGATCAGAACGAAATTTATTGACAGCATTAACAGCATCGTTTATGAACATCAAACTACTACCTTTTTTTGCCTCACTTTCAAGAATAGATAAGATAATCGCTCGTACTCTGCGTTGGTCATCATTTTCAAGTAGCTTTTCTTTTGTTGAAAACATAGCAATATCAATTTTTCCTATACCAATTTGATACTGAGGCTCCAACATATAAGTCTTTTCATATAACAAATACGGATTACCCACAATATCAGTAGAACAGTCTTTTATATGTATATCCGTTAGTTGATTAGCATACTTAAATTTTTTATCCGTACGTAAAGTATCATCTAAAAGTAATGCCGCTTGATCAGCTGTCAGTGAAATACGAGATATGAGTTTTAAATAATCTCCACGCTCTTCAATATCACTCTCCAAGTCCTCTCTTTGCGTTTTTGTAATTTTTATTGCAAGAGATTTCATATTCATTGGAAGTAGTTCAACTATATTTTCTAATCCACCAATAAGGTTTTCCCAAAGTTCTGCATCTTTGTACTTGGTTTTTAACACCTTGGCAACATCAAATCCGTATGGAATACCCAAAGCCGATAAAACGGCACCTAATCCTGGAAAATATCCTCTATCTTCCCAAATTTCTTGCAAGCGTCCTTGGCACCAATATATACAATCGCCCCAACTTGCTCCTGTACCATAACTGATCCCTATATCTTGATATTTTTTAAGTACTTGTATTGTGAGATTTAACGTTTGAATTAAGGCATCATGTGAAAGGTGTTCTGTTGCATAAGAAAACTCGTTGCGATATTCATCTGGAGCAATGACAACTAAATCCTCTGGTTTTTGTTCCGGATGTTTTTTTAAATAAGCTTGAATCTCTTCAAATGGAAATAAAAAACCATTAGTTCTATCAGTACGTATTGTATGACTTATTTGCCGCTCCCATATAAATGACTTCATTCTTTCAACACCATCAGGCGGTTCGAAGTAATCATATTCCTGCAAATCACCCAAAGAGTTTACGAAACCTATACCTATTATTATACGCCCTGGATTCTCAATAAATGGAACTGTTTTTGCATACGCAACAACAAGCGATTTATCCAATATTATATCGCCATAAAAATAATTAAAAATACGCTTTTGATTGATACCATTGGATACCCATCTACCACTTCCGACATTAATTTCCTTAGTTTTATCATAGTTTGTAAAATAACGAACATTTGGAGAATCGCTGGCCTCATCTTTTAGTGTCCACTTATATGGTGTCCCGACAAAAGAATAGGCTCCAATGTGTATGCTTGTATTCTTAATATGCTCGAAGTGTCTATCATATATATAGGGATGTGAGCGAGTAATGTAAATCTCGTGGTCAGACATAAACATGCCAGATTCAGTCATACAGGGAGGTATAAATTCGCTGTTTGGATCATCTTTACGTTCTACATAAGCTTGTTCAACCAAATCGTCTTTCTTTTGGGCAATGTTTTTCAGAACACGGCAGGATTGATTGTATTTCGGATTCTTACATACATAACCGTTCCACCCATTATCGTGCCATGGGACCCGTACTGATATATGCTGTATCATTGACTTTTCTCCATTTCTGTTAGAATAATTTTTATTTCAGCAAGGTGTTTTTGAGTAAAATACATGTTAATATTATCAGTTAATTTCACTTCACTAGCACCATATTCAGAATTTAGCAGCTCCTGCTTGAAATTTTCCATTATTGCAGGATCATTTCTTAACTGTCGATATTCCGCAGCACAATTTGGGCAAAGCGATAAATACATTTGTTCTAGTTCTTTTCTAGGATTAAGATTAAGGAACATTTCAGCAATTTCCCAATGTCCCTTGAAACTACGGCATTTTTGACAAAACCCATCATAGCGATACTCTATATTTACTCTATCGCCACCACCACTTACTCGCTCACTTCGAGCTTTAGTTACATATGCAAACTCTACAAACATTGCATCATTAAAAGCTTTGATAATATTTTCAGTGAATTTATTAATATCCGTTGGAATATTTTCTGTAGGTAATTCGTCATTATTATTCGCCATAATATCTTCAGAATCATAATTTTCTTCTCCAACTCTTGGTGTTAGATATTCAAGTATTTTTCGCCTTTGCTCTTCTGATAAATCTTTTAATAACTCAATAACAACATCTGTATTATCTTTCTTAAATTCAAGAATATCATATAGTTTTGAATATCTGTCCACATCACCGTACAAATTCACATCAAGTTCGTTACGAGTGATATCGCAAGAACGAACAAGGTTCCCAGCATTATGGTATAACCATTTTTTATCTTTGATTCTCTCCACGATAACACTTTCACCACTGTAACGATCTCGCCTATATGCCCCACGAAGATATATACCTTTCAAATAATCTTCCACTTTTTTCAGCATAATAAATAGTAATTTTGATTTATTTTTATCTCCTGAATTTATACAATTTAAAACATCTTCAAGATAGTCAAAATTAAGCCATCTCTTAAAATCGCCATAGTTCCAGCATTGTGCGCCATCATCCCAAGAATCTCCACCAAAGTTTATTACTGTGTCTTTTATACCCAATTTGTTTAACATATTTAAATCTTCTGGCGTTATCCCATTTTGAATATAAAATTCTTCATCAATTACGCCGATTTCGCACTTTGTTCCAGAGAAGTATTCTATTATTGATACGCCTGTCCTTCTGTCGTTCTTGCGATATAATTTTTTTAAAACGCAAGTTGCCCAATTCCAGTTTCCATTTATTGAAACACACTTTAAAAACAATCTATTATTAAATTCTTCAATGGCATTTTGGTATTTTTCTTCTCTTAAACATTTAATAGCTCGCTTTAATTGTGATACTCCATCTTCATCACTAATCACCTCATCATCATATTTATTTTTTAATTCTGCAATGATATAATTATATTCATCTGGTTCGCTAATTTCCATTTTGTTCAAAAATTCACGGCAATGCTCTACTACAAACTCATCAACAAAATTAAAGCCTTTGATAACTTTATTTGCGTTTTTTGGGAATATAAACACCTCCGGCTTCCAGATTCGTGTACTTTTATCATAGGCATACGCTTCAACAAATTCACCTGATTTAGTTTTAATAATAGGCACAGTTGCAAATTCTTGTTTTGCACCTAACATACCCCTTTGATTTTCCAAGAGGTATTTATAAAATGTAACAAGCCATTCATTATCCACACGTTTCAAAAATTCTGCATTTTCACGCAAAAGTGCAGGTAGATTGCTTGCTTCTATTTCTCTCACTGAAAATTGCTTTGTCAAAATAGAATGTAATTCAGCAAGTTCAATAGCCTTGTCAGTAAAATAGGTTGGCAACCATTGGGCATTCTGATTTCCCACCAAAACACATAATTTTTCATCACTAAACAAATCCGCTATCTCTTTACCTCTAACGATATAGGCATTTTCCTTACTAACATAATCACGTTCGTTAGTAGTGTGTAAAAGGCGTTCTTCATTTATCAATTTTACCATTTTATCATGCAAAATTTGAAGTAAGCCATAATCCTTATCTCTGTTAAGAGGCAAGAAATTGAGAAATTTTAATGTGAGCCATTTTCTATCTCTGATGTCAAGTATTGCGTCCCGTAATAGAGCAGCAAGTTCATTATTTAAGTAAATATTTTCATTTGTATCAGGTATACCGCCTCTATTGGGAGTTGTTCCATATGGGGCCTGTACAACAAAATTAACATTGCTTGGAGTATCCGTAGGGAAATAAACGCAAATATGCTTTTCTGGAGCAGCAGAAAAGTCAGGAATATCGTTTTTATTCCATTCACAGGCAAAGGCAATATTTACGTCTTTGTTATAACGAGTAGATCTGGAATACATCAAGTAACTTATATCATCAGTATCGTTCTCACCAATTCCTGTAATTTTGAAACTATTTTCGCCAATTTTATTTTTTTCCAATAAATAAGAACCCTTACAATCCCATTCGTCACGGATTCCACCCACAGAATACGATATTTCCTCAATATTCTTCATAAATAACAAAACCGAAGTTCCCAATTTCCTAAGCCTTTTACTGAGGCTTTCGTGAAGAGTTTCCATTGTTTTGTAACCAGAAAAATCTTCGTCAACACAGAAAGGGAATATGTATTTTGTAGTGTATTCATTAGGCAGATTAATGTCCAACGTACCACTCTTTTCCAATTGACTTAAGTAGCGAAAGTTTTCAATTTTGTAAGCAAAACTATGTAAATAATCACTCTTTTGTACTTTGTAATGATTCGGTTCACAAATCAAAATAACTGTTTTGCAAATACCAAATACTGACTTAAAGCCTACCCCGAATTTTCCAATTGCATTTACTTCTTCAACTTTGGTTGTTTTGGCAACACTTCTTATACTTGTTAGATTGTCCTGCGTGAACGGTTCACCATTGTGAAGTACTTCAAGCCTATCTGGAAACATGGTAAAATTTACCTTGGTCGCTTTACAATCCTCGGCATTCTGAAGCAGTTCATAGACAAAGTGTGCTTTGTCTGTATATAATTGTATTATTGTTTTAGTTGCACGAATTAAATCCTCACGATCATTAAGATCGTCATTAAGATTGTCATTAACCATTTGACAGTTCTCCTTTTATAATAATTACACCTTTAACAAACATAGAAATATAAATATCCGCTTTCTCAGCTATGTCCTTTAGCCGTGCAGTTTTTGCCTCGTAAATAGCGGTAAGGTTGGCTATTTCCCCCTCGCGAATTTTCTCAATAGCCCTTGTTTCTGCAATTTTCATTCGCTGATGATAGCTTTGAGTCAAGCTTTCAATTTTGTAGTTACAAAGGTTCTGAGCGTCTTCACGATATTTGGCTTTAGCTTCTTCCCATAGTTTCATATGTTTACTTTCAAGTACTTTCCACATATCCACATACATATTTGCATCAAATTGAACATGTATTGCAGCACGAAGTAGGTTATGAAACTCGCTCCGAATCCATTCATTTTCACACACAGGTTCAAGCCTTACTTGCGGATGTTCCCCAGTATACTCCCATGAATACAACTTAAATGGATATGTACCACTTGAAATATTAGCCATACTAACAGACAGAGCAATTTGCATTTCGCCGTTATTTGCAAAAAATTTCGCTGCTTGTCGTGCTAGCGGATGGATAGGATTTATAAATATTGCTTTTGGATCATTACGAGCTTCATCTTGTTCAAATGTAATCTTACACGATTGTGTAGAATTCTTTAAGAAACCACTCCATATTTTATCTTTAAGACCAGTAGCGTTAAAATCTTCTTTTAGCAGAAGTTTAGCCTCTGCTGAAAGCCGAAGTAGTTTACCATCAAGATGTTTCTTACCATCGTTAAGGCGTTTTTCTAAATAACCTTCAACAAGCTGCCGAATAGAATTGGCAGAAAGCCATTGGTTATCAGCCCGATCAAGAGATTCTGTAAAATCTGATATGTCAATTCCGAATAATTCTTTTGCCTCGTTTTCAAGCCGCTGCATCTCTACAATTCTACTCATTTCGTTTTCTGCAAGTTTTTCTAATTTTATAGCGCATTGTTCTGGACTTAAATTGCTATCAAAAATAATTTTCTCAATTCCATCCGCTAATTTACCGAGGATTTCTGCACAATCTCCTATGTTCTGTTCAAAAATCTTTATACGCTTAAGGCAACGGTCATAAATGTCTGCATCAATCGTGCCTTCTGTAATACAGTTGTAAATATGAACTTTTTCGCTATGTTGTCCACGTCTATCAATACGACCAATCCGCTGTTCAATTCGCATTGGATTCCATGGTAGGTCATAGTTTACCATTGTATTGCAGAACTGATAATCTAAACCTTCAGAACCTACTTCTGTAAATAATAACATATCTATCGAACTTTCTTCGCTTCTATCTTGTTTGAAACGTTCGCGTAGACTATAACGATCATCATCTTTAACTTCACCGTTTACAATAGCAACACGCAGACTAGTGTGTTGTTTGATTTTTCGTTCTAAATACTGCTGAGTATGTTTGAAAGTCGTAAACAAAATTATTTTATTGTTATCTTGTTCCTGTTTTTTCTTTATTATATTCAACAAAAGTTCTAATTTTTGATCTTCTTCCGGCAAATTCTTTGAAAGTTCAATCAAATTTGCAGCCATGCTAAATATGGTATTCGCCTCATTTTCTGTTAGATCAATATTATCTTTATCTTTAAAATCGTAGCTGTCGGTTACAGCTGCAATTCCTTTGCGTACCAAGGCTTCAATGGATGGAGCGAGTCCAAAGATACAGCTCGCAGCTTGACGTCTCAAAGTACTCATCATAAACATTACATTTTTGCTATCGTGTAAAAGCGTAAGTATCTGCGTTTCAAAACGAATAAGGATATCGTACAACTCCTGTTGACGCACAGTGAAATGCGAACGCAAAGTGAGAGCTTCACGTATGCAAAAATTATCTGCAATGTCAATACGGCGAGTACGATTTATCATATTTGATAAACTGCCAAGACGTTCAGTAGCATCAATTAATCTAACACGTTCCTCTCTCGAAAAATTTCCTTTGCTTACCGTGTTAATAACCTGCAAATACAACGGGTTAGGAGCAATCACTCTTTTGCCCCATTCCGTCTCAGCTGCTAACTGTAATAATTCTACTACTTCTTTCTCATGACCAACTCCAAGTCGTAGATTGCGAATAGCTTTATGAATATAGCTGTTTGGCGCAGTCATTGCATCAAATGTTGCTTTATCAATTACTTTATCTGGAAAAAGAACATTAAGTAAAGTAAATAAATCGTTGTCCCCTATTTGCAAAGGTGTTGCTGTCATAAAAACAACTGCATCAGCATTTTCACAAAAATATCTTACTACCTTATAGGCATTTGTATTATTGTTGCGAATATGGTGTGCTTCATCAACTATTACTAAATCAAAGTGAGGTGGAGGATCAAGCTCTTTTAAGCCCAATATTTTTGGGCGTACATCATTAAAACCGTTCATTAATTCGTTACTCAATATAGAGTAAGGGATTATTGCCCTGCTGAATCTATTCGGCCATTCTCCATCATTGCAATCTTTCAGAATATTTCGTAAGGTTCCACCGTCAATAGGTATAAAATCTTCGTTAAACTTATCCTTCATCTCCATTTCCCACTTACGTTCAACTACAAGTGGTTTGGGACAAATTATTAATACATTATTCAATGAAGTACGTGCTTGAAGTTCTTTCAGGATAAGTCCCGCCTCTATGGTTTTACCAACACCAACGCTATCCGCAATAAGCATACGTGGGACATCGGATTTAATCAGTTTCAAAGCTGGTCGAAATTGGTAGGGTACAAAATCAACTTTAGCTGAGTTGAGAGAGTATAAACTATCAGAAGACGGTTTGTTTATTTGAAATGCAGTCAAAAACTGACGTAGTTCTTCAACGGAAACTGTTACCGTAGCAACCATTATGTCAAGTTCAATTTGTCCCTCATAGAATGATTTTATTCCATTGTCTATAAATACTTCATATTTTTTCTTCCCATCAATAGAACTGACTTTTGAAACCATACCCTTAACATCTGGGTTTGATTTCAAACGAATAATAGAATTTTGTTTGATTTCAATTCCTGTTTTATATGGTGCAAAATTTTGCTCAGTTGTTGTAAGTTGTTCTACAGTAACAGGAACATCGGTTATTCCTTCTCGGTGAAGAATTTCTATAAATTTCTCTATTTCTTTATACGGAGCATCTTTACCACTTGGAAGAATAACAAGTAAATCAATCGTAGTTTTTAGGTCTTCTAAAATTGTTTCAAGCGTAGGCATATTTGATGATAAATGTGCCCAACGGTTTCTCACATCAAACATCTTATCTATTGTCGTTCTGTCTCTAGGCTGTATAAACCTACGATTGAGCAATTCGTTTCGATTACATGATAATATTCGTAGTAGTGCAGCCAAATCTAATTTAAGTATATCCGATTCGTCATTTATATTTATATGTTGCTTCTGCTCATCGGACAATCGCAAAACAACGTATTTATTCCACCATTGTTTAGAAATTCTCGGTAAACACCACTTAAGCCATTCTGCCAATGAAACAGTACATATATGCTGGATTTCTGCAATTTTTCCGATTATTGTTTGATGTGTCATTTCTTGAATATAGTAAAAACTTCACTATTGTCAGCTAAACAACTTTTTTAAATTCTGCTGGCAAAGTAGTGAAGTCGAAAAATAAGATTAATTAAATTCTAGATTATTCTTATGAACATAAATAATGGAATAACCAATTTGATTGAGTTTTCGAAGGAAACTATTAAAAAGTATCTTCAAAAAATGAAGGACAAAGGCTGTTATTGGAAGATTATACCCAAATATGAGGAATTATGAGATACAGTTCACAGGGTGCTATAGAAGCAGAGGAAGAGGACAGAGTTCCAGCGTCAAAAATAAATCGCTTAATAGATAAATATCCCATATTCAAAGAGACTTTTGGTACCAAAAAAGAAGCCAAAGAATGGATAATGGAAAATTTCTACGATGGCGAACGGCATTTTACAAGTCCATACGACAATAAAACTAATTTTTATGATGTTGCGGGGGCGGCTGATTATTTAATATCCGAAGACGATTAGGATATATATTAGAAGGTAAATAGATAATGATGGCTGACATTACACCAAAAGGAAAACAAAAAGAAGTAATGGCTCTTCCTGCTAAAGGTCACTTTATTGTTCTTGGTGCTGCTGGAAGTGGCAAAACTACCATTGCCTTGCTTCGTGCTCAACATCTTGCAAATCTACCAGGTAATGACAAGGTACTTCTTGTCACATTTAATCGTGCATTAGTGCAATATATACGTGGGATAAATAACAATCAATCACCAAAACTTTTCGTGGAAAACTATCATAAATTCGCGAGGGATTATTTGGACAGCAAGGGAAAGATGCCAGAGAATGGAATATTAAATTCTTATAGAAAAAAAGTTTATATAGAGTCAGCCTTAGAATTTTATAAAAAACATTATCCAGCCGAATCTACGCTCAAGCGTCCCAAAGAATTTTTTGTTGACGAGATAACTTTTATTGAAAAATTTGGATTCGCAGACTTTACGGCATATTATGATGCTGAACGTATAGGCCGTGCTGCCGCTAACATTAGACGTGAAAATAGGATATGGGTTTTTGAAGTCTATAAAAAATATATTGAGTTACGTAAGGCAGATGGCATAGAATATGATTGGGATGACTTAGCTCTTTATGTCTACCGTGAATTGCAAAGTGATACTACTGCTCGTATATACACTCATATAATTATTGATGAAGGGCAAGATTTTTCGCCAATGATGATTAAATCACTTGTAAGTGCTTTTAGAGAAGGTGGGTCGCTTACCTTTTTCGGGGATGTGGCACAACAAATACACGGCAACCGTCTATCTTGGCGCGACTCTGGAATAAACGTCAATAAAGTGTGGAGGTTCGACGTAAACTATCGTAACCCAGCTACCATTACAGCTTTTGCAAACGACATAATCAAGAGTGAATATTGGCAACAAAATGATGATATGGTGACGGCTACAAATCAGATTGCTGAGGGTCCTAAGCCTATACTTGTCAAGTTTAAAGATAAGGCACACGAAATAAATTGGGTCGTTAAAAAAGCTATTGATAGTATAAAATTTTCATCGGTGGTTATCGTGTGCAGAAGAAAATCCGATATAGACTCTTTTATGAGCGATTTTAAAAATCATGGTTGCAATGCAATGGTAATTGACAAAGACACATCTGGATATACTCATACTAAAACAGTTTATTTGACTACATTCCATTCGGTTAAGGGCTTGGAATTCGATTACGTATTCGTGCCATTATTATTGAATAATATATTCCCAGATACTGATGCAGTTGCAAATGCGGTTACTAAAGAAGAGGCATATTCAAATGAAATTAAATTGCTATATGTTGCCGTAACCCGTTCAAAAGGCAATTTGTATATGTCTTATCACGGTACACTATCTTCTTTGTTTCCTGAAACTTCGCAAAATTATGATAAGGAGTATTTGGAATGAATGGGTATGAAATTCTGAAAACTCGTGGCGTAACACGACTCTGCCATTTCACAAAATTCCAGAGTTTGACACATATAATCACTTCAGCAGACGGCATTTCAGCGAGTGATTCTATTCGCTCTGATACAAAGAATGTAACTGATATTGCACGATACGATGGTGAATTGGATTACGTATGTTGCTCCATTGAGTATCCCAATTCATGGTTCTTGCAAAAAGCTATTCGGAGAAACATTGATAAAATTTTTGATGAGTGGGTTGTTTTGTACATTGATTTAGAAATACTAAAACAAAAGTGTGCAAAATTTTCTCCTTGCAATGCAAGCACTGCAAACGGAGCACATATTGATAACCGAATGGAAAACATAAAATCTATTTTTGCAGACATAGTACCATCGTTTCAATATCCAAGGTCATCAAAAATGCTTTCTTGCTGCCCAACGAATGGGCAGGCAGAGATTTTAATAAAAGATAGTGTTCCAAGAGATTTTATTATCGGAATAGCCGTAGGAAAAGATGAAATCGCAAGGCGTATTTTTGCTATGCTGAAAATCTATAACATAAATCAAATTCCTATTTTTATTGCTAAGGATGTGCTAACAACTAATTGGAACGATATGATTATAAAAGGTCTCAGACCGAGTGAAACAAGATGCAGTTGGCCAGAGGAGAAATAACTATGTCTAAAACAATACCAACTATAATAGAAAAATGCAAAGGGGCAATGCTGGCTACTGCAATCGGTGATGCATTAGGCTGGCCTAACGAGCAACGTTCTAAAAACACGGCAAATATTTCAAAAATAAATGATTATTTCATTGAATGGACAAGGCGTTGCGGTAGACCTTATTGGCACAATGAAAAAATTCTGCCAGGTGAATATAGTGACGATACACAAATGACGCTATCTGTCGCAAGGAGTATAATCGCAGGGAACTGGGAAGAAGTTCTCATTAAGAAGGAACTACCTTTCTGGCTTAAATACGAGCGTGGCGGTGGAAAGGCATTGTTGAAAGCGGCGGAATCCTGTAAAAAAGGTTCGCTTTTATGGCAATCTAATTATACACGAGATTATTTCAATGCTGGTGGCAATGGATCTGTAATGCGTATTTTGCCTCACGTTATTTCGACAGTGAATAACACGCAGGATATAGCTACATTAATGGTAGATGTTATCAAAAATAGCATAATAACTCACGGTCATCCAAGAGCTATTCTAGGAGCAACTTGTTATGCTTATGCTTTAAATTATCTTCTACGGAAAAATTCTATACTTGAATATGGCGAACTCGTAAATAATGTATTAGATGCACAAAATGTATGGGGAACCTTCCCGAACCATGATAAGTTCACAGATTGGCTTAAAGCCGCAAATCGTAATTCTGATTATATTAATGAATGGAAAATAGTTCTTGCTAATATGGTAAAGCAACTTGAGTTCATAAAAACCTCATTGAAAAAAGGTTTGATGTTGGAAGACACCAGTATATTAAAGCAATTGGAATGCTTTACGAACGTAAATGGAGCCGGTGATGTTGCAATTTTAACCGCTATATATTTGATATCAAGGTATGCGAACAACCCTTCACTAAGTATAAAAGTTCCGGCATTTTCATTCGGAGCAGATACAGATACTATTGCCTCTATCACAGGAGGTCTATTGGGTATGCTATGTGGTACTAGTTGGATTCCAGAAGAATGGAAAACCGTTCAAGACTGTGACTACATTATTAAGATTACAGAATTACTCCTCTCTGGCAATAATAAGAATATGACAAAAGCTGTTGAATCTAGGGTGAAAGAACAAGCTAATGATTGGAAACACTGTCCGATCGGTTTGATGCACCAAGTAAGTACGGAGACTATTCAAAGTGGAAAAAGTGATGTAATTATTATTACCAAATGGCAGTCTGTTTTGGGACAGACAATGTACATCAAAGAACATAAGCAAAATAACTCCAAACTTCACACGCCAGGAAACCAAATGCAATTACCGTTACAACTACACACTAACGATGTTAAATTGCAAACAACAGTTAAAAAACCTGATGTGGTACAAGAACTTCAAAAATTGTTTGTATTGAGAAAAAATGATGCCGCAACCTTGCTTGATGAACCGTTATTCAAGCGGACAACTTTAAAAAAAGTACTTCAAGTTGTAACAACCTTACTTGAAAGCAATGAATCAAGTGCCAATATAGCAAAGCAACATAAAGTCAATCAAGCTATAGTAGACATTATAAAAACCTACATTAAATTGACAAGAGAGTAACTCTTTACAAGGTTTTAACGGATTATATATGTCATTCTCGTGGTTTGTCTATTCAAATGATATGACTTCATCTAACGTGTACGTTGAACTTAACACTTCCTATACCTAAACATCATAAAAACCAGTATTGCGCCGTAGATTATTTGGCGCATATTGGCGGCAACGGAATTTGGCATTCCGCCTATAATGACGATGGAGAGAATAAAAATAGATTCATCCACTGTGAAACTTGTTGGATCTATGTAGCTTATGTAATGAGCGTATAGCGCGCCAGGAACGGCGGCGAGCATTGCACTGAGTGTGAAGGCGATGACTTTAGCAAGATAGACATTTTTGCCAAGTGATTGTGCAAGAATTTCGTCTTCGCTCAATGCCAACAACGTGCGACCGAAAGATGAACCTGTGAGTTTTTTAAGAAAGAAAAAAAACAAGGCAGCAAAAAATAGTGTCAAAAGTAGAAAGGCTGATTTGCTTTCTATTCCGATTCCAAAGAACTGAATGCTAGGTATGCCCGGAATACCTAAAGGACCTCTTGTAAGCGACATCCAGTTGTTCATCAGCGAAAAAACAACAACCTGAATGCCTAAAGTGCAAATGATGAAATAATCGTCTATGGTGCGCAAGGCAACGGTAGATACAATCAACGCCAATAATCCGCTTAAAATCATGGCGACAGGCAGGTTTTGATAAGCGCTATTTCAAGCATAAGAGGCTTTCTGTCCGAAAAGCTTCGGCTGACTCTGCATCCGAAGAAAATACAGTTGCAACTCGCAGTGAGAGGGTTTAGGTTTCTTGGGGCGTATGTTTATCCGAATGGGGCGGTTACAGGTAGGAGAACCCTCTCGCACTTCCGCACGGCTGTGTTCAGCCAATGTCCGATGAGGAAAAATCCAAAAAAGTGCAGAGCTATTTGGGGCTGATGGGGCATTTTAGGTAAATGCTATTGTTGGGTACTTTATAGTTCGTTGCCACCATAGAGTATAGCTTATGATTGCTAGTAAGGTGGCGAAATTTTTACTATTTTTGTATCAAAATTATGCTTGGAAACCAATATTTGATATTTTATAATGATTTTGTGAAGCTTAGAGAGCCTCCTACAGAGGGTCTTTTTTTCAAACATTCTAAAAACGGTGAGGGGGCAAATGGAAGTTTGCCCTTTTTTATTGGGGGGATAATCATAAAATCTATAGCAAAAAATGAAAGAATCATGATTTCGGTGAGGAGATTTTTATGAAAGCCAAATGTTTTATTAGTTTTTGTACAGATGATGTACTGATGAAAGGTCTAGAGGAACTAAAAAGAAAATTAGAAAATCAATCTAAAGGCCGTATAGATTATTTATACTACAAAGAAGGTGGTTTAGGTACGAATAAGTATGAATTTATGAAAAAAATTGCCTCTTGTGATTCTGTAATAATTATCTGTACAAGTGAATATATCAAAAAAATGGGGATTGAAAATAAAGATGTTTTTTTTGAATTTGAAGAAATTAAAAAAAGATGGGAAAAAATAGAAAAAATAAAAGATAAAATTAATAATTCATTTGATAATGAAGAAAAAACCAGACTTAGTAACGAATTTGATAATAAAAATTTTGAAATTTTACCAATTATTATTTCTGATAGCAATAATAAACTTGAATATGAAAAAGTATTTCCAGAGTACTTAAAAAATAAGGGATTTACTTACAAGAGATATACTTATATAGATAGTGATACGAAAAAGTCATTAAAAGAATTAGGAGGGAATATTAAAGATACTGAAAAAAGAAAAAACCTTCAAAAACTAAAAGACAGGATAAATCTTGTAACGGATGAAAATTCTACTTTAATTATCCAATGTATAATTAAAACACTAAGGATACGTTTTAATAGGACTTTAGATAATCAACCTGATAAATTGAAGAAGTTAACAGAGATTACAAAAGCTGAAAACATTGGTAATTTAGGTGAGGCTTTTTGTAAAACAAGTTTTTATGAAAAAATTGAAACTCAAGGTAAATATATTTTTATCGGTCGAAAAGGTAGTGGGAAAACTCAAGCATTAATTAAATATGAACGGGACAATTATGATAAATATAATGGAATAATAGATATAGATGTAAATAATATTAATTTAGAGAATATTTTAGAGAATATTTTAGATGCTATAAAAGATATTCAAATAGAAAAGGAATCTTTTTTACACAATGAAGAAAAATTAAATTTAACCGATAGTGAAACTCGGGCAGCTATAAAAGATATAGAATATATATTTTCTTATGAAAGTTTACTGTTTTACGTTTGGATAGGTTATATTTATCTTTTTTGCATATACTTGATAGCATGTGAGAAAAAAAGAAAGGAATTAACATCACTACAAAATAATCATTTTAAAAATGCCTTCAAATTCATTAATGAATTGCTCGATAAAATTGATGATCGTTTTCCTAATACAAAGAATCGAGAACAGGTGATTAAGTCCATTTCGCCAAGCTTATTTCAATACGCATTAGATTCAGGTTATAAATTTTTTCATAATATAATTCAAAATGCAAGAGCTAAGTATTTTTATACTGACATTCATAGTGCTAATAATTTAACGAATTATATAAATACTTTATTAGGGAAAGCAGTTAAAAAAAGTTTTACAGATACATTAAATTTATGTGACAAAGGGTTTCTTTTAACACTTGATGGATTTGATGATTTTCAAGATATCCATAGAGGCAATAGATATAAAGTTAAAAAAATAAGCATAAATGATATGAACGAATTTGAATCTTTGTGGCTTGGTTCTTTATTTTATACTATTAATTATATAAAAACGGATAGGAGTGATTTTAACATTCTTCTAGATAAAATTGATGCGTGTTTAATGGTCCCTTTTGATAAATGTATACAAGGAGCTATGTTTAAAAGAGATGGTTTTGTATATAGAAATAGCGCTTTTCCTTTGACATGGAAAGGAATGGAGCTATGCAATTTATTTACAAAAAGATTAAAAATTATCGCTGGAGTTTTTGGACATTACGGAAACGAACACTTAGATAAATTATTAGAAGAGCATTATAGAAATATTCCTAAATATATTAACATCAAATTATTGAATGGTTCATGCAAAATGCCATTATTTTTATATATTCTTAGGTATAGTTTTTGGAGACCGCGAGATATTGTTGATTATATTTGGGAAATTTTTAAACCTTTTATTAATAACGAGAATTTACAAATCAATACAGATTCTAATGAAAATGAGCTAATGATTAAGAATATTGTTTCAAATTGTTCCGAAAAAATAACACTAAGTATAGTAGAAGAATTCAAGAATATATGGAATATTAAAGAATTTTTAGATTCTTTCAAAGACAAAAAAATAATACTTAGTTATGATGAATTATGTGAAATTCTTAAAAATGAAAAAAATATATGTTTTTCAAATGGTAAAATTATCAGTAATACAAAAGAAGCGATTAAATATCTTTATCAGCTTGGCATTATTGGGATAATTTATTCTAACGATTACGCTGAACTATATCATACTACAATAAAACAACATTTTGTCTTTTATTCAGGGCAAGAACCTTTAAAGCATTTAGATAATAAACGATTTGAAAAAAATCAAATAGTAATCAATCCTACGTTTATCAGTACATTACGTTTAGAAGTAAAAACAAATGAAATACTCGGAATTCCTGATTGGGATACATTACGGAAAATAGACAATTTCTTTTCTTACGACCATATAAGCAAAGAAATTTTTGACAATTTTGAGCCTATTCTAAAAAGTGTGTAAATGGTGAAATGGAAAAGATTATTTTTCACCATAGGAACCACATATGTCAAAAGAGAGAAAAAGTGAACATAATGAGTCTGATATAATCAATCGGTTTCTTTTTCCAAAATAGACTTCCACGGTTTACTCAGGAACAAGTATTAGGTCAAGGTAATCCTATGAAGCGCCTCACAGGAAAATTTTTCCCAAGCCGCCCTATCCGCAGAGAGGGATGACAATTTAGATTGTCCCAGGCTCGACAACGTAGGGAGCAATATCGTCAGTTGGAACGGCTACATGGAAAATAACGTTTTTTGGTAAATCAAAGCACGGAGATTAACCTTTATGTACGCTCATAGTGGCATAAGGAGCCATCTGAACGAGATGTACAAAATTGATGTGTCTTCCTTTTGAACTTGACATACGTAGCTTGTCGGATGCATTGATGTTTCAACTGAAAAAAGCCCTTGCAAATTTAACAATTTGTCTATATTGATTTTCATAAAGCCTAGTCACATACTTCTTCCGGCATTCGGCTAGAAGCTCATTCAATGTGAGTGAAAACCACGTGGAAAAAGCCATTCCGTCTCTTGTCAGCGTTAGAATGCTTTTTTCGCATATCTCCGCGCTACCATAAACCCGTGCATCGCCTAATATCCAACCCTGTCGCATCTCCATACAACACTACGGCACTTGAATCGTGATTTCCGCATGGCGCAGAACTATCTTGGCGGAGTGGTGGGCGTTAAACCTTATCCAAAGGAATATCCAAAAACTCCGCAACATCTTTTTCCGTCTTACCCTGTGAAAGCATTCTCGCAGTATCCATTACACTCTTGAAACTAGACTCATTCTCCTTTTTATGGTCATACTTTGCCTGTTCCTCCAACGGTAACTTTTAGCTGACGGAACATTACCCACGCAAGAAAAAACTAAAATCTATTTAGATTTTACCAAAAATGTGGCAAGCGTTATTAAGAATGAAATAGAAAACACATAAGTAGGGGCGTATGATTACGCCCAAAATTTTCTATATTCAAACTATGCCATTGCATACAGACATAATATCCAAAATAGTTCAAAGCCTTATAGGCTTGAACATCTATAAAATAATCCTATTCGGCTCTTACGCAAACGGCACAGCAACAGAAGACAGCGACATAGACTTAGTTGTTATTTTAGATACAGATGAAATGAGCCAGTTATTCAAAGACAGAATGGCTAGGAGAAGACCTGTGTCTAGATCATTGTTGGAAATAAATAGGCAATATCCTATGGATATTATAGTTTATACAAAAGCGGAATACGACTATCTTAAAGGCAAAGAAGATTTTTTTATACAAGAGATAGAAGAAACGGGTAGAGAATTGTATGGGAAATAACGTAAAGAATCCAAATGCCTGGATATTTTTTGCAGACAAAGATATACAAATTGCAGAATTAGCAGTTGATAACGCAGAACTCTCTGGTGAAGTAACATTTCACTCTCAGCAAGCCATTGAAAAATACTTCAAAGCATTTTTAGCAGAGAATAAAATTACAATTAAGAAAACTCACGATTTAGTGGAATTGTATACCGAAATAAGAAAAATAAAAGATATGAACTTGAACGAAGATATGTTGCAAGACATAAAAGATTTATACATAGAAGCCCGTTACCCCAGCAACGTTGGGCTTTTCCAAGACGGCTCATTGCCTACTATTGAAGATGCTAAATCTTATTTGGACTTTGCCAAAAGCATAGCAAGCATTATTAAGAATGAAATAGAAAACACATAAGTATGCGGTTGTAGGGGCGTATGATTACGTCCTATGTTTGCTTCCTATACCTAAACATCATAAAAACTAGTATTGCTCCGTAGATTATTTGACGCATATTGGCGGCAACGGAATTTGGCATTCCTACAAAGCGCAGGGCTTCTGGTAACAAGACGAGAAATGTGGATGCTATAATGCTTCCCCATAGATTGCGCATTCCGCCTATAATGACGATGGAGAGAATAAAAATAGATTCATCCACTGTGAAACTTGTTGGATCTATGTAGCTGATGTAATGAGCGTATAGCGCACCAGGAACGGCGGCGAACGTTGCGCTGAGTGTGAAGGCGATGACTTTAGCAAGATAGACATTTTTGCCAAGTGATTGTGCAAAAATTTCGTCTTCGCTCAATGCCAACAACGTGCGACCGAAAGATGAGCCTGTAAGTTTTGAACCGGCCTTGGAAAAATGTATAGTTAGTTAAGCCACAAATTTGTTGTTAGTCATAAATATAGAATCTTTTTCCTCCGGTGTCAAGTATCCATTGAAAGAATGTTTTCTAAACCTGTTGTAAT
>Ga0268262_10001522_pt1 | contig 28558 bp, 15 predicted proteins | sample TergutNc150P3_FD_190354 | JGI IMG/M metagenome (GOLD analysis project Ga0268262, IMG submission 190354) | Nasutitermes corniger P3 segment gut microbial community from laboratory colony in Florida, USA - Nc150 P3 (SPAdes) (version 2) | ecosystem: Host-associated > Arthropoda: Insects >... | reverse complement strand
TTCCCTTGCCGGAAACATCGGCGATAACCATGGCAAAGTGATCATCATCAATAAAAAAGAAATCGTAGAAATCGCCGCCTACTTCCCGCGCGGGGTGTATTTCCGCGTAAAGGTCAAATTTATTTTTTTTGCCGGGGAACGGGGGAAATACATTGGGCAGTATACTCATCTGAATTTGGGTGGCTATGTCAAGTTCCGTATCCAAACGCTGTTTTTCCGCGGTGGCCCTGGCTATTTCCTGAATATGCCGGCGCAGCCGGGAAGTCATCATGTTAAACGACACGGCAAGCTGTTCAATTTCATCCCCGGTTTGAACGATTACCTCGCGTTCCAGATTGCCGGCCGCGACTTCGTGTACTCCGTCGTTCAGCGCAAGTATGGGGCCGGTAACGGCGCGGGTAAAACGAAGCGCGAAAACGGCAATGCCCAGCATTGTTAAAAACAGCAAAAGGGCGATAAGTCCCGCCAAAAGGATTATGTACCTGTCTATGACGGCTTTGGTATCATCGGTAATTTTCCGGATTTGATTTTCGGTCAACTGGGCGGAAACAAATAATTCCTGAACAGACACCGCGACGCCCAGACTCCAACCGAGCGTTTGAATGGGGGCGTAGGCGACGTAGTTGGGAAGGCCGTCTATCTCAAGCTCCGCCATACCCGACGCGCCCAGGGTCATACTCAGGCCCAGGCTGCGCAGCTGCGGATCTTTACTTTCAAGAAAATTTATTCCTTCGATCCCTCCCTCCTCCCCGGGTTTTACCTCAACGCCATTTGACGAATAAATTTTTACCCCTTCGCGATTCAGGAGAAAAAGTTCTCCGGTTCTTCCCACTCCCGCGACATCGGTGATTCGTGAAAAATCGGAAAGTAAAACCGTGCTGCGGACAACGCCTTTTATAACGCTGGTATTTCCGGAATGATCATAAAAGGGAATGACGCAGGAAATTATCAGGCCTCTGCCCCGCGTATCGGTGTACACATCGGTCCAATACAGGGTTTTCCGCATTTTTGCCTCTTTGTACCAGAAAAAAGTCCGCGGATCGACTTCTCTGATGGTCCAGGGAAATACATCCATCATAATGGCATAACCCGACTCGCTGGTTATCGCGCTGGTGGTAATGCCGCGATCAACCACCTTGATTTGCCTGAGTATGTCGCTGATATTTCCCGCCAGGTAAGCCTCATCTCTTACGCGGGAAAAATCAACTCCCGGCGCAAGGTACAGGTAAGGGTCTACCGGCGAAATATCCCCCGGCCTGACAAGGGACAGGGGTTTGGGATTCCAGACCTGTTTATTGGCGTAAATGGATTCCGCGATATCGGCGGTCATGCGGGTATGATTTTCGATTTTTTTCAAACGCTCTTCCAGTATGAGCGCCATATCCTGGGCGATACGCTCAATTTTGCCGGTAATCTGTTCTTCCAGCGCGTAGGAGCCAATACCGGCGGCGCTGTTTCCCAGTTCGTTGGAATTACTCAGCACGGTATTTCTGATTCCGGCAACGGAAAGAAAAAACGCCGTCCCCAAAACAAGAATAAACGCCAGAGACGCGCTTAATGTCTGAATTAGAATATTGGTTCTTATATTCATGGCGCCGCCGAAGATGCCGCTACCGCGGGCGCCGCCTGGGGCGCCGTTACCGGCGAAATACGCAGATATTTTTCTTCCGCTTTTTTCAGATTGTTCATCCACGGGTAATGATCAAACAATCCCCACGCGTCCCCCCAGGCGGGAACCATGACCGAAATATTAATAATATTTACCGCATAGTTTAAATCCGCCGCCTTTAACAACTGCGGGGTAAATGAAACCGTATCCGGCAGGGTTTCACCCGCCAATGCCGCGGCCAGTATCCGCATGTTCACCGTACCGGCAAGTTTGGGATCGACCGCGACATTTGCCAGCCATATTTCGTGGTAGCGCTGCATTACGCGTATATCATCGTTGGAAATGCCGATGCTAAACAGTTTAATGTCCTGCCTGTCTATTGAAGCAAGCGCCTGGACGCAGCCTTCCGCGAGTCTGTCATAAGGAGCCCAGATGGCGTCAACCGACCCCGGCGGGAAATGGGGCAGTATCAACGCAAGCCCTTCCCATGCCGCGTGTTCCGGATTTTCCATTCCGTCCACATTGATATAGGCCGCTTCAACTATTGCGCCTTTTCGCGCGTATTCATCAAAGATCCGCATACGGCGATCCAGAAACGGTGCTCCCGAATCACAGCCAATGCGAATAACCCGTACCGGACGGTTTGCATAGCTGTAGGCATAGGAAAGCAGTACGTCAAGGCTCAGGCGGGCAAGCCCTGTGTCATTCTGAAACGTAGCGACAAGGCCGTCAAGGAAACTATGGTTTTGAGGGGGAAATGTTTCAAACGTGACTATCTTCATGCCCTTTTCGGCAATGGGTTTGAATATATCAAGGAAAAAATCATCATCACCGTTAGGTGAAACATTAGTTCCGCCGCCGGTTTCGCCATAGGCAAAAATAAACCCGTCGTAATCGGCCTGGGCGATGCCGGCGGCAATATCCCTGCACCGGCTTATGCCGCGGTCTTTATCGGCGCCTGAAACAAAAGTGTCCACGGTAAAGCCCATAGACCTGCCTTCAGAAACACAGCCTTCAAGAAACTGCCGTGATTGGTCGCCCGCCTGAAGGTTGACCAATACGGCGATTTTTATCATGCCATCCGCCATGGCGGCAGGCATAAAACGTTCCCGAATAATCCGCGCTGTCGACCCTTTTCGCGCGGCGGCCGTTGAAACCAAATCGGTCCGGGTTTTTCCTTCCTGGGTACAGCTTCCGCACAGCAGAACGGCGAATGTCACAGCCAGGAAAAATTTTTTTTCCATACTGTTATGGTAATGGGAACGAATAGAATACGCAACTAAAAAAACAGTATAATATCCTTTAGAAGTAAATTTAGATTTTGGGTAGTTTATTGAAAGCGCTGATTAATTACCCTTAAGATTTCACCACGGAGTACACGGAGGAAAAACGATTTTCGTATCAAAACTCCGTGTACTCCGTGGTTTTTTTTCTTCATTAAATATTATGCCCTGAATTGATCCGCCGCGTTGATGAATACCTGAATCAGCGTTGAATCAAACTGGGTGCCGCTGCCTTCGACGATAATCCGCACCGCTTCATCGTGGCTGAAGGCTTTTTTGTAGGGGCGCTCCGAAACAAGCGCGTCGTATACGTCGGCAATCGCCATGATGCGGCCCAATAGGGGTATTTCATGTTCCTTAAGTCCGCGGGGATAACCGGTGCCGTCCCATTTTTCGTGATGACTGGCGGCAAAAATTTTCGCGTAGTTTAAGAAATCACTTTCCTTTGCCAAAGCCTCAATCTTTTCAATGATCTGCTCGCCAAAACTTGCGTGTTTTTTCATTTCCTCAAATTCTTCATTACTGAGTTTTCCGGGTTTCTTGAGGATTCTGTCATCAATGGATATTTTGCCTACGTCATGAAGCTGGCAGGACTGGATCAGCAGATTCATGTCCCAGCCTTGTGTTTCTTCCCGGTAAACGCCGCTCTTTTCAAGTTCTTGCAGCAGAATTTTTATTCCCCGCTGGGTTCGCTCTATGTGGCCGCCGGTAATGTCGTCGCGGCATTCTACCAATTCCGCCATTGTTTTGAGCATTGCGTTCTGCAATTCCAAAATGCTTTGCGTTTTTTCTTCTACCATTTTTTGCAAATTTTCATTGAAGTATTGCAGCTCTTTCCGCTGGGCCTCTACCAGCAAATGCACTTCGATGCGCTTGAGCAGCAGCGGCGGCTGAAAGGGTTTGACGATGTAATCTATGGCCCCCAGGGAAAGCCCCGCAAGTTCATCGTCTGATTCGGTGCGGGCGGTAAGGAAAATCACGGGAATGTCTTTTGTCTGCGGTTTCGACTTGAGAATTTTTATCGCCTCGTAGCCGTTCACTTCCGGCATATCAACATCCAGCAGAATCATGGCGGGGCTGTTGTTTTCCAGAAGGCCGAACATTTTTTCCGCTGAGGGCGCGGTAGCAACGGCATATTTTTCAGCCAGAACATTTTTTCCAATCCGCAGATTCGCCGGATTGTCATCCACCAGAATAATAAGCGTTTTTTCATTTTCCATAACGGTTCCCCTCTTATGAATGTCTTTCGATACAGGCGATAAGCGCCTGAGGATCAAAAGGTTTGGTGATGTAATCAACCGCTCCCAAGGCGCGGCCTTTTTCCTCTTCGCCGGGATCAGCCATGCCTGTGAGGAAAATAACCGGAATAGTTTTGGTTTCCGGCTTCGATTTGAGGACTTCAATGGCCCCATAGCCGTCCATTTCCGGCATATCAATATCCAGAAGAATCACCGCCGGATGGTTAGTCTCCAGCAGGCTGAACAGTTTTGCCGCCGACGGCGCGGTGGCAACGGTGTATGTTTCAGATAGAACATTCTTCCCAATCCGCAGGTTTGCGGGATTGTCGTCTACCAGAATAACCATCTTCTTTTTATCTTCCATCTCTTCTTCCTTTACCTGTCCAATAATTGCTCAATGGCGTTCAGAGCGCTGCCAAATTCGGCCATCAATACATTATCCGATATTTTTTCCAAAATTTCTTTAGTTTCTGTGTCCAGCGGTTTTTGATTAAGCTCATCCAAAATACGGTCAATTTCTGATATGTCCTGGGATTTCAGGGCTTCGGCAAGTTCCATAATTAATGAGAAATGAGCGGTGTACAATGACGGGTCAAGATACTGCTGTTCTTCCGGCGCTTTGGGTTCCATGGCTTTTTTAATAGCGCGTATCAATTCCGCAAGCCGCTCCGCAAAGGCGGGCAGATTTTTGCGGATAAAGGCCAGGTCTCCGGCCTTACCCATGGTTTCAAGTTCCGCGGCCTGAGCCGACACTTCCGCCGCGCCGATAGAAGCGGACGCGCTTTTCAGGGCGTGAATATTGGTTACCAATGTGGGTAAAATGTCCGCCAAAGGCGGATCCGTTTCCGGCGTTTTTTGCAGCAGCGGCAGCCGTTGTTCTATATCTTTGCAGAACAGGGACAACACCTGCTTGTAAGTCAATAAAGTTCCGCCGGTCATGGCGATGCCTTTTGCCGTATCAACGCCGGGGATAGTGAGAAGAGGGGGGGGCGGGGAATCATTGTTCGAATTACGATATTGATTACCGGTTGTACCCCGGGAAACCGAATCACGCTCCCCGGTCCCCAGTCCCTGATCCCTGGTACTCTCTCTTCCTTTTTCTTTTTTCTCTTTCGGTATCCAGCGGTCAAGGACTTCATCCAGTTTGGAAACGTCAATGGGCTTGGCGAGAAAGTCATTGAAGCCGTTTTCGATAAACATTTCCCGCATTCCCAGAACGGCGTTGGCGGTCAGGGCGATTATGGGCACTTGCCGATGACCGGGATCTTTTTTCTGTTGTTCTTTTTCCCAGGCCCGGATGGTTATCGTGGCCTCAATGCCATCCATTTCGGGCATCATGTGATCCATGAGTATCAGGTCGTAATAGTGTTGTTTCGCCATTTCAATGGACTGCGAACCGTTGAGGCAGGTATCTATCGCCGCCCGGTAGGGAGCAAGGAGGCCCTCGGCCACTTTGAGATTGGTGGCGATGTCGTCTACCACAAGCAGCCGCGCGCGGGGGCAGCTGAAACGGACCGCGTTGGAATTTTCAGTATAACCTTTGTTGTCCGCCCTGCCGTTGAGTACATTGGCAATCGACAGAGACTGTACCGGCAGGGACACGGAACGCACATTGGGAATAAAGGTTTCGGTTCCCCATTCCACCATCACGGCAAGCGGCGGTTTTTTGCCGCCGGGGAAAAGGTTATCAGGCTGTTCTAACAGCGGTTTGATATTTTCATAAAGGTTGTAACTGGAAAACACGTAGAACCATTCTGTATCGCGCAGGGCTGCGACACAATCATGCTGATTCGTTACTATGGTATAGGGAACGCCCATATTTTCCAGCGACCAGCGTATTGATTCCGCGTAAACAGCCTGATCCTCATAAACCAGCACTTTCTTGTTTTTCGGTTCTTCCACCGCCGCGAAGGGAACATTCGACTCAATACGCTGGGGGATGATTGCCGTGAATACGCTGCCTTTGCCGTACTCGCTTTCCAAAGTTATGCTCCCGCCCATGGCAACGCAGAGCCGTTTGGTTATTGCCAGACCCAGTCCCGTCCCCTCAATGCTCCGGTTCTTTTTTGTGTCTACCTGAATAAATTCACCGAAGAGTTTTCCCTGATCTTCCGGCTTAATGCCTTTCCCGGTGTCAGCTACAGACATCTTCAGCCAAATTTGTTCAGCTTCCCGCTTGTGCACGGTAATGGTCAGGCTGATGTGTCCCTTTTCCGAATATTTCACCGCGTTGGACAGGAGGTTAAGGAGTATCTGCCGCAGCCGCACTTCATCCCCGATGAGGCCGCTGGGAATATTCCCGTCTATATTGGTAAGAAACCGGAGCGGCTTCTCTCCAATGCGCATACAGACAATATTGACCGTATCGTTGATCAGGGATACAAGCATGTATTTAGCGGGGATTATTTCCAGTTTGCCCGCTTCGATTTTTGAAAAATCCAGAATATCATTGATGATAGAGACGAGGTTATTCCCCGCGTGTTTGATGTCCTGCGCGTGCGAGCGGGCCTCGCCGGAAAGATCTCCCCGCAGGAGGAGTTCCGCCATGCCGATAATGGCGTTCATGGGGGTGCGTATCTCGTGGCTCATGCTGGCAAGGAATGACGACTTTGATTTACTGTCTTCATCGGCGCGTATTTTTGCGGCGGAGAAACGCAGCAGTATAAAACAGAGCGACAGGGAAAGAATAAGCCCCAGTGAAACCAGAATCGCGGCGGAAACATTAAGGTCCCGGTAAAACTCGGAATAGGGAGTTACGATACCCACATACCAGCCGTTAAATATCTGCCTGAAAAAAACAATGACTGAATCGCCTTTGGAGTCGATTATCTGGCGGGCAAATACTTCTTTGCCGGAGCGCAGGGTAAAGGCGATTTCCTCATGGTTTTTGCTCAAATCCTGAAGCTGGCTTCCCACCAGCGTACTGTCCGGATGGGCTATGAAGGTCATACCCCGGTTAAGGAGCATACCGTAACCGCCCGGGGACAGCCTGAGAGAACCGACATATTCAATCAGCCACTGAATATTAATGTCTATGCTGAGGATACCCGCTATTTCGCCGTCTTTGAGATCAATATTCCGTACCGCGGAAATAATGGTGTCGCCGGTTCTGACGTCCTCGTAGGGCGCGGTATACGCTATATTCCTGCCGCTTTGTATCGCCGTCCGGTACCAGGGCCGCCTTTGGGGAACGTAATCGCCTGACGCGTTGAGTCCCATACTGTCGTAAAATTCCCCGTTGATGAATCCATAAATACCGTAATAGCTCAGCAGCCCCTGTTCCCGCCGCCGCATCCACTCGGTAGTAATGGTAAGGTAGTCAAGAATATTTTTTTGGGACGCGTTTTGATCCATCATATTCTCTATCACATAATAGGAATTAATAAGCGTAGTTTCCGCCTCCGAAAGCGCGACTCTGATATTCGCCTCCGCGGTGTAGATCATATCCTCCGCCCCGGTCAGAAGACGGTTCCGCAGAATGCGTCCGATAAAGAAATAGCCAACCAGGGCCATTAACGCAAAGGCCACAAAGATGAAGATTAATTCACGGTAGTTGCGCCGGAGTACTTCGCCGGCGCTCATCTTCTTTTTCATATTCCTACTTCCGCCCCGGCAGGCTGTTAATGATTTTCAGCGCATTGTCAAATTCAGTCATCAGCACATCGTCGGAAATTTTTTCCAGCGCTTCTCTGGTTTGCGCGTCCAGCGTTTCTTGGCTGAGTTCTTCCAGAACACGGTCAATCTCAATGGATTTTTGGGTTTTCAGGGCCAATTCAAGATCGTGTAACAAGGAAACTACAGCCGCGGAATCGCCTGTTGTTTGACCGGTCTGTCCGGCGCTGTCATTATTCGTCATGCCGCCGCTGTTTTTGTCTGTTTTCAAAGCGGCGTCTATTCCCACCATCAATTCCGTAAGCTGCTGCGCAAAAGCGGGCAGGTGCTCGTGGATAAAGGCCATGTCCGCGGCGTTGCCCGCGGCTTCAAGAGCGGCTGCTTTTGCGGAAACATCCTTCGCCCCCAGGCTTGCCGCCGCGCTTTTCAGGGCGTGAACATGGGTAATAAACGCGGTCAGGGTATCCGGCGCCAGCGTTTTTTGCAGCAGCGGCAGCCTGTCTTCCGCGTCCTTGCGGAACAGGGACAATACCTGCATATAAGCGGCCAAAGTTCCGCCGGTCATGGCGATGCCTTTTGCCGTATCAACGCCGGGAATAACGGGAAGAAGGGGGATCAGGAGATCGTTGTTGGAATTACGGTATTGATTACCGGTTGTACCCCGGGAAGCCGGATCACGCTCCCCAGCCCCCGGTCTCTGATCCTCAGTCCCTTTTTCTCTTTTCTCTTCCGGTATCCACTTGTCAAGAGTTTCGTCCAGTTTGGAGACATCTATGGGTTTAGAGAGAAAATCATCGAAGCCTTTTTCGATAAACATCTCCCGCATTCCCACAACGGCGTTTGCCGTCAAGGCGATTATCGGTACTTGCCGGCCGGCGGGCTCTCTTTCCTGCTGTTCTTTTTCCCAGGCGCGAATAACCGCCGTCGTTTCAATTCCGTCCATTTCGGGCATCATGTGATCCATGAATACCAGATCATACTTGTTTCGTTTCACCAGTTCTATCGCATCCGCGCCGCTGAGGCAGGTGTCAACCTTCGCGTTATAGGGCGAGAGGAGGCCCTCGGCCACTTTGAGGTTAGTTGAAATATCATCCACCACCAGGATCCGCGCGCGGGGGAAGCTGAACCGGATTACGCCGGAGCTTTTGATATAATCTTTGCTGTCCGCCCGTCCGTTGAGTACATTGGCAATCGACAGTGACTGCACCGGTATGGATACAAACCGCACGCCGGGTATGTAGGCTTCGGTTCCCCATTCTACCATCAATGCCAGGGACGGTTTCTTTTCCATATAGAAAACCGCGTGGGGCCGCTCCATAAGCGGTTTGATTTTTTCATAAAGGCCGTAGCCGGAAAACACATAAAACCACTCTTCCTGATACAGCGCCGCGGCGAAATCATCCTGATTTGTCACCATGGTATAGGGAACGTTCATATTTTCCAGAGACCAGCATACCGCTTTGGCGTAGACAGCCCGGCCTTCATAGACCAGCACTTTCTTTTTTTCCGGCTCTTCCACCGCGGCGAAAAGCGCGTCGGACCCAATACTCTGGGGGATAATCGCCGTAAATACGCTGCCCTTGCCGTATTCGCTTTCCATGCTTATATCCCCGCCCATAGCAACGCAGAGGCGTTTGGTAATGGCAAGCCCCAGTCCCGTCCCTTCAATACCCTGATTTTTCTTTATATCCACCTGGACAAACTCGCTGAAAAGTTTTTCCTTATCCTCCAATTTAATCCCTTTTCCGGTATCAGTCACGGCTATCCTGAGCCAGACCTGTTTACCTTCCTGTTTATCCACGGTAATGGTCAAACCGATATGTCCCCTTTCCGAGTATTTTACCGCGTTGGACAGGAGGTTAAGAATAATCTGCCTCAGCCGCACTTCATCCCCGATAAGGTTGTTGGGAATATTTCCGTCTATATTGGTAAAAAACCGCATTGGTTTTTCCATAAGCCGCATACGGATAATGTTGACCGTGTCGTTGACCAGGGATGAAAGCATGTATTTAACGGGAACAATTTCCAGTTTTCCGCTCTCAATTTTCGAGAAGTCAAGAATGTCATTGATGATGGACAAAAGATTTGCGCCCGCCTGCCTGATCGTAAGAATATGCTCCTGGGCGGCCTCCGGCATATCCTCGCGCAAGGCAAGCTCCGCCATGCCGATAATGGCGTTCATGGGCGTGCGTATTTCATGGCTCATCTTCGCCAGGAATTCGTCTTTGGATTTTGAGGCGGCTTCGGCTTTTTCTTTTTCATGCCGCGCTTCCACAGCCTCCAGTTTTAACTGCTGAACCTGATTCAGGTGATACAGCGTTTCCTGCAGCCTGAGCGAAAGCTGCGTAATTTCATCATTGCTTTGCGACTGTTCAAACTGAACGTCCAGGTTTCCGTTAGCCACTTTTTCCGCCGCTTCCCCCAGTTCCGCAAGCGGAATGGCGATAGACTTGGTGACGGCGAGCGCCAGCACAACGGATACAATCAGCGACATTACTACCAGCGTCAGCATTAAATAGAGGTTAGATGACGCGTTCTCATTGTTTTTTCTCATTTTAACATCGGAATTTTCCAGATTTTTTACAAAGCCGACGTTGAGGTAGTAGGTAAATGTGTTATAAATGGGGGAAAGCCGGTTGATATACACAGAAAGCGCTTCTTCCATGCGCCTTTGCTCCACCAGATCAAAAATCTCATAAGCCACGGGAACATAGGATTCCGTGTATATTTCCAGTAAGTTTGCCATGTCCTGCATTTCTCCGGGCGTAAAGACATCGCTGAATTGATCCTGAATTGCGACATATTCGTTAAGCCGGGTCAACAAAAGGTCGGTGTGTTCTTTGGTCGTCTGCAGGACATAGCCGGTAAGCGTACTGTCGCTGATATACAGCATATTAAATATGCCGGTATCAATAAAAACATTGTTATCGTAAATATCGTTCAATATGGACACATTGTGTATCGTCTTAACCGACGAACGTCCGATAGAGGTAAGGCCCGCAAAGCCCGTCAGCCCTACAACCAGCGTGAAAAAAACAACAATAAAAAACGACAATAATAATCGCGTTCTAATCCGAAATCTTCTCAGCATTAATTCCCTCTATCTACGCCGCGTGAGCGGCGATGTTTATCAAACGGCACCGCAACGCGGTGACGACTTCTCCCCCTACAGGCTCAATTTCTCATAGGTGGAATATTCCCCGCCTTTTATCTGAATAACATACACATTGGTGTGCGGATTGTTATTCTCGTCAAACCGTATACGGCCTATTATTGAATCCAGTTCGTTTTCTTTAATGGCGGAAATAACCGCTTCCTTTTCGGTGCTCCCCGCTTTTTTTATCGCCTCCGATAAAATATATACGCTGGTGTAAGAGGTGGCGGAACCGGACAGGGGCATTTGGGAAAAAGCGTCAAAATAACTTCTGACAAAGCGTACCACATCCTTATCCTGATCATCAAATGAAAAAGGCGCCGAATAATAAACATTTTTCATTGCTTCCGGGTATACATACGCCAAAAGCCCGTCCCAGGCGTCTGATCCCAATATGCGCGTATTGACAAGACCGGCTTTATAAGCGGCATTAACCAGTTTTGCGGCGGGAACGTAATCTTCGGGGCAAAAAATAATATCGGGAGGGTTGGCGGCGTATTTACCCATAATACGCGGAAAATCGTCCCATGTTGAATACGACTCTACCGCCATAACGCGTCCGCCGCGTTCCCTGAATGATTCCGTGAAAATCTTGGCCAATCGTCCAAAACCCGCATGGCCCCATTTACTCATAATAACCGCCGTTTGCGCGTTCAGCGAATTATGCGCAAAATACGCCATTACCTCGGCCTGATAATCGTCAATAAAAATCGCCCGAAAAACGTTTCTGCGGCCTTTTGTTACATCAGGGTTTGAAGCGGTAGGTGAAATGACCGGTATACCGTCTTTTTCAGCCGCTTTCGCAAGCGCGATTGTTACGCCGCTGTAGCTTGAGCCGATAATGGCGACCACGCCTTTTTCCTTCAACGCGTTATACTGCCGTACGACATATTTCTCGTCTCCCCGGTCATTTAATATAATTACATCCAGTTTTTTTCCCAGGATGCCGCCGTTTTCATTGATCTCTTTTTTGGCAAGATATAAACCGTTGAGCGAGCGGAAACCTTCGTCCGAATCCGCGCCGGTAAGCGGCAAAAGTGCGCCGATGGTTATATATTCCCGCTCGGCTGATTTCGGAGCGCAGCCATTGACGGCAATTATGATAACAGCCAAAAACAGAAAGCAGATTGTCCTGGCGGGATTTTTATTTTCCGGCATGATAATATTTCCTCCTTTTCTACCTTGCCTGCGCGGGAATCAGGCTGTCAATGATTTTCAGGGCATTGTCAAATTCAGCCATCAATGCGTCATTGGATATTTTTTCCAGCGCTTCTTTGGTTTTTGAATCCAGTTCTATTTCGCCTAACGCGGCGATAATACGGTCAATATCCGCCGTATTTTGTTTTTTCAGGGCCTCGGCAAGTTCACGGAACAGCGGATAGCAGGCAGTGGATAGTGAGGCAGCGCCGCCCTGGGGGACATCCTGATTTTTGGGCGTTTCAATTTTCAAGGCTGCCTCAATATTACGTACCAGTTCCGCAAGCTGCTGTGTAAAGGCGGACAAATGTTCACTGATAAAGGTCAGGTCGGTGATCCTGCCCGCAATTTCAAGATTCGAAGCCAGGCTCGAAACATCCGCGGCTCCGATAGAGGCGCAGGCGCTTTTAAGGGCGTGAACCTGGGTGGTAAACATCGAAAGGGTATCTTCTTCGGGCGTGGTTTGCAGTAAAGACAACCTGCTTTCCGCGTCTTTACTGAATGTAGATAATACGGCGCGGTAACCCGCTTCCGTTCCGCCGGTCGCGGCGATACCTTTTGCCTTATCAACACCGGGAATATCAGGAAGCGGGGTATCGCAATTTGGGCTGTCGGAATCCGGACCGCGCTCCCTGTTCACTATACTTTCTTTCCTCTTGTCTTCCGGTATCCAGGCGTTAAGCATTTCATCCAGTTTGGAAACATCTATGGGCTTGGAGACAAAATCATTAAAGCCGTTTTCAATAAACATTTCCCGCATTCCCACAACGGCATTGGCGGTTAACGCTATAATAGGCGTCTGCCGGCGCGAATACTTATTATTGGACAGCTTCTTTTCCTGTTGTTCTTTTTCCCAGGCGCGGATGGCCCGAGTTGTTTCAATCCCGTCCATTCCGGGCATCATGTGATCCATGAATACAATGTCGTACTCGTTGTGTTTTACCAGTTCTATGGCCTGCGGACCGTTCATGCAGATATCAACTGCCGTCTTGTAAGGTTCAAGAAGGCCCCCAACTACCTTCAGGTTAGTTGCAATATCATCCACTACCAACAGCCTCGCGTCGGGGAAAGTGAACCGGATTGATCCGGAACTTTTGATGAAATCCTTGTTGTCCGCCCTGCCGTTCAGCACATTGGCAATCGACAGGGATTGTACCGGAATTGACACAAACCGCACGCCGGGTATAAAGGCTTCGGTTCCCCATTCAACCATGAGGGCAAGCGGCGGCTTCTTCCCGCCGGGAAAAGTTCCGCTTTTCATTACCGGTTCGATTTTATTATAAAGGCCGTAACCGGAAAACACATAAGACCATTCTTCAAGAGGGGAACCGCGAACCACTGGTTCGACACCCTGCGGGTTCGGTTGAGGTCCCCGGCACAGCGCCGCGGCAAAGTCATCCTGATTTGTTACCATCGTGTGGGGGACGCCCATATTATCCAGAGTCCAGCATACAGACCTGGCGTAGACAAACCGGCCTTCATAGACAAGAACCTTCTTTTTCTCCGGCTCCTCTACCGCGGCGAAGGGCGTTTCTGATTCAATACTCTGCGGAATAACCGCTGTGAATATACTGCCCTTGCCGTATTCGCTTTCCACGCTTATATCCCCGCCCATAACCATACAGAGCCGTTTGGTAATCGCGAGCCCCAGTCCGGTTCCTTCAACATTCTGGCTTTTCTTCGTATCCACCTGCACAAACTCGTCAAAGAGTTTTGCCTGATCCTCCGGCTTAATCCCTTTTCCGGTATCGGCCACGGCTATCCTGAGCCGGATCTGTTTATTGTCCCGCTTGTCCACGGTAATGGTTAAACCGATATGGCCCTTTTCCGAATATTTTACCGCGTTGGAAAGAAGGTTAAGGAGAATCTGGCGCAGACGCGCCTGATCGCCAATGAGGTTGTTGGGAATATTCCCTTCGATGTTGGTGTAGAACCGCAGGGGTTTTTCCATAATCCGCGTACGGATAATGTTGACCGTATCATCGATCAGGGATGAAAACACATATTTAACGGGGTTTAATTCCAGCTTGCCGGCCTCAATTTTTGAGAAATCCAGAATATCGTTGATGATGGACAAAAGATTTTCACCCGCCTGCCTGATCGTAAGAATATGCCCCTGAACCGTTTGCGGCATTTCTTCGCGCAAGGCAAGCTCCGCCATGCCGGTAATGGCGTTCATGGGGGTGCGGATTTCATGGCTCATCTTTGCCAGGAAATCACTTTTGGCGGAACTGGCTTCCCGCGCTATTTCCAGCTGGCGGTATAAATAAATAAGATAGATAATGCCGCTTACAAAAATGGCGGCCGCGGTGATGAACTGCACTACGGTAAGAATAGATACCAGCCGCCACGCCTGTACTATAGACATGTCCTCAACGTCTACCCCCGCGATGGCGGTTACTTTCCCGCTTTCATCAAAAACGGGCGCGTAACCGGACAACAGCCCTTCCCAGCCGGCATTGTAATTGCCCAAACCGGAACAGACTGCCTGCCCTTGCTGCGCGGCCACTATCCAGGGCACGGTGAGCGGATCAAAGGGCGGAGTATCCAAACCTACCCGCGTTTCTTCGTTAAAATCATTGTCAACAATATACTGAAGTCCCGAATCTGTGGGGCGGATATAGTAGACGTAGAGGACATCGGCTTCTCTGGAAAAATCAAACAGCTGTTGGCGCAGGGCTTGGTACTCAGGCAGTTCCATATCATGTACGGAACGGTATTTGTCCAATTCTTTGGAGCTGACCATGTTGGCCAGCCTTTTGCTTTCGGCAATTAAACGATGTTCTATGTTGTATTCCATGGTATCCATGGAAAAAGAAATAAGCCTGTTGGCGTATAAAGACACCGCGAGTACGATCAAAAAAGAAAAGATAAACGGAATAACGATAAATTTTTTCTTTTTATGCATTTATATTTTTCCTTATGATCTCCCTGATAATTTTAAGGGCGTTGTCAAATTCGGTCATCAGCACTTCGTCTGATATTTTTTCCAGCGCCTCCCTGGTTTCCGCGTCCAGCGGTTTTTTATTGAGCTCTTCCAGAATCCGATCAATATCAGCGGTTTTTTGGGCTTCCAGGGCTTCGGCAAGTTCAAGGAAGATGGGAGTATAGGCGTTTATATCCGCTCCCTGGCCGGTATCCGCCGGAGAGATCCCCCCTTCCCCCGCGGGGTCTATGACGGCGCCGATACTCTTCACCAATTCCGTAAGCTGCTCCCTGAAGGCGGGCAAATTTTCGCGGATAAAGGCCATGTTTACGGCTTTACCCGCGGCTTCAAGCTCTGCGGCTCTCGCGGAAATTTTTCCCGCCCCCAGGCTTGCCGCCGCGGATTTCAGGGCATGGAACTGGGTTACCAATGAAGGCAATGTCTCCGCGGACGGCATGGTTTGCATTAACGGCAGTCTGTCTTTCACGTCTTTGCAGAATATTTTCAATACCTGCTTATAAGCGGTCAGGGTTCCGCCGGTCTGGGTGATGCCTTTTGCCGTATCAATACCGGTAATAGTAAGAAGAGGAGGGATAGGGGAATCGTTGTTCGGATTACGATATTGATTACTGGCTGTGGCCCGGGAAACCGGATCGCGCTCTTCGGTCTCTTTCTTGTTCACGCCGCTTGACGCGGCGCTTTCCCGGGCGTCCCTTTTCTCTTCCGGTATCCAGCGGTCAAGAATTTCATCCAGTTTGGAAACATCTATGGGTTTGGAAATAAAATCATTGAAGCCGTTTTCTATAAACATTTCCCGCATTCCCACAACGGCATTGGCGGTCAGGGCGATTATCGGCGTCATATTACATATAACACCATTTTTCCGCTGCTCTTTTTCCCAGAGACGGATGGCCGCCGTCGTTTCAATGCCGTCCATTTCCGGCATCATATGATCCATGAATATAATGTCGTATCCGCGTTTTTGGGAAGCCGCGCGTTTTACCATTTCCATGGCCTTCAAACCATTGAGGCAGGTATCCACCTCCGCCTCGTAGGGGGCAAGGAGGCCTTCGGCAACCTGGAGGTTGGTGGCGATGTCGTCTACTACCAACAGCCGCGCGCGCGGGAAGCTGAACCGGATTACACCGGAACTTTTGATATAATCTTTGCTGTCCGCCCGTCCGTTAAGCACATTGGCAATCGACAATGACTGTACCGGTATGGACACAAACCGCACATCGGGTATGTAAGCCTCGGTTCCCCACTCAATCATGAGGGCAAGGGGCGGCTTTTTGCCGCCGGGGAAACCGCCCTTTTCCATTATCGGTTTGATTCTTTCATAAAGGCCGTAGCTGGAAAACACATAGAACCATTCTTCCCGGTTCAGCGCCGCGGCAAAATCATCCTGATTTGTCACCACAGCATGGGGAACATTCAGATTTTCCAGAGTCCAGCATACCGATCCGGCGTAGACAGTCCGGCCTTCATAGACCAGTACTTTTTTGTTTTCCGGTTCTTCTACCGCGGCAAAAGACACGTCCGATCCGATACCCTGGGGGATAATCGCCGTGAATACGCTGCCCTTGCCGTATTCGCTTTCCATGCTTATATCCCCGCCCATAGCGATACAGAGGCGTTTGGTAATCGCAAGCCCCAGTCCCGTCCCTTCAATACCCTGGTTCTTCTTCATATCTACCCGGACAAATTCGTCAAACAGTTTTGCCTTATCCTCCGGTCTTATCCCTTTTCCGGTATCAGTCACGGCTATCCTGAGCCAGACCTGTTTACCTTCCCGTTTATCCACGGTAATGATCAAACCGATACGCCCTTTTTCCGAATACTTTACCGCGTTGGACAGAAGATTAAGGAGCATCTGGCGCAGCCGCACTTCATCCCCGATGAGGTTATTGGGAATATTTCCGTCGATGTTGGTAAATAACCGCACCGGTTTTTCCATAAGCCGCGTGCGGATAATGTTGACCGTGTCGTTGATCAGGGACGCAAACATATATTTGGCGGAAACAATTTCCAGTTTTCCGCTTTCAATTTTTGAGAAATCCAGAATGTCGTTAATTATTGAGACAAGATTGTTTCCCGCCTGTTTGATGTCCTGCGCATAGCCGTAGGCCTCATCGGAGAGTTTTCCCCTCAGCAGCAATTCCGCCATGCCGGTAATGGCGTTCATGGGGGTGCGGATTTCGTGGCTCATTTTTGCGAGAAAATCACTTTTTGCCTGCGAAGCGAATTCCGCTTTCCGGTTTGCCTCAAGCAGCTGCAGGTTCTGTTCCGCCATCGCGTTTTCGGAGCGGGCAATAAAAATATTGATAACGATGAACATGAAGAAGATAAGGAACAGCATGCTGAAAAATACGGTATTCATGGCTTGATTCAGCGACAACAATCCCGGGAGCGGATAACTCACGGTCAGATACCATTCCATCGCCGGTATAAAATTTACCAGATACATTTTTTTGTCGTAAATGAAGCTCCGGCTTTCTCCCTCAGAAAGCTCATGCGCGATTTTGATTAATTTTTTTCCGGTTTCGCCAAGCAGTTCCTCAAGGTTGACTTTGTTTTCAACCAGTTTATAATCCACCGCCGATGTAATTTCATTGTATTTATTGAACATATAGGGCGTGATGTTTTTATCAAAATCCCGGTAGCTGGAAGCTACAAAATCCGAAAAGTCGGTAAGATTTATGCCTATGCCGAGCATCCCCGTAGGCTTTTTGACGGCGCCCGCGTCAGCAAACACCGGAACATTGATCCAAAGGTTGATCTGATCCAGGTCAGGATTATAATTAATGTTAAAATTAAATCTCTCCGTTTCGTACAGCGTTAAATTGTACCAATAATTATCGGGATTATCCGGATCGACAACGTAGGGATCATTTCCTGTTGTATAAAATATTTTATCCACATCACTGACCCAGAAAACAACTTTGCTTTCGAAATGCTGCTGATAAATGTTCAACTCGGCATCCGCCAGAGATTTAAGAACCGGATCGGAGGGATTCATAAAGTGCTGCTGAATAACCGGAGTGTCGGCCATTTTCAATACAAGGGTAAGGTCGCTGTTTACCGTGGTCGCGAAACGCAGGCGCATTGTTTCAGACGCTACGGAGAGCTGCTGTTTTATAAAAGAACGGTTGATTTGACGCGTGGAAATTGAATATGCCGCGATAGCCGACAGGGCGATAATCAGGAAAAGGATGCAGGAAAAAACAAGGAACGTCTTATTGGCGATTTTTTTAAACGGTTTGGCATGGTTCATTATCATTTTCTCAGCACCTCATCTATGGTTTTCAGGGCGCTTTCAAATTCAGTCATCAGCACCTCATCAGATATTTTATCCAGCGCTTCTTTGGTTTTTATATCCAAAGAATTTTCGCCTAACGCGGCAATAATACGGTCAATTTCCGGCACATTTTGTTTTTGCAGAGCCTCGGCAAGCTCCTCAAATAATGAGGAATGATCAACAATGGGATATTCTGAATGGGGGGCGGCGGTTTCATTAAGCCGCAGCGCGGCGCGAATATTTTCCGTAAGCTCCCTGAGCTGCCGCGCGAAAGCGGGCAGATGTTCGCCGATAAACGCCGTGTCTCCGTCATTGCCCGCTTTTTCAAGTTCCGCGGCCAGGGCGGAAACTTCGGCCGCCCCGATAGAAGCGGACGCGCTTTTCAGGGCGTGTACCTGGGTTACAAACGCGAGCAGGGCGTTCGCCTCCGGCGTTTTTTGCAGCAGCGAAAGCCTGTCTTCCGTGTCTCTGCAAAACAGTGACAACACTTGCCGATAAGCCGCCGGCGTTCCGCCGGTCAGGGCGATGCCTTTTTGTACATCCACGCCGGGAATAGTGAGGAAAGGGGACTGGGGATTGTGATTTGGGCTATCGGGGTACAACCTGGAAGCGCTGCCGTAGTTCGAATAACGATCCCCAGTCCCTTTTTCTTTCTTCTTTTCCGGCATCCATTTATCAAGGGCTTCATCCAGTTTGGAAATATCTATGGGTTTAGAAAGAAAATCATTGAAACCTTTTTCGATAAACATTTCCCGCATGCCCACAACGGCGTTGGCGGTAAGAGCGATGATGGGAACCTGTTGGCTGTATTCACTGCCAATTTCATGGCGAATGATACTGACAGTCTGGATGCCATCCATTCCGGGCATCATGTGATCCATGAATACCATGTCGTAACGCGGGTTTTCCGCCCGAATCAACTCTATAGCTTCCTGGCCGGAGGTAACGCAGTCAATCCGCAAACCGTAAGGATCAAGCAGCCCGCGGGCTACCTGGAGGTTCACCGGCATATCGTCCACCACCAGTACCTTGCCGTGGGGCATCCATGAAGTTTCAATACCCGCGTTTTTTCTGCTGACTATGTAACGGAAGTTTCGCAGACTCTCCGCGGTTTCCTCCCCTATACCGGCAGGATCCTCAAGGCCCTGTAAAAGCGTTACCGTAAAAATCGAGCCGATGCCGTATTCGCTTTCTACGGTGATAGTCCCGCCCATCATCTCCACAAGCTTTCTGGTAATTTCAAGGCCCAGCCCCGTCCCCTCAATTTTCCGGTTTGCTTTTGTATCAAGCTGGGTATAACTGGTAAACAGTTTTGTTATATCTTCCTTTCGGATACCTACGCCGGTATCCTGTACGGCAAAACGAAGCCGCGCTTCGTTCTCTTTCGCGGCGCGTTCCCATGACACGCTCAGGGTTACTATTCCTTCCTTGGTGTATTTGATCGCGTTTGAAAGAATGTTGTTCAGGACCTGTTTTATTCTCAGTTCATCTCCCCTGAGCTTTCGGGGGAAATTGCCGTCAATTTCCAGAACAAAGACAATGGGTTTGGAAGCAATGCGCACCCTGTTTAAATTAACCGTATCGATCAAAAATGACGCGGTATCGTATTCCACCGGAATAAGCTCAAAACCTCCGGCTTCAATTTTGGAAATATCCAGAATATCGTTAATGATTCCCAGGAGCGACGCGCCCGACTGGTATATTTGGGTAATATTATTTCTGCTTAAATCAGGGAGTTTTCCCCGCAGCTCTATTTCCGCAAGGCCGATCACCGCGTTCAGGGGAGTGCGGATCTCATGGCTCATGGTGGCGAGAAATTCGCTTTTGGCCCTGGACGCCTGAAGGGCAATCACGATCTGCTTTTGCAGTTCCCGGGTGCGCTCGTGAACCGCCATTTCCAGCATGGCGTTGGATTGTTCCAGCCGCTTGTACATTCCGCTGAACCGCTGTGACAGGATAAAAACCATTCCGATATGAACCGCAAAGATACTGTAGGTAAAAAGTCTGATGGACATACGAAAGAATAAAGCGTCCAGAATGTCAAAATTACCGCATAAATAGCTTAGTATCATGCCGATCAGGATGCCGCCAATATGCAGATCCGAAGTTTCGTCATTGCCCTTTTCATGGTTTTTTCTCCTGCGTCTGTCCCAAAAACGAAAATAAATTATATAACACACGAGAATATAACTGAAATAGAATAAGGCGGTTAAGTCCCATATCAATATGATTTCTTCGCCGTATTGATTACAAAAAAATATTTGGGTCAGACAAAGCAAAGAACAGAATATCAGGTAGCCCCGGCTCACTCTTGTAATTTTTTTCATCCCCAGAGTTTCAAAAAATACGCCTAACATGGGAATTGCGAGCATCAGGGAACCGTATTCCATGCGTATGGTAATATCAGAATTGGGAATCAATGAATAAATCCATTCTTGTCTGCAAATAACGTAGATAAAAAGCAGAATGGAAAATATACCGAAATAGAGGTTGAATATTTCCGTCTTTTTTTTAACAGAAAGGTACAGCATCAGATAATAGACACCGGTAAAAGCGAAGACGGCGCACAGGACTGTATTTATAAAATTGAACTGCCGCCCCTCAATGATCCTGTAGTCATCCATATACACGGGCGCTGTCTGAAAAAACACTCCCGTGCCCAGGTAGGTTGGATCGCCCAGTATCCGCAGGGATAAAACGTTAATTCCCGGAAGGACAAGGGAACTGTCCAGCGGGAAATACACGTTATACCATGTCCGGCCTTCCCTGATTCGGCCTGTTTCATCCAGACGCATTTCCGAGCGGACTAATTTTCCGTTAAAAAATATTTCCCAATTTTCCCCTATACCGGCGATAAAAATGCCCGGAACTACTGAAATATTTCCATCAAGATATGCCATTGCCTTGCTGTCCATTTCCAGCAGGACGTTGATGGTAAATTCCTGCGTATCATTTTTCCGGGGTGAAAGAAACCCGCGTTTCGGGAGTTCCAGCGTGGAATCGGTAACATGCAGGCTTGATGTCCGGAAACGTTTCCATTCGCCGGCCTCATTGGGAATCTTCCGCAAATCGGCGGGATCAAAACCTTTTTTGATATAAGCGGGACACTTCCTTATGTTTCGGTAGAGAGGGTTGTTCTCGCCGCGCATGGCTTTGCTTTGTTCAGTCCACGAGTAAAAAATCAGGGCAAGCATCATTGTCGCGTAAAATATATAGACAAGGTATTTTGAGAGTTTCTTTTTATTGACTGAAATCATCCCCATTGATCTCCTTCATGCCGCCGCTGTTTCTGTCTATTTCCAAAGCGTTGTTTATTCCCTTAACCAGTTCCACAAGCTGATCCACAAAGTCGGGCAGAATCTGGCGGATAAAAGCCACATCTCCCGCTCTGGCAATGGCTTCAAGTCCGGCGGCCTGGGTCGATATTTCCTGCGCGCCGATGGAAGCGGACGCGCTTTTCAGGGAGTGAATATGGATCACCAACGCGGGCAAAGCATCCGCCTCCGGCTTCTCACGCAGTATCGGCAGCCGTTCTTCCACATCTTTGCAAAACAGGTCCAATACTTCCTTGTATGCCGCCTGACTCCCGCCGGTCATAAAGACGCCGCTTGCCGTATTAACACCGGGAATAGCGGGGAGAGGGAGGGCGTCGTCGTCGTCCCCGGAACCAGAGACCGGGGAATTGCAATCCGGACTGTCGGGGTTCAACCCGGAAGCGCTATCGTGGTCCGATCCCCGATTTTCGGTTTTCAATCCCTGTTCCTTTTTCTCTTTCGGTATCCAGCAGCCAAGCATTTCATCCAGTTTGGAAATATCTATCGGTTTGGCGATAAAATCATTGAATCCATGTCCGATAAACGTTTCCCGCATACCTACAACGGCATTTGCGGTTAACGCTATAATTGGCACGGTACGGAAGCGCTCGCCCTCCAGTTCGCGGATAATCGCCGTCGCTTCGATCCCGTCCATGTTCGGCATCATGTGATCCATAAACACGATGTCGTATTCATTGCGTTTTATCAGTTCTATGGCCTGCAAACCGCTGAGGCAGGTGTCTACCGCCGCCCCGTACGGGGCAAGAAGGCCCTGGACTACTTTTAGGTTAGTCGCAATGTCATCAACCACCAGAAGCCGCACATGGGGAATAGTGAACCGTACCGCGTCGGAACCGGCGGAACTTTCAAAATAGTCCCGGTGATCCGCCTTGCCGTTCAGGGTATTGGCAATGGACAGGGACTGTACCGGCAGAGGCATAAAGCGCACATTGGGAATGTGAACTTCGGTACCCCATTCCACCATAAGGGCCAGGGACGGTTTGCGGCCGCCGGGAAAATCCGTCTCCGGCGCCTCTATGAGCGGCTTGATTTTTTCATAGAGGCCGTAACCGGAAAATACATAGAACCATTTTTTTTGGTACAGCGCCGCGGCAAAATCTTCCTGATTTGTTACCATGGTATAGGGAACCCGCATATTTTCCAGAGACCAGCACACCGATTTGGCGTAGATGAGTCTGCGGTCGTAGACCAGTACACTCTTGTTTTCCGCGTCTTCCACCGCGGCGAAAGGCTCCGGTGAATCAACACTCTGGGGAATGATAACGGTGAAGGCGCTGCCTGCGCCGTACTCGCTTTTTACGGTTATGTCCCCGCCCATGATGCGGCACAGCCGCCGGGTAATTGCCAGACCCAGGCCCGTCCCCTCAATGCCCCGGTTCTTCCTGGTATCAACCTGAACAAAATCCCCGAAAAGTCTCGCCTGATCTTCAGGCTTAATTCCCTTGCCGGTATCGGTTACCGTGATATTGAGCCAAACCTGCCCGGCTTCCTGTTTTTCCGCCATAACGGATAAACCGATATGTCCCCTGTTCGAATACTTTACCGCGTTGGACAGAAGGTTAAGGATAATCTGCCGCAGCCGCACTTCATCTCCAATCAGTCTGTTGGGAATATTCCCGTCTATATTGGTAAAAAACCGTATCGGCTTTTCCATAAGCCGCATACGGATAATATTGACCGAGTCGTTGACCAAAGATGAAAGCAGGTATTTGACCGGAATTATTTCCAGCTTGCCCGCCTCAATTTTGGAAAAATCCAGAATATCATTAATAATTGAAATAAGGTTGGTTCCCGCCTGTTTAATGTCCTGCGCGTAGCCGCGGGCTTCACCGGAAAGTTCCCCCCGCAGCAGCAGTTCCGCCATGCCGGTAATGGCGTTCATGGGGGTGCGTATCTCGTGGCTCATACTGGCAAGAAAATTACTCTTGGTGCGGTTCGCCGCCTCAGCTTCCTCTTTGAGTTCCTGCAGGCGGCGGTTCTGGTTTTCTATCAGCCGGTCTTTGGTTTTCCGGGTGATTTCTATCACAACCATTACGGTAAAAACCATAAAATAAGTTACCAGCATACGAAGTGATAAAGCAAACTTATAATTAAAAAGCACCATGCCGGGGATAAACATTTCCAGAGAAATTATCACGCCGAGGAGCGCCGACAGTGTTATGCCGAAACGCATCCCCAGCAGCATGATCGTCAGCGAAGGATAGACATACATAAACAGAAAATTTGCCCCGGCGGATTTCCCGCTCCAGGTAAGCACAACGCAGAACAGTCCGTAAAAAATCATGAGTACGGCAGCCGGAATAATCTGCCGTATTTTTGTCCGGGCCAGTACGAACGATACCATTGCCATGACTATCATGCTGGCACAGACAGCCGCCGTGGAATATTGCTTGAGGTTGATATTCAACACGATAAAAAACAGAAGATTAACGAAGCCCAAAAAGATAATACTGTTCAACACCACATACCGGATCAGGTGATCGGATATGCTGAATTCCCCCTCCTCCTTATATCTCCCTGAGGTAGCGATATTGATGAGTAGGCGTATTAACCGTTTTTCTCTTAATTTCTCCATTTTTTCATATATAATACCAAAAATTACATTCGAAAGCTACATATAGGAAGATAATTCTTGGGATATCGTGCCTTTTAGCGGTGTCAGTCACCTCTTGCGCTTACGAATGAAAGGACGAATTGGTGTCAGTCACCTTTAACATTCCCCTCCAGACAGGGTATAATCGGTTTTCGGCAATGAATAACTACTATGAAATCCTCGGCGTGGAGCGCGGCGCCTCTGCCGGCGAAATAAAAAAGGCCTTCCGTGAAAAAGCCAAACGGCTGCACCCCGATATTGCCGGCAAAACCGCCGAAGGCCAGATGCGCAAGCTTCTTACCGCTTATGAAACGCTTTCCAACGGGGAGCGCCGCTATGAGTACGACCGCGCCTATTCCCGTTTTGTACAAGCCGCCGGTTTTAACTACCGTACCTGGCTGCAAGAGCGGGGGGACGACCCGGCAAGCCAGGCAAAACTCGTGTTTTTTGAGCTGTTACACCTTGAAGATGACGAGGCAATCGCCATCTGGCGGCGCAACGGCGGTATTAATTTCCCCCTGGAGAAGTATCTGGATCGGGATGACTGGCTGGATTGCTGTTTTATCCTTGCCGAAGAACTGGACAAGCGGCAGCACTGTTACGAGGCCTTCCGGCTGCTGACGCTGGTACTCAGCGAGGAACGCCGGCAGCCCTATTTCCGGCTTTTTACCCCGGAAATAGAAAAACTCATCCGGGAAATTGTGCGCCTGCGTCTGCGTCCCCAGGTAGATGATGAAACATGGGTCACCTGCATGGAAACGCTGTTGGAACTGGGCTTCTCCGCCCGCGACACCAATTACTGGCTGCGCTCGCTGGCGCAGGGGCTGTACGCCCTGGGCGACCGCGCCGGCGCGGAACAAATTATGCGGGTAAGTAAGAAACAGCACACCAAGTTAATTAGTAAGTGACATCTACACCAACCTCAGCGCCGCCGCCGGAGGGCGTTGTTTTCCCGCCGTTCACGGCAGCTATCGGGGCGGGCGACGCGTACGATTGCGTCCCTACCGGCATGAGCGGCCTGTAGGCGGCGTCCCCGAAGGCAAGCGGATTCGCGCTGCCGTTCTGATCCGTTGCGCTTTCAGACCCGGTGGTTATAAGCGTATACATTCCCCGCGTCCCCTTGAATAACACGTTCCCGCTGATTACATAGAGGTTCCGGCTGTCAAACTCAAAACTCGTCCCGCGCACCGAGGCGGTCGCCGTCGGGCTGCTTACCGTCATCGAAGCCCTGGCCCCCGCCGGCGGCTTTACGTCCACCCGCACCCGCCCTGTCTGGAGGCTCACGTTCAGGGTTTCGCTCTCCGACGAAGCGCGTATTTCCGTAAGCGTCAGCCGCGTCAAAGGACGCACCGTAATGACCGCGCTTCCCACTTCAATCAAGGCGGTACTCTTAAAGCTTGTGGAGACAACCGTATCCTGATTGACCATATCTCCGGCTTTCGCCGCGGTAAAAGACGCCGAACTCGCGTTTTTCAATTCCACCGTGCCGGTTAATTCTTTAATCATTCCGTTTTGAGCGAATGCGCTCACCGCGGCGCTCATTCCCGCCAGCATTAAAACAAACGCACAAATTCCCTTTTTCATATCTTTCCTCCTTATAAGTTTGCTAAAACAATTTTCTAAAACAACGCTAAAACGACATTGAGTTCCACCCGCCAGTCAGCTTTCCCGTCAGGCGCGACATTCCCCAGCGAAGGCATAAAAGCGCCCCCGCCCAGTTTCATGCCTATGTCAGGCGCGGGACTCCAATAAAGGGCGGCGTATATTTCCCCGCCCAGCCTGTTCTTGCCGCCGCTATCCGCGCCGTTCAGCATGAAATACGCGGGATAAAGCCCCGCGGAAAATGCCTCGTTAAGCCGGGCGGTGTAGTTCAGCGCGATCATTGTTATACCTGAAAGTTTAGGCTCCAAAATATACCCCTGCGTGTTAGTCGTCAACGGCAAAAACGCCGCCTGAGCGCCGCTTTTCCCGCTCGCGTATTTTGCGCCTAACGACAGGTAATGGACGGCGCGCCTCCATTCAACGGCGGCTTCCGCGGCAAACGCCGTTTCAATTTCATCGTCCGCTTCGACAAGCTCAAAACACCCGCCGAAATCAAAACCAAAAACGCCGTACGGCACCATTACTTTACCCGCCAGATATTGGCTGTTCAGTTTTTCTTTTGTAAGGTCAAACTGGCCAAGCAGCGAAAGCCGGGTAACAGCCTTTTCCAACAGCCCTTGATGCTCCCAGTCAACGGCGATAAGGGCGCGGCGGGGGGCAAAGTAACTGTTCGCGAAATCGCCGTAATCCAGCGCCGTGTTATTCGCTCTATATTCATTCTCCGTCATTTCGATGTTGCCGCGTTTTTTATACAGTAACCCCGTGTACCACGCCCCCGCGCTGAAGCTTCCCTTATCGGTGTCAAAAGTAACCCGCCCGCCGTCAAACAGGCCGGAAGCGATATAGCCTAACGGGTCGTCATAAGCCATGCGCCCTATTGTTAAATTCATGCTGTCGGAACGCCAATTAACGTCGGTCCGCAGCAATTCGGGAACAAAACTCCACGGGTCATTCATGCCGTTAAAGCCGGCGGAAACATAAAAATCCCCGGTATCGCCGATAAGCCCGGTTATTCGGGGAATGGCAATGCCGTCGCAGGCAAACGCCGTATCGCCGCCGGAGCCGGAATATTTGGCGTTCTGCTCCAGCGCCGCTCCCACGTCAACCGCGAAAAGGGAATGAGTAATTAGTATACAGCAAATAGTTAATAGTAAAGTTAAGCGTGTTCTTTTTTTATTTGTCATTGTTCATTACTCCCATTGCTTTATTTATCGTATACAGCAAAAGTTCTCCCGATACGGGCATCTGCGGATCGGCTCTGCCCTGAATAATGCCCCGGTAGGCCATAGCGCGGTAGGCGTAATGCGGGTTTTTGAAAAGCGAAAAGAGAACCCCGCCGTTTATTTCAAAAGCCTGTACCACCAGAAGCGAGAGGCCGCCCAGCGCGGCGTCGCCGTTCGCTTGCGCGTCATTTGGCAGCCACCCGCGTTCAGCCGCGAAACTGAAAGCGTCATCGGCGCTTGTTTGTTTTTCGCTTTCCAAGCGCCCCGAAGCTTCCAGCACCAGCAAAGCCGCGTCACGGTAGCTTACGCGGTCTTGCTGCAAAAGGCGTTCAATCCTTTCCGCCGTTTGAGCGAATAGGAAACACGGTACGGCTAATAAAATACAAAGTAAAAAAAACTTCATTGATAATTCCTCCTTGTTTTTTGCGTCCTTTTCATGCTATATTTACCTTATGAGCATTACGCAAACGGTAGAAATACCCGCCAACCACTGGCTGACCATTGACGCACTCCTCGAAGATTTTAAGGATTATATGTAAATGGAAGTTTTCGTCAAATGTGTCCCTTCGGCGTTCAAACATGGCATTACCGAAGCTAATATTCGACATGCTATATTGAACTGGCGGTATGACGATATTGTTGAAGACGACCCCGGTAAACATTTGTTGATAGGATTTGACAGTAATGCAAATTTGCTGGAAATAATGTATAATGTTATTGATGAGCAGACTGTACGGGTATTTCATGCCATGAAATGTACTAATGTACATCGTGCAATGCTTAAAACATAGGAGATAACCATGCCTGATTTGACTGATGAAGAATACGATGCCCTGGATGAATACTATACAAAAAATCCGCCAAAATTGTCCGGCAATGGCAAAAGCGGATTTTTTGCAAAAAGGGCGGAAAAAGGAAGCACGCTCATTTTTGTGGATGACCTTTCCGCCAACTGGTTGCGTATAAAGGCTACGGCTAGTCATACAACACCCGAGGCAATTATCGGCGAATTGGTACGCAAAGAAATAGCCGCCGCTGTTTAATACCTCTCCCATTTTCTTCGCTCCTTGTTCATTCCCTTTTTTCATGCTACACTTACCCCATGAGCATTACGCAAACCGTAGAAATTCCCGCCAACCACCGGCTGACCATTGACGTGCCTCTCGAAGTTCCGGCGGGTCCGGTTATTCTTACCTTTACTCCTAAAGTACCGGTTACGGAACAGAAGAAACACCGCGAATTCGGCTGTGTAAAGGGTGATTACTGGATGGCGGATGATTTTGACGCTCCACTTGATGACTTCAAGGATTATATGTAAATGAACGACTATCTGCTTGATACCCATGTCGCTATTTGGTTCCTTACGGGCGATACCTTGTTGTCTCAAACCGCTGACCAGATTATCAGCGAGGATGTTAATCGTATATATGTGAGCGTAATTTCCGCATGGGAACTGGCTATTAAAATCAGCATTGGCAAATTGCGTTT
>Ga0268262_10001521_pt1 | contig 28573 bp, 27 predicted proteins | sample TergutNc150P3_FD_190354 | JGI IMG/M metagenome (GOLD analysis project Ga0268262, IMG submission 190354) | Nasutitermes corniger P3 segment gut microbial community from laboratory colony in Florida, USA - Nc150 P3 (SPAdes) (version 2) | ecosystem: Host-associated > Arthropoda: Insects >... | reverse complement strand
CTTTGTTTTTGGAGAAATTCACAAATCATTATTATGAAATATACCACAATAAAGACATAGATTTTTTGGAAAGGGAATGCCGCCTGCTTTTCATAACCTATTTAAGACCTTATATAAACGGCACAGGTTTTTACCATTTGGAGAGCGAAACGAGAGACGGCGAAAGAACGGATGTCATAATAGATTATCTTTCCGAGCAGTTTGTAGTGGAGTTGAAGCTATGGTATGGAGATATTGCTCACGAGGAGGCTTTTGAGCAAATAGCCGGATATTTGGAGAGCAAGAACAAAGATGTGGGCTACTTGCTAACTTTTGATTTTCGCAAGACAGCGAATATAGGCAAGCCGCAGATTGGGTGGGTGGAGCATAAGGGCAAGAGAATTTTGGATGTGATGGTGGGGGTTTAAACTTCCAAAATTTTATATATTATCTATATGAAAAAAGTATTCGGAAAAACGCTGTGCGACCAGTGCAAGGTTAAGGCGAGCATTATGACGGTTGCGGTTCAGAACGCGAATGAAAGCTATCCCAAGCTGCACAACTTTTGCTCGGATGAGTGCAAGGAGTTGTGGAAGAAATCGAGCGGGGATACTGTGTGAGAAGGATTGCTCACTCCGCCGCCTTGAAATTGTAAACTTCGCTCCAATGGTCGAGCACTTCAACGGTGTCGCCTATGAAATTCATTAAATAGTCTATTTTTTTGTAGGCCATAGGCGATTCGTCAAGGGTGGCTTCGTTTATGCAAGAACTCCACACATTGCTCATTCTCTCTTTGTATTCATCCATTGAGAAATTCTTTTTGGACTGTGTTCTTGAAAGCACTCTCCCTGCTCCATGCGGGGCAGAATAGTTCCATTCGGGATTTCCATTTCCTTTGCATAGAAGCACTCCGTCTGCCATATTTATGGGAATTAGGCAAATTTCTTCTTTTTGTGCAGAAATGGCTCCTTTCCTTATTATCTTGCTATCTATGTCAATGTAATTATGTACCGATTCAATGAGATTGCTCTTTTCAAAATTTATGTTAAAATGACGGACAAGTTCCCACAGAATTTTAGCGCGGTTGAATGCGGCATATCTTTGGGCTAATTCCATAGCATATATGTAATCATCATATAATTCACCCGATAGATAACCTTTTTCTCCAACTTTTTTCTGAAAATGGTTGGCTATCTTTAGCCCAAAATTTCTGCTACCGGTATGCACGGTTATGAATTTGTTTCCAGCCGAATTTTCGTTTATGGCTATGAAATGGTTGCCACCACCCAAAGTTCCCATAGACTGTGCTACATAATTCTTAGAGCGAAAGTCTAGCCCCAGTTTCTTAACCAATTCGTTCAATTCCTCAACGAACAGATGGAATGAGTTTTTTGCCATTTTTGAATAAACATCTTTGCATCTATCCTCATCAAAACGCTTATGGATTTCATATCCCGAAGGTATGCTTCTCCTAACTTGCACATCAAATTTCCTAAAATCAACTTCTGTTTGAGCAATTGGATATGAGGCCACTCCGCAGCCTATGTCCACTCCTATGTAATTTGGAACTGCCCACTGACTGTTCATTGTTGAGGTGAATCCTATGCAAATATTGTTTCCTGCGTGGCAGTCGGGCATTATTCTTATTTTTTCTTCAGCCAAAAATTCATTGTCCAGAACTTCTTTAATCTGGTTGGTGCAGGCTTCTTCCACATCGCTTGCATACACTATTGCTTTGGCATGTTTACCTGTTACTGCGAACACTCCAATAACCTCGCTGCTATTTCACCAAACACACGTGCACCTGTACAATTTGGGTTCGCAAGCACTGCTGGCAAACCTTTTTCTCCGCCTTCCATAAGCGATGCTTCAATGGGAATTTGTCCCAAAAAAGTGATGCCCATTTTTTCAGCCAAATTTTTTGCACCATCCTTGCCAAAAATAAAATGTTCTTTTTCGCATTTATCGCAAATAAAACTGCTCATATTTTCAATCAAACCGAGAATAGGTACATTCAATTCTTTAAATAAATCAAGACCTTTTAGGCAATCTGCAAGAGCCACCTCCTGCGGTGTGCTTACCATAATGGCACCGGCTAGTTTGCAGCCTTGAATTATGGAAAGTTGAACATCTCCTGTGCCGGGAGGCATATCTATAAACAATATGTCCAAATTTTCCCAATCCACAAAATTCAGCAAATTGTTAATCAAGGCTGCCGCCCTAGGGCCTCTCCAGGCATTTGCCTTTTCTGCTGGGAATAACTGGGCAAGGGAGGCAACCTTAACTCCGTGCGAAAACGAGGGCATAACATCGCTGTTTAAACCGAACATCAGCCCCATGCTTGGTCCGTATATATCGGCATCTAGAATGCCAACGGATTTTCCTTCTATGGCAATTGCCATAGCGAGATTAGCGGCAACGGTGGATTTTCCCACACCGCCTTTGCCGCTTGCAATGGCTATTATTTTTTTTATATCTTTTAACGACATTCCATTTTGTTTGGAGAATTTTATGAATGAATATAGAAAACTTGCAGTAATTTTATCGCTGTGCCTTGCGTATGGTTGCCATAATGCCAAACAAGGTGCAGAAATGAATAAAAACCAAGCGGAAATCACTGATTATACAGAAGTCCTAGCTGCGGCAAAGCAAATTTCTGCCCAAGATGTTTCTGGCAGTTTAAAAGTAAAAATCCGGCAAATAACAAAACAAATGGAGAATCCCAAAACAGCAGATGACTTTTTTTTGAAAGCCTACATTGCCGAGATAGACGAAGATAAAGACGAAGCAATAAAGTATTACAACAAAGCCATTGAATTAAAATCCGATTACGCAAAAGCCTATTACTACGCGGGAGTAATATATGTTGGCAAAAAGGATTTAGACAAGGCAATAGATTATTTAAAAAAGTTTCTCAACTTAAACCCCAGTTATCCAAACAATGTTGAAGCCAGCATTACTTTGGCATTTCTTTATTCTTTTAAATATGATTACAAAAATACCGATGAATATTTCAAAAAAGTTATTGAATATTCACCAGATAAAGCAGATGCATATTACGATGTTGGAGATATTTATTATGATAGAATAAAGAATGTCAATAAAGCGAAGGAATATTTTAAACATGCTATTGAGCAAAAAGCCGATTTTGCCGATGCCTATTCCTATTTGGGAACTATTAGCAGAGACGAAGAAGACTATGTTAAAGCAATAGAATACTATGAAAAAGCCTTGCAGTTGAAGCCGAATCCCAAAGCGGAATATGCGGCGCTTCATGGCATTGGAACAGCTTATTTTTATAAACAAGATTTTGATAAGGCAATAGAATTTTATAAAAAAGCCATTGATTTGAAAATTGGAGATGGAGATGCAAACATATATTTCAATATAGGAATTGCATATATAAGAAAGCAAGAATACGATAAATCTATGGAGTATTTGAAAAAGGTTGTTGATTTGAATCCCAAACATGTAAAGGCATACAGAACTATAGGAAGTATTTACAGCATAAAGCGAAATTACACCAAGGCAATTGAATATTATGAAACGGCTATTAAATCAGACCCTAAAATAGATGCATACATCAGCATAGGAGGAGCTTATTACAAAAAACAAGATTACGATAAAGCACTGGAATATTGGGAAAAAGCCATTAAATACCAATCCGAAGACAAGGCGGAAATATACGACCTTATGAGCGGTATTTATTTTCACAAAAAGGATTACGATAAAGCAATAGAATATTTGAACAAAGCAATCAGTTTAAACTCCGCTAAAAATTTGCCTTATGCCTACAACAATATAGGAGAAGTATATTTTTTCAAGCAGGAATATGACAAAACAATAGAATACACAAAAAAAGCCATTGATTTGGATTCCACCATGCTAGAATCATATCTCTATTTGGGAGAGGCTTTGCTCAAAAAAGGAAATAAAGCCAAAGGCACAGAATACAAAATTAAAGCCATAGAACTGGGCTATATGTTGCCAGAAGCCAAGCAAACTCCAGTTGAAGAACTTTCTGAATATTTGCTTGCAAAATATAAAATGCTAGCAGAGGCAGTAACCACTCCAAAAACAGCAAATGAATTTTTTTTAAAAGGCTATGTTGCCGAAATAAACAAGCAACCAGATGCGGCAATAAAATATTACAATCAGGCGGTGCAATTAAAACCTGATTTTGCAGAAGCATATAAAAACATAGGTGATATTTTCAAAAACGGAAAAAATTATGTTGAGGCAGCAAAAAATTATAAAAAAGCCGTTGAACATAACCCAAGTTATGCACATATATACAAATATATGGAAGATGGTTATTTTACCAAGGATTTTTATATTGATTCCAGAAATGGCAAATTTTATAAATATGTGAAAATAGACAAGCAAATTTGGATGTCAGAAAATCTCAATTACAAAACTGGCAATTCTTGGTGCTTTGACGACATTAAAGAGAACTGCGAAAAATACGGCCGCCTTTACGATTGGAATTCCGCAAAGAATGCTTGCCCTGCTGGTTGGCATTTGCCAAGCCAAGAGGAATGGCAAAAGCTTATAGATTTTGCAGGAGGCAAAGACAATGCCAGAGCCATTAAAGCAAAGCACAGTTGGAGCAGGGGAGGCGGAACAGACGAGTTTGGCTTTTATGCAATGCCTGGCGGTCTTCGCAAATCTTCTCATTTTACAGGAATAGATTCTTATGCTGCTTGGTGGACTGCCACAGAGCAAGAGCATTTAGATGTTTCAGCGAAATACGTATTTATTAACCAATATTGCTCCGAGCTTGGTTATATTTGCTATGATGTTATGCTTTCAGACGTAGGTTCCAAGAGCGAACTAGGTCTTTCTGTGCGGTGCGTGAAATAATTGACAATTTTTACCTAACAGCCTTTCCCTTAATCTCGCTTCTCCTGAAAAATCCCTTTTCGCGGCTATCGTAGCATAGCTTGTGTTGATTTGGTTTTTCGCAAGATAGATAAAAAAGTTCTTCTTCAATTATAAAATCTTTTATTTCCAAAGAATCTAAAAATGCTTTTCTTTTAAAATGAATGCTATCTATGGCTGGGAAAATTTTTTGCAGTTGAAGTTCTAAAAGCCTAAGTTCTTGCCAGGGTAAAAGTGGTACTTCTTTTTCGGATGCTGGGCGACCAGAAATGCTTGCCCTGCCAACATAAGCAAAAGGGAGTTCTTTTTCCTTGCTGTTTAGAGAAATATTCGTTTTGATTTTTTCATCAGGGAATTGTTCCCTGTACAGAGAAAAAGCTTTGTCCCATAGCATTGGATTTAAATCTTCAAAAATTATGGTATCTCCCTTTTTGGGAATACTAAAAGAAAGTGTGTCAAAAGGAGTGACTAGTTTTATCTCATCTCCACTTTTTCCTATTTGCCTGAGCAGAATAGAATTTCCATTGCTTATCTTAACCAGCAACAAATTTCCTTTTTTAGATTTTTCCTTGCAAAATTCAAGCTCACATACAAAAATGCGTTTTCCTTCAAATTTCCAAACCGAAAAAACAAAAAATCTAAGGAAAAGCACAAAAGCAATAACACAGGCGCAAAGGAATAGTATTCTCCAAGTCCTGAATACCGAAGATTTTTTAAGGGTTTTATTTATAATTTTTTCTATATTGCCTTGCATCTGCCTAAATTTAGGAAATTTTGAAAATGGGAAATGTTGATATTGCCGTTAATATTGCAGAAACTGCAAAAAACGCATCGCTTGAGCTTAGAACTTTGAGTTTTGAGCTTCGCAATAGGGCTTTGCAAAAAGTGGCGGCTTCCATTCGTGCTAATGAAGCAAATATTATAGAAGAGAATGAAAAAGATGTGGAAGCGGCAAAAAATGGTGGTTTAACCAGTTATATGATAGACCGCCTTGCCCTAAATCCCAAACGCATAGAAGAGATGGCACGTGGTGTAGAAGAAATAGCTTCTTTTGCAGACCCTCTTGGCAAAGTTTTGGAACATAGAACTCTAAAAAATGGCATAGATATTAGCCGAATTAGTGTTCCGCTTGGGGCAATTTTCTTTATTTACGAAAGCCGCCCCAATGTTACGGTGGATGGAGCCGCCTTGTGCTTTAAAGCCGGCAATGCTGTTATTTTGCGTGGTGGTAAGGAATCTGTACATTCAAGCTCTTTTTTGGCAAAATTATTTTGTGAAGCCATTGCAGAAGAGGGTATTTCAAAAAACGCCGTTCAATATATAGATAACCCAGATCGCGAATTGCTAGGTGAATTGCTAAAGCAAAATAAATATTTAGATTTGGTTATACCAAGAGGTGGAGAAGGTTTAATAAGGGCTGTTAGTGAACAGTCAAAAATTCCGGTGATAAAACATTTCAATGGAATTTGCCATGTTTATATAGACAAAAGCGCAGATATGGAAAAAGCTGCGAATATTTTATATAACTCAAAAGTACAACGCCCAAGTGTGTGCAATGCCGCAGAAACTGTGCTTTTCCACATGGGGTTACCAGCTAAAGTTGTAGAGATAATTTTACTTCCCTTAAAAAAAGCCGGTGTAAAATTTCATTATGATAAATTTGGAATAGAATATTTGGATTTGCAAATTTCAGTTGGTTTTGTGGCTGGAATTAAAGAAGCCTGTGAACACATAGAGAAAAATGGCAGTCATCATACAGATGCAATAGTTGCAGAAGATAATGAGGCATTGGAATACTTTGCAAATCATGTTGATAGTTCCAGTGTTATGCTAAATGCAAGTACTCGTTTTGCAGATGGCGGTGAGTATGGGCTGGGAGCAGAAGTTGGGATTTCCACCGATAAACTGCACGCAAGAGGCCCTATGGGAGTGGAAAGCCTTTGCAGCTACAAGTGGGTTCTAAAAGGTAATGGACAAGTGAGGGGGTAGTAATATGCCCGAAATTCCGTTTTATGCTTTTCTGAGCGCTAAAGCCGTTATTGCAGTGAGGTGATTTTCTATATTGCCTTTATGCCAGCCAAACGCAAATACAAAGATTCGGTTTTCACTTCTTTGTTCAAAGACAAGAAACGTCTGCTGGAATTGTACAACGCGATAGATGGAACTTCTTACAAAAACCCCAATATAATAACCATCAACACACTAGATGGTGTTCTGTTCCCAAATAGGCAGAACGACATATCTTTCTCTATAGGCGGCAAATTGGTTGTGCTGATAGAGCATCAATCCAGCATAAACGAGAATATGCCTTTGCGTTTTTTTATCTATGTATCAAAGGTGTATGAAAAAATAATAGACCCCAAAAGCATTTACAAGCAGAATTTGATAAAAATCCCAAGACCCGAATTTATAGTTTTATACAACGGCGTGGACAAATACCCGAAAGAAAAGACATTGAAGCTTTCAGACGCATTCGAGCAGCTCGGCATAAAGAAAGCTCCTGAGTTGGAATTGTCAGTCCGCGTGCTGAACATAAACAAGGGTCATAACCCAAAGCTTGAGCAGAGGAGCAAGAACTTGGCTGGTTATTCAGCCTTTGTTGCAAAAGTTAGAGAATTTCAATCCAGTGGCAATCCATTGAAGGAAGCAATAGAGAAGACTGTCGTTTATTGCATAGACAAAGGGATATTGCGTGATTATTTGAAGCAAAATTCATCGGAGGTAGTGAATATGTTTAACACAGAGTTCAAATTGAAAGATGCCCTCGCCGTCGCTAAAAAGGAAGGTAGAGAGGAAGGCGAGGCTAAAGGTATGAAAAAACTGATCACCCTTTTGGAAAAGGGTATTCCCTTGACGGAGGCTAAACGAAGGCTTGGGATTTCTAAGAACTATGCCGTGCGCTGAACTTGCCATTTGGCAATCGGCTTTCTGGTCATAAGCTTGTTATGGACATGCTCTATAAAGGCTAACAACGCTATTCCCAATGCAGTTTCATTCTACTAGGAATAAAATAAATGTTTTTCGAAAGATAGCCTGTTGAGCTAAATGTGGTAGGGAATGGTAACATTAGACATAATTCCCTAATTTACTATTTTATTAAGGCTAGTCCCTCTCATTTTGGAGTATTATATGACCTCAATCAAAATTCTACGAATCGCCTGCGTATTATTAGCAAGCATGGCTGTTTTCAATTGCTCCGATAGTGGTGGCGGAGGTGGAGGCAAGGAAGAGCAAGATACCATTCTCAAAACAAATGACGGACATGAGGTTCGGGTTTTCCAAAAGGGAAATTTAGACAATATATTGACCAGAATTGACACTATTGCCATAACAGACACCTCGTTTTCTGGAACACTTATTTTCAAAAACATGAACCCAGATAATATTCCAAGAGTTGGCGACATTATAAACTCTGCGGAAACTAAGATTGCCAGATATGGCTTCCTGTACAAGGTTCTTGGCGTATCCACCAAAAACGGGGTCACGTCTGTTGTTGTGAGAAATGCGAGTTTGGAAGAAGCCATTAAAAATGTGGATTTCAAGGGTGAAGTGGAATATGATTTTGACAAAGATGGCAACATGCTTGCAATGCGACAAAAAATTTACCCCAATGCTAAATCCGTCACCCTACCTCCATTATCGGTGAATAAAGAGATAGAGTTTAAATATGGTAGCATAGATGTTGGTGTAAAATATACCACAAAATTTAATTTTAACATAAACATAGAAGAACATAAACTTCAAAGTATGAAGATGAGCATCGAGCAGAAGGATGTAGAATTTTCGCTAGAAGGCAAGTTGGCAGGAAAAATAGAAGGAAATGCATTATACCCGATATTTAAGGGTCCGTCGTCTCCAGCCGTGTTCCTGATAGGTCCTTTGATTGTTGTGATTAACAGTGAAATGCAGACGAGCCTCAAAATTGCCGGCTCTGCGGAAACGGATTTGGGTGTCAAATTTGCCATCGAGGGCAACAATGAATATGGCTTTAAGTATGAAAACGGAAAGGTCAAAGCAATAACCGAAAGCCATTTTAGCCCAACTTTTGGCTACGAGATGTGTGTTGGCGGTAATGTCCGCATTGGCATTGTGACTGGGTTTACATTTCAGCTTTACGGATTGATTGGTCCTTTTTTTGCGGCGGGACCGGTTTTGGATTTAAACGTAAGTGCGAAGCCAATTGGGGTATTTGTTTATGACGAAGGCTTTAGCGAAGTTGATGATGTTAAGCTGTCTTTGGTCTATGAGGTGGGAATAAATCCTGATATGAAAGTGTTTAACAAACTGCTTCCTGGCCTTATCTCTCACTCTGATAATGATTTGAATATACTTCTAAAACTTAAGGAACTTTACAAGACCAATGCCCTGCCTAAGTTTACCGCTCCCAAGGTGAACGAAATCTCAACGGGCACAATAAGTGTTGAATCTGCGATTAAAAGAGATACCCTTAATTACACGGTGCGTGCATTCGGGTTTTGCGTTGAGAAATCCGAAGGCGAATGCAAAGACGGAAAAGGCAATAAGAAAACTATTACCTCTTCAATTAACTATGGCGAAAAACGCAACTTTAATTTTAGATTTGAGGGTTTGGAAGATGGGATTACTTACAGAATAAGACCCTATTTTGAGAACGTGCTAGGCGGCACGTATTACGACAAGGCGACTATTTACAACTCAAACAGCAGCAGCTCAAGCGAAATCCCAAGCAGTAGCAGTTCAAGCAAAATCCCAAGCAGTTCAAGCAGTTCGTACGAAATTCCAATTAGCAGCAGCTCATACGAAATTCCGAGCAGCAGCTCAAGCAACAATTGCGAAATCCCAAGTTCACCGCCCAGTGGAGCTGTCAAAATCGGCTGTCAGGTTTGGATGTCTAAGAATTTGGATGTAAACGTTCCTGGTAGCAGATGCTATGGCGAGGATGGTTCCAAAACGAAGTGGGTGGATAATACGTGGGTGGATAATGTTACATTTTCAGCCGCAGAGATACAAGCCAACTGCGCTAAATACGGCAGATTATACGACTGGGCAACAGCAATGGCATTGCCTGCAAGCTGCAACAGGAGTGTCTGCGAATCGCAAATAAAAGCAAAGCATCGTGGAATATGCCCCAGTGGTTGGCATATCCCTAGCCATGACGAATGGGAAGAGTTGATAACAGCGGTTGGCGGTTATGGAACAGCAGGCAAATTTTTGAAGGCAAAGAATGGCTGGTACGATAGATACGGAAACCCTGCTGGCAACGGCGAGGACAAGTACGGCTTTTCGGCTCTGCCTGGCGGCGGCGGCTATTCCGATAGCGCTTTCTACTATGTCGGCTACTACGGCTTCTGGTGGAGTTCCAGCGAGGACTATAGCGACTACGCCTACTACCGGGATATGTACTACGACTACGAGTACGTATTCTACTACTACACCAATAAGGACTACTTGCAAAGTGTCCGTTGTTTGCAGGACTGAAGGCGCTTTTACGCGCCCACCGCTAGCCGGAAGGCAGGCGGTGTTGCTTGGGGTGGTGGGCAAATATCCGATTCCAAAATTTGTATATTAGAAATATGCTAGACAAAGAATTTTCAAGAGATTAAGGCAGGTGAGAGGGTAGTATGCACTTGAGAAAACTGAATTATTTTGAACATGCAAACGAACCTAATGCTTGGTCACTTGATGGTTTGATTTTAGATAACATAAATCTTATTGTTGGCAAAAATGCAACCGGAAAAACCAATACAATCATAAAAATAGCTTGGCTTGGGAACATGCTAGCCGGAACCATGCCGCAGTTGCTGAGTTCTGGTAATTATGATGTTGAGTTTTTTGATGATAGCGATATTTACCGATATAAACTCGTTCTTTCGCTTCAAAAAGTTGAATATGAAGAATTGGTGATAAATAACGAAGAGAAGTTAAAACGAGGGAGCGATGGTAAAGGAGAAATTTATTCCTCTCAATTCAATACCAATATGAATTTTCAAATACAACCTAGTCAGCTTGCTGTAACATCAAAAAGAGATTCCATTCAGCATCCATTTTTAGAGAAACTTGCAAAATGGGCAGAAGGGCTAAGGATGTATGCTTTTTCAAAGCTAGGTAGGGAAGCAAATCCCAGAAATGCCAATTCGGCAATAAATTTATATACCAATGGCGAGCGTGAATTTGGGCAAACGTTTAAAGACAGCATTATAAATTCCATGCAAGAAATAGGTTATGAGCTAACGGCACTTGGCACAACCGCGCTTGGTTTAAATTCAATGCTCTATGTAAATGAAAAAAACAGCAATGCCAATATATTGCAAAACCAAATGTCTCAGGGAATGGTTAGAGCGCTCTCCCTTGTGATTCAAATAACATACAATTCCTTTAAAGATTTGCCCACCACCATACTCATTGACGATATAGGGGAGGGGCTTGATTTTGACCGTTCAAGCAGTGTTATAAAATTGTTATCAAGAGTTGCAGAAAATGGAAAATGCCAGCTCATTATGTCAACAAATGATAGATATGTTATGAATAATATACCTTTGAAACATTGGCAGCTTATACAGAGAACAGGTGGAGAGTGCAAAACTTATAATTACCACAATAGCAAAGAGATTTTTGAAAAATTTGAATATACTGGCTTGAATAATTTTGATTTTTTAGCTATGGATTTTATCAATTCCGGTGTTGATGAATGAAAAAAATCGCTGTGTTCGTAGAAGGGCAAACCGAGCAAATTTTTGCCACGGAGCTGATAAAGTGGATTTTTGACAGAAGAAAAATAGCCATTGAATCTTTGCAATTCTCTGGAAAAATAGGCTCCAGAAAAATGGCGATAATTAAAAGTTCAAAAACTATGCACAATGCAGAAGAAACCGCATATTATTTCAGAATTTACGATTGTCACGGGGGTGGTGAAAATTCCACGGTTAAATCCGATATTATTGAACAACTAGCATGTCTTAGCAGAGAGGGTTTTTCTGGCATCATTGGTATTCGCGATGTGTATCCTACGCCAGATATAGAGCTTTTGAGAAAAATGCTGCGATTTGGCATTCCTCAAACTGCCGTTCCCATAAAAATAGTGCTGGCGGTTCAAGAAATAGAGGCTTGGTTTATAGCAGAAAACAAACATTACGAAAGAATTTGCCCCATGATAACCGTTAAAGTGGCAAATTCAGTAGCTGGCATTGATATAAGCAAAGATAGTACGGAAGTTTTGCCTCACCCAGCCGAAACTTTGAACAATATTTATCATAAAGCAGGATATGCTTACCGAAAGAGAAGGTGCCAAATAGAAAGAACGGTTGAGGCTCTGGACTATGAAAATCTGTATTTTAATGTCCGTAGCCGCAATAATAGCTTGAATGAACTCTTAATTTGCCTAGAAGACATTATTGTTCCTGTGGAATTTACTAAGTTACCTAACCTATGAATCGTTACGATTTGGTTTTACTAGGATTTATATTGGAGGAGTCTTCAAGCGGGTATGATATTATTTCTAAAATAAAGGAGAGGGAATTGGAAAGATGGGCAATGATAAGCCCTTCCACCATATATAATCGCCTGAATTACCTCGAAAATCACAGTTGCATAGAAGGTAAAATGGTTCAAAAAGCGAAATATCCACCAGCAAAAGTCTATAGCATAACAGATAAAGGCAGGGGAGCCTTGAATAGAGAGATTATAAAACATTTAACAGGATTTAATGATGACCCTAGAACTTTGGGTTATGCTTTTTTATTTGGCTTGGAAAATAAGCAAAATTTAATAAGGATTTTGGAAGAGCACGAAATAAAATTGAGGGAAGAAATTGCCAGATTAAATAAAATGATAGACGATGAGCCACGCCCAACGCTTTATCCAGAAGGTCCATTTTTGAACTGCATGAGCCGCGACCACATATTGGTGGAACTCAAGTATTTGCGGGCAGCCTTGCAAATTCTGCAAGACCCGCAAAAATCAAATATGTTGAACGGATATTTTTATATAAACTTTGGCAATAGAGAATGGCAGTTTACTGACAAATAGCATTCTCTCTGGGGCTGAACCCCGAACACCAAGACGAACCAAGTGCATGAGTGCTGTAATTTCCCAAAGGAAGCTGTATAGCAATTCCCGTTTTCATAGGGAAGGAATTGTCTCCTTTGCTTGAATATGTAAGTGTATCTATTGCCGAATTTCCGCAAAAAAGTCCGAGGCTCATAGTGGTTTTTAAAAGGGCAAAAGAAGAGGAATAATCTTTGTCCAAAACACTGTTGCGACCTATAATAGCATAACTAGTTGGTGGTATGCTTAAATTTGTTATCTTATGCTCGGTACCATTATCCATCCTAACTAACTTGCAATTATTTGAAAGCAGCAAAGTGTCGGAAGTGGAGTTGTAAAGTTCCATGTATTGAAAATTATCTTCACTTGCAGGGGTGTTTGCATAAATTTCAGTGAAAAATATATCTCCATAATCTTTAGGTGGTCGAGATTTTGCAGGAAGCATTACCAAAATTTGTGTAGAGCCTACAGTGTCTGGTGTTAGTTCAAGAGTTGCCGAACCTCGGTCAGATTGTAACTGTATTGTTTCAGTTTGCGAAATGGAAGATAAACTTATGATTTTTGAACCGATGAATAGGATTTTCCCATTTACATCCTTGAGTTCAATCCGTAAGTTTAAGTTTTTATTCAAAGGCAAGGAACTGGTATTAAATACCCCTTTTCCATTTTCAAATTTCATATCAAATTCCATATCTTCCAAAAACAATTTTCCAGAACTAACTCCTGTGTTATTGGTAAAACCAAGTGGAATTTCCAATCTTAAAAAGCCAAAAAGAGCGTTTAGGCTTATTGGAACGGTTATGCTTTCATCGGCTTTTATATCTGCAATGGCTTCTCCTTTTTGGACAAGTATGCCCGAATCTGCATATATTTTTACTTCAAATTTTCTGGTTTCACCTTGCGGAATACCTTCTATTTTCAGATTATCTTCCAAAGTTTTTTTGGATATGTGAATGTTTTCCATATCTGCAGCAGATACATCCACAGAAATGCTGTCAAACATTGGAACTTGAATTTTTCCAAGAAATAGTTTAACACTTCTGTCCATGCTTCCATCGCCTCCACTGCTGCCTCCACTGCAAGCTACAAGTAACAACCCAAGCACCGCCGACCACAAACTGCAAGCCGCAATACACAAAATGCAAAAATGCCTAAGCATGAGCATAATAAACCTCCATTTTTTTTCTTTCTACATATTAGACGTAAAACAACGGGAAAAAAATCCTAAAAAGTGAATTTTGCCTGAATTTTTTTTAAAAAGTCCATAAATAGCTGCTTTATCAAATGGCCGGCATACTATTTACAGAATAAAATGATAGATTTTTCAAGAATAACATACTAAACATACTTTTTTAGTACGTCTTTGCTGGAAACGAAATAGTCTATGCCGCTGGCAATGGTTGTAAAAGTTATTATTACCATAACTGAATATGGCAAATATTCCCAAATTTCTGTCCAATCTGGAATTAAAGTGTATAGAGGGTCAAGTGCGCCCACCAGAATTATCAATATTCCAATACCTTGTATGGCGGTTTTCCATTTACCGCTTTGTCGGGCGGGCATAATTATTTTTTCTGAGGCAGCAAGGGTACGCAGTGTTTCCACGCTAGCTTCTCTGAAATATATTAAAGCCACCATCCAAACCGATGTATAGCCAGAAGCTAAAAAGCACAAAAATACGGTCATATTGGAAATTTTATCGGAAAAGGGGTCTAAATATTTGCCAAGTGTTGAAACCTCTCCCCATTTGCGAGCTAAATATCCATCCAAAAAATCTGTTACCATAAAGGCTATAACCATAACAAGCGCGAGAATTTTAAATACCAAACTGTTGTTTTGATAATTTAAATCTCCATCATAAAAAAACACCCACAAAAACACAGGAGTTAAAACTATGCGGCTCATAGTTAGCTGGTTGCAAACGGAGAGCGGCTTGCGATGCATTGGGTCTCGGTAATAGCGATAACCAAAAGACACTCCAGCGGCAAAGAGCATAAGTATGGTGGCTCCCATGCAAATTTGCTGATAGTGTTCCAGATTCAAAACATAAACCAGCATTGTTACATTTATGCTTATTGTGGCTACCTTAGACCAAAATCCGCTTGTAAAAAAAGACTTGCCCTCGCGCAACATTGAAAGCATATAAAGTGTTCTGGCAACGGCTCGTGAGAGAAGCAGGGCACACCCCACAGCAAGCATTTTTTCCAATTCGTTTTCCACAAAAGAATATCTTATGAGAATGCAAAGCATAACCGCAAATACAAAAAGTGCTTCCACAAAAGAGAGCCACAACTGGTAATAGGGTTTTTCAATATCTTGGTGTCGAATTCTAAACTGCAAATACCAAGAAACTATTAAAATTACGCTTATATTCAAGGCAGCGAGCTTTGCGTATTCGTCCCATATAAAATAAAAAACCGGCAAAAAGGCGAATATATACAATATTCTGAGTATTCGCCCATATAATAATTTATTTACGGATATTTGCGGCATCTTTAATTAATGTAGAAAAAAAGCCCGCCGCCAAAGGCTAATACGCCCTCACCCATTTGGTTTCGTATTCAATGGTTTCGCCTATTTGCCTAAGCAATCCTATGCCGAGTTCTTTGGTAGAAAAAGGTCTGAACCAGAATTACCAGAACAATGAAAAATGCCCATATACAAAACCTTTACCAAATATCTGTTAAACTTCATACGTTTATGTGCGGTTATAGGTGTTTTTTCTAAAAATTCTGAAAATCCTGTAAATTCTGAGAATTCTGGTTCAGACAATGGGTAAATTCAAACGCAGACAAATATTATTTTTCTACATTACCCTCAATAAACGAGGATAATATGGCTTATTTAAATAAAGTAATGCTTATGGGCAATCTAGGCAAAGATGCCGAGGTTCGCATAACACAAACCAATAAGAAAAGGGTTTCTTTTTCCCTTGCTACCACAAGAAGGTTTCGCAATCCAAATACCGGCGAAATGCAAGACGACACCGCTTGGCACAATGTTGTGGCTTGGGATAGGCTTGCAGAGCGCATAGAGAAACTGGGCATAAAAAAGGGAACTCCGCTTTATGTTGAAGGCAGGGTTTCTTACCGTCAATGGAACGACCCTCAAACCGGACAAAAACACAATGTTACCGAAATTTTAATGGATAATTTTGAGTTTTTAGCTCCTAGGCTTGGCTATGCAGGTGAAGGAGAGCGACATAGCTTTGATATGAACGGCGACTTGGGGGCAAGTAGCAGCTTGCCGCCACCGCCAACAAGTGAACCAGATAGCGAATTACCGTTCTAAAATCTAGTATTCTTTTATGTCAAATAACTTATTTAACATAGACCTTGTTCAAGTGGCAATTCTTTGGAGCATTGCGGCTTTAAGCATTATATGTTCCATAAATTCTCGCGGTTTTTTTAGGCAGTTGATTTCGTGGTTTATGACCATTGCCGTAATTGTAGCGGCATCGTTCTTTTCTTACCTTAAACTTGAATCTATTAGGCAAGAAATTGGTTTTAAAGAACTTGTCCAAGATACAACTGTGGTTGCAAATAAAGATTCAACTCCGGTAAATGTTGTAGATGAGTTTGCAAGTGCTAATTATGTTTCCGCAGAGAAACAACTCATAGAAAACGTAGCGGCAATTTCAGATTCCATTCTCTCTTTTCCAAAATGGCAAGAAATAAATTCACAAGGCATTGAAAAACGGGAATTTTATGAAAGCAAGGCTCTTTTTTTGAGAAATAGCAGTATGAATTTTTACAGGCAAATCAGAAAACTCTCGCCTCCAGGCGAAAAAAAGCAGTCTTACGATTTATTGCTCGCTGCTGCGGATAATTTGAGGCTTGCAGGTTATGAAATTCATCGTCAATTTGGGCTAGAGGCAGATACATTAGGAGAAAGTGTTAACAAGGCTCGCGAAAGCGCAAGTCTTGCAAAATTAGTAGTTTCTACCATAACAAACAAGGAGTAATTATGAAGAGTGTTGCAATAGCGGGTGCCACAGGCGCAGTTGGGCAAGAGTTTTTATCAATTTTGGCAGAGCGGAATTTTCCGCTCAAGTCTTTGAAATTATTGGCTTCGTCAAGAAGTGCTGGCAAAAAAATAAAATTCAAAGGTGAAGAAATAACAGTTCAGGAATTAAAACATGATTCCTTTGATGGAATAGATTTAGTTTTGTCTTCGGCGGGTGGTTCCATATCAAAAGAATATATGCCCTCTGCGGTTAAAGCAGGTGCTGTGGTTGTGGATAACACATCTTATTTCAGAATGAACCCAGAAGTTCCACTTGTGATTCCCGAAATAAATCCGCAAGATATAAAAAAACACAAAGGCATTATAGCTAACCCAAACTGTAGCACAATAATAATGCTCCTACCAATATTCCCTCTATACAAGGCTTTTGGCATTGAGCGGGTTCAGGCATGCACATACCAAGCTGCCAGCGGAGCTGGTGCAATGGCTATGGAAGAACTTAGGCTAGAAAGCCTTGCCCTTGCAGAAGGAAAGTCTTTTAAGCGTACCGTTATACCTTATCAATATGCTTTTAATCTGTTTCCTCACAATTCCCCTTACAACGATGGCAGCCCAGAAAAAAACGCTGTTCATGCACCAAGCGGCTATTGCGAAGAGGAATGGAAAATGATTGCCGAAACTCACAAGATTTTTGGAGATGATAATTTGCGCGTAAATGCTTCTTGTGTGCGGGTTCCTGTTTTAAGGGCGCACTCGGAGGCTTTGAACATAAGGCTTTCCAAAAAAACAAATGTAGCGAAGATTTACGAGGTTTTGCGGAGTGCTCCGGGAGTTGAAATTTTAGAAGAACCCTCTAAAAATCGCTGGCCCATGCCTATAGATGCAAGTGGCAAAGACCCTGTGCTAGTTGGCAGAATTCGTGTTGACCAATCTCAAGACAATGCTTATGATATGTGGGTTGTGGGCGACCAAATTCGCAAAGGTGCAGCACTAAACGCAGTGCAAATAGCAGAGCTTCTTTGAGGATTTAATTATGCTTTTCTCCATAGTTCTAGGGCTCGCATTATTTGCAATTTCTTGTTATCTTGTGCTTTTGTTTTTTCAAGTACAAAGGGTTGAAAAACATATAACAGATTTAATTCAAATGGTGGAGATTCATTTGCTCAATAAATATGGGCATAATCCAAATAGAGATGCAAAGAAAGTAAATGTGAAAAAGGCGCTCAAGGAAATGGAGGAAGAAAATGCCTGATTTAGGTAAAACTCCACGCCCTAATTGGATTGAAATAGATTTAGACCATTTACATAGCAATATTGCTTATGCCAAAAGTTTGCTGCCTACAGGTACAAAATTATTGCTCCCTGTTAAAGCCGATGCTTACGGGCACGGTTCCCTTGCTATTTCTTTTGCAGCAATGTCGGCTGGAGTTGATTTTTTGGGTGTTGCACATTTATTTGAAGGAATTGCTCTGAGAGAAAACGGGGTAAATGCCAGAATTTTAATTTTAGGTCCTTGCCTAGAAAGCGATTTTCCATTCTTAATAAAACACAACCTAACCCCCTCCATCCAAAGCTTTGAAACCGCAAAATCCCTCAACTCTCAACTCTCCACTCTCAACTCTCAACTAAAAATCCACATTCAAATAGACACCGGAATGCATCGTTTTGGAATAAAATATGATAATTTTGATGATGTAAAAAAAATTTGCGAATTGCCAAATTTAGAAGCAGAGGGAATGTATTCCCATTTAGCCACCGCTGATATGCCAGAACATCCGGCTATGAAAATACAATTAGATAGATTTGAACGATTGGTTGAATATTTAGAAAATGCAGGAGTGCGACCGCCGCTCTGCCATATAGCAAATTCACCTGCAACATTTTTATTTGCAAACAAAATTCATTACGATATGGTTCGCCCCGGTGTTGCTCTTTATGGCTATGACCCGCTTTGTGAAATTCCGTCTAGATTCCCAATAAAACCTGTTTTGAGGCTACGTTCAACCGTGCGAGCCTTGAGGCAAGTTGAGGCAGGGGAGGGAGTTTCTTATGGGCATTTTTTCAAGGCAGAAAAAAATATATTGGTGGCAACAGTAGCCATTGGCTATGGAGACGGTTATTTGCGAGGTGAGCCAAATAAAGGCGTGGTTTTTATAAACGGCAAAGCCTGCCACATTTTGGGGCGAGTGTGCATGGATGCCTGCATGGTGGATGTAAGTGAAATTCCAGATGTAAAGATAGGTGACATAGCGGAATGCATAAACGGAGAATTTTCTGAGCAAATATCTGTGGAAGCATTTGCAACCGAGCATAAAACCATTCCTTACGAAATAACAACCCGCATGGCGCGCAGGCTTTACCGCCTTTACCGCTACAAAGGAAAAACCTGTGGCTGGCACGAGCTTAAATCGGAGTTTGCTTTATGAAAATAAAAGATAAAATCTTAGAGGTGTACAAATGAGAAAATTTCGTTGTGTTAAAGGATTAAGTATGTATAGCATTGCGCTTGCTATGACATTGGTATTGACATCTTGTTTTCTGCTAAGCAAGGAGGAAAAAGCGTCAATAAATAGGATAAATACTTTACTCGAAAAAAATGGCGTAGAGACGTTTATGTTGCAGCCGCAAAACGGCGAGAGTCAGGTAGTAGGTTACAGGGATCTTAGTTATTCCGACCACGCTTCAGGCTCCAAATGCCTGTCCTCCATGACATGGTCTGTGCGTAATGTCTATCATCCGAACTATGCTTTTAAGCCAAGCACAGCAGCGGTAATGTTGCTGACTATGGCTATAAACGACAAAGAACTTCCCGAAGTTACGTTAGATAATCTAGATGAATTTGATGTTCGCTCTGTAGTAAAGACTGGAGTCTCGTATGGCGGCAATAGTAGTGAAAGTACTTCAAAAAAAGGTGTCAAGACTTGTTCATATTATGCATACACCGATCATCATTTTCAAGGCATTATTGTTAGAGTAAAAACAGCTTCCGTAACTCCTGCAAATTCTGCGGTTCCTGCCGCCACCCCTGCGGTTTCTACCGCTCCAGCCGCCTCAGCGGTTCCAGCCACTCCTGCTGCTCCTGCCGCTCCAGCGGTTTCTGCAACTCCTGCCGCCCCTGCTGTTTCAAGCCTTAAAAATTCCAGAGATAATTCTCAAGGCCTTGTCGTTGGGGTAAAAGCTGGTTCCGTAACACCTGTAGTTTCTGCGATTTCTGCCACCAAAGCAGTTTCTTCTGGCCCCTACGGTTTCTTCTGCCCCTGCGGTTTCTACCGCTCCTGTTGCTGTTCCTGCTGCTGCTCCTGCTGTTTCTACAACTCCTGCTGCTTTAAGTCTTAAAGATTCCAGAGATAACAAAACATACAAGGTGGTAAAAATAGGCGGGCAAACTTGGATGGCTGAGAATTTGAACTACAACGCAAATGGTTCTAAGTGCTATGACAATCAGGAAAGCAATTGCCAAAAATATGGCAGGCTCTATAACTGGAACGTGGCTAAAACAGTTTGCCCAAGCGGTTGGCATTTGCCAAGTAATGCGGAATGGCAAGTGTTGCTTGCATCGGTTGGCGGTGATAAAACTGCGGGCAAGTTCTTGAAGGCTACGAGTGGCTGGACTGGCAATACCCACGGCGATGATAAGTTTGGCTTTTCCGCCCTGCCGGGCGGCTTCAGCGATTCCACTGGTACTTTCTACAATGTAGGTAACTTCGGCAACTGGTGGAGTACTACGGAGGATAGTGCTTCTAACGCCTGCTTCCGAGGCATGTACTCCAGTAACGATGAAGTAGGTTACTACAAGTACAGTAAGAATATATTGTTCAGCGTTCGTTGCTTGAAGGATTAATCAGCCAGCCACTCAAACGCATTATTCTTATTCACAACCAGAATATCCTTTGACTTATAGCTTTCAACAAAAGAATTTGCGCTTCGGGCAAATCTTTTAGAGTTGTATTTAAATTTAAAAGGAATAAGTTCGCCGTTTACTTCTTCTATCAAATCAATTTCATTTCCCGAATGTGTTCTCCAAAAATAGGAATTCGGCTTTAATCCGTGATGCTCATTGAATTTTCTGCGTTCAGATACTATATAATTCTCCCAAAGAGTGCCAGTGTCTTTTCTGTTTTCCAAAGGCAAAAAATTATTTGTTAAAGCATTCATAATCCCATTGTCATTAAAATAAAATTTGCTCATTTTTTTAATTTCGTCTTTGCGATTTTTCACAAAGGGAGGCAACCTAAAAATCACAAAAGCCTGTTCAAGCAGAGAGAGATAACTGAGAACGGTTTTTCTGTCTATTTGAATTGAACCCGCTATTTCATTTGGAGAAACTTCACTCCCAATTTGCAAAGCAAGGGCTTTCAAAATTTTCATAAGTAAATCTGGATTTTTTATTCTTTTGTAATTGAGTACATCTTTGTATAGATAACTTGTAGCTAATAGGTGTAATTTCTCAAGTTTTTCTTCATTATTATTAGCGGTTACTATTTCAGGATAAGAACCGTATATAAGCGAATTTTCAATGCTTTTAATGGCTCCTGTATTTCCAAAATTATGCTTGATTTCTTCAAAAGAAATAGGTGGCAAAAAGAATTCGTCATTTGCAAGCTCAAAATATGAAGAACCGGTAGCTATAATGTTAAGTTCAGGATGTGTATCAAGCAAAATTTTTATAGCCCTGCCTATATCCGAAACAGATTGCGCTTCGTCTAAAACAATTATTTCATTCCCAGAAAAGTAATTGAACATTCTTACAGAATCCATACTCAAAAGAGTTTCTCTGACAAAAGCTTCTTCACAGTTGAAATATCCTTTGACAGAACCTTTTTTTTTAAGAATTTCTTTTACCAAAGTGGTTTTCCCAACTCTCCTAGGCCCATAAATCACAATAACCTTGCCTTTATTCAATTTGGCTTCAATTTTCGCCTGAAATAAGCGTTTTATGTTTTCCATACCTCTAATATAAAAATTTGTCCATATCTTTGTCTTTTTCAAACTTGGCACGCTTTTTGCACTCCAATACTTTGATATGTCTATTTCTGCAACAGAAAGCACTGGGATGCGTTTTCCAAACGCAAAGCCCGTTGATTCCAAAAAATGGAAGGCGGCTCAGGATTTTGAGGCTATGTTTATACATCAAATGCTCAAATCCATGCGAAACACCGTTCCAAAAGACGAAGAAATGAGCAGTGCTAGAAGAATTTTCACAGAAATGCTGGACGAACAGATTGCAAATACCGCTAGCCGTACAGGTCATTTTGGGTTGGCGCAAATAGTTTACAAAGAACTTACCGGAAAAGACGCACAAGAAGCATATAGCGCCCAAAGCATGAATAAAGCCTCTGGGGAGCAAATAGAAAACTGGGTAAACGAAGCTGCCCAAACGCTTGGTCTGGATAAAAACCTGATAAAAGCCGTTATTCGTCAGGAATCTGGTGGAAATTCCCTTGCTCGTTCTAGCAAAGGAGCAAAAGGGCTTATGCAGCTTATGGATTCAACCGCCAAAGACTTGGGTGTTGCAAACTCTTATAATGGGCGGCAAAACGTAATGGGTGGTGCAAAATATCTTAAACAAATGCTTATACGCTTTAATGGTGATGAAAGCAAGGCTTTGGCTGCTTATAATGCAGGTCCCGGAACTGTTGAGCAATATGGTGGAATTCCGCCTTATGAAGAGACCAAGACCTATATTAAAAACGTTCTGCAATACAAAGAACAACTTTCGCAAGAGGAGGTACTATGAACCTTGAAAGCCCTGAACAAGAATTTGAAACTCTTATCACAATACTTGGTAAAATGAAAGAGCAATATGTTAATCAAAAAGAAGTGCTGATAAAACAGCGCTCTGCCATAATCAGTAACAATACCACGGAATTAACCGAAATTCTAAGCCAAATAGACAACATAAACGAAAACATAAACAGATTGGAAACTCGCAGAATTTACAATACTGATGTTTTGGCACAATATGCAAATTCAGAGACAAAAACCATTCGCGACATTGTTAAGGCTTTTCCAGAACTAAGTGGCAAAAGATTAGAAACCGTTGCTATGGAACTTAAGAATGAGGCATTGGAAGTAAAAAATATTTCCACATCCAACTCTAACCTTTTGGAAATTTCTCGCAATATAATTAAAGAAACTATGAAGCTAATAATGACCCAAAACGTGGACCCACGCGACCGTGCTTGGAGAACCTATGGCAACAGCGGTGCTTATGCCAGAACCGTGAGAAAGGAACCGGCACATTTGGTGAATAGACAAGGCTAGCAATGTTACACTACGCGGAAACGCATTTTAGATTTCCCATTTCAAGGCTTTATCGCCGCGAGCCTGTGATTTTAATTGATGCTCCATTTCAGGTTTGCCCCAATGCCCCTTGCCCTATTTGGCTAATAGCTAGAAAAGCAAACTTATTTGCAATTTATGTTGAGGAAATTTACGGAGAGTGGAAAAATGCTGTCGGTAAAAGCATATCTTTTAAACTACATATTGAAAAACAATTTGATAAAAAATTTCATTTTGAAGAACTGAATTTTGAAAAACCCGAAAACTGCTCAGGTTTGTGGATGCTGAATATTTTTGTTAAATATAGAGTAAAAGGCAGGGAAAAAATTTGCGAGAGATGGAATTATCCTTTTTTGACACCAGAACCGTTGATAATAAATTTCCTAAAAGAAGCTCCTCCAAAGCCAGCGGGCTGGCTTTCAGTAGAAACTCACTGCCATTCGAGCTATACCTCAGATTCTGTGGAATTTGGAGCCGCTCCTTCCGTTTTGCAAAAAGCCGCAAAATCTGTGGGATTAGATTTTGTTTGCATAACAGACCATTCTTATGATTTGATGAACGAAAAAAAATTTCAAAAAATGAGAGCAGATGCGGCTTTAACATCGTTAATTGTTGGCGAAGAAGTTTCTTGTGGAAATTCAAAAAATCAAAATGTGCATTTGTTGGTTTTTGGTAATGAAAATTATATTGAAGGGCATGGAGATGGCGGGCGCAGATGGTGGAACACAAAACCAGATTTAAGCATTAGTCAAGCTATTGGTACACACTTTGCTTATGCGGCACATCCAAAATTGCAAATGTTGCCTGTGGAAAAAATTTTGCTAAAAAGGGGGCATTGGAGCTACGAAGATTTAACGGAAAATAATATTTGTGGAATTGAATTTTGGAACGGGTTCAGAGGGCGTGATTTTTACGAAGGGCGAGACCTTTGGATAAAAAGCCTGCTTTCAGGGCACAAACTTTTGCCGCTTGGCGGCAATGACTCTCACGGAGATTTAAACGATTATACAGCAGTTAAACAACCTCTTTGGAGTTTGAAATGCAATTCGGAACATGTATTTGGGCAAGTTAGAACGGTAATTCCAAACACAGGCAAAATTCCTTTCAGTGAAATTCCCAAAAATCTCTACATCACAGATGGCCCAGCTTTATGGTTTGAAGATGGAAAACTATATGCTAAGAGTACAGAAGATTTTGGTAAATTTTTGAGCATAACAATTTTTAGAGGCTGTGAGGGCGAGCCGAATTTTGAAAAAAAAGAAGAGATGAAAATAGGTGATTTGTATGGATTTGAATTTGAAATTTCCCTAAACGATAATCTTTATGTGAGGGCAGAATGCGAAACGACCTGCGGAAAATTTGCAATGACAATGGCGATTTATTCAAGTCTTGCTGTATAGCTACATCTAGCAGTGGAGAGAGGGAATTTTTAACCCTTAACTGCGAACAAAATAATATTTTTGATTGTGCCTCCATAACCAAGTCTATGCCCACGGGCTACCTTGCTCTAAAGGCAATACAAGAGGGAATTTTGAGCCTTGATACTCCGGTTGCAGATGTTCTTCCAGACTTTGCAAAATATCACAACAAAGAGGCAAAAGTATTCCATTTGTTAACTCACTCTCTGGATTATCGCTTTCCCATGAGCAGTCTTAAAGATTTGCCACCTCAGGAAATTTGGCAGAGAATTTGTTCACATAAATTTGAAATACCACCTGGGAATTTATTTTGCTACGGAAATGCTAACAGCATTTTGCTTGGAAAAGTTTTGGAAGCCGTTTACAAAATACCTTTAGACAAACTGGCAAAAGAGAGAGTTTTTGAACCGCTCAAAATGCAAAGCACAGGCTGGCATCCTCTTAAATGGGCACCGGCAAACCGCATTATTCCCACGGAAATTTGCCCTTGGCGCGGGTGCGAATTAAGAGGCGAAACACATGATGAGAGCGCATGGAAGTTGGAGCTGGAATTTGGTTCGGTTGGTTCTGCGGGAATTTTTAGCACTGCGCCTGATATTTTAACGTTTTTGGAACATATATTGGAAGATGATTTTTTGCTTGATAAATTGACTAAGAATGCGTTTGAGTTAGAGGGTGTATGCAATACGCCCCTACGGGAATGTACTGCGCTTGGTTTTGAATTGGATAATCCTAAATTTATGGGTAATTGCCCTTCTCCTATTTTTGGAAAAACTGGTTTTACTGGAACCAGCTTTATTTGCCAACCTCAAAAGAAATTTTGCCTTGTGATTCTTTGCAATTACACATATCCTATTCGCAAACCAAATGCAGATAAAATAAATGAGTTCAGGGCAAGAGTTGCGGAGTTGCTAATTTAATTTGTAGTTTATTTATTTATGAGAGTCACAGAAAAATTAAAGTCGTATAAACCAAAAAGCCTTGCCCAAACAATATTTTATTTGGTTTTTATAGTGCTTTTAATATTAACTGGCTCCTTTGCTTTTTTCACTATTATGAAGTTTGAGAGCGGAATTGCGGAACTTCACAAGGAACAAATGCGAAATTTGGTTTTGGCATATTCAGAAATGTTAGATGGAGATAGCATAGAATTGGATATACAAAGAAGGCAGAAAAATGTCAATTATGATAAATGGAATATTATAATTGATAGCTTGCTTAAAAAAACGGGAGTAAAATATTTTTATGTTATGAATGCATCATATAACGATTCTATAGAAATCTATCTAGCTGCAGAAGACCATCTTGGAAAGTCTGAATTTTTGGAAAAAATGAGTGCTAAAGATTTTGATATTGATATTATAGAGAAATTGAAAAACAAATCAGCGACAAATATCTCTAAAATAAATTACTATTCCAATTATGGAGGATGGCTTATATATTCCTACGAAGCTGTAAAAAATTCAAAGGGCGAAGTTGTTGCTTTTGTTGGTGCAGATAGGGAAATATTAGATATAAATAATCAAATCAGAAAAATTGCAGTAAAACTTTTGACAGCGAGTGTTTTATTTTTTATAGCAGTGTTTTTGCTTATAATATATTTAATAAAAAAAGTATTTATTTTGCCTATAGCAAATATAGTTGAGGCAGCAGATAACTTTCATTTATTAAATGTTTCCTTCAAAAATTTGGGCTTAACCCGTATTAAGGAATATGATGTTCTTATAGAGAGCTTTAGAAATATGGAGAATAAAATAAATCAAGCGGTTAGCAAGAGTTTTACAGATGAATTGACAAAGCTCAATAACCGTTATTTCTTTACGCTTTCATTGGAAAACATTTTAAAGCCAAGACATGAGGAAAAGAAAATAGCCTTTTTAATAATAGACATAGATTCTTTTAAACAGATAAACGATAATTATGGGCATGAGAAAGGTGATTTTGTTCTTAGAACTACGGGAATAATTTTAAAGCAGGTGTTTGGTGGTTTGCCTGGTGTTGTGGTTCGTCTTGGTGGTGATGAGTTCGCTGTTTGTTTGGATAATATTGGAGATAGGCAAATTGTTGAAGAGAAATGCAATATTCTTAAAGAAGAGCTTTCACAGATAACTTATGCCGAAGCTCAAACTGGAGTTAGTGTTAGCATTGGAGCTATAATAGCCAAATTTAGCAAAACTCCACCTATTTATACGGAAATATTTTCTGCAGCCGATAACAATCTTTACAAAGTTAAGGCAAAGGGAAAAAACAGTTACTTGATTTCGGAGATTTAATATGTTCAAAGCTTTTCCCAACATAGCTTCAATAGATATAGGGAGCAACAGCACAATTCTTTTAGTTGCAAAAAAAGAAGAAAACAATTTGCGCACTTTGGTTCAAAAAATTGAAGTTTACAGGCTTGGAGAAGAGAATTTAGAGAGACTCTGTTCAATTCTGTCGGGTTTCAGAAGTTTGTCACATTCGCTTGGAGCAGAAATTAAAGCCGTTGCTATGACAGAGGCTGCAAGAAAGGCAAAAAATAAAGAAGAGCTTTTAGAGGCGGTGGAAAAAGTTCTTTGGGTAAAACCTCGTATAATAAGCGGTGAAGAAGAAGCCGAGCTTTCTTACAAGGCTGTTTCAAAGGTTTATGGGCAAGGGATTTTAACCGTTGATGTGGGCGGAGGTTCAACAGAACTGGCAAATGGAAAGAATTTTTTGAGCATTCCAGTAGGTGCGCTTGAACTCTATGAACGCATGGGCGCAATACCCGGTCCCGAATACAAAAAATGGTCAAAGGATTTTTTTAAAGAGATTAACATAAAGCCTTTTGCTAAAAGAGAATCCTATTTTGTTGGTGGAACTGCTGTTGCTCTTGGAATGTTAGTTAAAGAAATGCAAAGTTTTGATGCAAAAGCCTTGGAAGGTCAGTCCATTTTTGTTGCTGATATTGAGCGGGTTATAATACATTTAAGCGGTTTATCAAAAGAACTCAGAAACACAATACCGGGTTTGGAGAAAGGCAGGGGAGATATTATTATATGTGGACTTTATTGGATAAGGTCACTTTGCGAGAAATTAAAAATAGATTCCATAAAAATTTCAACACTGGGTTTAAGATTTGGGCTTTTGTGTGACTAATCCTATTAACCAGTGGATTTTAAAGGCTGAACAATTTGAAGAGCCTCTTGTACAAGCTGCAAATAGTGCAAAAACTTTGCATGTAAAAATAAATTGGCTGCTGCTAGGCTCTGCTTTGCAGCAGAGAATAGAGCTAGCCGAGTTGCAAAATTTCTTAACCGAATTACAAAAGGAAATAAGTGATGTTGCCTCCCTTCCTGTTCCTTCTGAGAATTTGATTTCAAGCATAATTTCAAAATGCAAACTTAAAGACTGGAGCCTTGCACCGCAGGCAGCCGGCATAATCTGGAGCGTGGGCAGATTTGCTCGAGCTAGGGAAAATAGGCTTGATTTATGGGCAAAAAATAACTCTCCCTCTGCTCTTTGGCAGCAGAGTGGCGAAATTTTTTATATGGGAAAAAGCAATCCGCTTAGGCCAAAAGTTTTAGGATTTTTATTCCGCTTGTCTTTTCTCTCTAACACAGGCGAGGGTGTTTTACCGCCACTTCCAAATTCTGCTGGGGCAAGGCGGTGGCTAATTCAGTCTGGAATTTACAATTCAGAACAGTCGCCAAAAGAGAAATTGAGGGATGCAAACTCTCTTTATAGGGAATTATTCCCCAAAAAACCACATCTCGCCTGCCATACCTTGCAGTTTTTTGCCGAACCAGCACTCAAAGGCACCTATTTTTGCCAAAAAATTTTCCCATGTAAATTGTGTCCGATTGGTAGTTTCTGCAAATTTTTTCTATATTAATCCCATGTTTCAAAAATATCCATTAATATCCAAGTTTTTTGAGTCCGAGCTTATAGGCGAGGCATTTTGTATAGAAAAAAGTATGAGTATAAATATAATATTGAATGTTGCTAATTTATCTTCGAAGGAGAGGTCTAGTTTATGACGAATTCCTGCCCCCCCCCCCCCCCCC
>Ga0268262_10001520_pt1 | contig 28578 bp, 22 predicted proteins | sample TergutNc150P3_FD_190354 | JGI IMG/M metagenome (GOLD analysis project Ga0268262, IMG submission 190354) | Nasutitermes corniger P3 segment gut microbial community from laboratory colony in Florida, USA - Nc150 P3 (SPAdes) (version 2) | ecosystem: Host-associated > Arthropoda: Insects >... | reverse complement strand
AGCGGCTATTGAAAAGATGGCCGGTGAAGTACAAGCTTGGGTTAACGAACGGAACAGTCAAAGAACCACTGTTCATTGGCAGTTCACCACCGCAGATGCCCGCATTAAGCTTAGGCACTTGTATCCGAAGTTTTAACCTTCATGGAGTACTAGGTAAAGAGGCCGGGCAAAACACCAAATGAAAGCTACCTGTAGAATCCGGCTTCGGAGCCGCCTGCCCACTGAATTGTTTTAGTCTTTTGTGCTGGTGATTTTCTACGGCAGTTACAATTCAGTGGGCAGACAATCAATACACTTTACGGCTAACCTTTACTCTCTCGTCTCCTGTCGCCGGAGAATTCCAGAGGCTTCCATTTGGGTTTTGTCCGGTCTCATTGCCACATTTAGCCGGTTAATTTAAGCGCCAGGTTACGCAATACATTCAGTTAAGCACGGTTTACCTTCGGTTTTGTAAGTATCTTACTCCGAAGCAGGCAAAGTATTATGCTAATATTGGTCAATTATTTTTGTAGCGGCAATAAATATTTGATTTGCGATTACCTGACGTTGAACAGGTGTAAGCAACCTGTCATTTGAAATCACTTTATTTTGAAACAGGCAATATGATTCTATATTAAATGCAGATGCTATTCGTTCAATCATATCAGGGGAAGGTACAACAAGCGGCGCTGCCAATACGGACCCGGCCCTCTACGGAACCTGGCGAGAGGTAGATGACCCGTCCAGCACAGTAACCGTCAACAGCAATGGCACGTTTACCATGGCCGATGCAGGTACTCATGGACGCAATTACAAATTATTGGAGAAAAAATGGATTAAGTGACCTTCAAATTAACTCGGCTATGCAACAATTAATGCCGGAAGTAGATAAAATCTACTCAAGCATTAAAGGAACTTATTCCGGTAACACAATGTCAATTACATTTATGGGTGAAAAAGGAAATTTTGTTAAGATGTAACACCATGCGCAGGGCAGCCTCAATTAATCTATCAGCAGACCTGCCATCGAAGCGTTGAACGGTAAAGCGTGCCCTTGATTAGCTCAATTCACTGAAACAATTCAGGGATTTCCTTCTGTAGAAAATTCCGAATTGTTTTGGTGTGCGCAAGGACAAGCCGCATATCATCTTCGGAAAGATCAACACCCCTATCATAGCGGGGCTGTGACGAAAAATAGTTAATTATCGTACAAAGAGAAGCTATGTTTACAAAAGAAGAACGATGGTTTTCCGCAAGTTTGCAAAGTCTGTCCAAATCATGGATGTAAGGCGGTTCTTCTCCCAGTATCACCAAAACGCCTTTCAGATACTTTTCCGTCGCCTGCTGGCAATGAAAGGCAATGATTTCCGTTGGAGCCGGAACCATGTTATTGGCAAGGTGATCGGCAACGGCCATATCCCGCTCTGCCAGAATTCGCCAGTCTTCAGGCGTGTTGGTTTGTTTAGCCATAAATTCGTATCCCGTCCCGGTTTACAATCCGCTCCAGCGTTATATCGTCTAGGCGGCTGTCAAAATCCCTCTTTTTCTTTGCCACAATATCAACGGGCATTGATTTTTTGCGGGAAATGGCCAGGGCGATTTGCAGACCCGCGTCCAGGTCCCGCATGGGTACATCATCTTTTAGCACCACATACAAGTCTAAATCGGAGTATTTATGGGGTGTTCCATAGGCATAGGAACCGAACAGGTAAATTTGTTCAACAGGAATGGCGTTTATAATGAGTTCTGTGAGTTTATCCAGTTCCGCCTGAATTGCTTCGTCCACATTTGAAGTATTGCATAATTCAAAAAGCGGTGCAACAAAGGATTCATAAAACCACCATTTATCACAATGTTCACCGCAATAAATCACATAAATAAAAACTGGAAACGGGCGGGCGTGGGCAGGGCGGGCATTCTCTTTGCTCCAATTCTTTATTTGACACTTTCGTGCGCAAGCCTGCGGCTTGCTGGACACGAAAGTGGGGGTTTGTCCAACCCCCATTTACTCGCCTGTCGCAAAAGGTCATGCCCCGCCCACGCCCGCCCATAAGCAGTTTTATTCCGTCTATCCATGCGGTGAAAACATGGCAAATTGGGTTTATGCATAATAAGGGAGGAATTCTACCTTCGGTTCTGTAGGCATCTCACCAAGCCAAGTTTTCTTGCCTGCTTTAGCAGGGTGAAATGCAGAATTTCCCTGCAATTTTTGCTTTCTTTACCGCAAACGGCTGCTGCAAGTTATATCACCCAGGTTGTGATTAGTGCCGTTTGCGGTAATGAAACGATGAATTAAGATTTTTCTAAATACACCGAAAAACAAGTAATGCGCATAAAATTCCTCTTAACTATATTTGTTGGTCTCATTTTGATTGTTCCGGCTTTTGGCCAGTTTGACGGGATAACTCCCGTTGGGGCAAATACCGCCCAGGATCTTTACGGGCCGGCCCTGGCCGGCGGAGGCGGATTTACCACCTCGCGTGGGGGAGCAATGGCAAGCGCCCTGAACCCGGCTGCCGAGGGTGAAGCCCAGAGGATCATCTTTAACGCGGGATATCTGGCCCTTGCCGGTCTTGGCGATGAGGGGGGATTCGGCGGTTCAGTCGGACTTGGGGCAATTTTTCCGACAAAATACGGAGTATTCGGCGGCTCTTTATGGTATATCAACAGCCCCTTCGACTCTTTTCCGGTGGAAAGCTACCTTCAAGGAAACCTGAACGCGGCAAAAGAGATCTATCCGGGGATGAGCGTTGGTCTGGGTCTTAATATCGGATACCACATAGGTGAAGGCCCAAACTTTTCAGGCGATCTTGGGTTCCGTTACAACATGGGAACAATGGGCCCGTTTGAGAACTTCACCTGGGCCCTTACAGCAAGAGGCCTGGGCAACAGCTGGATTCCTTACGCCTTCACGCCCTCGGCAGGTGTTGCCCTTGATGTTTTTCGCATACGCGGAAAAACCGGAGAGGCTGATCCCTTGCGGATGAGTTTTGCGACGGACTTGGCGATACCCACGTTTCAGAACATCGTGGGTAAATTCGGTCTGTCTTTTATAATCGCAGAAACAATAAATATTTCAGCTTCTTCCCAGTTTAATCTACGGGAAAGCTTTGATAACCAAATCGGTAGCAACAGCCTTCCCGGTATTCCATCAATAGGGATCAGCGCCATCTTCAAGCTTAAATCAGGCGGACAAAAAATCATCGGAGGCGCTTTGCCCTCAGACGGTGAAGTAACGGCAGATTTTGCGGCCAAACCCCTTTACAACGGGATCTGGGCAATGGGAGGCGGCGCGACCTGGACTGTAGGAGTGGCGGACAGGAATCCTCCGGTAATAACTTTGGACTACCCTGAAACGGTGTGGATTTCCCCCAACAACGACGGCAAAGCCGATTACCTGGAATTCCCAATAAGTATAACGGACGAAAGACACATCACGGAATGGGTTTTTGAAATAATTGATGAGAACGGCGCAGTTGCAAGAGTGTACCGGAACAAGGAAACCAGACCGGAGACCCGGAGCGTTCAAAATCTGATTAGTATGCTGCGGTCGGTTAATTCCGGAGTGGATGTCCCTGAATCCATGCGCTGGGACGGCACAATGGATATAGGCGGAATAGCGCCTGACGGTAAGTACTTTTTTACCGTCACCGCAAAGGACGATAACGGCAACACTTCAATGGCGGGACCTTACGAAGTATATATTGACAACACCCCGCCTGAAATTACGGTGAATTCATTTACCGGCGAGATGAACATTTTTGCCCCCGGAAGCGGAGGCGGCAGGAATACGCTGACCATAACCCAGACAGGTTCCAGGGAAGATCTGTGGGAAGGGGGCATTTACAATTCCTCAGGCGATAAGGTAAAGACCCTCAACTATACCGACAGTCAGCCGGCTCCCATTGTCTGGGACGGAACAGACGACTCGCTTTCAATCGTGAGCGACGGGGTCTACAGTTACAGAATCGCCGCCACAGACAAAGCCCAGAACTCGGCGGAAGCTTCACTTGAAAACATCATTGTAAACACCGTCAGGCCGATAGTGGGCCTTTCGATTACCGATGCGTATTTTTCGCCCAACGGAGACAGAGTCAAGGACACCGAAACCTTGATCCTAACAATTCCTGTAAGAGAGGGAATCGCGTCCTGGGAACTCCAGGTGAAGGATCTTCCCGGCAATATGCGGCGCAGCTATTCAGGCGCTTCAACAGTTTCCGAAAGGATAGAATTCGACGGCAGGGATAACAGCGGAAGAATGCTTGGCGAGGGGCAATACTCCGCCAGCCTTTCCGTGCGCTACCGGAACGGCTATCTTTCCACCGCCAATTCCCCGGTATTCACCCTGGACATAACCTCTCCGGCGGCGACAATCCAAATTGAGGACAGGGATCAGGGGCCGGGAATGCCTGCAGTGTTCTCGCCAATCGGCGTTAAAAACCGGCTTGTCATTATCCAGGAAGGAACGAACGAGTTTTCCTGGACAGGAGAAATACGCCGCAACGGAGACCGCTCAGGAACTCCGGTAAGGACCTTCAGGTTTTCAGGCGCCCCCACCAGAAGGATTGAGTGGGACGGCATTAACAACGCCGGAGCCCTGGCGTCTGACGGATCTTACACATATGAGCTATACAGCACCGACCTTGCGGGAAATTCCGGAAGGTCCAATATCGTAACATTTGAGATTGACACCAGGGACACCCCGGTTTCTATTTTAACGGATCTTCGCTCATTTTCACCTAACGGTGACGGAATAAAAGACACAATAAACCTCATTCCCCAGATTCAGGAGCAAGGCGGCATCCTGTCATGGAAGATCGACATACTTAATCTGGGAACCGCCGGTTCCGCTGTCCGAAGCTTTGAAGGCAGGGATCAGGCCCCCTCTTCGACAGCCTGGAACGGCAGAACCAACGCGGGAACTCTGGCGCAAGACGGAAGCTATGTCGCAAGGCTGGATCTGGAGTACCGTTCCGGCAACCGCCCCACTTCCCTTTCAATGGCCTTTAATCTCAGAACTGCGCCTCCGCAGGGCGATATTTCAGTGCCGTATTATATCTTTGCACCTAACGGAAACGGAAACCGCGATACCCTGCCCATCCGCGTCACAACGGAGGGCAACGACGAGTGGAACATGGTGATTTCGTCCGGCAATAACACGGCGGTCAGATCCTGGAACTGGACGGGACGAGCCCCTGCGGTATCGATTATCTGGGACGGAAAGGACGAAGCTGGAAATGTCGTAAACGACGGAACCTATAATATAACCCTCAGCTCTACCGATGAGGCTGGAAACAGTACCCGTAAAAACATAAACAACATCATTGTTGACGCCAATGTGCCAAAGATCTTCCTTACAGCGTCCGCCCAGGCAATTGCGCCAAAACCGGGCCAAACCGAAGCAATGCGTTTTAACATCATGGCAACTCCGTCTGAAGGCATCACTCTCTGGAAGCTGGAATTAAGGGACGAGAACAACACGCTTATTAAATCTTTCCCGTCCCAGGCCGGCGGAAGCGGGCCGCTCCCAACAGTCCTGCCCTGGAACGGCGCAAATGAAAGAAACGAAATAATAGAAGGGCGCATCACATCATCCTTAACCGTAAATTACGAAAAGGGTGACGTTGTCAGGGTTTCGGCGCCGCCTATAATGGTGGATATCATCGGCCCAGTCCTCGGCTTTCATTATGAACCTGAATTCTTCAGCCCCGATAACGACGGGGTAGACGACGAGCTTTTTATCTTCCTTTCCGCCAGGGACTTTTCTCCCATTGCGGAATGGTCGCTTGAGATACGGGAAACAGAAGGAACAAACCAGGTGTTCTACCGGATCGGAGGCAGGGGAAGCCCCTCGGAGAGGATAATCTGGGACGGAAGGAGTAGTTGGGGAGAACTGGTTCAGAGCGCCTCGGATTACGAGTACACCTACAGCGCAAGAGATACGCTGGGGAACGCAAGCGCCATCAAAGGAAAGCTCTCAACCGATGTACTGGTTATCCGCGATGGCGACATACTGCGGATTTTAATCCCGTCAATTACCTTCAGGGCAAACTACGCCGACTTTATCGGCATACCCAGGGAGAGACAGGAAACCAATACACGGGTACTGAAGCGCATCGCGGAAATTCTAAACAAATTCAGGGATTACAAAATCATCGTTGAAGGCCACGCGAATCCCGTACTGAGAACCGCAAAGGAAGAGGAAGAAGTGCTTAAACCCCTTAGTCTTGCAAGGGCCCAGTTCGTTATCGATCACCTGGTGAACTACGGAGTAAGCCGCAGCCGCCTCTCGTCCACCGGTCAGGGCGGCACAAGAAACGTGGCGAACAGCCAGGATCCAAACAACAACTGGAAAAACAGGCGGGTGGAGTTCTTGTTGATCAAGTAATAAATAATAATGGTGTAGATCCTCCAAAAAGGCATTATCATCATTTTTTTATTCATTTTTGCTAATTTACGCTGAAATTTTCCACAAAAAATACCAATCCTCGCCTTGTCCCTTGCCTGGAATGTTCACATATTAAAAATGTACGTAAATACTCCTGCGGCATGAGTACCGCTATTGTTAAGGCAAAGGAGCAATGATATGAGCCTGAGAATTAAATTAACCACGATTATACTTGCAATGATCCTGGCATCCGTCGCGGTTTTATCTGTGTTCACCCTTACCCGGTCAGCGGCTTTGCAGGTCGATACAACCCACCAGTACGCCGGGGAGTTGGCAAAACTCAACTCAAAGGAAATCCAGCGGCAGATGGAAGTCTTCGCGGATTACGGAAATGTGCTCGTACAGATATTCAACAGCTATGAAGATATGGACATGAATAGACGACGGGATACTTATGACGATATTCTGCACAGCCTTATCTCAACGGTCGATTCCATTACCGGCATCTGGACAGCATGGTTTCCGGGAACCATAGACAATCAGGACGCCCGGCTGGGGCAGTATCAAACGTATTTCCATAGAATGAACGGACCTGTGGTTAGGGAACCCTCAGGCTATGAAGGCTGGCAGGGCCATCTGGCGAGAGTAACTGCAAAAGGACTTACTTCCACAACGGGAGCAGAACCTGCTTTCCAGGAACTCGCGGATCCCTATTGGGCGAATGTGGCAGGCAAGGGGAACGTCCCCATCGTTTCCGCTATTTTTACCGTTAAAAATGATTCAGGCAAAATTGTATCTCTGATTGGAATCAACTTTATCAGCACAGTTCAGGCATTGGTAGATGATTTGGTAAAAGAGGTGTACAACGGCGAGGGGCTGGCCGCGATATACAGCGATAACGGCACGATTGTAGCTCACTGGGACAGGGATAGGGTCAAGGATAATATCAAAACCAACGCCAGGGAAAAAGCGCTTTTTGGAAACGACATTAGCCGTTTAGTCGGCGCGATATTGCATGGCGGCGAGAATGGCAGAAATGCCGTTACACTGGAAAAGTATTCCCCTGTTCATAAAACAGACATATACTTTATTTTCGAGCCTATTCTCGTTTCGGGCTTTGAATCAACTCCATGGTCTCTGCAATTGGGCATCCCCATAGCGGAAATAAAAAAGCCGGTTCATGACTTGATATCTTATGCCATAGTATTCGCCGCTATCCTTCTGGCATTGGCGGCGGTTGTTACTATACTCGTCGCCAACAGCATTGTAAAACCGATTATCCGCGTAACCGCTACCTTAAAGGACATATCCGAAGGCGAAGGCGACCTGACGCGGAGCATTGCCATCAGTTCAAAAGATGAGGTAGGCGACCTTGCCAAATACTTCAACAAGACACTTGAAAAAATTAAGAGCCTGGTTCTCCTCATTAAAAGACAGGCAGGCGTGCTATCAGAAATAGGCGTCGACCTGTCCAGCAACATGGCTGAAACGGCGGCAACAGTGAACGAAATTACTTCCAACATTCAGAGCATTAAAGGCCGCGTCATAAACCAAAGCGCCAGCGTTACTGAAACCAACGCGACTATGGAACAGGTTGTCGCAAACATTAACAGACTCAACAGCCATGTTGAAAACCAGGGGCGCAATATTTCCCAGGCGTCATCCGCCATTGAAGAAATGGTAGCCAATATTAATTCAGTTACCAACACGCTGATCAGCAACGCTGCCAATGTTAAGACATTACAGGAAGCCTCCGAAGTAGGCCGGACAGGGTTGCAGGATGTGGCTCAGGCTATACAGGAAATATCCCGCGAATCCGAGGGCCTTTTGGAGATTAACGCGGTAATGGAAAACATCGCCAGCCAGACTAACCTGCTTTCGATGAACGCGGCGATAGAAGCGGCACACGCCGGGGAAGCGGGCAAGGGCTTCGCCGTAGTCGCCGGTGAAATCCGCAAGCTTGCGGAAAGTTCCGGAGAGCAGTCCAAGACTATTGGCACGGTACTGAAAAAGATAGCGGAGTCGATCAAAAAAATTACAAGCGCCACCGAGAACGTGCTAACCAGATTCGAGGCTATTGACTCAGGAGTCAAAACTGTTTCACAGCAGGAAGAAAATATCCGCAACGCGATGGAAGAGCAAAGCGAGGGAAGCAAACAGCTCCTGCAAAGCTCAAGCGGTTTAAATGAAATTACCCAGCAGGTAAAAAGCGGTTCTGGGGAAATGCTTGAAGGCAGCAAGGAAGTGATGAAGGAAAGCCGGAACCTAGAAAAGGTAACGCAGGAAATAACCGGCGGCATGAACGAGATGGCCATCGGGGCGGATCAGATGAACGTCGCGGTACACCATGTCAGTGAGATAAGCGGCAAAAACAGCGAAGCAATTGAAACTTTGCTAAAAGAAGTTTCACGCTTTAAGGTGGAGTAACGCGACAGCGATACCAACTGTACTATAAAGCGACTTTATAAAGCCTCCAAAAATTGCTATACCTAACGTATGCCTTCCCTACCCTTCCATCCATTGATTAACGCATGGTTTTCTGAGACCTACGCCAAGCCCACGGCTGTACAAGAGCAAGCCTGGCCGCTAATCGCGGCGGGAGAAAACGTCCTTGCCATTGCGCCCACTGGAAGCGGCAAAACCCTGACAGGCTTTCTTTCGGCTATCTCGCGCTTTGCGGAGGGGACGTATCAAAGCGCAACGCTGTCGGTGCTATACGTCTCGCCGCTGAAAGCCCTGAACGAAGACATTAAGCGAAATTTGCTCTTGCCCCTTGAGGGGATACAGAAGCGCTTCGAAAATGCGGGAGAGGCGTTTCCGGCCATAAGGGTAGAGACCCGTTCGGGGGACACACCCCAGGCAGAGCGCAGGCGCTTTCTTTCCCTGCCGCCTTCCATCCTGGCCCTGACGCCTGAAAGCCTCGGTATCATCCTTCTTAACCCCAGAGGGCGGCAGGTACTTTCCACAGTGCGTTGCGTGATCCTGGACGAGATACACGCCGCCCTGGGCAGCAAGCGGGGCTGTTACCTTTCCTGCCAGATTGACCGCCTTTCAATAGTCGCGGGCAATTTCCAGCGGATTGCCCTTTCGGCCACAGTAAAGCCGCCCGAAGCGGCGGCAAATCTGGCCGGGGGCCTGACGGCTGGCAAAAAAATTCACATTGTCTCACCAACAGAAAAAAAAGAAATTCAGTTTAAGGTGCTCTTTGAATCGGACTCTCCCGAAAGCGAAGGAAAGACGTATTCAGGCGAAAGTGGCGTAGAACGCTACGGCAGGCGTTATACGGAACTTATCAAGTTTATTTTGGGCAGGATTAAGGCCAATAAGAAGAAAGCAACGATACTTGTTTTTACGGATTCAAGGCGCAGGGCCGAACGGATCAGTTTTCTGTTGAACCAGACCGCGGAAAAAGACGGTTACTTCGCGGGCCGGCCTGTTTCCTATTGCCATCACGGTTCCCTCTCCAAGGATGTCCGCAGGGAGGTGGAAACGGCCCTTGCCTCTGGGGAGATCTCCTGCGTAGTTGCCACAGGCTCTCTGGAACTCGGAATTGACATCGGCAAGGTCGATGAGGTTATCCTGGCGGGAAGTCCCATTTCAGCCGCTGTCGCTTTGCAGAGGGTTGGCCGCTCAGGCCACGCGGTCGGCATGACAAGCCGGGGCTGGCTTATGCCCTTCCACGGCATAGATCTGCTTCAGGCGGCGGCGCTTTCAGGCGCGGTGGAAGAAAGGGAGATTGAAGAAACCGAAAGCATCGAAAATCCCCTGGACTTACTCGCACAGATCATCCTCTCATTCTGCGCCGAAAAAGATCAAAACGAAGATGAACTTTTCCAAACGATTCGGGGATTTTACGTGTACCGCAATCTGTCCAGAACTGCCTATGACGGAGTTGTGCGCATGCTTTCAGGCAGTTACGAGGATACGCGGCTTAGGGAACTCAAGCGCCGCTTGTTCCGCGACGATGAGACAAAAACCCTGAGCGCCGCACCCGGCCTTCTTCCCCTCTTGTACACGTCCGGGGGCGTTATTACCAGCCGGGGTCTTTACTCTTTGCGGCTTGCACAAGGTGTGGAAGGGGCGGGAACCAAAATCGGCGAATTGGACGAAGAGTTTGTCTGGGAGCGACGCCTGGGAGATACTTTTGATTTTGGAAACCGCTCCTGGAGGATCACCGCTATAGGAAGCGAGGCGGTCGAGGCAATTCCCATTTCAACCGGCGCGGACTATGCTCCCTTTTGGACAGGCGAAAGCACTTACCGCAGTCCGGTTCTTTCCCGGCGAATTCTGGAAATACTGGAAGGGTACTACCCCAAAGGCTGGACTTCATTAAAAGCCGAAAGAATGTTGGACTGCTTCAGCGAGGAAGCGAAAAAAGCGCTGGAAGATTTTCTTCTTTCCCAATGGTCGCTTCAAAAAGGGATCCCTTTACCCGGGCCGTCTTTCATCCCCATAGAAATAATTGACGACCCCGATCGCGGCGACGCTTACCTCATCATCTTTCACAGCTTTAGGGGCGGGGCGATTAACTTTCCCCTTTCGCTGGCGCTGGCAAGGGACCTGGAAGCGCAGTACAGTATGCGCGTTGACGGAGCAGGGAATGACAACGCTGTCTTTGTAAGGCTTCCCCGTTCCATCGACGCGGATCCGGCTTCTACTATTCAGGAATCACTGCGCCGCATTACCGAAGCCGGAACCGGTGAAGAGCGCTTTAAGGAACGTCTTGAATCATCGGGGATTTTTGGCGCCGCCTTCAGGGAGTCGTCAGAGCGTTCGCTGGTTCTGCCCCGCTCTCCCTTTGGGAAACGAATGCCCCTCTGGATAACGCGGCAAAAATCAAAAACCCTTTTTGACGCCGTTAGACGCTATCGTGATTTTCCCGTCACCGCCGAGGCCTGGAGAACCTGCCTTAACGACCAGTTCGACATGAAAGGTTTTGCCGCCGTTCTGGAAGACATTGGCTCAGGCGCTCTCTCTTTTGATTTTTTCACAACCCGACAGGCAAGCCCATTCTCGAAAGAATTAACCTGGGCCGAAACCAACACCCTCATGTACGAGTACGACGAGCGGCCGGATCTCGTAAGCACCGGGCCTTCCCTCTCGGACAAGGTTATCGCCGAAGCTTTGGGAAGCGCCGCCGCCAGGCCTCCCCTCAAAGCCGATTTGGTCGAGGACTTCTGTTCAAGGCTCAGGCGGGAAATCGCAGGCTGGGCCCCGGACGACGAGCTAACCCTTTGCGAGTGGGTAAAGGAGCGAATCGCGATTCCCGCCTATGAATGGGAAAGGCTTTTACAATGCGTCCCCGCCGAATTGTTAGACGCAATACACAATGATAAAAGCCTTGGAGGAAAGCTCGAATACATTGGGCAAGGTAATTCCGAAAACGCCGTAGTAGTCCACCGCGAATGGGCGATGAAATGGAAAGAGAGCGAAAGAAAAAAACTTGCCGAAGATTGCCTCGGTCAATGGCTCCGTTACCAGGGGCCCATCTCCTTTTCTAAAATCGCCGGAGTCTTCGGCCTTTCGGTAACCGAAGCGCAAGAAGTGATCCTGCTTTTTTCAGAGCCAGAGCAGGAAATCCTCGTGTCTGACGTAACGGTAGAGGATGTGGGGAAAGACCTTGTCTGTGACAGGGAAAACCTGGAACTGCTTCTCAGACTAAGCCGCAGAAAGCGAAGGCCGGAGATAAAAGAAAAGCCCGCATCGCTTCTCGTTCCTTTCCTTGCCCGCCGTCAGGGGCTTATACACAGCCCAGACTCCGGCAGGCCGTGGGAACGCCTTTCCGGAATCGCAGCGCAGGCAAAACTTTGGGAGGCCGAATTTTTACCCTGCCGGCTTTCAGCTTATTCAGGTGAATTATTGGACAGGGAGATAAGGGAAGGAAGGCTTTTATGGTACGGGGCCGGAAAAGAGAAAGCCGCCTTTTGCCGCCCCGAGGATCTCGATTTGGTTCTGGACCCCTATACCCTCAATAACGAAAAAAACGGCGCGCCGTTTTCCGGCAGACTGCCGCCGGATTTTTTTGACGTTCCGCGGAGTTTCTGGGAAATCAAGGACGCTTTAATTCAGCGCCAAAAAATAGCAGGCGAAGTGTCTACAGCGAATATCAACAGCACAATCGAAGAACTCTGGGAAGAAGTCTGGAGCGGCAAGCTCTCGGCGGATTCATGGGAGCCAATGCGCCGGGCAATTGAGAGCGGTTTTAGTCAAACCGAACACAGCGAGCTTTCTGAGGAAGGGCGGGCCTCCGGCGGAAATTCCAGTGCAATTTCCGGCAAAGGACGCAGAACGCTTAGGGTGCCCAGAGCTATCCGCGAGCGGTGGAAGTCAGGGACGCCGGTCAGGGGCTTATGGTTTTCACTCGCGTCCGATTCCCCGCTTGATGAGCAAAGCCTTCTGGAAGAAGAAGAACTGAACCGCGAGCGCGTGCGCCTCCTTTTGGATCGCTGGGGAATCCTGACAAGGCCGCTATTGGAGCGGGAAGCGCCTGCCTTGTCCTGGGCGCGGCTTCTTCCAACAATAAGGCGGATGGAACTAGCCGGGGAACTTGTTACCGGGCGCTTCTTCAGCGGCATTGCCTCGCTGCAATTCGCTTCGACAAGAATAGCCGCGGAACTGGAAGAAGCGGAAGCCGAGCGCGGCATTTACTGGTTAAACGCGGCAGACCCCGCAAGCCCGGCGGGGCTGGCGGTTGATGGCATTATTCGCAACATGGAGCGTGACGCTCCCGCGATCCGCAGAACGGCGTCTTCAAGGCTCTGCTTCCGTGGCGCGGAATTGCTGGCCGTTTCAAACCGCAGCAGTCAGGAGCTGGAAATATTTGTTCCACCAGATGACAGCGACATAGTTAGAGCGCTTGAATTTGTAAAGATCTCCCGAACAAGAAAAGTACACAGGGAAAACAAAATAACCGTTGAAAAAATCAACGGCGCTTCCGCGGCTTCAAGCGCTTATTCGGAAGTTCTGGCTGTTCACGGTTTTGTAAAAGAGCGCGGCAAAATGATTTTATGGTGAAGGAGCTTTCATTGCAAAAGCCCAAACAACAAATCCCCGTTTTTGACATTGTCCCCTTCTATAAGGTTCATTACGATATTCGAGGGCGTGTACTGTATCAGGTTTGAAATTAGCGTAGTTTTTTTAGTCATCTCTTTTAGCAGGCGCGAAAGCCTATTCCACCTGAGGTTTTTTCGAAGGACTCTTCCCCGCAAAAAGTTTCCAGGGAAGATATATCCGGCGCCGCTCCTTTCAGGATAAAAGACACCGCGCTTTTTCGGGCTATGTTTTCTATCTGACCGCCTGAGAAATCGAATCTTTCAGCGAGGCGTTCGGCGTCAGAATCAGTAAGAGCGGGGATAAAGCTTTGCCACATCAATCTTTTTGATACAAGGTCGGGCTTTTCAAAATTTATTTTGTAAAGGAAACGGCGTTCAAAAGCCTTGTCAAAGTTCATCGTCATGTTGGTTGTGGCGATAAGAATCCCGTTTAAGTTTTCCATCTCCTGTAAAATTATGTTTTGTATCGCGTTCTCCGTTTGATCCGGGCCGCTGCGGGATTCCGCCAGTTCCCTGCGCTTGCCAAAAACCGCGTCGGCCTCGTTAAATAGGAGTATGGGAACAAGGCCGTTGTTTCTCACAATTCCCCTGTAACGATCGAAAACCGCCTTAATGCGTTTCTCGCTTTCCCCAAACCACATGCTTTTGGTATTGGCTATATCTACAAGCATTATATCCCTGCCTGTTTCGCGGGCAATCTGATAAACCGTTTCAGTCTTTCCCGTTCCGGGCGGGCCTGAAAAAATACAGGCAAATCCGGTCCGCATCCCGCTTTCTTCAAGGCGCTTCCGGATGCCCGAAAAATTTTCCTCGCGCAGCATTTCCGTCAACTCGCCGATACGGCTTTTAATCTGGGTACTGTAAAAAAGGTTTTTTGAGGTGATACTCTCCCCGTGTATAAGACCCCTTCCCTGGTGTTTTGATTTTTTCTTGAAGTCAAAATCGGAAAGAAATTCGTCTTTCGCCGTTTGAGTAAGTCGAAAATGATCCGTGTCAGCCATGCCGTTTTGAAATTCAAACTCAACAAGCCCCTTTTTGAAAAGTTTATGCTCCCTTGTCCTGAAGCGATCCTGAATCTGCCGCGTCATAATGCGCCCATAAATTGAATACAGTTCTTTCCACAGATCTTCTGATTTGATTGACTCAATATCCCGGTACAAAAGGTCGCAGCAGAAAACAAACATGAGTATGACAGAGTCCTCGCCCAGATCATATTCCGCCTGTTTCCTGACAAAGCAGATCTTCGGCGCAGTCAAAAAAATCTTCGGGGCTAAGGTTGTCCAGGGCTGTGTACTGGTATTCGACGTTGTTGCGGACAGCGTTAATGACATCCATTGGGACAGAGTATTTGGGGAAGCTATCCGTTCTTTCCAGAAAATCCGATGTTTGCGACGACCTGATCAATTTTCTCTTCTTTAAGGCATCCAGATCATCCATATACCTGAGGAGCTGCATTTTACTGCATTTTATGGTTTCGGCAATCTTGTCCAAAGATACGGAGCTGTTACCAAAACGCTCCAAAACCATGGCAAAAAGGGCTATCTGCACGGGGCTTATGTGCATAAGGGCGGAGACCGCGTCCAGGTGTTCCTTTGCCGTGTTAAAGAAAGCGTCGTTAAGGCCGTTTTCTTTTGCCATTTCAATGATTTTTTCAAAGTGGTCTATCATATTCATAGTTACTTTATACTGCCTTCACCGTATCATAGAGTGATATGGTGAAAAAATATTCAAGACTTTACAAAATTTTTTCACGCAGAGGCGTCGAACCTTCGGTTCGCGAGGACGCAAAGGGCCAATAGTAATGAAAAAGTCAAATTCCTTTTTCATGTTTATTATCATCGTGAAAATAAGAAAAAGCATATTGGCTACAGAACCGAAGGTAGACGCAAAATTTGGTAATAACACATAGTTCTCCGCGATCTCTGCGAGCCCTGCGTGAGGATATTTTTAAAAAATTTCATTATAAGTATTCAGTCTTTACAGAGTACTAGGGAATCAATACTTTCGCAGAATTTCGATAGGTTTTAATTTTCCGGCGCGGCGGGCAGGAAGCCAGGAAGCCAGGACCGAGGCAAGGATCGTCAAGAGAGCGATTGTAAGAACCACCTTCCAATTAACGATGATGGGAATGGTTTCAAGGTAGTAGCCGGAATCCAGAATCAAAACCGGGCCGCCATTAAAAATTCCTGAAAAAAAAGTCAGCAGCTTTTCTAAAGCCCTTATCAGGCTGTTAACTGAGCAGCCGATGGCAAGCCCCGCGGCGATGCCGAAGACAGAGCCGGCAAGGCCGGTTAAGAAAGCGCCCCACAAAAATACCGCGCTCGTAAAGGAAGGCCCCGCGCCGGACGCTTTCAGGACGGCGATGTCCCGCTGGCGTTCAATTACCAGCATGGAAGTAGCGGACGATACGTTGACCGAGGCCACAATTACAATCAAAGCCATGATAAAGAGGAGGAGCTGGCGGGTTGATTCATAAGAGCTGTACTGGGAACTTTGAAGCGTCTTCCATGTGTAAACACCGTAGTCGGAATCCAAAACATCATAAAGCGTATGTGCCATTGACTCAGCTTCAGTGTATGGATCGTTGATCTTAAGCATCAGAAGCGCCGTACTCGAATTGGGCATGATTTGTTTCCCCGCCTCAACGCTCATTATGCACCACAGGGAATCCAACTCCCGGTAACCTGAGCTGATTATTCCCTTCACGGTAAATGTCGTTACTCTGGGAACATAGCGGCTTCCGGCAGACGAACGGATTGTCATGATCCTTACAGTGCTGCCCGCTGATGCGCCTATGGAATTGGCGAGGTCTTCTCCCAATAAAACGTCCCTGTCGCTTTCCGTTTTTGCCTCGCCGGATAATACTTTCAGGTACTTCATCGAGCCGGGATCTTCCCAAAAGGATTTTTCAACCGCCCTGATCGTCACGCCCTTTGAGGACGAGCCGTGAAAGATAACGCCCAGGCCATGCCGTTCCGACCATACGCCCCTGACGCCGGGAATTCCTTTAATGTACGGAAGGGCGGCCTCCGGCTCCTGGCTGTAAAGGTAACTGTAAATCTGAAGATGGCCGGTTCCCAATTCCAGGTAGCGGTCTGTAATTCCGCGGATCATTCCGTCGGCAACGATAAGCGTTACAATAATTGGAATAAGGCTCAGGGCAATGCCCGCCGCAGCCCCACGGAGATAGCGACCGCCCTCGCGGGCCCTGCCCAAAAGGTAGCGGAAAGCGATGAAAAAAGCCGGTTGAATTTTTACAGAGCCTGATTTCAAGGGGCTTCCCTTTTGGATAAATCCCCGGCTTCAAGAAGGCCGTTTTCAAGAACATAGCGTACTTTGGCGCGGGACGCGACAGTCTCGTTATGCGTAACAACAATCAGTGTTTTGCCCCATTTTTCCGCCCCAGCGTACAGGAGCTCCGCCACAAGGGCGCTGTTGTCGGGATCCAGGTTTCCGGTAGGCTCGTCCGCCAGAATTATGTCGGGATCGTTTACCATGGCGCGCGCCGCCGCTACCCGCTGCCGCTCCCCGCCTGAAAGCTGGGAAGGATAATGCCCCTGGCGGTTTTCCAGTTTCATGTCGGACAATAAAACTTTGGCTTTTTCAACGGCGTCTTTTTTGCGGCTGCCCATCATATAAAGAGGGAGCATTACGTTTTCAAGGGCGGTGAAATCTTTCAGCAAATAATGAAACTGGAAAACAAAACCTATCCGCCGCTGCCTGTAAGAAGAAAGCTCGCTTTCGCCAAGATTGGAAATATCGCTCCCCGCAACCTCCACGGTTCCCGAATCAAAACGGTCAAGCCCGCCTATTACGTTAAGAAAAGTACTTTTCCCGCTGCCGCTCTGTCCGGAGATCGCCACAGAGCTGCCCTGCTCAACGCTGAAATTAATCCCGCGTAGTATGTGGAGCGTCTCCGTCCCCGACTCGTAGTCTTTGACCAAATTCCTCACACAGATAATTGTGCCGATAAAATCACTCATAGCGTAAAACCTCCGCGGGCTTTGTTGCGGAAACTTTCCCGGACGCGAACCAGGCTGCCAGAAGGGCCGAGAAAAAACCAAAAAAGAAAATCAATACCACTTCGTGCGGGATGACCCTGGAAGGAATTTCCTTCAGGTAAAAAACCTGCGTGGAAAACACCGCGAATTCACCATGCCCGGCATTTCCGCCAATAAAGCCGAAAACCGAATTAAAAAAAGTTATGCAAAGGTTCACCGCCCTTTCAAGCAGTGAAAAAAAAGCCTGGATGTTATACGCAATGAGAAGCCCCGGAACAAGGCCAAGTAAGGCTCCGGTAAGCCCGATGATAAAACCGTCCCAAACAAAAACCAGCCGAACAGCCGTGCCTGAAGCCCCCAGCGCCCGCAAAAGCCCGATTTCTTCCCGGCGTTCCAGAACAACCCGCCTCTGCGCCTGAAAGATGTTGAGCCCGACCACGATAAAAATAAGCCCCACAAGAATAAACATCATGAGCTTTTCCGTTCTAAGGGCGCCAAAAAAAGATCGGTTGTAATCCCGCCATGATTTGACAGAAGCGCCGGTATCCAGAGACGCGATAACTTCATTTATCTTTTCAACCGCTTTTTGATCCTGCCAGCGGTTTTTCAGCTTTATCCCCAGCACTATCTGCGCCGCATCCCCCGCCAATTCCGCCGCGGTATCAATGTTGATAAAAGCCCAGCCAAGGTCGTATTCATAAAACCCGGAACGGAAAACCCCTGAAACCCTGTAAACGCGGCCGGATTCATCTTCCCTAATTCCTCCGGATATCGAGAGTAGATTTATCTCATCCCCCGCGTCCACCAGAAGGTGGCGGGCCAGTTCCCCTCCAAGCACAATGCTGTTGGCATCGCTGAGATCAAAAGAGCCTTCTTCCATTTCAAGTCTCGACGCCAGACCGGGATCCAGAGTCAAAGCGTCGGCAGGTACGCCGCGGATCAACGCCCCTCTTGGGCTTGCGCTTCTGCCCCTAAGCAATACATTTATTTCCTGGAAGGGAAGCACTGAAAGAACTCCCTGAACAGAGCGCAGCTCGTTTATCAATTCTGAGTCCGCAAAAGGCTTTAAGCCTTCAATCCTTACATGACACGAGGAAATTTCCAGGATGCTTTCGATAAAGCCAAGCTGAAAACCGTTCATTACGGCGATGATAATAGTCAGGGCCAAAACCCCGGTTGCGATTCCCAGCACGGAAAATACCGGCGTGGGAGAATTCCTTCGGCCCTTTGAAACATAACGGCCTGCCACAAAGCCAATCCAGCGCGTTGACGTCATCGCGGGGAACCCCCGACCCTTTCTTCAGAAACCTTCAGGCCGCTCTCCCAGTACGCCCTAAGAATCAAAACCCCGTTCATATATATTTCTTCGATTTCATTGTCCCCTTCGGTTGTAATCATCCGTTCCAGTACGCCTTTTCGGAAATTGCGTTCTACCAGAGGTTTTCCATCCTTGTCATATTCAAATTCAAAACGCCTTTCATCATCGCCCGATTTCCACTCAGCGATCAGCAGCCTGTTGCCCGACCAGCTGTTCCTCAATTCACTTACGATTTTTCCGTCTTTATCTTTTGATATTTCGCTCAAAACCCTGCCGCGGTTATCCAGATTGTGGCTAATCGTCAGGCCTTCAAGATTGCCTGCGCCCAAAAAATACATGGTAGTGAAAATGCCCGCCTGGGTCGCAAGCTCTTCCCTTGGGGTAATCCTAGGGCTCAGAGCCGGGAACCCAATGCGTGTTCTCTCTCCCGCCCCTTCATGGATAGTGCGGTCAATAGCTCTGAGTGAGCCTGAGCGGGTGTAACGGTAATAATCGGTAAACAAGCGTTCAAGGACGGGCCCTTTTCTTCCTGCCGGCGCTATTGAAAGATCAGCTTCCTGAACCGGCTGCGGAAGAGGAGGCCCTTTAAGCCAGGTCTCCGCGCGTATCAAAAAACTATCCCTGTAAATATATCTGAATTCCCATTCCGAAAGATCTTCGTCAAACTGTAATTCCCTTGTAACAAAACCGGCGCTGTTCCGGATTTCAATAAAACCCTTTACTTCCTCTTCATTTTCGTCTGCATTTACGCGCTGCACAACAGGTGAAAAAAAATCCGGACTTCCCGAAGCCGCTAATCTGCCCAAACCTTTACCGTCCCGAAAAACCCACTGCCTTCGGATTTCTTTACCGTTCTCGTAAAGCATTCTGAGCTCAACGCGGTACCCCGCCTCGTAATAGGAAACTATATTCCTTGGGATAACGCCCGGGAGCCTTCGCGGGTTAATCACCTCAACGGAAAGGCAGTACTCGTTTCGCAATGCCGCAAGACGCGAAGGGATCAATTCGATTGCAAGGCCGGATGCGTTGGATCTGTACCACTTGATTGGTTCCGTGGCTGTTTCACTCAGGCCCGTTCCGGCGGATTCCTGAGCGGCAAGAAAAATCCCAAGCGCAAAAAGAGCGGCAATTGTTATCGGTAAAAGAAAGCGTTTTTTACTCAAGGCCGATGAATTCTTCCGCATAACGCTGTGGATCAAAAGGAGCGATATCCCCGTATTTTTCTCCGGTACAGAGAAAGATCACGGGGAGCCCCAAATCTTCCGCAAGGGAAAAGACAGTACCTCCCCTGGCGCTGGAATCGTATTTGGCCAGTATTATCCCGTCAGGCATTACCGCCTCTTTGAATGTCTCCGCCTGGGCAAGGGCGTTTCTGCCGGTTGTGGCGTCCAGCACCAGGTATTTGATATAACAGCAGCCAGAAGCCTTTGACTCAATCACACGGTTTATCTTTTTAAGCTCTTCGACCAGGGCGGATTTTGTGTGCATCCTTCCCGCCGTATCGGCGATTATGAGATCGCCGCCGCCTGAGTTGGCGGCTTCAATCGCGTCGTAGATTACCGCCGCCGGATCGCCGCCGTGCTGATGGGCCACAACCCGCACTCCAAGACGCTCGCCGTGTATTTTTAGCTGGTCAATCGCGGCGGCGCGGAAAGTATCGGCGGCGGCAAGAATGGGCCGGCGCTTTTCAAGCGTCCTGTAACGCTCCGCCAGTTTCGCCGCGGTTGTGGTTTTACCCACGCCGTTTACCCCCAAAAGCAGAATAATCCCCAGCTTGCCTTCTTCATAATGCTTTGCCTGACCTGCTTTCAATAAAATTTCCGTCAACAGCCGGGCCAGGATCTTTTTCGCCTCTTCACCATCGTTTACTTTTTCTTTGCCGCATACTTCCTTCAGTTTTTCAGTCAGGGCCCAGGCTCCCCTCGCCCCAAAGTCACCCTCAACAAGAAGATCCGCCAGATCTTCAAATACTTCCGCCGAAAGGCTTTGCCGCCTTCCAAAAAAACTTTTTATTTTGTCCGCGAAAGAGCTCATCGTTACTTATTTTCCTTTGGGAGCCTTAACAATCGGCGTTGATTCTTCTATTGAAACATACATATACCGGAAGACCTGAAAAAGGGTAAAGCCCAAAGCCGCGCCCCAGGCGATATTGGAGCCCATTTTTAAGGTACTGTATAATCCAGTGTTATGGTTTATCGCCTCATGGGTTTCCGCAATGCCGCCCGCAAGCAGGGCTGCCGGCAGGATGAACCAGAATGCGCCATAGGATTTATAAAAATTCTTGCGGGCGTTTTCCACCTTCTTCTCTTCTTCCGATACAGGAAAGGCGGTAAGGAAATCAGCTTTCGCGTAATCGTTAAACGAGGAAAATTGTGCGCTGCCGCTGACAAGATTACTGTTCTGTAAAATCATTGAACCGACTTCACCTTCCGGCGTTTCTACGCTGATATACGCGGATTCGCTCTTCGGCAATTCCAATGTAAGGGGCGTCTCTCCCACATAAAGGCTTCCAAGGAAAACCTTTGAGCCGGGCCTGTCCGAAACCTTCGCTTCTAAAGTGGTAACGCCCCTCTGCGTAAGATCGACAGAAACATCCGCAAGTTCCCCCGGTCTCAGTTCCACAGGAAACGAAACCGAAACATGATTATCGGCTGTAACGGCAATTTCCGCCGTCCCGGGAGAGTGGATGCGCGGTTCCGTTTCTCCCTGCGCAATCAAAGCTCCGTCTACTGTTACCATTGCTCCGGCAGGGTTGCTGCGAACGAGAATCGCCGAAGGAAAGGTATCTGAAACCGCCTGAGCCAGATGATCGGTAATTTCCGCTATTGCCTTATTAAGATCTTCGGTAGAAAAAAGCAGGGAGTTTTTATAGCTGTAAGAGCCGGTGTGGCGGGTGTACATTTTAAGATCAAGATATATTCTGCCGTAGTACTCCGAAAGAGTCCCCGTTAAAAAGGCGTCCGCTTTTTCCGTGGTACAGAAACGGTACTCTGTGCCTGGCGGTGGAGGCGGGGGAAATGCGCCGCTTAAGTTTTTCTGGCTGAGAACAAAAACAGGTTTCCCCTCAACCGGCGGGGCGCTCTTTTCAATAGCCGCCACATCCTGTTCGAGCTTTAAAATTGCCGCGTCTATGGTTTCCAGATCTTTCTCGTACTTCCATAAAGGGTCGCCCTTAAACAGCAGGAGATCCCTTTCATTTCTTTTTTTTACAAGCGCGTCCATGACCGCGACTCTGGATTTTGCCCAGTTATAATCCCTGTAATAAATACTTTCCTCTTCCCCGCGGAAACGGAAATCCAGACTCTGTAAATTGGCGGCGATGCTTCTTGTTATAGTATCGCCGGCAGTCTGCCAGGCCGGGGATATGGCTGAAACATCAAAGGCGGTAATACATAGAGTCCATTCGCCGGCCACAGGCTTTTTTTCTTCTTCTTTCTGCTTATTGCCAAAAGCAAAAAGCCCGTTTAGCGCTGTAAGAAACAACAAAAACAAAAGAAAAAATTTGTTTTTCATTCCTGCTCTCCATCGGTCTCTGAAGGCGTTATTCTCTGATTGTTATTCCAGGCAAAGCGCAGGTATTCCTCGATGAAAGGATCGATGTCCCCGTCCATAACCGCCTGAATATTGCCTGTTTCCGTTTTTGTCCTGGCATCTTTTACCATTGTATATGGCTGAAACACATAAGAACGGATCTGGTTACCCCAGGAAATATCCTTTTTTTCCTGGGCAAACCTCTCGTTGTCCTTTTCCTTCTCCTGCCTGTAGTACTCGTAGAGCCGGGCCTTTAGCATACTCATAGCGATAGCCCGGTTTTTTATCTGGCTTCTTTCATTCTGGCAGGCCACCACGATCCCTGTCGGAAGATGGGTGAACCTGACGGCGCTGTCGGTTTTATTAACGTGCTGGCCGCCCGCGCCGCCTGAACGGTAGGTGTCTACCCTGAGATCCTCGGGACGGATATCCACCTCGATGGAATCGTCAATCACCGGAAAAACGTAAACCGAAGCGAAGGAAGTATGGCGGCGGGCGTTGGCGTCAAAGGGGGAAATCCGCACAAGGCGGTGAACTCCGCTTTCGCCCTTAAGGTAACCGTAGGCGTATTCACCCTCGATTTTAACCGTAGCCGACTTGACGCCGCCTTCCGCTTCCAGCCGGTCTTCTTCTTCCAGGGAAAAACCCCGGCGCTCCGCCCAGCGAAGGTACATCCGGTACAGCATCTGCGACCAGTCGCAGGCTTCGGTTCCCCCCGCGCCGGAATGTACAGTGAGAAAGCAGCCGTTCCGGTCAACTTCCCCGCTCATAAGTTCCAGGATATTCTGCTTTTCGTATTGGTTAAGAAGTTCTTTTAATGAAGCCTCTATTTCAGGGCTCTGGGATTCATCTTTTTCCTCGGCGGCAAGCTCATACAGGGTCTGGAGATCTTCCATGTCTTTTAGGAGCTTTTTCCAGGGCTCAAGGCGGTTCTTTAGGCCCTTTAACTCCCCCATTGCTTTTTCAGCCCGGCTTGAGTCGCTCCAAAAATCAGCCTCGGCTGCTTTTGCCTCCAGGAATGCTATGCGCTCCTTAAAACCGCTCTGTTCAAAGACGCCCCCAGGTACTAAAAATTTGTTCTTTCAGTTCCAAAACGGGCGTCCCCAATTCACTTAACAACATTATTATATCCTCCGAATATTACTTTTTTTTTGCAGGGGATCCTGTCGACGCGGGAGGGTTCTTTTTATTCTCGCTATCCACTGCCACCATACGGCGCCATTTTTTATCCCTCAAAGAGCTAAGCACCAGCGTCCCTTCCATCGGAAACTGAAAAAACCTGAGCTTATCAAAGCCGTCTGTGGCTTTATCCAGATCCCGTTTTAAACGGTTCAGGGTATCGGTAGATACAGTTGTGGATTCCCAAAGAAAGCGCTGTATCCTTTTAAACCCGTACTGCCCCAGAAGATCGGCCAATTCTTTTCCCCGCCCCTCCGAGCCCGGATCTATCGCAATAGACACAAACATACCCACAGGATATGAAAAAAAGTGAAATTTGTAAAGCTTTCGCGTGGAACAAGGTAACGGCAGTTACTCAGTAACAATATAAACCAGCCGAAGGGGGCGTGCGGGCTAGCGGAAACGCTTGTAGAGCCCGCCTTTCGGAGCCCCCCAGCGCCTCAATTACTATGCAAATCAAGATAATTCTATGCAATATGCTATTGAGGCGTTGGGCTTTTATTGCCCCTTATCCTTTTTATTATTACCCGCTGGTCTCCTTCAGGCGGAGAATTCCAAATGTTTCCGCTAGCCCGCACGCCCCCTCCGGCTGGCCTATACTGGCATAAGGCAACAGCATATACCCTGTTCCATGGTTACAGTAGGAATAAGGCGCAAAGGGGACGGCGCGGGGCTGCCAAAAAATTATGGGGTTCTCCGACGGAGCAGACCAGGGAAGAAATGCTCGTCGTTAAGGTGGAATAGAAGTCTGACCACTTAGTTTTTTTTACTTTCTTATTTCATTGACAAAACGCTAAGTGGTCAGGGGGCTGCGTAGTTGGGTTCCCCCATCTGTTTTGGACCTACAGAACCGAAGGTAGACCCGCACTGTCCCATTTGCTGGTCTATTTACTATCGGTGTATAGGTAAAAGCAAATGCTGTTGCCCTGATAGCAAGGAGCAACATTGAAATTTGCCGTTTTCGTGTGTATATTAGAGGCGGGGGGCAAGAATATGATGGATATTCCTGGATGGGACTGGGTAGTCGATACAAACGAAATGACCTGCAGAAATGTAGAAAACGCGGTAACAATCAAAATGGAAAAGAAAGGCGATAATTTTAGGGGAATGATCAGCGATATGCCCATAGGTTTGTTTTCTGAAATTGCGAAGTACGGGGACGGAGAGAAAATAATGGAAGAAATTGTTAAAACTGCTGAAGAAGAGTACTTAAGGGCAGGTCAATTGTCCGGGATTAATTAGTACGGCTGTATTTTTTCAAATACAGCCGTCAGGAAATTCAGGAGCCATTGGGCCAAGAGCCATTAGGCTCGGATCACTGTTTCTTCATTATCACGGAATATTTCGGTTTATTATACCTTTCGATTTCCATGATCACGTCGCTGTTAATAAGGGGCTTCAGGAATTTATATGATCTTCCCGCCTCCGGACAGGTAAAAGTAATACCAGGCTGAGCTCCTTCAACAATAACCCTAAAGTCCTGAATTGTTTTTTCGGCAAAATCATACAGAACTTTTCCGTTGGGGCTCAGAATTCTGATATTGTTAGATGTGAAATCCCATACCGCGTTATAGTTGGCATCCAGCCATTGACCTAAAGGGAAATTCCCTAACTGAATGGGATCTGCCGACAGCGATACCGCCGTCAACAAAACGACAAGAAACACAATCCATTTCTTCATGTTCTCTCTCCTATACTTTGAACTCTGCTATGAATTTAACAAAATTGACAAGGAAATAGGGCAAAATTCCGCCTGATACAATTTGATGAGTGAAAAATAAAGCAAAACTTATTTAAAATATTCAAATTAAACGGCGTAAGACACCATTCTGCCGATAATTAGGTATGAAAGAAATCCCTGTTTACCGCGATATTTTGTTAAATTCCGACAACGACGGCATAATAAAGGAACTTTTGGCCAAAAATAAGCGGTACAATACTTTTTGGGGCTCCGAATACGTCATAATGAACGAAAAAATATTCATTGATAACAATTCCGACGAAATAATTGAGCTTATGATAAAGAGCCGTTCTATTTTAAGGTATCAACTCTAAGGCATCAATTCCAAAGCATCTATTTTATAGCCTGCTTGAAATTTTCCACCACTTTGTCCACAGACGGACGTGCATCCACATCAACCAAAAGGCCCTTGCCGCGGTAATAGTCAATTAAGGGGGCTGTTTGGGCCCTGTAGACTTCCAAACGCTTTTGAATCGCCTCGGCCTTGTCGTCGTCCCGTGTGTAAACCTCGCCGCCGCAGTGATCGCAGGTTCCTTCTTTTTTTGGCTTGTCGAAGACCATATGGAAGTTATGGCCGCACTTGCGGCAAACGCGGCGGCCTCCCAGCCGTTCCAGCACCAAAGAGTCGGGAATGTCGAAATTTACCACCTTGTCTACTGCCGAGAATCCCGCCAGGGCTTCCGCCTGAGGTATGGTTCTGGGAAAGCCGTCCAGAATATAGCCGCCTTTGACATCGTCCTTTGAAAGGTATTCCTTTACAAGCGCGATGGTCGTTTCGTCATCCACAAGCTTACCTGCATCAATTATTGCCTTAACCTTCAAACCCAGGGGACTCTGCGCCGCAATTGCCGAGCGGAAAATCGCGCCTGTGCTTATATGGGGAAGCTTGAGAAATTCCACCGCTTTGTCCGCCAGAGTTCCTTTACCAGCTCCGGGGGGGCCCAAAAAAATAAGTTTCATATATTCCTCCTTAGTTGTTACTATAATCCCTGATTATCTCTTCCGCAGATTTGCCGCTTTTCAGCAGATCGAGTATCTCCTGTCTCCCTTCCAACATTCCTTCTTTCCTTCCTTTCTTCATCCCTTTTGCTTCGCCTTCCTGCAGTCCTTGCCGTTTCGCATAGGCTATCTTGCTCTGGAGATCAAGCTGGTATTTGTACTCGCTCATCAACCGCGCCCGTTCAACCTCGTCCTTGCTGATACTCATCAGTACTTCGCTTGCCATGGCGATTCCCTCCTCATACTCTATTATCTCGTTTATTTTCCCGCGCTTCGCCTTGTCTGTCAAATACCGGAAAAATACTCCCCAGTGTTCGGGGGCGCTCATGTCCCTTATTGGCTTTTCTATCACCTTATCCAATTTCGAAAGCTCAAGCGTTATTATACGGCTCCTTCCGTTAAGCGATACCCCATGCCCACGATCATAGTACTCGAAAGCATGCAATGCAAACTCGTCCTGAAAAAAGCGATCCTTTGCCAGAATCGCTATCTGATAGGCCTGCCTCAGATCATCGTAGGATTTGTCAGAGCCCCTAATGTCCTGTCCGGTAAATAATTTTCCGGCATGAAACTCAAGCCTGACCGGCTCAAAGGGATCAGGGTTAAGGCTCATCTCGACATTGACCAGCTCGCCGTTTTCGGCTTTACAGTTGATGTCAAAGCGGATTTGCCGGTCGCGGAGGCTGTCTATGGGCAGCTCATTGGCGCTTATGGCGACAATGGAAACTTTCCGCCCTATAAGGGCGGAAATCAGTTTTGACAGCGCACCCTGGGAAGCATTGGTATTGCGTGTAAATACCGCCTTGAACACGTTGTCGAGGCAAATGTCAATCGGGTCATCGGAATCGTCAAAGTACATCCTTATTTATTATACCGGATTCCAGGGGCTTTTCCTACCGCATAGCGGGCCAAAAAACCCGTTTGCTACGGAAAAACGCTGCCTGGAGCCCCCAAATAGCGCTTTTTTGCGGTTTTTACGCCCGTTTTAACCCCGTCTACAAATAGTCTACAAAATTTGATCAAAAAAAAATGCAAAAATGCAAAATTTTGCATCTGGCATATCATTTAGGCACTATTCAGTGCTATTAGAGGCAATATACCGCCACCCCCCTGTCTACAAATGGTCTACAAAAATTTTCGCCTTTTTGGAAATTTTTCGGAAAACCGTGTCAAATATGTAAAATATCTCCAATATCTATGCCGTTTTTGCCCCTTTTTCGGCCTTCCGGGCCCGCCAAATTCATAAAAAATATAAGGAGTATATTTTATGAAAGCTTTTTTGAAAGAAAAACGGATCGGACTCCGTTCTCTATGGAGGAGGGGTCTTGTCATTTTAAGCCTCTTTGCCCTTGTATTAGCATCCTGTGACGATACCAGCGGAGGCGGCAGTCCAGCTCCGAACGGGAGAGTGCCCCTGGAGATCAGGGTTAAGACACAGCCGACAACAGTACAGAACTACGAGGGCTTGCCTGTCACCATTGAGGGCATTGAAATCGAGGGCCGCTACGGCGGGGCGAACCCGTTCGAGTGGGTGCCCGTTACGGACCTTTCGAGTTATAAGGTCTCGCCAAAATACACGCAGAGAAAAACCAGTGATGAGGGAAAGGATGGGGTTGTGTACGGTGCTTATACGCTTTACGGTATAGGGGCCGAAGGCTTGGTTACGGCCACCATTAACATCAAGGTCACCAACCTGGTCAGGTCGGACAATACTACCCTTAACGAATCGGACAACCTCAGCGACGACGACAAATATAAGCCCAATACGCCGACTGGCGCTGCTAATGGGCCCCTCGGTGAGTTCTGGGGGGACGGCCTCAATGTAGTCGCGATTCCGGGCACATACAAGGATAAGTACTACGTAGACGACTTCCCCGATTTTGACGGCATTAAAGTCTATGCCCAATACAGGAACGGCGGCTATAAGGAAATTCCCCTGACCCAAGACTTGAGGTGGGAAATAAAGCCCAGCTACGAAAACGCCAGGAAAGGAACCCCGACCGGCCCGGGCGTGCTGGCCATCACTATCGGCGGCTCAGGCTATGAACTTTGGACTGGTACAATTGTCGGCGGTAGCTACGGCCCTTCTAATGAAATCAAAGCGACAGAAGGCGTAACGAAATGGGTGAATCTTAGTGAGGTGTACCATGTGACCGATGTCGCGCTCGAAAAGGAGCCGGTCTTTGACGGCAACGGCATCTTCTACTGGGAAGACGACAACTCCTACAAGTGGCTGTCCGAAAACGGCCTCAGCGGCAGGGTGAAGGACGAAGCTATGATAAAAATATGCGGTTATTCGGTATAGTGTAGGTGTTCGGTAGGATCCGGGATCCGAGAACAATTACCGGTTGTAACGTTTGCTGGGGCAGAAAACTGACCCCGTAAGGACG
>Ga0268262_10001519_pt1 | contig 28580 bp, 27 predicted proteins | sample TergutNc150P3_FD_190354 | JGI IMG/M metagenome (GOLD analysis project Ga0268262, IMG submission 190354) | Nasutitermes corniger P3 segment gut microbial community from laboratory colony in Florida, USA - Nc150 P3 (SPAdes) (version 2) | ecosystem: Host-associated > Arthropoda: Insects >... | reverse complement strand
TCGCCTAGGGTTGCCCCCGACTCGCTCGACTTGCATGCATCAGACACGCCACCAGCGTTCGTTCTGAGCCAGGATCAAACTCTTCATATATTTGATGGCTCTTAAAATCATTTGTTTCGCGTTCACCTACCAAGTTCTCTTCTCTACTTTCCAAATAACAGTTTATCACTGTGGACAAACTACCTAAAAAGGTGGTTTTTAAATATAGAAAGTTTTAAAAAAATTGTCAAGGGTTGATAAAAGGATTTTCCTGCTCTTCTATGGTTTTTCGCGCTCTATGAGCTTTCCAATGCTCCAATTCATCCATTAACCTGACTTTAAGTTCTTCCATGCCCGTGTTTTCCAACGCACTTATTTGAATGGCTTCTGGATAGCCTTCGGCTATTTCTTGCCTGCGCTCGGCATCAACCGCATCCACTTTGTTGAAAACACGCAAATGCAAAATGGAGGAACTCAGCAATTCGTCCAAAACCTTGCGGGTTACATCTATGTGGTCTTTGTAGTCCGTGGCGGAAGCGTCCACAATTTCCAATATGCAATCGGCGTGTGCCGCAACTCCCAGAGTGCTTTTGAAAGTTTCCACCAAGTGATGAGGCAATTTGCGAATGAATCCCACCGTGTCGCTCAGGATTATGTCTTGCCCTTCTGCAAGGTGAAATTTGCGGGTTGTGCTGTCTAAAGTTGCGAAGAGTTTATCTTCAACGAGAACCCCTGCACTGGTCAATCGGTTTGTCAAGGTGCTTTTCCCTGCGTTTGTGTAGCCAACCACGCCTACATGGAAAATGTTTTCGCGCCGTTTTGCCTGCAAGGCTCTGTCGCGTTCTATTTTTTTCAATTTTTCTTTTAGCTCCTGAATGCGTTTACGCACCAGACGGCGGTCTGTTTCCAACTGGGTTTCGCCGGGACCTCTCGTCCCGATGCCGGGGCTGCCGCCCACCACTTGCCTTGAAAGGTGAACCCATGCGCGGGTTAGGCGCGGCATCATGTACTGCATTTGAGCAACTTCCACCATAAGGCGGCTTTCTGCGGTGCGGGCATGTTTTGCAAAAATGTCAAGGATAAGTCCGGTTCTGTCTAACACTTTAATTTCCGGTAATCGTTTTTCCAAATTTCTCACTTGGGAACCGCTTAAATCCTCGTCAAAAATCACCATGCTGGCTTCGTGGTTTTCCAAGGCAATGCGAACTTCTTCTATTTTGCCTTCGCCAATCAGCGTTGCAGGATTAAAAGCCTGAACTTTTTGAAGAAAAATTTCTGCAACCTCAGCTCCAGCGGTTTCTGCCAACCGTTGTAATTCCTGTAAATGTTCTTGTGCTTTTTGAATTTTAACCTTGGGCGTAGCTATTCCCACCAAAATCGCTTTTTCTATGCCCATATAGAAAAAATATAGAAAATTTCAATGAAAAGAATATATATTTACTAAACGGCTAAAAAAACGGGTATTGCCAATATCAATAGAGGAGAATCAATGAAAAATATAAAAATAGGTTTAAAACTGATAGCATCTTTCCTGCTCATTGCCGCATTGACGACATTTTTGGGGATATACATGGTAGGACACACAAAAAGCCTAAATGAGCAAACCAATATTTTATATGAGAAGGGAGCGGTTCCCTTGGGACTACTTGTAAAAACCGCAGAACAGGCACAAGAGCTGCGTGTAAACATTTATCGTTGGAAGCTTGCAAAAACGGATAAAAATCGTGCCGAAATCATAAAAGCTATGGATGAATCGCATGATATTCTAAAAAAAGTCATCGGCAAGCAAAAAGAATTGGCTATTGCAGAGACAGGAAAAAAACTTTTGGACGATTTGCAGTTAGCCATTGACAAATTCATGGTGGAAATGCACAATTTTGTAAAAACAGCAGAAATTGACTCTACTACTGGATTTTGCACAGAAGAGCTTTCGTATGCGCTATTAAGTGCTGTGGACGAAATATTTAAAACTGGCAATGGTACCATAGGAAATACGGTTAACTCAACCAAAATGTTATCGGACGAAGCTTCAGAACTTGCTATTCACTCCGAAAAAATAGTCGCCATGCTTTTAACCATAATCTTGCTTCTTTCTGTGAGTCTTGGCGTATTCTTGACCCTTTCCATCACGCGCCCCATGAAGGCTTTGGTAAAAACTCTCTCAAGTATGGAAAAAGGGGATATGACCGTCCGCGCTGATTTAGAGCGTGGGGACGAGCTAGGCATGCTCTCCAAGGCTTTGGACAGCCTATCCACGAAGCTCCAAGGTGTATTTATGAACCTTCGGCAGGATTCGGACACCATCGCTGGTTCTGCGGAGGAGCTTTCCAACATTGGCAAACAGGTAGCCAGCACCGCAGAAGATAATGTTTCGCAGAGTGCGAACGTTGCCGACACCACAGAACAAGCGACAGAGAATATAAACGCTATGGCGAGCAGTGCAGAGAAGGCATCCATGAATGCAAACGAGGTTGCAACTGCTGCAGAGCAGATGTCCTCGAATATGAACACCATAGCCGCAGCCATAGAGGAGATGAGTGCGAGCATAAGGCAGATATCCGGCAACGCAAGCGATGCCCGCAAGGTGGCAAATGAAGCCGCTGTCAAGTCCCATGAAGCAACCAGTGCCATGGGCAAGTTAGGTACTGCGGCTAAGGAAATAGGGCAGGTGACCGAAGTCATTAAAAAGATAGCGGACAAAACTAATCTCTTAGCTCTTAACGCCACTATAGAGGCGGCTTCAGCAGGTGATGCTGGCAAGGGCTTTGCTGTTGTTGCTGGAGAAATCAAAGAGCTTGCGAACCAGAGTGCCATTAGCGCAGACGACATAGCGGAGCGCATAGAGGGAATTCAAATAGGCACGGGTGATGCGGTGACTGTTATAAACGATGTTTCGGAGATAATAGTTAAGATGAACCAAAGCATTGAGGCTATATCCGGTCATGTTGACCAACAGACTAAGGCGAGTAACGAGATAGCGAGCAATGTTGCACAGGCGAACACCGGTGCAAGGCGCGTTGCGGGTGCCATAAGCGAGGTAGCAAAGGGTAGCAGAAACATAGCTCACAATGCGGGCGAGGCTGCTAGGGGTGTTGACACGATTAACCAGAGCGTAGTTGGCATAACTCAGAGTTCCAAAGAGAGCGCACAGGGGGCAAATCAAGTCAATCAAAGTGCGAATGAACTTTCCAAGCTGGCAAATGATTTAAAAAACGTTTTGAGCCGATTCAGAGTTTAGTTTTTTCTATATTCTCTCCTTAGGGAGCGATTTTATTACATCAACTTTTTCCTATGGGGGTTTTTATGCGCATTTTTGCGACTTGTGCCGCATTTTTATATTCCACGCTCTTTGCTGCCGGTGAACGCGCCGCTTTGAGTATATTCACCACTCCAGATAGTGCTGAGGTATTTTTGGATGGCAATCCTGAAAGAGAGATTCAGAGAACGCCTTTTGAAAATTCCGCCATGCTTGGGGGTGAGCATTCTGTTTTTATTGTTCCGCACAGCGAGAGCTTTGTGCCTGCCTCTTATGATTTTATTTTGCAGCCCAGCACGGGTTTAGAAATAAATCATGAATTTTTGCGGAGAAATCAGGCTTTTGAGGCTTATACTTTATCGCCCTCGGAACTTCATATAGAGCTTAATTCTGGATTTTCGTATTTCCACAGTTTGGACTCAAATTCCATTTCCAAAATCCCTTTTGATTTTCGCATGGGTTTGCCGCTCGGCTTTGGGGCAAGGCTTGCGTTTCCGGTGCAGGAGCGCGAGGTAAAAAATTTTTTGCTCGGCTTGCAATACAATTATTTTCCGTTGCAGATGGGAATTGCCGCAGACTGGATAAGCCCAAGAGGTTCGGGTTATTCTGCAATTAGAATTGCGCTTTTGGCGGAGCAGAATCTGTGGATTTTAAATTTGTTGGAAAATTTGGTTTATGAGTATTCAAAACAGGACAAAGCGGAATTTTATCTGCGTTTGGGAATGCCTATTCAGCATATATTTATGCCTTATCTGGCGCTTAGAGAAAAAATTCATTTGCCGTTAAAAAGCCATTTATTTTCCTTGGAGCCGGGTGTGTTGTTGCAAACAAGCAATAGATTTTCTCTGGAAATAGCGATTCCGCTCGCTTTTATCGGAGAAAACGCGAATAAGGGTTTTGGGTTTTATTTTGGCATTCATGCGGATTTTTCTTTTAGCAAAAAAACAAAAAAAGATGCTCATAAAACGGGAATCATTTGGGATGTGAACGAGGTGAGCAACAAGGAATACAGAAAATTTTGCGAAGAGATGGGTTGTAATGTGGGTTATGATGATTACCCTGTGCTTTCTGTGAGTTTAAATGATGCTATAGCTTATTCAAAATGGGCTAAGAAAAGGCTGCCTACGGCTGAGGAATGGAAAAGAGCTGCTTCTGCTTATTCAAATTTTAACGATGTTTGCGAAAATCCCAAATTGAAAAAAGTGAACGAGGGGCAGATTATAAATGGAATTCGGAATTTTGCTGGCAATACCGCTGTTTGGCTTTTGCCGGAAAATGCGAATTCAAAAGTTGCAAACTTTGCAGGCAGCTCCTATAGTGATTCGCCGGAGGCTTGCAAAAGGAAAGCTGCATTAACGGATATCTCTTCGCCAAATGGTAGCGAGTTTATAGGGATTAGATTGGTTAAGGATTTGTATTTTGCTACTTTACCGTGAGTGTTTCGCATATTTTTATTTATAATAACAGTGACTTTGCTCTTTGCTAAAGACTGGAAACATTATACAAATCAAAACACCGTTTATGATGTAGCACGTTCGGACAACGGAACTCTGTGGGCAGCTTTTAAATGGGGGTTGCAAGAACGTTCCACAAATGGGCAAATCACGTCTTATATGCCGGGGAGCAATGGTCTTGAAGCTGCCAATTTTGTTCAGCTTTTTGCCTTGCCGGGTGGAGACATTATAGCGGCTTCAAAAAGTGGAATTCTCGTTCGCAAAAACAGCAATTCAAAAAACTTTGAAACCATCAGCAATTCTTATGTGGAAAAGAAGAGAAATGTTTTGGAATGCTTGGGAAAAAGAGCCGAAAATATTCTCATTTTGCCATTTGAAGACGCTTTGGCTTTTTTTGATTATACGCAAAACCGGTCAGTAACAACAATCTGGCAAATAGGGGAAAATTCGCTTGGAAACTCGGATATTAAAAGAATCGCTGTTAAAAATGATACTATATGGTTGGATTTGGGCGTTGCAATTTGGAAAAGAAAAATTGTTTGGAATGAGATTCATAAAGACCTTCTTTTGACAAACCCAACTTCCTGGGAAAAAACAAATAAAATGCCGCCTGATGAAAAAAAATGCGCGGAACTGAATTATACTCCTGGTGCCTCAAATTTTCCTCTGGAAAATGTAAATGCAATTTCCGTTTTATCCGGCGGCAGTGCGCTCGCATGGGGAAATAATTATAGCCTTTTCTCCAAAATGCAAAATGGACAATGGTCAGATGCTATTTGGGCAGACCAAAGCGGTTATGGCAACGACCAAAAAAGTTATTCAACAAAATCCATAGCTATGCTTCCAAATGGAGATTTTGCCTTTGGATTTTGGGGAGCAGGCCTTATAACTTATGACAAGAATTTTAAAAAAACAGGTTGGTTCCATTCCACCAATTCGGATAACAAATGCCCAACTGCATTCAGAGGTAATAATCATGATGGTTGGACAATAGTTCAAGGCATAACTCCCACTCCGGATTATTCGGGTTATATTTTCTCTTATTTCAGCGAAACGCATTACGGTCTTGGCTTTGCAGATAAAAATGGAAAAGCCAACTGCAAAAACTCGGAGAAAGCGTCTTCGGGTTTTGCTAGTTCCATTATTGCGCGCAGTGGTGTAAATGGGGAACAGGAAATTTATGTGGCTTGGAAAAATACAATTGACTCAAAAGATGGCGGCGTTGATTTTTATTCCCCGGAATTTGCGAAAAAATGGAACCTTTCTTTTGGCTCGCCTATAGATTTTGCCTTTGACAGCAAAGGTGTTTTGTGGGCGGTTTCTTCGGCAAAAATTTTTTATTTGGATAAGGAAAAAGATGAATGGAAAGAGCCGAGTTATATCCGCGGATTTGACGCCAGAATGATTTCCGCTTTGGAAACAGACGCCCGAAATGGGTTATGGATTGGAACTTTTGGTGATGGCGCTTATGTATTTTCGCAAATAAACAATTCACCGGATAGCTTAACGGCAAAACGCCTTAGGATTAAAGACGGGCTTTTGAATGAAACCATCCATGATATAGCCATAGACACGATAAAAGGCTTGGTTTATTTTGCCCACGATTTGGGACTGAGCATTTATTCCACGGCTCTTGTTCGCAACGCTTTGGATTATATGCAAGACGATGCACCAAAACCCATAGCCTACCCCAACCCATTCCGCCCCGAATTGCACAATGTTCTGAAAATAGATTACATAAGCGAAAATTCTTCCCTTTACATTTTGGATTCCTCTGGCAAGCGTGTTCGATTTTTTAAGGGAAATGATTTGCAGGGTGGAATGGCAATTTGGGATGGAAGAAACGAAAGCGGAAAATTAGTTGCGCCGGGGTTATATTATTACGTAGCATCATACAAAAAAAACATAGCCAAAGGAAAAATTCTAGTTGAAAGATAAAATTTTAACTTCTTGCGGAATTTCTGGCAAAGAATGCTCGGCTTCACTTGAATTGCTGAACACAAATTCCAGCATAGGCGGAATTTGCTGGTTTTATGGCGAGGAGAAACCCTGGAATTTTAAAACAGTTTATGAAAACAGAACAACGGTTTTAATCCACAGTTCGGGGAAAAAAATCATAGGCGCAGAACATCTGAATGCGGCAGCCCTTATATTCCCAAATTGCGAATTTGCACTGAACGCACCGCAAGGAGAATTGCCCCTTCTAGACGGAAGCGCAAAATTATGGAAAGAGGCATTAAACGCCATTGCCACCCCCACCCATTTAAATTTTTACATCCCACAACGAAGAGAATTTGAAATAGAAATAGACGAAAGATATTTGAAATACGACTGCGGCGGTACCCTTGAAATCCAATATACAATAAATCGTTTTGGACAGGAATTCCAAGCAAACGTTCAAATAAAAACCCCCGATGATTTGGAAAAAATTTTTTTGGCGAGAACATTTATCTTTGAACAAGAACTGCAAACCGTTAAACTATCAGAAAATCTGAGGAGTTGCGGCGTGCTTTTGCAAAGCGGCAAAAAAAACGCTCTGCGCTTTGAAAACGAACCAGCCTATCACAAAATCCTGGATTTTTTGGGTGACATCAGCATTTATTCAAATGCTTTGCCGCTTGGAAAATTCACCATTTTAAACGGCGGGCACGAATTGCATCATATAGCCACGGGCGCCTTGATGGCGGACCAAGAATCGTAATTTTCCAAAGTGAAATCTTCAAATTTAAATTCAAAAAGATTTTTTACATTCGGGTTTATTTTCATCTGCGGCAAAGGTTTGGGCTGCCTTGAAAGCTGCAATTCCGCTTGCTCCAAATGGTTTTTATATAAATGCAAATCCCCGAATGTATGCACATATTCACCGGGTTGGTAGCCGAGCACTTGGCACAGCATAAGGGTTAGCAGGGCGTAGCTCGCTATGTTGAAGGGGACGCCCAGAAATATGTCTGCGGAGCGTTGGTAGAGTTGGCAGCTCAATTTGTTGTTTGCCACATAAAATTGAAAAAGGCAGTGGCATGGTGGCAGTGCCATTTTCTCTATTTCTCCAACGTTCCAAGCGCAGACTATATGGCGGCGGCTATCGGGATTGTTTTTGAGCGATTTTAAAAGTTCGGAAATCTGGTCTATCTTTTCGCCGCTTGTGCTTTGCCAGCTTCTCCACTGCGCTCCATAAACAGGTCCCAAATCGCCGTTTTCATTTTGCCATTCGTCCCAGATGCTTACGTTATGCTCGTGCAGAAATTTAGTGTTTGTGTCGCCGCGCAAAAACCAGAGCAATTCCACAATGATGGATTTTAGATGTACTTTTTTTGTAGTCAAAAGCGGGAACCCTTTGCTCAAATCAAAACGAATTTGCCGTCCAAAAACGCTCCACGTTCCGGTGCCCGTGCGGTCGCCTTTTTCCACGCCGTTCTCTTTAACATCTTTTAGCAGGTTCAAGTAGATTTGCATCTGTCTGAATTGGAATTTACAAAAATGTAACCACCAAACGTCAACAGTTGTTTGCAAAATGAATGAAATTCATTTTTTTTGACATAACCAACCTAATTTTTATTATATTTGCCTGTATATGACCATAAAAGAACAAGAACATATCAAGCGGGAAGGCTATAAAGAGGCGATGCGCTACATTGCTAATGCAAAGGATTATTTGCAAAAAGCGGGCACGGACGGGTATGATTGTTACACAGACAAAAAATATGTCCGCACGGCTTGCGGCACAGCGTATTGCGGGGTTTTGGAAGCACTCAACACTTATTTTGAGTTGAAAAACCCCAATGCGCTCGAAAGCAAGGAACCTCAAACCATCGATTTCTATAGAAGAAATTTGGCTAAAGAGAATAGAAAGATATTGAACGCCTTAAATACCGTATATACCCATTTGCACATAGATGGTTATTACCGAGGGAGGTTGGAAATATTGACTATAAAATTAGGCTTTCAGAGAGCTAAGGAAATTATAGATTTAATCAAGCCAGTGAGGGCAGCACAATGAGAGTGAGAATGACCGCTCGCCAGCGTTTGATGCACGGATTTATGCAATATATCCACAATTACGCTATGAACGAAATTCAGTATAAAATAGGGCGTGCCGCTGAGAAAAACAACTTTCTCAAAAGAGAAGACAAAGAGTATATTGATTCCCGTCTTGACAGGTGAGGTAAGTATGACCATAAAAGAACAGGAACATATCAAGCAAAAAGGCTACGAAGAGGCGATGCGCTACTTTGCCAATGCAAAGAATTATTTGCAAAAAGCAGCCATAGATGAAGATGGTTGTTACACAGACAAAAAATATGTCCGCACGGCTTGCGGCACGGTATATAATGGTGTTTTAGAAGCGCTAAAAACTTATTTTGAATTGAAAAATCCCGATGCGCTCGAGAGCAAGGAACCCAAAACCATTGATTTTTACAGAAAGCATTTGGCTAAGGAGAATAGAACGATACTAAAAAAATTTAATCGCGCATATACCATTTTGCACATAATGGGTTATTACGATGGCATTGGGGATTCGGATGTTATTAAATTAGGCTTTCAGAGAGCGCAGGAAATTATAGATTTAATCAAGCCAGTGGGGGCAGCATAATGAGAGTGAGAATGACCGCTCGCCAGCGTTTGATGCACGGATTTATGCAATATATCCATAATTATGCTATGAGGGATATTCAGTATGAGGTTGGGCGTGCCGCTGAGAAAAAAAGGTTAGCAAACGAGAAAAGGCGGTTGGCGAGAAAGAAAAAGGGAACGTCTGAACCCCGATGACCCAGATTTACCGATTGCAACAAGAAATGCTTATTGAATCCTGTGAGTTAGAGTTTTGGCAACAACTTTCTCTGCATTTTTCAAGGGATTTTTCGAGAGATTTATGCGAAGAGATGAAAAGGTTAAACCAAAGCATAAATAAAAGAATTGCACCAAAAAATAAATGATCTTTCCAACTAAGAAGTTTCATAAGGAAAATATAGAAAATTTCCTCCCCCTATGATGATTTTTTTTGTATATTTAAGAAAATATAAGATTTCTAAATTTTTTTTGCCTCGACAAGCGTCTAATACGTTGGGCGTGATTAATCGCGCCCCAACAGATTCAAAAAGAGGTAATTTTTATGGAGAAGATGATGGAACTGCTGGCAAATTCAGAGAACGTGCGTATGCTGGTGATACTGGCAGCAGGCTTCTGTGGGTATTTGAAGCTCAACATGTCTTTTGAGAGGAAGTTCTACGCCTTAGACAAGCGGCTTGACAAGAAGATAGACGGCGTAGAATCGTCTCTCTTAAAGGCGATGGACGAAAAGATAGACACAAAACTGTCGGCGTTTTATGCCCAACTCAAAGCCAACGACTTCGCACACTTAAACAACACAATCGAAGCCCTCACCTTTACGCTTGAGAAGAACAACTTTCTCAAAAGGGAAGACAAAGAGTATATTGATTCCCGTCTTGACAGGTGAGGTAAGTATGACCATAAAAGAACAGGAACATATCAAGCAAAAAGGCTACGAAGAGGCGATGCACTACATTGCCAATGCTAAAGACAATTTAAAATTGGCTCGCCGCGATGGCAGATTTTTTGAAGACACAAAATATGTCAGTTCTGCAAGCGGCATAGCGTATAGAGGCGTTCTTAAAGCTCTGGATACTTGGTTGCAGTTAAAAGGTGTGGAAGTGCCAAAGAATGTTGATAGGAGCAAAGGCAAAGGCATATCAATTGATTTTTATAGAGCTCATTTGGCAAAAATGGATAAGAAGTTGCTGAAAGACCTTAACGGAGTTTACGAATCTCTTCATTTGTATGGCTACTATGACTGTTGCAAAATGACTTGGATCATAGATGGAGGCTTTGAAATTGTTGATGATATATTAAAAAGAATAAAGCCAACAGGAGTAGCATAATGAGAGCGATGAGAATGACCCCTCGCCAGCGTTTTCTGCACGGATTTATGGAATACATCCACAATTACGTTATAGACGACCTTCAATATGAAGCGAATCTAGCCGCTAAGAAAAAAAGGTTAGCAAACGAGAAAAGGCGGTTAGCAAGAAAGAAATGATGATTTTTTTTGTATATTTAAGAAAATATAAGATTTCTAAATTTTTTTTGCCTCGACAAGCGTCTAATACGTTGGGCGCGATTAATCGCACCCCAACGGATTCAAAAAGAGGTGATTTTTATGGAGAAGATGATGGAACTGCTGGCAAATTCAGAGAACGTGCGTATGCTGGTGATACTGGCAGTAGGCTTCTGTGGGTATTTGAAGCTCAACATGTCTTTTGAGAGGAAGTTCTACGCCTTAGACAAACGGCTTGATAACAAGATAGACGCCTTAAATAGTAGGATAGACGCTTTAGATAGTAGGATAGACGCCTTAGACAAGAAAATCGACGGCGTAGAATCGTCTCTCTTAAGGGCAATAGACGAAAAGATAGACACAAAACTGTCTGCTTTTTATGCCCAGCTCAAAGCCAACGACTTTGCACACTTGAACAACACGATTGAAGCCCTGACTTTCACGCTTGAGAAGAACAACTTTCTCAAAAGGGAAGACAAAGAATATATTGATTCCCGTCTTGACAGGTGAGGTAAGTATGACCATAAAAGAACAGGAACATATCAAGCAAAAAGGCTACGAAGAGGCGATGCACTACATTGCCAATGCAAAGGATTATTTGCAAAAAACAACCATGGATGAGAATGGTTTTTACAAAAGCAAAAAATATGTCCGCACAGCTTGTGGCACTGCATATAGTGGAGTTTTGGAAGCACTCGGCACTTATTTTGAGTTAAAAAATCCCGATGCACTTGAAAGTAAGGAACGCAGAACCATTGATTTTTACAGAAAAAATTTGGCTAAAGAGAATGGAAAAGTACTTGGTTATTACGATGGCATTGGGGATTCGGATGTTATTAAGTTAGGCTTTCGAAGAGCGCAGGAAATTATAGATTTAATCAAGCCAGTGGGGGTAGCATCTGCTATGGACGAGATTCAGCATGAATACACTTGGAAACTGAAAGAAAAAGAGCGGGTAGCTGAAAAAAGGAAGCAGGCAAATAAACGCCGTCAACGTGTTTAAAATCACATAAAACTGCCTATTTTATTGAATATCAATGACTTCCAATTTTTTTTGCTAAAAATATTCTATATTTAGTGTGTGCATTGTTTAGGATGATAGGGGTTATTTTATGAAAATGGTTTTTTCAAGGGCTATTGCTTTGGCTTTATTTTTTGCAGTTTATGCAATAGCTGGAACTTTTTATTTTTTGCCACCAAATGACCCAGATTGGATAAAGAAAACCCCTTATATTTATTTCATTGGTGGCGATTTTAATAAGATGAATTTAGTACCTGACGCATGCGGCTTGTATAAAGCGACTATTTCCAACAGCGAAAAGCGTCCCGCTGTAATCTGGCAAGGCTCTAAGTATCCAGAGGATGATGACGTCACAACTGATAGAATAGGTGTTTACGGTTTGGATGAAGGTCCAGAAAGTTGGGATGAACATAATATGCCGACACCTATAATCTTTGAAACTAAATTTGACGATTTTGGCGACCCCTTATATTTTGATGCAAAAAACGGCTGGAGTTCAACTGAGCCGGCATACGACCCAGATAAAGATTACATTCGTTGCAGATACACCATGGCAGGTCTAATCTACGACACGGATGAAAGTAAAATGAATGGTTCTTTTACTCGATATACGGGCAGCAATCCAGATTGGATAGGTATTAGAAGAGAAATAGTTAAGCCAACGCTTGCAAAAAATTCAAAAAATATCTCAAAAATGCAATGGAACAATAAAACAGGCAGAAATGCCGCCCAATGGAACGAAGATGACTTTAAAAAGGCTTTTGAGTGCACGCCGGGAACTAACGCCTTGGTTTGTTACGATATGCCTTTTTACAGAGACAGCAAGGAATTATGGACTTTTGACAGCGATTTCCTTTGCTCTGACGGAACCTTAGACCTTAAACCGAACCGCTTCACTTCAACTAATGCTAATACATTAATTAATTCATTATGTAGCGGCCGCAGACCTATGTTATCTTTTGCCCCGAACATATTGAACACAGAAAGGTCTAGTGCCAACCACTTAGGGCAGCAGTGCACTTATGATGCATGCTCGTCATGTTACAATACTTACGAAGCGGAGCCTTTGACTCCATTTAGTGATAAGGTAAATCCGGCTTGCTACGAAAAAGCTCTAACGAGCACCTCCACTACTGGTAGTTGCGGGGGAATTTTCAATGACGGGCAGTTAGGAGATGGCGGAGATCCTGATATATGGGATTGGGGTGCACGCGATAATTTGAGGTCAAAGATGTCTAGCAGAAATTTAAACTCTTTCTTTTGCTTTGAGACCCACGCCGAATTCACCTACGAAGAAGGGCAGGAGTTCTACTTCAGCGGAGACGATGACATCTGGGTGTTCATTAATAACAACTTGGTCATAGATTTAGGCGGTAGCCATTTAGCCAGCCCGGGTTATGTGAATTTGGACTCCATAGGCAGAGGAGGTAGATGGCGGAATATGGGACAACCGTTGGAAGAAGGTAAAGAATACGATATTGATATTTTCTTCTGCGACCGCCGCACCAATGCGAGCAATATCCGCATAACAACCAATATGTACATCTCCCAGAAGAACGGTCTCTTCAAGAAAGAAGGCAATGGCACAACCTCTTTTGCTGAGGTTTGCATGACACGGGATGGCGGTGGAACCTGCGATGCTCTTTTGGATAACGGCGGTGCAGGAACGCAGGAATTATGCGGCAATAAAGTCGCAGAGTATATTGAATTCTACATCATTAGCCGCAATGGCGAAGAGAAGTACATCTTGAATAGTGCCAACCCAAATTGCAAGCCAACTGCCACCCCAGACGAAATTTTATGCTATAATGGCATAACAGTCAATTTGAAAAACGGCAAGGCTAAAGCGGACAAGGACAAAGTGGACTTATCTGGCACTTGGTACTTGTATGCAAGAATCACAGAGGATAAAGCCGCAGAAATGAAACCTCCTCCAGAAGATGTGAAGTTAGCTACATTCACGCCCCAGGCAAATATTAAAATGGTTTATGGCAATATCCGCGGAGAAAAAGGTTCCAAAATTACAGATGTTGCATGCCAAGGACCAGACGTAAAAGCAGTCACTAGTCAACTGAAACCTGTTTGCTTTTCAGACGGCACCAGAGATGCCTCAGGCTTCATAATTGACCCCGATGCGGTCGGTGGCTCTGTGTTCCGGCTTAAACCAGAAGGCCTTGAAAACCATCTAAAGAATAAATTGAAGGTATATTGGGATTCCACAGGCAAAACTCCAGTGACAGACCTAGGAGCCTCGTTCACAATACCAGGTGGTCCTAATAAAATTCCTACAAAATCAAATTCTGGCTCGGCACCCGGCTTGCTTGTTCTCTGGGTAACTGGCGATTACAAACAGGATATACAAAATGATACGTATGAAATAAATGTCAAGGGCAGACCCGCTAGTGAAGCAGTCACTTTGACATCCATTGTCCCAATATTTCAATGGATAAAAAAGCCCGGCGACCAAGCGGCTAATCCAGAGAACGTTGGCAGCATATTCGATGCTGATGGAAAGGCAGAGAGAACGTCATCTGGCAAACCTGTGCCAGCATGGATACGCCAGCCTATAAAGCTCAACTTACGGGCATACGATTCAACCACCGGTGCAACTTGCAAAACTTGCAACTTTAGCTTTGCTTTACCACCCGGTGGCTACACAGCGAAAGCAACGAAAACTGGGGCTCCTGAGCTTGAAAAGAAAAACAAAAATCTCATCGATATTGCTGGTTTAGAAATAATTAATGGAGAAGCTGTCATAGAGGTTATTGGCAAAGTAGATTTGGTAAATGACTTCCCCGATTACTACGCCACAGTCACCGTAAATGGCCTCAGCAAATTGCAGGATGCAACTTGGGATAGCCTTCAGTTTGAGAAACCTCCGGTTCCCATTCCCGATAGCACAAAACTATTCGATGTCAATGGCGATGGTATAGGCGACAGGCTCGTGATATATTATAACCGCGGCTTTAAACCGGACAGCCTTCCCAACATGATAGAAGTCTTTTGGGACAAAGACTCCACAATCCGTTACGGCATAAGCAAACCCAAAGTAGAGGGCAAAGATACCGTGTATTCGCCTGTTACTGACACAAGTGCCAACCGTAAATATTGGGAGAAGTATCTTAAAGTGGACCTGAACGCGCGTGTTGGCTTAAGCGAAGCTGAACTGGAAAAGCTGAAGGATTCCATAGTGCTCAATCTCGATTCTGCGGGGCTATCGCCTGCCGTTTTCAGCAAAAAAGTGCTGACACAGGGCGAAGGCAAGGTGCGCAGTTGGGCATCTTTCATCGCTAGAAAGGGTGGTGGTTCAGAGTTACAATATAACCTTGGCTTTACGAGTAGCATAGACGAGAAGATGCCAGCCATAGTTATATCCGCCAAATATGTAGCCGATTCTGAGGCTGGTTGCGGCAAGAGCAAAAATACCCCTTGCACAGACAGGCTCACTATTGAGTTTTCCGAGCCGGTGTTTAAAGATGCTATTGACAACGCAAGCGTAGAAGAAGCAAAGAATCCATTTGCCTATATGCTCCGCAATCTCCAGTATGCCACAGATTTCAATATTCTAAAGTCCGGTTCTCAGCAGATGAAATTCAAGGATAAGGATGTATATCCCAGCGAAAGTGGCGATTCCGTAGTTATTCTCACCTATTGGCGCTGGCGTGATGCTAATGATAATTCCGGCACGCCAATGCCGGGAGATTCGGTTAAATTCGCAGCGGTTGGAGTACATAGCGGCTTTTCTAAGAATGTTTTTAGGGATGTAAAAGACAATGCGCCAAATCCAAACGAGATAGGCAAGCAGATAGAAGGTCGCAATCCATTTGAGGTGGATAAGATAGCCATAGGCGAGATTGACCCCAACTCCGACAGAATCAGGGAAGATATAGGCTATGTTTTGGCAAATATAATCCACAGTAAAGACCCTAGTGTTATCAATAAAATGTACACTAAAGACAGACCTGTGGAAATACTTCCAGTTCCTAGAAATTGGACTTTAAAGGATGTTGAGTCTAATTACAAAGGAACCATCGGTTTGTTGCTTAACCCTGATGTATTCAATACGCTTGCGGAGATAGACTCACTAGGAGAAATACCGGATAACGCCATTACCTTTTATGCCAAGGTGTTTTACCACACCAACCTTGGAAGTTACGTGGCAGACCGTAGTTTTTCCGTAAGTTGTGCTGACGATATTTTCCCGGAAGGCTCATGCAGAAAATCCATGAGCAAAATTTACATTGCATGGGACATGAAGGATTTCAAGGGTCGCTTTGTGGGCACAGGTGCTTATGTAGGTTTGTATGATTTCCGTTGGGAAATTGATTATCCGCCGAAGGGAGTGAAGACAAAATATAACAGCATGGAAAGAAAGGTTGAGATGCACGGTGTGAAGAGAGTGGTGAGGAAGCAGTAATTTAACGGCGGGGGTATTTATGAAAACGTTTTTTTCCAAAGCTATTGTTTTAGCTTTGTTTTTTGCTGTTCATGTAATGGCAAAACACACTTTTTACTTTCTGCCGCCAAATGAACCGGAGTGGATAAAGAAAACCCCTTATATTTTTTGTACGGATGCGGGTGAAACCCTCCGTATGAGTTTAGACCCGACCACGTGTGGTTGGTATAAAGTGGATATTCCCGATAAGTATATGGCTTGTGATGTTGTTATTTGGCAAGGTGCTATTAAAAAGATTTCAGATATTGTCAATGATGTAACGACTGATAGAATAGGTGTTAATGGTTTGGATGAGGACCCAACGGAGTGGGACGAAGACTGGCACATGCCGACGTTTATCAGATTTGAAGAGAAGTTTCAGCTTGGCGACCCCGTATATTTTGATGCAAAAAATGGCTGGACTTTAATCATGCCGCCGGAGGACCCAAAACAAAAAAACCGTTGTAGTTACAACATGGCTGCTATAATTTACGACACGCATAAATCTCGGCTGGAGTCTTTTAACTACGATAATACTGGAAGCGGAAACGGCATAAAAAAAGGTATAGCTAAACCTATGCTTGTTAAAGATGCCAATGGTATTCCAAAAATGGAGTTTAACAGGAGCAAAAATGGATGGGACGGGGGCGAATTTAATAATATAGCTTTTAAATGTACCAAAGGGAAAAATGCCATGGTTTGCTACGATATGCCTTTTGCTAGGGATAACACAGGCTTATGGACTTTTGATAGCGACCAACTCTGTGTTGATGGAACCGTTGACCTGAAACGCCCTTACCCCCCTGGCGGCATTAAAACTACCCCCAACTCAACTCAAAAATGTGGCACCAACGGTGGGCTTGTGGGTGGTTTTTTCCCGAATAGATTAAATGGTAATCAAAATGGAGTAAATGATGATCCCGTTTTGGACCCAAACTGCACTTATGACGATTGCACTAGTTGCTACGGCGAGGTTAAGGCAGATGGATTCATATTGCCAACTGGCGTAAGCTCGTATTGTTTTGAAAGAAGTCGCGAGAGTAAAACTCCTAGTTGCACTGAAAACAGTTGTTGCGGCAGTGCTTTCAGTGATGGTGATTTCCATGGTGCTGACGGTGGCTCTAACGGTATTTATCCTTGGGGTAACAATGCAAATGTGTCTGGAAATAAAAATCAATATTTCTGCTTTGAGACCCATGCTGAATTCACCTATGAAAAAGGGCAGGAATTCTTTTTCCGAGGCGATGATGATATTTGGGTATTCATAAACAACCGCATAGTCATTGACAATGGAGGCAGTCATTTGGCTGCACCGGGTTATGTGGCTTTGGATTCCATAGGCAAGAAGGGTAGATGGGAGAGTGCTAGTGCTGTAAGCGACACGGGTCCCGACGATAAATATCCCGAACTAGTAGAGGGCAAGGAATATCCGCTGGATATTTTCTTCTGCGACCGCAGAGAGACGATGAGCAATATCCGCATATCCACCGATATGTACATCTCCCAGAAAAACGGTCTCTTCAAGAAAGAAGGCAATGGCACAACCTCTTTTGCTGAGGTTTGCATGACGCAGGAAGGTGGTGGCTCTTGTGCTACTCTTTTGGGCAATGGCGGATTGGGGACGCAGGAATTATGCGGTAATGAGGTTGCAGGACTTATTGAGTTCTACATAATTAGCCGCAGAGGCGACGGACCTTTCGTCTTGAATCGTGAAAACACAGAAAATTGCAAGGCAACTAGCAACACAGATGAGATTCTGTGCTATGACGGCATAACAGTCAACTTGAAAAGCGGCAAGGCTAAGGCGGACAAAAACAAAGTGAACTTAAACGGCACTTGGTACTTGTATGCAAGAGTCACAGAGGCACAAGCTGCAAAAATGAAGCCCCCTCCCGAAGATGTGAAATTAGCCACATTCACTTCACAGCCAACTATCAGAATGGTTCATGGCGATATTCGTGAAATCAACAAAAATACCACTATTACAAAAATATGCCAAGGCGACTATATATCGGCAGTCACCAGCGAACTTAAACCCGTCTGCTTCTCGGACGGTATCAAGGATGATAAAGGTTTTATAATTGACTCCGCTGAGGTTGGCGGCTCCACTTTTGGACTGCACAAAATAGGCTTTACCAACGACCTAGGGAATGAATTGAAAGTATATGCGGATTCAAATGGCCAATATCCAATAAAAAATCCATTAGACACCACATTCACAATACCGGGAGGTCCAACTTCAGTTCTCGCAAGGCCTAATTCCGGCTCAGTGCCCGGCGTGCTCGTCCTTTGGGTAACCGGCGATTACAAGCAGGATGAACAAGATTTTGAGTATAAAATCAATGTCCGAAACAGACCATCTTCTGAAGAAGTGGTTTTGAAATCCATAGTCCCAGAATTTCAATGGATAAAAAAGTTTGATTCAAAGCCAATACCCGATTCATTGGCCTATGGCAGCAAATTTAATGACAGTGGAAACGTGGTGAGAGAGAATGATGGCAAACTTAAACGCGCATGGGTAAGCGATAGAATAAAACTCACCCTACGAGCATACAATAGAAGCACCGGCGCAACTTGCAGGACTTGCAAATTCTCTTTTGCTTCGCCACTGCCCGCCGGCTATGAAGCGTATGCAATCAACAGCAAATCCGATACGCTTAAACAGAGAAACAAAAACCTTGTTGATATCAATGGCTTAGAACTTGATAAAGGAGTAGCTGAAATAGAGATTGTTGGTAAAGTTGACCTGTGGAATGGACATGAAACCGACCCCTATTATGCTAAAGTCAACATAAATGGTGTCAGCAAATTGCAGCATGTTAAGTGGGATAGCCTTCAGTTTGAGCAACCTCCGGTTCCCATTCCCGACAACCCAAAATTGTTCGATGACAACGGCGATGGCATAGGCGACAGGCTCGTGATAGCTTATAACCGCGGCTTTAGGTCGGATAGCCTTCCCAACATGATAGAAATCTTTTGGGATAGCGACACCACAATCCGTTATGGCATAAGCACTTCCTCATTAGAAGGCAGAGATACCGTGTATTCGGCTGATGGAGTTAACGGAGCAGACAGAGCAGCCAAAATTGCCAACAATATTGAATATTGGAAAAAGTATCTTCGCCTTGACAAAAATAGCCCAGACCTAGGAGCACGTAAGAACTTGCTCAAACCGGAAATAGAAAATTTGAAGGATACCATAGTGCTCGTTCTTGATTCTGCTGGGTTATTGCCCGCCCGTTTCAGCAAGAAAACGCTGACGCAAGGCGAAGGCAAAATAATCAGTTGGGCATCTTTTAAAATACCTAGTAGTAGCGGCGTAGCAGGAGACTCGATGTTATACAATCTTGGTTCTAGTCCAAAAATAGATGAGAAGATACCAGCCGTAGTTATCGCTGCTAAATATGCAGCCGATTCTGAACTAGGTTGCGGCACGAACAGCACAATCACTTGCGCAGATAGGCTCACCATTGAGTTTTCCGAGCCGGTGTTTATGGATAAAGATACCACTATAGTAGTGACGGACAACGAAGCGATGAATCCATTTGCCTATATGCTCCGTAACTTCCAACGTGCCACAGATTTCAGCATTTTAAAATCCGGGTCACTGCCAAGGGTCATGAAATATGGCTCAAAGGAGACAGGGGTGCGCCCCAGCGAAAAAGGCGATACCGCAGTTTATCTAACCTTTTACCGCTGGCGTGACGCCAATGGTGGCAATTCCGGCACGCCAATGCCGGGGGATTCTATTAAATTCGCATCTGTTGGGGTACATAGCGATTTCTTGAAAAATATTTTTGTGGACGCCAAAGGCAACAAGCCAAATCCAAAGGAAATAGGCAAACAAATAGAAGGTCGCAATCCCTTTATGCAGGAGAAGGTGGCAATCGGCGAGATTGACCCCAACTCCGATAGAACCAGAGAAGATATAGCAAAAGTTCTGTTAGACCATATTCACAGCGCCGACCCAAGCGTTATCAATAGGATGTACACCAAAGCCAGACCCATAGAAGTACTCCCCGTACCTTCCGATTGGACTGTCAATGAAATTATAGAGTACTACAAAGGAACCATCGGCTTGTTATTCAACCCCGATGTATTCAACACACTTTCGGATTACGAAGATAAGTATGGACCAATACCGGATAACGCCATTACCTTTTATGCCAAGGTATTCTACCACACCAACCTCGGAAACTACGTGGCGGGTCGCAATATTGCCTTAAAATGCGATAACCCCATTTTCCCACTCTCCGATGACCCTGCAAGGCTCGGAAAACCCTCTTGCAGAGACGGCAAAAACAAAATTTACGTTGCATGGAACATGAAAGATTTCAATGGCCGCTTTGTGGGCACCGGTGCCTATGTAGGTATATACGACTTCCGCTGGGAAATCGATTACCCAGCGGCTAACGAAGAACTGACTAAGTTAAAAAAAGAAAGCATAGAGAAAAAAGCCGAAATGCACGGTGTTAAAAGAGTCAAAAGACCTCGATGATATGCCCAATTATTTTAAAGCGACCCCTGCGGTCGCTTTTTTCTATATTTGCCTTATGATTGTCAAAACCGACGAGTCAAATTTTTAACATAGGAGAACCCCCCGATGAAACCCATATTCTTTAAACTCACTCTTACGGCAATCCTCGCGCTTGCCATGTCTTTAACCCTTTCCTGCAACGAACCGAAATGCGGTGGCAAGGAATACAACCCCGAAACGCAATTTTGCCGCGACAACGCCGCAATTGACAAATGCGGCGGCGCGGAGTATGACCCTGCGAAGCAGTTCTGTGCCTCGGATAACATTTATCCCAAATGCGGGGAGGCTACTTACAACCCTATGGTGCAATTCTGCGATACCCGCGAAAACAAGCTCTACGGGCTTGTGACCATAGGTACACAAACATGGATGTCGGAGAACTTGAGCGCCAAGGGCGGCAAGTGCTATAACGATGCCCCTGCCAACTGCGATAAATACGGTATGTTATACGCTTGGGATGAAGCAAAAAACGTTTGCCCACCAGAATGGCGTATGCCAGATGATACGGAATGGGCAACCTTGCTCAACTATATAGGCGGTACTTCAAAGGCTGGTATAAAGCTGAAAACAAAGGACAACCCAAGGGCAAGCTGGGCATACTACGAGAAAGGCAAAAGAACAGGCAACGGCACGGACGACTACGGATTTTCCGCATTCCCTGGTGGCTATGGCAGCGAAGGCAAGTTCTTCAAAGCTGAGGAAGGCGCTCTTTGGTGGAGCTCCACTAAAGGCGATTCCAAACGTGCCAACGGCAAATATGTGGATATCAGCTTTGACAGCGATGCTGCAAAATGGACCAATGCCCATAAAAATCCTCTATACTCCGTCCGGTGCATCAGGGAACAGGCGTTGAACGTCAGATGCGGCGGCAAGGAATACAACCCTTCCACCCACTACTGCCACACGGATGGCAAAACATATTCCTGCGGCAATTTGCCATACAATCCAGCAACGGAGTTCTGCAATCCCGACGATGACAAAGCCTATCCGACATGCGAAGATGCTTACGACCCTACTATGCAATTCTGCGATATCAGGGATAAAAAAGCGTATAAATACGCAGCGATAGGTATGCTTACATGGATGTTTGAAAATCTCAACTATAAAACTGGTACTTCATGGTGCTACGATGATGATGAGTTCAACTGCAAAAAATACGGTAGGCTCTATATTTGGGAAAGCGCCAAGAAAGCCTGCCCAAGCGGTTGGCGTTTGCCCTCCAGGTCTGAGTGGAATGATTTGATTCAAAGTGGCGGAAATAATAACTCTGAATTTATTGAGCAATCGGGTGGTTACCGTGTATGCGATAGCGATGGCAGTTGTTCCTTTTCCACAAGCGGCGAAAGGGGCTGGTGGTGGACAGTTACCGCTTCAGGCAATGAAGTGAAAACTTGGACAATATCGGAAGGCGGCAAGGAAGACGAAGCTAGTAACAGTCCGTCTAGCGGTCTCTCGGTTCGCTGTGTAAAGGATTTGGAAAAGAAATAACACGTTAACCTGGTGAGTTAATCAGCGTTTTCTATATTTAATTCCATGAACAAATTCAAATTTCCTATTGCTGTTTTAGCAGCAATTTTGCTTTTTTCCTGCTCGTCTAAGCAGATCGGTTTAAAAGAAAACTGGATAGACGAACGAGATGTAATGGCTCTTAGGAACATGCCTATAAATGAATGGATTGAAAAAGTTGGCCGCCCAACTCTCGTTGAAATTATAGGCGACACCAACATATATTACTACAACTACAGACCAACGCTCTACGCCGTGGCAATGTACGACAGCACAACTTTTTTAGTAACATGGGGCTCTGCAAGCGAACTAAAACCCAGCTCGGCTAATGCAACAGAAATTTGGGGCAGCAGAAAAGATATAATGCAAATAAAGGTGCTCAACGAGCTTGTTATTTCCGCTACAGTATCGGAAGGTCCCGATAAAAAAGTTCTTGTTCGCGATTTAAACGGCAATATAGTTTTAGACCCAAATTCAGGCTATAATCCAAATGTTTCTGGAGAACAAAAGGTGAACAACTCTTATAGGGATTACGACAAAATACTCAGCAGCTTCCACGGCGTTCGGCAAGCCGATTCAGAACCCCCCAAAGCAGAGCCTACTGAAGAATAGCCTTCCAAATCCCGTTTCTATCTCCGCTCCAAGCTGGTGCAACAAGCATATCAACAGGAGATTCACCGCTCACTCTTTCTATGGCAATATCTGGCTGCACAATGTTGATGAATTCCGCAGCGGCTTTACAATAATCGGTCATTGATATGAGTTCTATTTTGCCATCTTTATATTCTTCTTCAAAGCGAGTTCCTTTAACGATATGCAGAGGATGAATTTTAACTGCGGAGAATCCACATTCTTTAATAAATTTCGCCGTGTTTGCAAAATCATCCATATTTTCATGCGGCAACCCGATTATAACGTGAGCTGTGAACAAGAGCTTTGAATTTTTGCAAAGCAGAGCCGCCGCGCGAGTACATTCCACGGTATGGTTTCTATTTATGTTTTTCAAAGTTTGGTCGTTTGCGGTTTGCACGCCTATTTCCACGATAACCGGTTTTATGTTATTCAACTCCGCGAGCAATTCCACAACTTGCTGGGACAAGCAATCCGGCCGCGTTCCAACGGCAATTCCTGCAACATCACCGTGCAAAATAACAGGGGTAAAAATTTCGCGAAGTTTTTGAACAGGAGCGTAAGTGTTTGTATAACTTTGAAAATAGGCTAAAATTCCTATTCTCTTTTTTTTATTTCTTATGGTTTTTATTCCGTTTCTGAGTTGTTCCAAAAGCGATAATTCCGTTGCAGCCGCACGGCTAAATGAGTTATTGTTGCAATATGCGCAACCACCTTTTCCTATAGTTCCATCCAAATTCGGGCAGTTGAAACCAGCATTGAGCGCAACTTTGCGAACACGCTCGTATTGCGGAAACACCTCTTTTAAAAAATCCTTATAGGTTTTAATTTCTCTTTCCGCCTATCAAACCAGCTCTATATGCCCAATATATAAGGTTAAAAACTGAGATAATAGCTGCAGCCACGTAGGTTAGACCAGCAGCGGTTAAAACCGAAGAAACGGTATCTGCTTCGGTACCCTGTTTGACTATACCCATGCTCTGCAACTGATGCTTTGCCCTTGAAGACGCATCAAACTCAACAGGGACGGTTACCAGCGTGAATGCGGTTGCTGCGGCAAACAGAGCAACACCCAGAACCGCGAGCCAATAGCCCATTCCGGTATCTATTCCAGCGCCTGCACCGAGCATTATGCCTATTATCACAAGCCACGGTCCAAGTTTGCTCCCTATATTCGCAACGGGCACTATAGCGGAACGAACCCACATAGGGAAATAATGCTGTGCATGTTGAATTGCATGACCAACCTCGTGCGCGGCAACGCCTGCGGCAGCCGCTGAACGTCCGTTATAAACTTCCGGGCTTAAGTTCAGCGTTTTATTCAAGGGATTATAATGGTCGGACAAAAATCCGCTGTGTTGATGCACGCTGACATCGCTTATGCCCATGCTACGCAAAATCTGCTCCGCAACCTGTGCACCCGTATAACCGCTAGAAATAGGGATTTTCTCGCCTTTCTTAAAACGGCTTTTCACCATAAAAGCCGCCCCGCTAGAAAGGACAAGCCCCAGCAAAATAATCATAATATAAGTAGGATCCACTGTAAGCACTCCTCTTTTTATGAAAATTTAAAATTTTAATGTAAGAAAATCATACCATTGAGAAAAAAATCTGATATAATGCATATAAAAGTGGATATAATGCATACGTGGCGCTTAACTATATTTTCTACCTTAGAATAAATGGCTTTCACTGCGCTTTTGGAATCGAGGATTGAGCTTTGCAAAAATCCTATATGCTTTGGTTTAGACCCTGTTCTTTCGCTGATTCCTGCGGAAGCTGGTTCGCCGGAGGATAAAATTCGCAAATTTTATTTTGATATTTTGGAGGAATTTTTAAAGAGAAATGCAATGCCCGCTGTTGCAAAGCCCAACAGTGCATATTATGAGTGCGTGAGCATTGGAGCTATGCAGGTTTTGGCGGAAATAATTGCTACTTACCGCAGAGAGGGAATGTTGGTAATTTTGGATGCAAAAAGAGGTGATATAGGGAAATCCAGCGATGCTTATGCAAAGGCAGCTTTTGATGTTTATGGCGCAAATGCCGTAACTGTTAGCCCCTGGATGGGTAACGATTCTGTTAAACCTTTTTTGAGAGAAGAAAACGGAGTTTATATTTTGCTCAGAACTTCAAATGCCGGAGCTATGGATTTTCAGGATTTGAAACTTGCAGACGGTGAAAAAAAAGTATATAAAGCAGTTGCAGAAAAAATTCTTGAGTGGGATAACTCCAGCGTTGGTGCAGTTGTCGGCGCAACGGACGTTCGCGAGCTTGCAGAAATTGCAAATTTTTTTTCCAGCCAAAAAAAGGAAATTCCTTTTTTGATTCCGGGCGTTTCCATCCCTGGTGTCCCGGGGGGGCAGGGGGGTGATGTGAGAGAAGTTATGAATGCACTGAGAGAAGGAGGTTTTAAAAGAAATATCCATGTTCTCAATAGTTCAAGCGGGCTTAGCTATGCGTGGCAAGCGAGCGGAAAGCCTAGCAATTATGCGAGCGCATGCGCAGACGCTCTGGAAAAATTGGCGGAGGCAATATGAATCTTTTTTTTGCATTTGCTACTCTTCTTTTCTTTTTTTCCATTTTGCATGCGTCATATCCTTTTGTTGGTGAAACATTAGATTACGAAATAAGTTATGGATTTATTTCGGCTGGCAATGCGAGAATGCTCGTTAGAGAAACAAAAAATGAAAACGAATTGGAAATAATTTCAAGAGCATGGAATCATTCTTTTTTTAAAATGCTCACCGTTGATGATACGGTAAAGTCCACGGTTAGCGCAGACAGCTTGATGCCAAAGGTTTTTAACCAAAGAATCAAAGAAGGTTCTTATGTGAGGAATGCTCTCACCTCTTATAATTTTGAGACAAAAAAAGCTCGCATAAAAGATACGGCATATAAATCTTCGGAATTTAAGCATGGCATAGATACGGTTATCACGCTGAACGGCGATGAACGTTGCATACTTTCTGCGTTTTACTTGGCGCGGACATTTAAATTTGAACCAGGGGACACAGTTTATTTCAGCGCAATAGGTGGCGTAAAAAAATATCAATTAAAAGTTATATGCCACAGAAAAGAAACGATAAAAACCGCTTTTGGCAAAAAAAATTGCCTAGTTATAGAGCCTATTATACTAGGGGACGGTTTGTTTAAAGCTAAAGGCAGGCTCACAATTTGGCTAACAGATGATGAAGAGCGGCTTCCTGTGGTTATGAAAAGCGAAATTGCCATTGGTTCCATAAAAGCCTACTTAATTGACGTAAAACGTTAATTCGGCATTTTCTATATTACGTTCGGTTCAATTTTATAGGATTAGTATGAGCAAAAGCATCTATGTGGGTAACCTCCCATTTGCATTCGGCAACGAACAACTAAGCGAACTATTCGCTGAATTTGGCGAGGTTAAAAACGCCAAGGTTGTTATAGACCGCAATTCCAACCGTAGCAAAGGTTTTGGCTTTGTGGAAATGGACGAGGAAGCGGCAGGCAAGGCTATTCAGGCTTTAAACGGGAAGAATGTTGGCAACAGGCCGCTTCGCGTTAATGAGTCACAGCCACGCGAGCAGCGCCCTCAACGTCAAAACAACCGCAGATAATTTTACATCTCCTTAATTGGGGCTATCCCTAGCAATTCAAGGGTACTTCCCAAAACTTGTTGGGCGCAGTAAACTAAAAATAATCTGGAATTTTCTTCAGCGCTTCCAAGGACGCGGTTGTCGTGTATAAATTTGTGAGCTACTTCTGCAAGCTCTAGCGAGTATTGAGCTAGTATGTAAGGTTCCCTGCTTTCGCAGGCTGTATTTATTTTTTCCGCCTTGCGAGATAGCATCTTGATTAAATCACAGGAACTCTGGTCTAGAAGCTCTTCGCTTTTGAATTGCAATTCAGCGGCATTTTTACCGCTTTTTCTCAATATGCTGCAAAGGCGAACGTGTGCGTTTTGAATATAGGGACCAGTTGCTCCTTCAAAGCTGAGGGCTGCGTCCCAATCGAATTTCACATCCATCAAGCGGCGGTTTTTCAAGTCGTTGAACACTATTGCTCCAACGCCTATTTTCGTTGCGATTTCCTCTTTGTTTGCAAGCTCTGGATTCTTTTCGTTTATCACAGCCAAAATTTTTGCGGAAGCAGCTTCTATCACATCTCTTAAAAGGCTTGCTGTGCCAGTTCTGGTTTTGCCTTTTTCCCATTTTCCTTCTTCGTTTTTGTGGAGTATCAAACCAAAGGGAATGTGCTCGCAATCGTTGCTCCATTCATAGCCCATTTTGTTAAGCACTGCGAACACCTGTTTAAAATGCAAAGCCTGCCCGTTATCCACAACATAGAGACATTTGTCAAAATTGAATTCCCTTTTGCGGTAAATGGCGGCGGCTAAATCACGGGTTGCATAAAGGGTGCTGCCATCGCTTTTTCTTATTAGACACGGCGGCATATCATCACTCAAAAGAACAACATCGCGTTCTTGGCTATTCACGAGCAAACCTTTGTTTTGCAGCTCTTCAACAACGGCTGGAATTTTGTTTTCAAAAAAAGATTCACCTATGTAGTGGTCAAAATTCACATCCATTATTTTGTAAATGCGTATTAATTCCTTTAGTGTTGCTTCTTTAAATGCAGCCCACAGTTTGCGGTAAAATTCATCGCCTTGTTCCAGTTTTGCAAAAGCGTCTCGCGCTTTATCTTCTAGTTCCGGTTCTTCTTTGCAAAGCGTGGAAAATGATGCGTAGAGTTTGTTCAGTTCTTTGACGGTTAAGTTTGAAAGCGTTTGTTCATCTGTGGGCAAATTTTCTTTCAGATACATCACGATTAATTTTCCGAATTGCGTTCCCCAGTCTCCGAGATGGTTTATTCGCTCTACATTGAATCCGTTTGCTCTGTGGATGCGTGCTAGGCTGTTGCCAAGCATGGTGCTACGCAAGTGGTGGAATGCGAGTTCTTTGCCTATGTTTGGGGAGCTGTAGTCTATAGCCACGGTTTTGTTTTTTGCTGGAGCAAATCCAAATTCCAATCCTTTTTCTTTTATTTCGTTTAAGATGCTTTTTGCAAAAATTGTTTTGTCCACGTAAAAATTCCAATAGCCATTGAGAGCTTCTGTTTTTGCAAAACCTTGTGGTGCAGGGAATTTTGCGGTTAATTCTTCCGCTATGGCTTTGGGTGCTTTGCGCAATTTTTTTGCAAGGTTAAAGCAAGGCAAACTCCAATCGCCGTGGGAAGAATCGGGCGGAATGCTTAATAGGGAGAGCGCTTCGGCAGCGGTCCAATAAGTAGTTTGCTCGGCAAGTTCCGCAATTTTATTTTCAAATGTAAACATGCAAAGGGAATTTAGAAAGGAGAAAGCCCAGCCATCATTTTACCCCAGGTGTGCATAGTGCTTATTTTTATATCAAGTATACGTTCATTGAATCCTTCGGAAATTACCTCATTGAACCAAGCGGTCAGTTTATTCTTTCTAGAGCTATTCGGGAGTTTTTCTATTCCATAGATGATTTCGCCTATTGAAATTACACTGATGAATTTATCCATATCTGGTATGTCAATAAACCATTTCACCACGTCTTTATCGGGGCTTTGCTTGGTTATTTCGGAAAGGACATTTGTGTCTATAAGATACTTCATAATTCAATTTTCCGAAAACGAGTGTCTTCACGAGAGGGTAGTTCCAAATCAGCCAAGCTTTCCGGTGCGGAGT
>Ga0268262_10001518_pt1 | contig 28590 bp, 30 predicted proteins | sample TergutNc150P3_FD_190354 | JGI IMG/M metagenome (GOLD analysis project Ga0268262, IMG submission 190354) | Nasutitermes corniger P3 segment gut microbial community from laboratory colony in Florida, USA - Nc150 P3 (SPAdes) (version 2) | ecosystem: Host-associated > Arthropoda: Insects >... | reverse complement strand
AGGTATAAAGCTTAAACAACTAAAAAAGGTGGTGTCAGATGAAAGTAAGAGGCAATCAGCGGCCCGCGCAGTTTTGGCTTGAAGTCAATGGCAATACCGCGACGGCATACTTTACGGAGAATGTCAGTGAGATAGATGAATCCGGCGAGGACAAGCCCGGCTTCGTGGGTTGGGAATATGACCGGTACAAGATAGAGCGTCCCTATGACGACGGCCTCCGGGCGCGTATTGAGGAAGATATTCCTCTTTGGGTGGCCTATGTAAAATTCAACGAAATGGTTGAATTGTCGGAAGTAATTAAGAAAGAACGTAACGCAAGGCTTGCGGCCTCCGACTGGACGGCGCTCCGGGATTCGCCTATTACCGGCGAGAAGCGGACGGAGTGGGAGGAATACCGTAAAGACCTGCGGAACACCGACAGCAAGCATATTGAAACGTACCCTTACGGCGTAGTGTTCCCTGAACCGCCGACCGGAGACTAATTCTTAATGACCGGCACGAACAAGATATTGGTTGCGGTGATAGTCATAATGATGGCCATTGTCGTATGGCTATCATTCCATTTGGCGCAACTGCAACAGCATTACGTAGCCGAAACTATACGGTTGGAGCTTGCGCTTTCCGAGTGTACCGTTAAGGAGCGCGACGCGGCCAAGGCGATAGAACGGCAAAACTCCGCAATAGAAGCGGTGCGCGTTGATACCGTCGTAGTCGAAAAGAGGATAAATAACGTAATCGATAAATATTCCTACGTCAGGGAAACGGTACGGTTAAGCGTTGAAAAGGATGGTACTTGTGAAAACAAGATTAATAACATTGATTACGTTTTGCGTCGCTTTGGCGGGGCTGAATTGCGCCCCGCGTACAGTGATTAAGGTTGAATATCGTGATGTAAATGTGCCGGTGCGGTGTAACGTTTCCATACCTCCGCGACCGGCGTATCGGGGTGATCCAACTATGGGGGTAGTGGATATACTCGAATATACCGAAAGACTTGAAACACTACTCAAAGTATGCACGAAAGGCGAATAATGAATAAGATACTTCTTGCGTTGGGCGCGGGCGTTGGGGCGCTTATTGCTTATGTTGATTCGTGGTGCGCCCAAGTTTGGACGCTCTTAATAATAATGATTATAGACTTCTTAATCGGTATACTAATGCCGGTGCTTGTCGGGAAAAGCAAGAAAAACAAGGCCGGGAAGTTAGAATCCGACGCTTGCCGACGCGGGATAGTCAAAAAGTGCGTCATGTTCCTGCTGATCTATATTTCGTGGCTTTTAGGCAAGGCCGCGAATGTAACGTTCCTCCCGGACGCGGTCTGTACCGCCCTAATTGTCGCGGAGGTTATAAGTATTCTTGAACACGCTGCGGTATTAGGCGTCCCGATACCGCGTGTACTGTTGAGGGCGCTCGCGGCCATAAATGACCGCGCCGGAGAGGGTGTCAATATGTTGGCCAACGGCTCTACCGCGAACCAGCCAAATTCTATCAAAGACATTAAAGAAAAGCAATATGACGACAACAAAAACAAGGAGGATTAATCATGCGCGGAATAGATAAGCTTCATCCATTGGTGAGGGAGAAGGCGGAGTTATTTGTTGAGAAGTGTAGGGCGGCAGGGCTGAACGTGTTGATATTAGACACGCTACGGACACCAAAGGAGCAAGATGATCTCTTTGCTAAGGGGCGCGACGAAAACGGTAATATTGTAGACCCGAAAAAGGTAGTCACGTATGCGCGAGGGAAAGACTGCCAGTCAATGCACCAGCTTGGGCTTGCGCTTGACTTTTGTTGCGGCATTAAGGGCAAAGAATGGGATAACAGCGACGGATTTTTCGACAAATGCGGGGTGATTGCAGAATCCATTGGGTTCTTTTGGGGTGGGCGGTTCACGAAGCCAAAGGGCGATTACGGACATATAGAATTTCGGGGGTTTGGGACGACTAAGGAAATTATAGGGAGATGGCAAACGCCCGATTTCTTCATTAAATCATGGTGATTTGAATGTGCGGGTTTGATTTTCTTGCTGACGGGTATTGCGGAAATCTTGACGAGGTGCGCATATATCCCGTCGCCCCTATGCCTACCCTGCGCAAGCATAAAATATCAAACAGGGCGCGAGCTTATGCAATGGCTATAAGGGTATGGCTACACGAGGGCGATAAGAATAGGTGGGATTACCATAATTGCCGGAAGTCTTACTTGTAACCGTCGAGGGGGAACAATGAATACTGTCCTGTCGCCTCGTCTAAAATCGGTGTTGGGAGAACTATATCAGCGGCGGCGCGGGCCGGTTGCGCCTCCGGTTCGGCTTTGGGCGACGGAGCCTCCCCAACGCCCGGAGCTTCCGGCTTGGCGGTCGGCGCGGGCTTGGCCCTCCAGAACTTGTCAAACTTCCACCGGCGAAGCATATAAAACGGCGTAAACCACGTGTCGCGGTATTCTAACGTTAGGCTATTACCGATCTGAACGACTGCCGGCATACCCAGCAGGGACAACTGTATATAGCACATTAGGGCGCATATAGGGTCAACGTCCTGCCCGACAAAGAGCGCGTCTTTTTGGTAGTTTATCCCGCGCCGCCGTAGTACGTCGGCACCGGCTATAAGCATTCCACCTGCCCCGCAACAGCAGTCATTAATCGTTACAAACCCCTCGGTTTTTATGGCTTCGTTGGTCTTGTCGGCGATCTCGTCGCCGTTGCCGCCCATGCTCATCATGGCCATCATGTAGCATACATTATAGGGGGTGAAGAACTGCCCTTTCCAGTGATTATTAAGCTCCAGCCTCATATAAGCGTCGCCGAGAACATCGGAGAACTCCGCTACGCCGTCGCCGTTGGCCTCTTCCATTTCATTCACAAGCTCGCCGAGCATGGCCGGAAATAGCTGAACGGTGTCTTTGTCGTACTTCTTGATTCGAGCGAGGTAGTCATCTTCGCGGGACTGCTGGTAATCGATAGGCTGGGATAATGAAGCGGCGGCCATGTGAACAAAATCGTCCCAAATCTGCCATTTTTGGTATTGCCCACACGCCGCCCGTTCAATCAACTTAACAAACTCATGGTCACGCTTTACGGCTTGCCTACTTCGTTTTGACATCAAACTCTCCTACTCTGCATTTAGTTTTATTTCTCCCTTTCCGGCTATTAAACCGTTGCGGTCATCATCGTTAAAGAGTTCTCCGTGCTTGGTATAGCAAACGACTATACCGCCGTTATCATTGAAGTAGTCATCTATCGGGAATATGTCCCCAACGCCTATTTCAAGCCGGAAATTGAGCTTGCCGTTATGCGTAACGCCCGACAGGTCAATTTGGATTACCTGCGCGACAAAACCGGCGCTCTTTTCGTCCCACGCTACGGCGAAGTCTACCCTTATGCCGGGGTGGATAGCGCGGCGCTGGTTTTCGTTGTCACGCTCCGTATGGGCGTTGACAAAAAAGGTGTCATCCTCGTACACCCATACCCCTGCCGCGTCGGTGAGGCCGGTGAATTGGCCTACCGTTTTAGGGTCAACCTGAATTTCTGCGCCCTTGTTTGCTTGCGTATCACAGGCGGCGACCCTAATAACGCACGTATTGCCGGAAGTGATGAGCTGGCCGTAATACCACCGCCCGTCTTTAATGCCCCTGCCCCTGAACCTAATCAATCGGGTCATCTACGCCCTCCTATTCTTAGTGTAGGCGGGTTCGGCCTCGGCGTTCTTGGCCATAACCTCGGCGGCCTCCCGATCTTCGACATCCTCCTCGACGTGCTCCAAGTGTTGCAAGACACTGGAAAAGGCGTCATGGTGTCGGAGCATAAAAGCCAGCTCCGCCTGTGTTAGTTTCTTTGAGTCCGGCACAACCACATTGTATGTTGTCTCGCCGCAAGGGTTGACAACTTTTTTGGTGCTGGCCCCGGACTTCACAATCAAGTCTAACATCCGCATTTACTACCTCCTCTGTTTAGGTTTAAATACCGTATTTCGTTATATGGTCTTTGCAAAGCTCGTCAATCGATATGTTACACGCACGACTAATTTTAACTACCATTGATACGGACGGTGTACGCCCCTTGCGAATAACCTTAGACAATGTACTTGGGTTAATGCCCACTTTTTCGGCAAAGCGACTCAAAGACCCGTGGCCCTCGCCCATCAATTCAACGATTTTTTGAATTATGGCGTTTTTGGGCGCGTTCTCTTTGTTATTCCTCTTACTTATTCTGGCCATTTGGTTATCCTTTCTATTTAAGTGTCGTAATACCTAAACCCCGTCTTATACTCATAGCCCTTGCAAAGTTCCCCCAAGGGTATGTTGTATGCCTCGCTAATTGCCAACAGTGTTCCTATGGTCGGCACATCGTTTCGGCTAATGTTGACAGACAACGTTCTTGGGCTAATACCTGCCTTTGCGCAGAACAGTTTTAATCCGCAATGTTCCGTGCCTATCAGGTCAAGAATTTTCAAGATTATAGGATTCTTGCCCTCTCTCGTTCTTTTCTTTGGCACAAGTACCACCTCCGTCATATCCTATGCCGCACCTTCAAAAATGGCGCGTAGTCGTTCCGGCTTATACCGGCAAACTCTAAGGCCAAACGCTTTAGAGTCTCTATTTCTGACGAATCGCAATCACTCACGTCAGACGCTCGGAAGAACTCGCCTATTACGTCGGCGAGAACTTCCGCCTCGTGCTGGGCGACCCGTACCTGCGCCCAGCTCTTGCCGTGGATCAGGAGCTTCATTTGGCCCCTTTCGGCTTCGTGTTTCGCGTCATGTGCGACGGCTTCTTGGTATGGTAGCGGCGGGTAATTTTCTTCAAGCAGTTACGCCGCCGCTCGTGGTTGCCGTCGCATACGCCGTGCGTGTTCGAGGGACAGGCCATAACCGGACACACCCGCCCCTTTTCCCTTGTAACGCCCGGCGTTCGGACTCTACGCATTATCGCCATTTTTTGCGGTCTCCTTTTTGGGTTTGGGTTGCGGTGAAACCACCGCCCTTAACGGGCACGTCGGAGGGCGCGGCCCCTCCGGGTCTTTCACCATGATATAAGACCCCTTATCCTGTCCGGCGCAGAACGTCGTTCCGTCGCCGACTTGGGCGAGCGGACACGCCTTGCAGTTTTTGGGTTCTTCGAGCACAAAGGCGACCAGATTCTTGCCGGTCTCGGCTTTCTCCGTGCCGATATTGTCCAGCGGGACATCGCCTACCTGATCCCGCGCCCAGCGGTCGAAAGACCACCCGCATTCGTGCATATTCGGCTCACGGTCGCAAAATCCGTCAAGGAACGCGGGGCAAACAGAGCAAATATCGCTGCTCTCATACGCTACCATGACGTTGTTCACGAGCTGCCGCACGTTTGTTTCCGTTGCCCCTGCTCTCCAGCGCTCAAGCCTTGTCATTGGCGGCCTCCTCCCCGGTTACTTCGTCGTTCCCCCATACCATAAACATCTCCGCGCAATGGACATCTTTCGTCTCAATTACGCAAAAGCCGTCGAGATAGGCGGGGCAAGCGTGGCAACCGGTAGCCATAAGCGCCAGCTTTTTAAGGCTCATTTCTGACATCAACTTTTCGTAACGTGTCACACGTCCTCCTTTTGGTTTGTGGTTAAATTTTATAAAAATCCCCAATGCTCCAACTGCTGTTCCAAATCCTCTACGAGCTTTTCAAGCCCCGGAATAAGGTTTTTGGCCGAGGCATAAAAGCTAAACGGGGCCTTGTGTCCCAAGAACTCGCCGTCTTTGATTATCTCTATCACGTCCCTAATGGCGAAAATCTTCTCGGACTCTTTTTTGCACCGCTCGAACAGGTCGCTGCCGTAGGGCTTGTCCTTGCCCCTGTCAGACCATCTGCTACCGCCGCCCCACCGCTTGTCTACCCAACAGCAATGCTTATCGGCATCGCCGAGAAAGTGTTGGCAAGTCCCCTCCGGCGACCCATTTGACTCGTACTTGTCGCAATCGTCCTGCGCTTTCGCGGCGCACACAAAGCCTACGCCCTCTTGGTAGCCTCGGCAACCGTTGCTTTCCAAGTCTACAATCATTACTTTTGCCTCACTCATTGCCCATCTCCTTTCATTGATTTCGCACCTTTCGAGGCCGTTATGCCTTCGCGGTTCAAGCGGTGCGTTTGGTCTCGCACACGGTCAACCTCCGCCCACAGGAATTCTAATATGTGGGCTTTGCTGACCCTTATGATGTTGCTCTGGCCTTGGCCGAAAGTAACATCATATTGTTCACCTTCATGGTTCAAAACGTCTAAAATGGCTACATAGAGCCTCGCCGCTGTATTGAGCGCGCTTGCTATCTCTGCGCAGTTCGCCCTGCACCTTTCTACTGACTCTTTGAGCTTGCCGTTGTCCATATTTTACGCTCCTGCCGTTTCGTTTAAAGTTTCCCAATCAACACACATTTTACAACGCCCGTCTTCCGACCACTCACCCGCGCAAGGTGCGCAAAGCGTGTCGCCGCATTCCATACAATTACCGCCGACTCCGGCCTCACCGTCGATACGGTAATCGCTGTCCATCTCCCTTCCGCAACGGCTACACCTTTTCATTGCCGTCTATCTTCTCGAAAGCTTCAATAAAATGGAGGTGCTTTTGAGCGCCGCCACACCGACAGAACGCATACTCTTGGCCGTCCTCGTCAACTACCCCGACGTACCTATGACGGCAACGCCCATCATTTTCAGATACGGGCGAGCTGTAACCGCAATCGTCATAGTATTTAGCGTCGCACCTGTACCTTGCAACGCAACGACTGCCACGCCTCTCTTTTTTACGGCCCACCGCCTACCTCCCGTCTTTAAGGTTAAGTTCCAAAACTCTACGGCTTTTCGGGCGGGTAGGACATACTTCCGTCCGGCTCGTTGGCCGGGCCTCCGCACCTGAAAACATATTGTACCTGCAAACCCCCTTTCTTCGGTTATATTCCGCACTTTTCTGCGACGATTCTTGGGTAAAACCGGTAACAAAGCCTTTTGCCGCCCTTTGAACGGGTAACAAACCCCACATCCGTTGTACCCTCGCGCATTGCCCTATATAGTGTTTCTTTGCACATCCCCAAGGCCCGCGCCACGTCCTTTACCGTAACCGTCCGCGCCAGCGTCAAATCCGCCCCAAGAATGACATTAATCCTGTCGAGCTGGTGCGGTCGCGGCTGGTGGCGGCCTGAACACCAATCGCCTATAGAGGCCGGTGAGCATGGGACACGCCGCGCCAACTCTGATTTAGACATCTTCGCCTCTTTCAGGGCGGCGGTCAGGGCGGCGGCGAAGTACATCATACCGTTATATCCTCCGGCTTCACCCGTATGGCGTCAGAAATCTTTATAACCGTCGCCACGCGGGATTCATACTTCCCGCTCCACAGTCTCGACAACTGCGCCGGAGGGATTCCCAGCTTCTCGGCCACGAATTTTGGCGTTATGCCGCGTGCCGCCATCGCGTTCTGAACCTTTTTTTTGTCGATTTTCAACTTTCCGGCCTCCCATATATTATATTGAATGGTTACTTTTGCCCGTTTTTGGCTATTTGTTGTATACTCTTTGGCTATTTGTTGATTATTTACTAATTATTTAGGGCGGTAAGACCGATAAATAAATAGTATAAATTACCAATTAATAGTATAGGCTCGCCAAAAACTCGCTTATACTATTAATATACGACATTTTTTTTAAAAAGTCAATAGTTTTTTTAAGATTTTTACGAGCGAAAAGGCGCTTTTTTCATAAGTCATTGATTTTACTATAATTACTACGGTGAAAAAAATGGATAAACAGGCAAAAAAAAACGATAGTCCGGCCAAAAAGGTAGGTAGGCCGGTAAAAAAGATCAATATCTCCCGCAACGGAGAGGGATATACGGTGTTTTTTGAGCGCTATACGGAGGCCTGCCATAAGCGGGCGGTATCTCCCACCGCCGTGGCTGTGGCTATAGGTGAAAACAACAACGCCGCAAGTCGATGGAAAAGCGGGGTTGTACCGAATGGTACGGTTTTGGTTAAACTATCTGAATATCTTGGCGTTTCTGTTGACTACCTGCTGGGCAATAACCTATATGACTACACGCTACAGGAGCGGGAAATACTGGACATATTCAGGGTTATACCTGCCAGCCAAAAACACGCCCTCCTATCTGTGGCGAACAAGCTCAAAGAGGAGGACGCTTGCCTTAATGTGTCGGTGGGTAAAAAGCAAATAATCACCGAGGTTAATCATAACTACGTATAGATAGGAGGATTTGCTATGAGCAAGATGAAAGCCCTATATCTCATACTCTTTGTTGCCGCCACCGTCCCGGTGTTCGGACAAATCCAGCTGCCGCAGGATAGGTATATCGCAACATTGGACAGCATTAAGCCTTTACCCAAAATCACTGCCGCAAATCTTTACGCTGAATACGAAAAGAACGGTATATCCTGGGAGGGAGCCTACAAAGATAGCTACCGTATGCTTACCGGAACTATAACTAACGTGGGGCGCGATATATTAGGCATGGAGCGCGTTGTTTCTCTAAAGACCCGTAGCGAAGTCATAAAGGGCTTGCCGGGGTATCGTACCATCGATGTGGTGTACCCTGAAAAACTGCCGGAGAATGTCAAAAAGACGCTGGTGGCGTACAAGGTAGGGCAAAATGTGGAGATGCTTGTCCGCTTTAGAAAAACGCCTGACTCTATAGACGCGGTGTACTATGATGAATCCATGCCCCGCGAATACTCTATATTCATATACCAAAAAGAAAACAAGTTGATTTTTAAAGTCCCCGATAGGGATATTGGCAAATATATAATAATAAGAGACAAGGATGGGGACGTATTAGACAAAACCCAAGTACAATGGAACAGCCAATGGTTAGACTACGCATACATGCCTGATGGTGCTTATTCTGTCGAGGTTGGGAATTTTAGTATTAATTTGTCGGAGATTAAATAATGAGACGGGCCAACGGCACGGGCGGGGTGGTGAAACGGAGCGGCAACCGCCGTTGTCCGTATGAAGCACGTATTACCGTTGGCTATACCGAGGATGAGAAGCAGATCATCAAAGCTATTGGCAGTTATGCCACGCGCGATGAAGCGTTTGCTGCCCTCTTAAATTACAATAAATCGCCATACGACATAGATAATAAACAGATTACTTTTGCAGAGTTATATGAAAAATGGAAAGAGCGAGCATCGGCCCAGGGTAGACTATCAAAATCAAGTATAGCGTGTTTAACTACCGGCTACATCCATTGCAGTGATTTATATGATTTGCCGTATATAAATATCAGGCCTCACATGATGCAGAAATGTATTGATGGGTGTGGGCGCGGGTACGCTACTCAAAATACCATAAGAGGGCTATTCCGCCACCTCGATCAGTACGCAATGGAGTTCGATATTATAGTAAAACGGTGTTCAGATTTTTTGAATACAAGCACCGTAGACCCTAAACCCAAGAAAATATTTAGCAATTCGGAAGTTATAAAACTTTGGGATAATAACAATATGCCTTGGGCAGATACTATATTGATATTGCTGTACAGCGGTTGGAGGATTTCGGAGCTATTGGGCTTGCTCAAAAAAAATGTGGTTATTGACCCGTCAGGAAAGACTGTAAATTATATGCAGGGTGGCATAAAGACCAAGGCCGGCAAGGACAGGATAGTGCCAATTCATAGCGCGATATTGCCGATTGTGAAGAAATACTATAAAAAGAGTGAAACTTATCTAATAGAAAAAAACGGTAAACCGGTAAGATATGACACGTATGTACTGCAATTTCGCAATATCATGAAAAGGCTCGACATGAAGCATACTATACACGAAACACGCCATACTTTCCGGACGTGGCTCAACCGGGCGTCGGCGAACATAGCCTTTGCGAACAAGTTGATGGGGCATAAATGCGGCGATGTGGGTCTTGAAGTCTATACCCATAAAAACGTGCAAGAGTTAAGGGATACTATTGAATTGATTAAATCCATAAACGAGTAATAAAAGGCGGCTATAAATGCCGCGTAAGTGCCAAAAATCTAAAAACGTTAAGTAATATTAAAAAATCGGCGTATTATCTTATTAATAGAGGATGAAGTCATCCACTGCACGCGGATTTTACAGATTTTGTAATAACTTCTTTTTGAGGGAAACCAACGTGATACCTGAAATACTTAACAACGGGAGCAAAACCGTTAAAGATGATTTGGAGGCGACAATATCCAAGGGAGATAAATTGTCCATCGCTGCCTCATGTTTTTCGATATACGCATATCAGGCTCTTAAGGAACAACTTGGCGGCATTGCGGAGTTGCGCTTTATTTTCACTTCGCCGACATTCCTTAAAGAAGGAACTCCAAAAGAAAAACGAGAGTTTTTTATACCACGTCTTGACCGAGAACGCTCTCTTTACGGAACAGAATTTGAAGTTAAACTCCGCAATGAACTGACACAAAAGGCGATCGCCCGTGAATGTGCCGACTGGATTAGAAAAAAGGTTCAGTTCCGATCCAATGTAACAGGCGGTAATATCAGCCAATTCATGAACGTGGTCAATATGGATACTGCCGCGACGTATATGCCGCTCAACGGCTTTACTACCGCCGACATTGGTTGTGAGCGCGGTAACAATATTATTAATCCGGTCAACAAAATGTTTACACCGATGTCAGATATGTACATCAATATTTTTGACCGAGTTTGGAATAACCAAGAGTTACTACGTGATGTGACTGACATCGTACTTGACAGTATGGCTACAGTCTACAAAGAGAACTCTCCAGAGTTTATCTATTTTGTTGCTATTTATAACATTTTTAAGGAATTTTTGGAAGATATTTCCGAAGACGTTTTACCGAAAGATGCTACCGGATTTAAAGAGAGTAAAATTTGGCGTAAGCTCTATAAGTTTCAGTATGAGGCCGCAATAGGGATCATAAACAAACTTGAATCATATAACGTGTGTATTCTTGCGGATAGCGTGGGACTCGGTAAAACATTTACCGCTATTGCGGTTATTAAGTATTATGAACTACGCAATCGTTCCGTGCTTGTCCTATGCCCCAAAAAGTTGGCTGATAATTGGAATACCTACAAGAATAACTATATCAACAACCCCATAGCTGATGATCGCTTAGGATATACTGTACTATTCCACACCGATCTTTCAAGAAAGCGCGGGAAGTCCAACGGTGGAATCGATCTAGCGAAAATCAATTGGGGTAACTACGATCTCGTTGTCATTGACGAATCGCACAACTTTCGTAACGGTAGCGAAGTTTACGGCGAAGACCGCCGCGAGAATCGGTACACTAAATTGATGAATCGCGTTATTCGCGATGGTGTGAAGACGAAAGTCCTGATGCTTTCGGCCACTCCGGTCAACAATCGCTTTGCCGACCTGCGCCACCAACTCGAACTTGTTGACCCTGAGATCATAAATGATAAACTCGACACTAAGAATCCCATGGACGAGATTTTCAAAAATGCTCAGGAGGCGTTCAATAAATGGAGCAAATTAGAAGAAAGTAAGCGAACCACAGAAGCTCTGATAAAGTCGCTTGATTTTGATTTTACTAAGGTACTCGACAGCTTGACTATAGCCCGATCACGCAAGCATATAGAAAAGTATTACAACATGGACGAAATCGGTTCGTTTCCGGAACGGTTGAAACCCATATCTCTGCGCCCCAGTCTGACCGATTTAGAAAGCGCTATAAACTATAGTGAGATATACGAGCAATTGATGGCGCTGAAACTATCGGTGTATATTCCTACCGAATTCATACACCCAAGCAGACTCGATAAATATGTGGATACATCGTGTAACATCAACCGAGCCGGACGCGAGAAGGGCATTCGCCGCCTGATGGGTATAAACCTGATGAAACGGCTCGAAAGCTCCGTTTGGGCGTTCAGACTCACCATAGAAAGGGTTAAAAAATTGGTTGATGTTACTATTGACAAGATAGACGACCACATAAACAGTGTCAATATCGACTCCCAAAAACTAACCAACGCTGATTTCGACGACGATGACCGCAACACTGAGTATTTCGATGACGATGACAGTAACACGGAGTATTTTATCGACAAACATAACGTCAAGATTGACCTTAAAGATATGGACCTCACAACATGGAAAAATACGCTCGTGGAAGACTCCGAGAGACTTAAAGTGCTGAAAACGATGATAGACGACATCACTCCTGAACACGACACGAAGCTTAAGGAACTAAAACGCTTGATAAAGGACAAATTGACAAATCCTATAAACGATAAGAACAGCAAAATACTCATATTTTCGGCATTCTCGGATACGGCGGAATACCTATACGAACATATAAGTGAGTTCGTGAAGTCCGAGTCTGTGTTTGATGTCTCTCGTGATACGGCGATAATTACGGGAAGTGTTGACGGTAAGACCACGATAAAAGGACAACGGGCAGACATGAACGAGGTGCTGACTTTATTTTCACCGAAATCAAAGGACAAAGAAATACTGATGCCAAACAACACGTCAGATATATCCGTCCTAATCGCCACTGACTGCATTTCGGAAGGGCAAAACCTGCAAGACTGCGACTACTGCGTAAATTACGACATTCACTGGAACCCAGTGCGGATCATCCAAAGATTCGGGCGCATAGACCGTATCGGCAGCGAAAACAAGGTCATACAACTTGTGAATTTTTGGCCTGATATGGATTTGGACAAATACCTCAAACTTAAAGGCAGGGTGGAAAGAAGGATGCAGATGGTCGATATGATAGGAACCGGCCAAGAAAATCCGCTCAGCGACGAACAGGAACATGACCTTGAATACCGTAGCGCACAACTAAAACGGCTTCAGGAGGAGGTCGTGGATATTGAGGATATGCAATCCGGCGTATCCATCATGGATTTAGGACTAAACGAGTTTAGACTTGATTTGCTCGAATATAAGGATGAGAAAAACAAGGAAGATATGGACAAAATCCCGCCGGGGCTCCACGCCGTCGTTCCCGCCTCGGAAGATTGCCCGCCTGGGGTTATCTTCGTTCTCAAAAACCGTAACGACAATGTAAATATCGATAAGCAAAACCGCCTCCACCCGTTTTATATGGTCTACATATCGACGGACGGCGATGTCGTCTGCGACCACCTATCGCCGAAAGAACTTTTAGATAAAACCCGCTCTATCTGCAAAGGCAAGACCGAGCCGGTTATGGATGTCTGCCGCGAATTTATCAAGGAAACTAAGGACGGGCGGGATATGCGGAGCGTTTCCACTCTGCTGTCGAACGCGATTAACACTATTATTAATGTGAAAAATGATAGTGACGTTGATAGCGTATTCATCCCCGGTGGTACCACAGCTTTGAATACGAAAATTCGCGGATTAGAAGATTTTGAACTGATCTGCTTTCTTGTGGTAAGGAGAGAATAATATGTTAGGACTATCCAGCTCGACAGAGGTGAATCTTAATGTGACAAAAACAAAACTATACGGTAAAGTGACACTTACTCCGGAAGAGCGTAAGATTATAAAAGAGCAGATAGAATTGGTCAATTGGCGAAATAAATTAGCTGTTAGCACTATGCCTATAAGCGCTGGTAAAACAGTTATAGAAATTCTAGTGTTTGAAGTAAAACTTAAACAGCGAGGCATTGACAAGCGCATCCTTTTCGCCATCGCCAAGGCAATACCGTACAAAGTCTTGTTTGTCCTCACATTTCACGATGAGGCGCAAGCGTGGGTAGTGGTATCCGATACATTCTACAGCACCGACTGGCAACCGTTTGATGAGTTAACGCTAAAATTTGAGGGGCTGAACTTAGACACGTTGTACGAAAACATAGCGCGGCAAATCGCCGGCGGACGGCTTGGAACCGGCGGGAACTTGGAAAAGGCCGCGAACCGCGATAAACAACGGAGAAAGCTTGAAGGCGACATCGTAGCGTTGGAAAATAAAAAAAAGCGAGAAAAACAGTTCAATAAGCGAGTTGAATTTAATGATGAAATAAAACGTATAAAGAAAGAATTGAAAGAATTGGAGGAATAAACAAATGCTTGATAAGATGAAATTTGAGACCAAAGACCTCACCGCAGAGAATGTGGCGAGAATCGCGGAGCTATTTCCTGGTGTGGTAGTTGAGGGGAAGGTTAATTTTGATTTGCTTATGTCGTTACTCGGAGATGATGTGTTCGGTAGAGAAGCATACGAGTTCACGTGGGTCGGAAAACGCGAGGCGATCGCCGAAGCGGGACGATCTATAAAGAAGACACTACGGCCTTGTGTGGAAGAGAGCAAGTGCTGGGATACTACGGAGAATCTTTATATTGAGGGCGATAATTTGGATGTACTGAAGTTGTTGCAGAAGAGTTATTTAGGGAAGGTTAAGATGATTTATATTGATCCTCCTTATAATACTGGGAACGACAGCTTTATTTATCGTGATAGATTCACTATGGACGAGGATGAATATGACGAAGCGGTTGAAAAATATGATGAGAATGGCTTGAAAAATTTTCAAGAAAACAGTACTACAAATCCACGATACCACTCGGTTTGGTGCAGTATGATGTATCCTCGGTTGGTATTGGGGAGGAATTTGTTGAGAGATGATGGGGTGATTTTTATTTCGATAGATGACAATGAGGTCGCTCAATTGCGAAAAATTTGTGACGAGGTTTTTGGGGAAGGAAATTTTGTCGCAGAAACAATTGTCAATAGAACTAGTGAAGTTGCAGCAGAACACACCATTAAACAGCATGAATACTGCCTTTGCTATGCCAAAAACATTCTCAACATGGTTATGGGAAGTAATAAAAAATATACACTATCTAGGGGTACTGTGGGTAACATAGATCAGACTATGCCAGAAATAACCTTTCCCAAAGGATTGAGTTGCCTCAACATAAATGACGGTGTTTATGAAAAAGCGAGACAAATCGACGGTAGCCGTGAAAATATAGAGTGTATAACTCCATTTATCGTCAAAAACGGTGTTTTGGTGAAAGATGTAATTTTAAAAGCGCGTTGGAGAAGTTCTAATGACATGAGGAACTTCTTTAATAATAATTGTAAGCCTACACAAGCTAAGATAAATGGAGTAATAGAGGAGATATTCTTTGATGGAGATCGTTTTATGCCACAAATCAAAAAACTCGTAACAGAAAAAATGGAAACGTTGTTTTTAGAGAACAAAAAAGGCAGTAAGGAACTAGCCGATCTTGATATGAAGGAGTATTTTGACTATCCGAAATCAGTATTTCTGATAAAACATTTTTTAGAATTATTCACAAATTCTAATGACATCATCCTCGACTTCTTCTCTGGTTCATCTACCACTGCCCACGCCGTAATGCTGCTAAATGCCGAAAATGATGGTCACCGCAAATTCATAATGGTCCAACTTCCCGAAATCTGCGATGAGGACGGTGCCGTTGCCAAAAATGGTTACAAGACCATCTGCGACATCGGCAAAGAGCGCATCCGCCGCGCCGGAGCCAAAATCAAATCCGAATTCGCCCTAACCACCCCCGATCTTGATGTAGGATTCCGCGTTCTAAAACTCGACGAATCAAATATGACCGATGTCTATTACAACCCAAGCAATTACACACAAGATTTGATAAAATCAATGGAGAACAACATCAAGCCAGACCGTACGGACATTGATTTACTCTATGGTTGTCTTTTAGACTGGGGTTTACAGCCATCCAAGACGCATACACAAGAGGATATAGACGGTTTCAAAGTCCACACCTATAATGATGGCGACTTAATCGCTTGTTTCAATGAGCATATCAGCGAAAAAGTTATCCATGAAATAGCAAAGCGTAAGCCTGAGCGCGCGGTATTTCGTGACAGTGGTTTTACTAGTTCGTCTGAAAAAATAAATGTATTTGAAATCTTCAAACAGCACTTGCCTGATATGCAGGACGATGATGTGAAGAGTAAGGTGAAGGTGATATGATGAAATTGCAATTCAAACATCAGTCTTTTCAGATGGACGCGGCAATGGCTGTTTGCGATGTATTCAGGGGGCAGCAACCTCGTACCCTAACCCACATGATAGATCCGGGGCGAGAAGATACGGTGCAGCAAATGTCCCTAGACTTAGAATCAATTGGCTATACTAACGCCCCTATCAATATCAGTGATGATACTGTGTTGGAAAATATCAAGGACGTCCAGCGGCGTGGAAATATCAAGCAATCCGACTCGCTTGAGCCGGTGAACGGTCAGGGCTGTCGATTCAATCTTACGATAGAGATGGAAACCGGTGTAGGCAAAACATATACATATATCAAAACGATGTATGAACTCAATAAGCGGTACGGGTGGAGCAAATTCATAGTTGTTGTGCCGAGTGTGGCTATCCGCGAGGGCGTTTACAAGTCGTTTCAAATAACCGAAGAGCATTTCAGCAATGATTACGATGGTAAGAAAATTCGTTTCTTTATTTATAATTCGGCACCAAAGAGGTTGCACGAGATTACGGGCTTTGCCTCTGACCGCGAGATAAATGTCATGATAATCAATAACCAAGCGTTTAACACCACAGGTAAGGATGCACGACGAATTGACTTGGAATTGGACGAGTTCAACTCTCGCAAACCGATTGACATTTTAGCCAAAACTAATCCGATTCTGATAATTGACGAACCGCAATCTGTTGAGGGGCCTAAAACAAAAGAGGGACTGAAAAAGTTTAAACCGTTGATGACGCTTCGATACTCCGCTACCCACAAAATTGACAGTATCTACAACATGATTTACCGTCTTGACGCGTTGGACGCGTATAACAAGCGACTTGTAAAGAAAATTGCGGTCAAGGGCATTAAAGAAATAGGGAGTACTGCCATCAATGGGTATGTTTATTTGCAGAGCGTTAATTTGTCAAAAAATAAACCGCCTACCGCAACAATTGCTCTTGATGTTAAGGGAACTAATAGCATCCATTATAAGAAGATACGTGTCGTTTCGAAAGGGGACGACCTATATGCAAAATCTGAAGGACTTGAAGGGTATGGGAACGGCTATATAGTTAAAGATATTGACGGGCGTGATTCCCCCTCAGTGGAGTTTCTAAATGGCAAAAAGTTGTTTGTTGGTGACGTTATCGGCTCGGTCAACTATGAACAGATGCACCGTATTCAGATACGTGAAACCATCCTTTCCCATATTGAGCGTGAGCGTCAGTTGTTCGGGAAAGGCATAAAAGTCTTGTCTTTGTTCTTTATCGATGAAGTTGCGAAGTATAGGCAGTACGATGATTCGGGTAATGCCCAAAATGGCGAGTATGCCAACGTTTTTGAGGAAGAATATAAAAATATCATAAGCACTATGCAAGATGAATTATTTGACACAACAGAGTACCGTGAGTATCTTGAAAACATAAAAGCAGAGCGAACGCATCATGGTTACTTTTCAATTGACAAAAAAAAGGACAGTAAACTCAATGATAAAAAAGAATGCACCTCCGATGATATAGACGCTTACAATCTAATTATGAAAGATAAGGAACGTTTGCTTGATCGTAACGCGGATCCTCCGGTACGGTTTATCTTCAGCCATTCAGCGCTCCGCGAGGGGTGGGATAACCCGAATGTATTTCAGATTTGCATACTTAAAGAGGGTAAAAGCAACGTTCGCAGGCGACAAGAGGTAGGGAGAGGGCTCCGCTTATCAGTTAATCAGAGCGGTGAACGTATGGATGAAAACTTGTTAGGCCGCGAAGGAGTTCACAATCTGAATGTACTTACGGTTATTGCCAGTGAAAGTTACGATGACTTTGTCAGGGGACTGCAAAGCGATATTGCCGAGGCGGTTGCCGATGATCGTCCGGTCAAGGTTGACTACAAGTTGATCATGGATAAATTTAATGATGAAAAGATAGCATACGTTGTTCACGAGAGTCTTATTAAGAACGAATACGTGGCCGGTGGCAAATTAACCGAGAAATACTACGAGGATAGAAAGAGCGGTACGATAGTCGTACCTGAAGAGATTAAAGGACGTGTCGCGGAAGTCATTGCAGTGTTGGATTCCGTCTGTGACCCCGATGCCAACAAGCCTGAAAATGCTCGTAAAAATACACTTGAGACCAAGCTGAACAAGAAAAATTTCGAGAAGTTCCAAGAATTGTGGTCGCGCATTAACAGTAAGAGTTATTATATTGTGAAATTTGACGACAACGAGTTAGTAGAAAAATCCATTAAAACATTGAATGCCGAATTATATATATGGAAAGATCCATCTTTTGAGGTTGAGGAGGGCGAACAAACAAAGGACATTGAGTCTAAGGCGCAACTTGAAAAAGGTGATGCTTTTGTCCGTAAAAAAGCGCACCGCTCTCACACAATAATGATGCCAAGTTCTTCTGTTCGATACGACCTCATCGGGAAAATCGTCGAGGAAACCGAATTGACGCGAAAAGCAGTGGTAGATATTTTGGCTGGGCTGGAAAAAGACATATTTGACAAATTCCGCTATAACCCTGAAGAGTTCATTCTCCGCGCCGCCAAACTCATCAACGAGCAGAAAGCCACGGTGATTATCGAGCATATAACCTACAATAAATTAGAAGACAGGTTCGAGGAAAAGATATTTACCGAGCCGGATTTGAAAAAAGGATGCCTCGGAGTGAACGCGATGGCGGCAGAGCGACATCTGTACGACCATGTTATCTATGATTCCAATATTGAACGCAAATTTGCCGAAAACTTAGAGGCACATCAGAAGGAGGTAAAGGTCTACGTTAAACTACCGAGAGGATTTTACATTCGTACTCCTGTTGGTAAGTATCGCCCAGATTGGGCGATAGCCTTTAATGAGGGCACGGTGAAGCACATATATTTCGTAGCCGAAACGAAAGGCGATATGTCCACTATGGAGCTTCGTAAAATAGAAGAATCTAAAATCGAATGCGCCCGCAAGCATTTCCGCGCCATTAGCGGCGACAACGTGGTTTACGGTGTTGTGGATAGTTACGATAGTCTTTGGAAATTAGTTCATGAATGATACATAACCACACCGCCTCGGCAATAAATAGAGCAAGCCGCCCCGTGGAGTCGTCCCCGTCGCCAGTCTACCCACCCGCCCCCGTCGCCCACTCCCCGACATTTCTCATCTCAAAATCAAAGCTCACCCCGACCTTAAACACCTTCTTCCCACTCCCGGCCCACAGTGTAGCGTATTCTTTGCTGTCGATTTGCGCGAGGGCCGCCGCTGCGGTGCCATCTAGTTTGAACTCGAAGCTACCGTTAGTTTTTTGCATATGGATTGTAGACAGTGAGCGGGTTCTCGGAGAAGCGGTAGCCGTTGTAGAAGCGGCGTATTTTGTCCAAGTAGTTCTCGCGGTTGCGTCCGGTACTTTCCAAAATACCGTATAATATCTATAAACTAGTATTTGCGCAACGTAAAAGAGTAGAAATCTTTTATGATCCGTTGACCGCCCAAACGCTGCCCCTTCATCCAGCCAGGCTTATTCTGCTCCCCCGCATCGTCTTTTCCACGCGCACTTGTTTTTCTATGCGCTCGCGCAGTTCGGCCACGTGGGAGATTATGCCTATTATGCGGCCGCTTTCGGTCATGTTGGATAGGGTTCTGACGGCCAATTCCAGGACTTCCGCGTCGAGCGTGCCGAAGCCTTCGTCTATGAACATTGCGTCTAGGCGGACCCCGCCGGAGGTTTGCTGTACTATGTCGGATAGGCCGAGCGCCAGGGATAGGGAGGCCATGAACGACTCACCGCCGGATAGGCTTTTGGCATCGCGGTGTTTGCCGGTGTATGCGTCTGAGACTTCCAGGTCCAGGCCTGTTTTTAAGCGCTTGTCGCCGCTCTCAGTTTTTCGCAGTAACTTGTAGCGGCTTTGGCTCATCAGGCCCAGACGCAGATTCGCGGCGCCTAATACTCTGTCGAAATACGCCACTTGCGCGTAGGTTTCGTGGTTGGTCAATTCATTCACATTGGCCTGTGTTTGTGTAGACGCATTTTTCAATGACTCCTTGACCTTATCCTTTTCTACATTTGGAATTATCACGGAAAAATCGGTGTAAGAGGTCTATTTCGTCTCCTCGCACCCTCTAACGTTCAGACCCTCTATGACCCACCGAGCCTTGGCTTCCACGGTGTCGGGGAGGATGAAGAAGCGTTCGGGGGAGCGCCACGGGGATAGACGGCCCGGGGTTATCAGATTGTCGCCGTTATCGTCTATAAACCAGAGCAGCGTCCCCTTTGACGCCGGGATAGAGTCGAAGGCGAACGTTCCCGCGCTGTCGGCCACGGTGAAGGAGGTGTCGCGCCGGGATACGGGGCGATAGATCCATTTGCGTTTATCATCGGGCTTCAGGCAGTTTGCGCCGCCGGAGAGGCGCGGGCAGAGGCTGTCGGCATGGGTCGCGGCAATCTTCTTCCGCGACGCGTTAACGGTATTAACCGTACGTTTGATCTTGGACGTATCGACAATACCGGCGCTGTCTTCGGCAATCTTATTTTTGACGCTATCGACAGCCGCGGTATCAATCGTTACGGTATCGATACCGACGCTGTCTTTAGCAACTCTCTTTTTGACTGTTGACGTGTCGCTCTCCGCGGGGTACAGGCGTATCGTTTGCGACGATTTGGTGACGTTGATTATCTTTTCCAATGACGTGAAACAGGTGTCGCCTACGCGGAGTTTCCCTGTTTTGTATTGGTCTGCGAACGCCGCTATCCGGTAACTCCCCTCTTTGATATGCGAGAAGCCGAACGCCCCGGCGCTGTCGCTCTGGGTTGCGTAGTCTGGAGGCGAGAAGTAGCGCCCGTCTGTCCAGCCGCTGTCAGCCCGAAACAGCATAACTTTATGACCGGCCGTCTTGGACTTCAACGAGACAATCGACCCTTCCGCCCTCCCGCTGTCCAAGACCGCGCCTGTGGAAAAGACTATGTCGATCGGGCTGGCGACCGCGTTGCCGCGCAGGTCTTGCAGCGCGGCGCTCACCGATACGTGGTAGGTCGTGTTGACCGAAAGCGGCTCTCTGGGCGTGACGGTCAGCCTGTTCTTCTTCACCCTGACGACAACGCCCTGCGGCACGGCCGGGTAAACCGAGACCGCCCCGGCGGCGCTTGACCTGTTTATCCACTCGGAGAACCTTATCTCCACCGCCGCCCTGGTGTCCACGTTAACCTGCCCGTTTTCAGGAAACTGCGCGGCCACAGCGGGCGGCGTCTTGTCAACCGGACCGCCTGACGGGGGAACTTGATTGGCGCAGTAGACCATAATCAGCAGGACGGGCAAGAGCGCCGCCATATATCCGCATATTTTCATATCTTTACGTCCGCCCTGATTTATATTATTATGGTTGATTGACCGCGTCACATCAACAGACAATAATATATATCATGCCCGTCAACAACTTTCAGGAGATTCCGCAGTAATGGAAAAGCAATACAATCCAGCGGCCGTCGAAGACCGCCTCTACGCCGGCTGGCTCAAAAAAGGCTACTTCCGCGCCGACCCGTCGTCGCCCAAGCCCAAGTACAGCATCGTGATCCCGCCGCCGAACGTGACCGGCGTGCTGCATATCGGGCACGCGCTCAACAACACCATCCAAGACATACTCATCCGCCACAAGCGTATGAAGGGCTTCGAGGCTATGTGGATGCCGGGTACAGACCACGCCGGGATCGCCACGCAGAACGTGGTGGAGCGGCGGCTGGCCAAGGAGAAGCGCAGCCGGCACTCGCTGGGGCGCGAGGCTTTCGTGCAGGAGGTTTGGAAGTGGAAAGAGGAGTACCACGCCACTATCACCACCCAGCTCAAGAAGCTCGGCTCCTCCTGCGACTGGGAGCGGGAGCGCTTCACGATGGACGAGGGGCTGTCGGCGGCTGTCAAAAAGGTCTTCGTCCAGCTCTACAAAGAGGGGCTGATCTACAAGGGCAAATACATCATCAACTGGTGCCCGCGGTGCCAGACCGCCCTCTCCGACGAAGAGGCGGAGCACAAGGAGATCGGCGGGAAGCTCTACCACCTGCGGTACCCTTACGAAGACGGCAGCGGCTTCGTGGTGGTCGCCACCACCCGCCCCGAAACGATGCTCGGCGACGTAGCGGTGGCCGTCAATCCGGCGGACGAGCGTTACAAGGATATCAAGCATAAGAAAATCAAACTGCCGCTGACCGGCCGCGTCATCCCCTTCATAGAGGACGGCTTTGTGGACAGGGAGTTCGGCACGGGCGCGGTAAAGGTGACGCCAGCCCACGACCCCAACGACTTCGGGATGGGGCAGCGCCATCAACTCGAACCGCTTCAGGTGATGGACGGGGCGGGTAAAATGGCCGGCGATATCCCCGAAAAGTACATAGGGATGGACAGATTCGACTGCCGAAAAGCAATCATTGAAGACCTGACCGCCGCCGGGCTTGTGGAAAAAATCGATGACCACACCCACGCCGTCGGTCACTGCTACCGCTGCCACACCGTCGTGGAGCCTTACTACTCCGACCAGTGGTTCGTGAGGATGAAGCCGCTGGCCGAACCCGCGCTGGCGGCGGCGGTCAAAGACGAGGTCGCGTTCTATCCCGCCCGCTGGAGGAAAACGTATATAGATTGGATGGAGAACATCCGCGACTGGTGCATATCGCGCCAAATCTGGTGGGGTCACCGCATACCCGTCTGGTACTGCGGGTGCGGCGAGACGATAGCGAGCGAGGAGACTCCCGGCCGCTGTCCCAAGTGCGGATCGACCGCGTTGCGGCAGGACGAGGATGTCTTGGACACATGGTTCTCCTCGTGGCTGTGGCCTTTCTCAACGATGGGATGGCCTGATAGTACCGATTTCATGAAAAAGTTCTATCCCACGGACGCCCTTGTCACCGCGCCGGAGATACTTTTTTTCTGGGTCGCCCGAATGATCATGGCCGGATGCCACTTCACGGGCAAACTGCCGTTCACCGACGTGATCCTCCACGGGACGGTGCGCGACAAGACGGGCCGCAAAATGAGCAAATCTCTCGGCAACTCCATAGACCCGCTCGAAATCATCCCCGTCTACGGCACAGACGCGCTGAGATTCTCTATGGTGATGATCACGGCGCAGGGCGCGGACGTGTTTCTGGGCAAAGACACATTCGACATAGGCCGCAATTTCGCCAACAAACTCTGGAACGCGTCGCGATTCCTTATAAGCAATATCAAAACCGAGAAATTAACCGGGGTGATCCCCCCCGTTGACAGGTTGAAAGCGGAGGATAAGTGGATATTATCCAAATTGCAGCACGTGATAGGCGATATGGACTCCGCGATAAGCACGTACCGCTTCAACGAGGCCTGCCACACCATCTATGATTTCACATGGCACGAGTTCTGCGATTGGTACGTGGAGGCGAAAAAAGCGGATTTCTATCAGGAGGACGACCCGCAGCGTAAGACGGACGCTTTGTCACTATGCGGATACGTGTTAGCGTCGATACTGAAACTCCTGCACCCGATAATGCCCTTCATCACCGAGGAGATATGGTCGTTCCTTCGTGAGAAAATGTCATTTGACAAGGTCATAGACGCGGAGTCGATAATGCTCGCTTCATATCCTAAACCCGACAATCAGTTCGTCAACGAGAAATTGGAGAGCGATTTTGATCTATTGAAGAGCTGCATAGTGGCGCTGAGAACCATCCGCTCCGAGAACAACGTCCCGCCCGACAAAGTCGGGACCGCCGTGATCATCCCCGCCGACAAAGAGGCGGAAGCGTGGCTGTCGTCGCAAACGCCTGCAATCAACCTCTTCGCCAAACTGTCTGAGACGACTGTCAGTATAGACGCGAAAAAGCCCGGATTCGCGGGATCGTCAGTTATCAGAGGCAATCAGATATTCTTGAGTTTAGAGGGATTGATTGACAAACAGGTAGAGATCGACCGTTTGACAAAAGAGGCGGCGCGGCTGAAATCAATGGCTGACGGCGCGAAAGCGCGGCTCGAAAGCGAGAGCTTCGTTTCCCGCGCGCCCAAAGAGGTCGTTGAAAAGGAGCGCGAGAAGTATCAGGGGATCTTGGTCAATCTTGAGAAGACGGAGAAGGCGCTGGCGAGTCTTTGAGTAAATTGAATGATGAAAGGGCGGCCTTTGTTGGGGCCGCCCTGTTTTAAGATTTGTTACTACTTATATAACTCTACCCTTGTGATGGTTAGCGTGGCGGTTCCGTTCACTGTTATTCGAAAACTAAAACCGTGGCTTTTTTCCAGAACTGTCGAAAGAGGAACCTTAGTCCCCCAACCAGCCTGCTTAAAGGTAGAGAATGTGAAGGCTACGCGCTGCGACGACGTGGTCGTCTTCATTGTTGTTTCAAATTCGTCATATTCAGTAAGCGTATTATCGCCGCCGGAAGATGGTTGGTTTACGCCGATTTGTTCGGAATTAATCTGCATAGATACCGGAACGTCGCTCGTTAGCGTATAGGTTATATAAACGCCGGTATACCCGCTTATATCCATATTACGCGCCAAACCGTCCTCGTCAAACCACATGATACCTATACCGGCGCCATAAGAACCATAAAAATCATGTTCACCCATTACACCGCTAGCTTTAAGTATCACTTTCCCGTTGGCTTTCGCAAACAATGAGCTATAATCGTCATCGACATTGGCAGGATCAGTAGATACTTTGCCCGAACTATAGTCATTCCAAGTATAAGCGTACCACCCTCCCTTGTGTAACACACCTTTCTTGTAGTCATCTAAATCAAAAACCAATCCCGACGACGGTGCGGACACCCAATGCGCGTATATCGTGGTATTCGCGGTGTATACCTTGTCTGCATCAATTTCCGTCCCGCCGACAGCCGAGGTATACCAACCGACAAATATATAATCACCTTTGCTTGCAGGCGTAGGCAATTCATCGAGTCTGCCGTCTTCGTCCACAGACATACTCGTCGGCGATACTGTCCCGACCCCGGCGTTGAACGTTACGATGTAGGTGACTTTCTTCCACCGCGCGAATAAGACGGCGTCTTCATTAAATACTGTATTTATCGTTACCTTAATGCCGCCGCCATCAGGTTCAGTGTACCACCCGTCTAAAGCGTACCCTGCTTTTGCAGGTGTCGGCAATGACGCGAGTTTGCCGCCTGTCCCGGTCTTGGCGCTAAGCGGACTGACCGACCCGCCGTCGGCGTCGAATTCTATGGTGTAGATCGGCGTCCACTGCGCGTATATTGTCTTATTTTCGGTAAATGTCGTGGCTGTCGTCACTTTCGTGCCGCCGGTCGTACCCGTCGTAAACCATCCTTCAAACGCGTACCCGGCTTGCGTAGGCGTGGGCAAAGTCGCGAGTTTGCCGTTTACGGTAGCGGCGGTCGTCGGTGTGACCGTCCCGCCATTGGGATCAAACGTTATGGTATAAGTCGGTGTCGTTCCCCCCGTTGATTTGAAGTTCGCCGTCAGCGTCTTGTTGCCGTTCATAGTGATTGTCACCGGATTCGCCGTCCCTGCCGCAGCCCCGGACCAACTGTCAAACGCAAACCCGCTTGCCGGCGCCGCCGTTACGGTAACGGTCTCGTTCAATGTAAAGGCCGTCTTATTCGGGTTGCGCGTCACACTGCCGCCGTTCGACGGATTCGCGATTGTCGAGAGCGTGTAAGCGTTTCCGGCGGGTATCGAATCATTGCCGCCGCCGGTACTGTTTTCATCAATAAACGTCGCGATCAGCGTCTTATTCTCGTTCATCGTAATCGTCACCGGATTCCGCGTCCCTTCCTCCGCTCCGGTCCATCTCCAAAATTTGTATCCCGGGTCCGGAATCGCCGTGGCGGTCACTCTCGTCCCTATAGTATAGCCCGCATTATCCGGATCGTTTGCACTGAGCGACACGCTGCCGCCTCCGCTCGCTTGGACATCGAGCGTAAATGTCGCGGCCGGCGGTCTCGCCGGTTCCGTTCCGCCGCCGGCGCCCTGCCGAAAGATCGCGGTGATCGTCATGTCATTGTCCGTCACCGGAATTATAGCGGGGTTATCTGTATTCCCTTCCACCGACGGCGATCCCGACCAATTGACGAATGTCCATCCCGCCGCCGCCCTTGCCCACGCTACGATCTCCGTCCCGGCGTCTTGATTCGCGACGCCGTTCAGCGCGGCGCCGTTTACATATACCGCCCCGCCGTCGCCGGGGGCCGCGCCGACCGTAATCTTTTTGACCTTGGGCCTGAAAACTGCCACGAGCGTTTGGCTGTTGTTCATTTTGAGCGTTACGGTGTTTTTTGCGGACGACACCGCCCCCGACCATCCGGCAAATTCGTAGCCCGGATTCTCCGCGGCCGTTACGGTTACTTCCTCCCCTACGCTGTAAAGATCCTTAGGCGGGTCGGCGGTAACAGTACCGCCGTTTTCAGGAAACGCGGTTGTTATCAGCGAGCGCGGGTCGGTGTTATTCTTATCGATATGTTTGAACATTGCGACTACCGGCTTGTTTTTGTTCATCGGTATTATCTTCGAGTCGCCCGCGGACGTCGCCGAGTCCAATTCTCCCGCCCAGCCTACGAATTCGAATCCGTCATTCACTTTAGGCGTTAGGACTACCGACGTTCTGTGCTTATAGTGCGGTTCGTCTGGCACGCGTTCCACTTCGCCGCCGGCCGCCGGGGTCGCGGCGGTCGTGAGGGTCCACCCGCCGCAAGGCGTGCCTATGGGAACTACGGAATAGTCTTGGCACCTCGTGCCGATCTCGGTATCGTTTTCTTTAACACAGCCGTGAATATACGGATTATATGTCTTGCCGCCGCACATATTATGCGCCGTGCTGCCGAAGCAGAACTGGCAATCCGGATCGTACCTTTCCCCGTCGCCGCAGAAATCCGGCACCGTCTCGCAGGTGAAAATAGACATCGCTGTCAATAATAACAATAAGGACAAACCGTCAAACTTACGTATATATCCTTTAAAACCAATCATACATTGCCTCTCTTTCATTCCGTTATATGTTTTTAATCCTTTTAATCCTAATCTAAAAGAAAATATGAACACTGATCCCCGCCGCCAGCAACGCCCCTCCCGCAATGTACGCGACGTCGCGCCTTGTCGCGGCTCTTTGGGCTTCCTTGCCGTCTAACAGAACATTTACCGTGATATGGTCGCCGTTATCGTCGATACGGTCACGGGGACTCTCCGCGACGTACTTTACGACATTGCTGTTTTCAAAATACCCGTACGCGAGCGCGCCCGCACCCAAGGCGTTGAGGCCGATGGCCGTATAGCGGTATATCCTCTTCCGCAACAACCGTTGCTGCCGCGTCTTCTCGGCCTCCAATAGTTCCAAGGCTATGTTGCGGCCCACTCTGGTCATTTCGTCGGCGTCTTTCAGCGTGCTGGTAGCCGTGACAGAGCGCTTGATTTCGGCCGTGACTATGTCAACGAATCGCGTGTCCAAGTAGTAGCGTTTGCCCACGGGGTTTATATTGGATATGCAGAGATACTGCACGCCGAACTGATGTCCGATCGCTTTGATCTGCTCGTCGTCCACCGCGCCGCTGCGTTGGTAGACGTGCTCGCGGTCTAACTGTTCGAGGATCGCCTCCGTGCGGTCTACGGCGGTGTACTTGTCGCTCTCGCTCATCACCTTAGCCAATTCTCCGCCTATGATGCTGTGCACGCCCTTGGCGTTTTGGGGTTCTTGGCCGGCCATGTATATTGCTACGATCTGCTTGCCCGTATCCGGCGCGACGGTTTTTTGCGATTCGGGCTCGGCGGCTTTGGGCGGCTCCGGTTCGGCTATTTGCGGCTCGGGCGGTTCGGGCTCTACGGTTTTAGGCGGCTCCGGTTTCGGCGGTTCGGGCTCGGCGGCCGGCGCTTGTTCCCTCCAACGCGCGCCTGCGGATACAATATCCACCTGCCTGTCTTCCATACAGCCTTTCGCCGCAACGCAGTCGGTTTTGGGAGCGTTGACTATGGTGACGATATGAGTCCCCGGCACGCCGATATCCATCAGATAATCCACTATAGTTTCCACACGCTGAGCCGAAAGACGGGCGACCTTCTTACCGCCGTCCGCCGCGGGGCACGTGTACCCGTGAACCTCGTAGCGGTTGCTCTTGCTGCGCGCGAACAGGGCGGACATACTGTCGAGCAGATGAGCCGACAGCGGCGTGAGATCAAGGCTGTTCGCCTCGAAATGCACCGCCAAACGGTATGACTTGGCCTCTTCCTCGACGGCAACAACCGTGTCGGGTACGGCGGCCGGCGTTTCCGGCTCCGCAACGACGGCCACGGAATCGGGCGCGGGATTGACCGGCGGCGCTTCATGCTTCGCCGCGGCAACCGCCGAATCAGGCGCGTGCCTGACCTCGGACGTTTCCTTTCCCGCCGCGGCAGCCGCGGAATCAAGCGTGGGATTGACAGATACGGCTGACGGCTCGCTCCCGGCAACGACAGCCGTTGAATCGGGCGCGGGTTTGGCCGCAGGCGCTTCCTTTACCGCTACGGCGGACCCGGCCGGGGCGGCGGGTTTGTTTTGAGCGACGGACGCCGCGCTCAGTACGAGCAACGGCAATAAGACAGCGACGGCTTTTCTCATGTTGTTACATGATCTCCTTTACGGAATAGCAGGTTGGTGTATGGATGTACGGATGTGTGTAAATTATAGAAATGATGAAAGACGGCAACGATTTCC
>Ga0268262_10001517_pt1 | contig 28590 bp, 27 predicted proteins | sample TergutNc150P3_FD_190354 | JGI IMG/M metagenome (GOLD analysis project Ga0268262, IMG submission 190354) | Nasutitermes corniger P3 segment gut microbial community from laboratory colony in Florida, USA - Nc150 P3 (SPAdes) (version 2) | ecosystem: Host-associated > Arthropoda: Insects >... | reverse complement strand
CCAGTCTTCCAGCCACATGGCTTTTTCCTCTTCGCTAAATTTCATTTGTTCCCTCCGAAATGTGATGTTTTCGGAAGTTTATTTCATCTTGTTTCCCGGCGGTAGAAGCGGTTCTTTTGACGGATACGTTTAAAGGAGTTTCAATAGGAAATAAAGGAGTATATTTGTTTTATGATACTATAGCTGCTTACACCTCGCCCTCGGCAAGCGTACAAATCGCCTGCGCCCACCTGACATATTTCAGATTTGCAAGGTCTGCGACGGTTTTCACATAAAAAGCCTCTTTAAGCAGTTTAGCGTCGCCTTCGCTAACGCCCGCAATCGCGTCAACCGGCGAAGCGGCGATCTCCTTGAGCGTCAATCCCTCATACTTTTTGACCACAAATTTGTCGATGTTCATTAAAATCCTCCATTCGGCGTTAAAATGTTTGCCTGAACTCAGGCACCAACTATAAATTAACGTTGCGGTATGAAAGTAGCAAACGCAAACTCAGCTTATCTTTAAATCTTTGGTACTAGATAACGAAAACTGAACTAAGGGCGGGCGGGGATAACCGCAGGTAGCCTTTTGGAGTGGAAGGAGAATGGTCATGACCATTATAGCGAGATTAGACTGTCATGCGTTATAAATTTCACTCCAACAGCTAACTGCGGGGATACCCGCGCATATACCTGGGTGTTATGGTTAATGCCGTTTGCGGTGATGGAACAATAATTTAGGCTTTTCGTGGCCCTCTACAGTATGTACACCCAATCACGTGCACATGGGAGCGATCGCCGGGGCGCTCAATGAGGCGGGCAATTAAAATCTCGTTTTCTTTCAGGAGGATTCCGCAAACAGGACAAACACGGGGGCGGTCGCCATGAAGGCAGTAAAGGCAGCCTTTTATGTGCATGAAGCGGTCTTTGCCGCCGTTCAACGATGGGAACGCCGAGGAACTTACCCTTTCCCCGGGCCGCAGTTTTGCCGAGCAGACCGGGCAGGTTTGGGGATCGCCGGGAGTGCTTTCGCCAACAGGTTTAAGGCTTTTGCGGCGGTAACTTTTGCGGCCAAAGCCCCCCAGAGCAGGGATGCCTATGGTGAAAAAAAGGGTATAGCCAAACCAAAGCAGGAGAATGCCTATAAGCACAAAAACCAAAACTTCGAAAAGTTGCCTCATTGTCCTTCCATACAGTATACTGCTTTTTGTGGCAGTTTTATATATTATCGGTACGCCAATCGGGAATCTGGGCGATTTAAGCCTAAGGGCGGCGGAGATTCTGCGAAAAGCTGACCTCGTGGCCTGCGAAGATACAAGGCAGACACTAAAACTTTTAAACCATCTGGGAATAAGGGCAAAAATGCTCTCTTGCAGGGCGCAAAACGAAGAATCTTCCGCCCTGAAGATAATCGCCCTTCTTGACGATGGCAAAACCGTCGCTTATGCCAGCGACGCGGGAACCCCTGCCCTTTCCGACCCTGGTTCGGCTCTGGCCAGAAAGGCCGCCGAAGCGGGGCACGAAGTCGTCCCCATACCAGGACCGTCGGCCTTCGCTACCCTTTTAAGCGTTTCTGGCGCTTGTGACAAAAGCGTGGCCTTTGAGGGATTTTTGTCCCCAAAGAGCGGCAGACGCCGGACGCGCCTGAAAGAGCTTTTGGAGACCGGCTTTGGCTTTGTTCTTTTTGAATCGCCCTTCAGGGTTCTTAAGCTTTTCGAGGATCTGGCCGATCTTGATAACAGCCGGTACGTCTGCGTGGGGAGGGAAATGACAAAGCTCCACGAGGAGTATTTAAGAGGTTCCGTAACGGAAATATGCGAAATTTTGCGGAAAAAGGCGGAAAAAAATGAAATTAGGGGTGAATTTTCCGTTTTTATATCTGGCAAGAAATCAAATTATCGGGTAAACTATTAGTGGTATATGCCGATAATAGAAGGTAGGTAGGATATGAGTATGACTATTGACAGGGTAGGCCCAATAGATCCAATACAACCCGGAAAAAGGCCGGGGAAAACCGGCCAGGTCAACGATAGCCCCAAGTCCGACTCCATCAGCATTTCTTCCGAGGCGCTGGAGAAAGCCGAACTGCTCCGGACCCAGGAATTGGCTGCCTCAGCGCCGGATGTGCGCCTTGAGCGGGTTGCCGAACTGAAGGAAAAAATTAACGACCCAGCCTACCTTGACGAGAGTGTAATTAACGCCACGGCGAATAAGCTGATCGATACCCTTTTTGGTTAGAGGAATAGAAGGAGACGAGGTTCGGCCATCCGGCCTGATCACTTGAATCAAGTGGCCAGGCCGGGTGGCCGGATTTTTTTACGGATAAAGCACCAGCTTGAATCCGGGGAGTATAGATGGCAGATACAGTATTAAGATTAACCCCTGAAATTATAATCGGTCTTGATACGATAAATCGCGCCGGTTCGCTATTTGGCGAGCGGGGACATAAGATTTTGCTTGTGACTGAACAGGGACTCTACGAGAATAACCTTATTGACCGCCTGGTAAAAGTGCTTGATGATGCGGGCCTTGAGACCATTCTCTTTGACGAGATACCCGCCCAGGCAACAGCCGAAGCGGCTGAAACCGCGGCGTCCCTGGCCCGCGGCGCACGGTGCGACCTGGTTATCGGTTTTGGGAGCATGAAAACCCAATACACAGCCAAATTGGCCGCGATTCTGGCTGCCTCTACTTTCAGGCTTTTTGATCTTTTGGACGGCATCAGGGAGGAATCGGCGTATTTGCCTTACGCGGCTATTCCGGCAACAGGCTCCGATCCGTTTCTTTTAAGCGATTCTCTCATTGCCGTAGACCCAAGGGACAGGTTTGTAAAGCTCGTAAAATGCCCCCGCTCTCTCTGCCAGGCGGCTATCCTTGATCCCGGCCTTTCCGAGTTAATTGGCGGCAAATTCGGCCCCACAGCCGCCTTCGACGGCCTTTGTACCGCAATGGAAGCTTACTGCTCGACAAAATCCAGCTTCTTTTCCGATGCCCTTCTGGAACAGGCCATTTCGCTTTATGCCAAAATGATGCATTCCTACGCGGATAATATGTCTACAGACTATCCTGGGGCTTCAGTCCATGCCGGTTTACTGATGGCAATAGGCGCCTCAGTAAGCGCCCCCGGAATCGGTACCGCCCTGGCTTACGCCCTGAACGGAAAATTCCCGGTGGCCAAATCTTGGTGCGCCACGGTGCTTCTTCCCTATGTAATGGAAAAACTTGTTGCTTCAAGGCCGGAAAAAATAGCGAAAGTCGCCGCCCTGATGGGTGAAACTACCGATGGCGTATCGGTATCGGATGCCGCAAACATGGCTGTAGATACGGTTCGAAGCCGCATGGGACAGCTTCAGGTTCCGGCCAGGCTTAAGGATTTCGACCTTTCCATTGATCGGCTTGTTCCGGCGGCGGAAGCGGCCAGAAACCTTGAATTTGTCGCCTCATCTCCATGGACTGTAACATCGGAGGACGCTTACGACCTGTTAAAACAGGCCTTTTAAAATAGAGCTTTCAATCATAGGTTTTTTATGATAGAATTATTTAAAGAGTAAGTAACAAGCATGGCCCAAGACAATGTTTTTCAAGGGGAGATGGATCCCGAAATTGCCGCTTTGCTCGGAACTAGCGTCACCCCAAAAGAGAGCGCGGACGCTATTCCGGACTTCGCGCATCTGTTCAGCGACGGCGAGGCGGAAGAATCGGAAGAAGCCCAGAGTGAGGCAGACGAGCCGGACTTAACTTCCGGCGGTTTTCCTGAAATCACAAAGCGCCTGGAAGAAGTTCCCCACAAAGCCTTTGACGATCCCGAATACTATAAAACGGCGCTTGGCAACGAAGGCGATATCGCCAAGCGGGTACACGCAATCCTACAGAAGTACCTTAACGCCAAAGATCCAAAAGATAAGGGCGTTTTTCGCCAGCAGTTTATACCCGCTTATTGGGAATTCCTTATCAATGTAGCCCGAAAGGCCCCGGGCAAAATACCGGATCCAAAAAAATACCTTCTTCGCTACGGGTTGCTTCATCCTACTTTTCTAAACCAGGAGACCCGTACCTTTTTTTCCAAAATAATTACAGAAAATACCATGAATCAGCCTGTTTATTATCTGGATGAATGGTTTAAGGCGGTAGGTACAGCGGTAGTCAAAATTTCCAGTACCGATGAAGCTGTCGCTACAAAAAGCAATAAAAACACGCAGCTAATGGGCCTGCTGGAAAAGGCCCAGGGGAAGCTGGATGGCGTCAAAACCCTTATCAGGGTAAAAAACGGTGAAAGACTGGCAAAAGAAGAAGAACTGGTGAAAATGATTTCCCAAATTGCGGATCATTACCCTGTTACCGGATTGCCTACGATAAGCAGTTGCTATACTGAAGTGCAGAAACGGATTTTTACCGATGTTCAGAATGTCCTTAAAGATCTTATTAAATCCGACAGGGATCAGGATCTGTATTTAAAAGACTATTATCAGGCCGAAGAGGACGTAAAAACTCTCCAATTCAGGATGGAAGAAGAAGGCGCCGCTGTTGAAGTCGATGTTGGAGCGGTGGATACGGAATTTAATACCGTCCGACAGATGGTAAAAATGACGATTGGCCGCCAGGGTAACCACTTCCCCGTTTTGTCCAGCGAATATTTCCACTGTATGCCCAACGATGTGGCTACCAGGGAAAATGTCATCGCTATGCTTGCCTGGATAGAAAGCATTGACGCTGAAGCGTTCTGTAGGTCGTATAAAAACCGGCTTAACCGCATCGTTCCTTACGTGGTACTGGTTCCAAGCTACGGGGATTCGGGAATGTGCTGGGAACCCTACGATCGCCATAACCGCGCGACAAGCAGGGGACGCATTGCGGTGCCCATGTACCCAAGAAGCCTTCAAATCGCCGTCCTTACCGCAGTCGGCGATCTCCGTTGGCAGGTAGCAAAAGAAAAAGCGTCCTATTACTGGATGGAAGAAGGAATTACAGGAAATTATTACCAGTGGTTCACGAAGATGAAAATGAAAGGTGACTTAAAAGAAGCTTTTATCCAGGACTATATTATGTGGATGACCAAGGAAAGCGAAGGCACCCAAAAGCTGGACAAAGAACTGCGCGGCGCTTTCTGGCGTTATATGCCATTCACACAGCCAGTAAAAGAAAAACTAAAGACCCGCAGTTTCGTCTATCAGGAGCTTTACCAGCGTGACGTGAACAGATCAATGTCTGATGGGTATTAGAATAACGTCCTTAATTGAATAATACTTAACTCACAAATTTGCAAAATCCTGACAAAGAGAGGGCAGCGGGAGCGGCAAAAAAACTGGAAGAACATGTCGCAGACCTTCGGTCTGACACAGCCCCGTCCGGCTTTTTCCCTGTTTATAGTTATCGCCGTTTGCGGGAAACAAAAATAGGATCGAAATATTTTTCCATATCTATCTTTTTCATCAGTATCTTTATTGCAAGCCTATAAATAAAAAATGAAGCCGCGATGGCCCCAGCAAAAAACAGTGGAAGCACCCAGGCGGCGACGCTTTCGCTGACACGGCCATAAAGGAAATTGCTGTAAATAATCAGGAAAAGCAGAAAACAGACAATTGTAACGATGACATTAAAAATGGTTCCTCCAATAAGAAAAAGGAGTGTGTTCGTTTTTTTACTCATTAATGGTTTCCTTTTCCGGTTTTATCATGGTAGCCAACAGGAGCAGACAGCAGACCACCACGCTGGAATCGGCCGCGTTGAAGGTGGGCCATCTTTCCATGCCAAATAAGCCGTAGAGCTTTACACTGATAAAATCCACCACCCCGTCTTTCCTGAAAATCCGGTCAATGATATTGCTCGTTCCCCCGCCGATTATTCCCGCTACAGCCCAGCGTTGCAGGTGGCTGAATTCAACGGTGTGAAAATAATACCATACAAGAAAGCCCAGTACCGCAATGGGGGCAATCACAAAGAGGATTTGCCGGAGCCCGTCGGGAATATTATCCCCAAGGCTAAAGGCAATGGCCTTGTTCCGGACGTGGTAAATTTGCAGAAACCCGTTGTTAAATACATCTTTAATAAGCGTACCTTGTATGGGCCATTTTATGGCAATAAAAGCCTTGGTTGCTTGATCCACAATAATAACCAGAGCAGTAAGTATGAAAGGCTTTAAATATCTTTTTTCTTTTATAGCTCCATCTTTATCCATTATAATTCCCCTTACAAGCCGGTTGGCACATCAATAAAAACAGTATCCGCTTCGAGCTGTTTAACACATTCTTCCATCATCCGCCTGACTCCCCAAACCTCCGTGGAATAATGTCCGCCGGCAATCATGTTCATGCGGCCTTCCAGCGCGTGATGGTAAACCGTATGGGAGCTTTCCCCGGTAACGTAAAGATCGACTTTTTCTTCCAGAGCCTGGAAAGCTTCGAGGCCAGCGCCGCCTGATATTACAGCGCAGGTTTGGCTCTCGCTCTTTCCAAACGGAAGGACGCCCAGCGGGGGACGGTTCATGAAGCTTATTCTTTTTACCGCTTCATCCACAGTCAGGGCTTTTTTCAGGTTTCCCTTGTAGCCGACTTTACGCCCGTTGTAAAGGCCAAAGGGTTCGGGGTTTTCAATGCCCAAAAGCTCCGCCAGAACCGCGTTATTGCCAAGATGTGGATGTTGATCCAGGGGCAGGTGAACCCCATAGAGGGCCAGGTTGTTGTCCAAAAGGAATTTGATCCGCTTCCTGTAGCTTCCCAACAGCCTTTCGGCTTGGCCCCAAAAAAGCCCGTGGTGAACGAAAAGCATACCCGCTCCCGCCGCAGCAGCCTGCTTAAAAACTTCCAGGGCCGCGTCAACCGCAAAGGCAATTTTTTTTATTTCGGAGCCGTCGTTGTCAACCTGCAGGCCGTTAAGCGAAGAATCCGCTTCTTTAAATCCCTCTATATCCAATATGCCGCGAAAAAATTCATCCAGTTTGCTGCTGGTAAGCGCCATAAAATCCCCCCGAGGCCTAAATAAAGTGGCCTAGCTCCCTGTCTTCCTGAAAACCGCTTGCGCGGGCAATTCCATAAGAAGCGATTGTGCTTATCATCACATCCAGAAAAGTTCCCACGGCGATAAGGTAAAAGGCCAGTGGCTTTAGAATCAGGTAACCCGCCTCAAAGCCGCGCCCATAGCCCAGGCAAAGAACCGCAAGGGCAATATAAGCGCCGCCGCCCGGGTGGCCCGCCAACAGGAAAGAAATGAGCAGCGCCCTGCCCGCTATCATTATAATGTCCTGCATGGTAATACCCAGGCTTGAATAGGAATTGATGATCACGATAAAGGCCGATGCCGCAACCATGGCGCTTCCTGCCCGGCCAAAAACCGCAAAGAGGGACACCGTTATCGCGTTTGAGCGGCGACGCGTCCCGATATTTTCTTTTACGTGCCGGAAAATCACCGGCAGGGAAAAGTAGATGTCCCCGGAAAAAAATCCTGCCAGGGCCTGACTTATTGAACCGTAAAGGATCGCCCAGGGATTGGTCTTTGGCCTTAGAAGGTACAAAAAAAGCGGAAGAATGCCAAAACCCAGAACCGCGCTGGAAACTCCAAGCAGAATAATAAGATCCTTGAAAATATCCGCTTTTAAAACGTTTTGAAAGCGTATTGCCCAGTAAGCGCTCAAAACTATCATTATTATTCCCAGAATCTCCGAAAAAAAAGTGGCGATGTGATAAAAAATTCTTGAAAGTGAATCCACCATTGCCAAAACCGGTTTGGTATAGTTACGGTCGTAAGAAAGCCCCATGCCCAGGAAAAAAGCAAAAACCAGCATCGGCAACAGGCTTATTCCGCCGCCAAACACCGCCGAAAACATATTGGAAGGGAAAATATTCAGGATACCTTCAGCCGTATTAAGCGAAATCGCTTCGGCCTGTTCCTCAACAAGAATGGGAATACGGGCAGGGGGGAAAAACAAGGTTGCAAGAACACCCGCGCTGATAATAAACGCTGAGCTGAAAACAATAACAATAAAAGTTTTTAATACCAGAGTCCAAAATTGGCTGTCCTGCCTGAGTTCGTAAACAGCAATGGTCAAAGAAAAAACAAGCATCGGCGCCAGGCAATAGCGGCCCATACGGATCGCCAGATCCCCAAGCCAGGCAATATTTTTTACAATAGTCTGATTATCAGCAGGCAAATGAAGCCCAATTATTACGCCCAAAATTGAGCCAATTAAAAGCTTAAGCCAAACCTTCATTGTTTTAGCATAACTTAAGGCAGGATGGAATTCAAGGCAGAGCAGCTCAGGTTGATCACTACGGCAGATTTCGTAATAATGCACTTAGATGAAAGTAATTTTAACCGGCTACGGAAAAATGGGACGCCTGCTTGAAACCAAGCTCCGCGAAAGGGGGCATAGTGTTCTGGCAGTGGTAGACCCCTATTATGCCGAAAACGGCGCTCCGTCTTCTTTGCCTATTGAGTCATACCCTTCCCTAAGAAACGCCCTGGACGGAAAGCAGGGGAAGAGCTTAAAAGACGCCGATGTGGTTATAGAATTTTCGGTGCCCCCTGTTGCACCGGATAACCTTCTTTTCCTTGTCAACGAAAAAATCCCCGTGGTAACAGGCACCACAGGCTGGTACGACAAACTGCCTGAAATCAGCAAGGCGGTGGTATCTGCCGGTTCTTCCCTGCTTTGGTCATCCAATTTCTCGCTTGGCGTAAATCTTTTTTACCGCATTGCCAGTTGCGCCGCAAAATTGATGGACCCCTTTAAGGAGTACGATGTGGCGGGTTTTGAAGCCCACCACAACAACAAGGCGGACAGCCCTTCAGGTACAGCAAAGACCCTGGTCAACCTGGTGCTTGGCCAAATGACCAGAAAAAAGAGAGCTGTGTACCAGACGCTGGAAAGAAAACCGGATGCCGACGAGCTTCACTTCGCCAGCCTCCGTGTTGGCTCAGCTCCTGGAACACACAGCCTTATCTTTGATTCAAATGCCGATACAATTGAGATAACCCATACAGCCAGAAACCGTGACGGCTTTGCAGTTGGCGCGGTTTTGGCGGCGGAATGGCTTATCGCCGAAAAACGGATCGGCATTTTTACAATGGACGATGTTTTAGAGGACAAAGTCCTAAGGAATTGGTGAAATGAAAAATTTATCCGGCGCGTTTACCGCCCTTGTTACCCCGATGAAAGAAAACGGAGACGTGGATTACGATGGCTTCAGAAAGTTTATTAATTTCCAGCTGGAACAGGGAATAGACGGCATTGTTCCCCTGGGCACTACCGGGGAAACCCCCACATTGGATGAGGACGAAGAAGAAAAGCTTATCCGTATCGCCGTTGACGAGGTTAAGGGCGCTGTCCCGATTATTGTAGGCACAGGATCCAACGATACAAAACACATGGTTACATATACCAGAAGGGCCAAAGACATGGGGGCGGATGCCGCCCTGGTGGTAACCCCCTATTACAACAAGCCCAACGATGACGGCCTTTACAGGCATTTTGAGGCCGCCGCCGCCGTAGACATTCCAATTGTGGTTTACAACATTGCCTCGCGGACAGGGCGGAACATCCCCACTCCCTTAATGGAAAAAATCGCCGCCATAAGCGGCATTGTGGGCGTCAAGGAAGCATCCGGCGATCTTAACCAGATGGGGGACGTTCTGCAAAACATCGCTTTGCCGCGAAAAGGCGGGGCAAACCCCTTCGTCGTTTTCTCAGGGGACGATAGCTTTACCCTGCCGCTTATTTCCCTGGGCGGCGACGGCATCATCTCGGTTATTTCAAACCTTGTACCAGCCAGGGTAAAAGCCCTGACTAAAGCTTGCCTCGCAGGCGATTTTGAAGAAGGGCGAAAAATTCATTTTGAGCTTCTTCCGCTTATAAAAGCGGCGTTCATTGAAACAAACCCTATTCCCATTAAAACGGCCATGTCCTGGGCAGGGCTTCCAGCGGGCCCCGCAAGGCTTCCCCTTGGAAAACTGGATAGCAAAAACGAGGCTGTACTAAAAAAAGCCATTGAAAAGCTTGGGATAAAAACCGCTTAACGCTTCAAGCGCTTTTTTTATTCAGGACTTTCTCTATTCGATTGAGGAGATCATCTTTATTGTAGGGTTTCGTGATATAATCAGCAGCGCCTATTTCCTGTGCATGTTCCACTTCGGCTGATTCGCTTACAGAAGTCAAAAACACTATCGGGACATCTTGTAAAAAACTTATCGCTCTTAATCTGTTAAATGTCTCCCAGCCGTCCAGGTGGGGCATTAATATATCCAATAAAATTAAATTCGGGACAACCCCGCTAAGCATGTATTCCAGCGCGTCTTTTCCTGATTTGGCGGCAATAGTTTCATATTTATCTTTTAGTATGTTCTCGAGTATTGTAAGATGAATTTCATCGTCATCAACCAGGAAGATTTTTTTGGGTTTGTCCATTTTTTTCCGCCCCATACTATTGAATTGTATAATAAAATGCTAAATAATACAATATCTCTACTGTTCTGATTTTTTAAGGAGACATAAGGAGTACGCAATGCCCAGGATTCCAGTAGGAGTATTAGGCGCTACCGGAATGGTAGGCCAGCAGTACATTACCCTTTTAAAAGATCATCCCTGGTTCCAGGTGCGTTTTGTGGCGGCATCTCCCAGAAGCGCTGGGAAAAAATACAAGGACGCCGCATCGGGCCGCATTCATTTTCCGGGCGTTGCCGAGTCTGTCGGGGAGCTTACTGTCGCGGACGCCAACGATGTTTCACGCGCCGCCGACGCGGCAAAAGCCGGGGACTGCGCCTTTGTGTTTTCCGCCCTTGAAATGGGCAAGGATGAAATCCGCGCTCTGGAAAATTCCTACGCGGCTGCCTGCCTGCCGGTAATTTCCAACGCTTCGGCACATCGCTGGACTGACGACGTGCCGGTGCTTGTTGCCGAAGTGAACCACCACCATGCAGACATAATTCCCGCCCAGCGGAAAAAGCGCGGCTGGGACAAGGGCTTTATCGCGGTTAAACCCAACTGCTCCATTCAGAGCTACACAACGGCGCTTTACGCGCTGATAAAAGCGGGTTACGAAATCAGGCGGCTTGTCGTTACCACCCTTCAGGCGGTGTCCGGCGCGGGCTATCCCGGCGTTCCAAGCCTCGACATGATCGACAACATCGTTCCATACATCGGCGGGGAGGAAGAAAAGTCAGAGCTGGAGCCGCTAAAGATTTTGGGGTCAATTGACGGAGGCGTTTTCAAGAACGCCGAACTGCCGAAAATCTCCGCCCACTGCAACCGAGTTCCCGTAACCGACGGGCACACAGCCTGCGTTAGCCTGGAGTTCGGTGAAAACAAACCATCGGTAGATGAAGTAAAAAAAATTTGGTCTGAATTTACAAGCCTTCCGCAAGAACTGAAGCTCCCGACGGCCCCCCAGAGGCCTATCATTGTCCGGGAAGAAAATGACCGCCCCCAGCCGCGCAAAGACAGAGACGCGGACAAAGCAATGGCGGTAACTATAGGGCGGATTAGGCCCTGCAATGTTTTTGACCTACGCTTTGTAGGCCTATCCCACAACACTGTCCGAGGCGCGGCGGGGGGCGGCATACTCAACGCGGAACTTTTAAAACACAAGGGATATTTGGATTAATGAACGGACTGTATCTTTTGGTCATTTCCGTTGTGGTACTCGGTCTGGCATATCTGTTGTACGGCCGTTTCCTTGCGCGTCGCTGGGGTATCGATCCCGCGCAAAAGACTCCGGCGCAAGAGTTTGAAGACGGCAAGGAATATGTTCCTACTTCTCCGGCAGTGGTTTTTGGATACGAGTTTTCTTCAATTGCCGGAGCCGGACCGATTAACGGGCCGATCATAGCGGCTATGTTTGGCTGGCTGCCGGCTTTGCTCTGGCTGCTCCTGGGCTCAGTGTTTTTCGGTGCTGTGCATGATTTTGCGGCGCTGTACACATCGGTAAAAAACAAAGGGAAATCCATCGGCTATGTAATTGAGCTTTACGTGGGAAAAACGGGCAAACGCCTGTTTTTGGTTTTTGTCTGGCTTTTTTCCATCCTGATTGCCGGGGCTTTTGCCGACATTGTAGCCGGTACGTTTGACGGATTTAACAGCTCAGGCGCCAAAATTCAAACCGACGGGTCCGTGGCTTCAACTTCCTGCTTTTTCATTGCGGCAGCCATCGGGCTGGGCTTTCTTATCCGCAGGCGAAAAACCTCTGATCTGGCCAGTGGAATTATCGCCATCGACTTATTGATTGTCTGCATTGTTTTGGGGATCTTTTTTCCCATTTTTTTGCCAAAATCCGTTTGGCTCCTGTTGATTTTTGGCTATATTTTTACCGCTTCGGTGCTTCCCATCTGGGTATTGGGCCAGCCCAGGAATTACCTTAACTCGTTCCTCTTAATCGCGATGATCATTGCGGCCTTTGCGGGCGTGGTATTTACAAGCCCAAAGATCGAAATTCCCGCCTTTACCTCCTTCTATGTGAACGGTAACTGGCTTTTCCCGGGCCTTTTTATCACCATAGCCTGCGGGGCAATATCGGGCTTTCATTCGCTGGTTGTTACAGGAGCAACATCCAAACAGATAAGCAGCGAAAAATACATGCTTCCCATTTCCTACGGGGCTATGCTGGTCGAGACGCTGGTGGCTATTCTCGCGCTCATAGCCGTTGGTTCTCTGGCAAAAGGCGGCGTGTTGCCAAGGGAGACTCCTCCGGTAGTTTTTGCGACAGCGGTTTCGGGCTTTCTTTTTCAGTTGGGTTTACCTGAACAGGTTTCGTATATAATTGTTTCCCTGGCGGTATCTTCTTTTGTGCTAACCACGCTTGATACAGTAGCCCGGCTGGGCCGTCTTTCGTTTCAGGAACTGTTTACCATTGAGGACGAGGCCAAAGGAGCCGATAATCTATTTATTCGCGCATTAAAAAGCAAGAGCGCCGCTTCAATTTTTACATTAGCGCCTGCTTTTCTTCTGGCAATAATGGGCTACCAGACCATTTGGGCGCTTTTTGGCGCTGCAAACCAGCTTTTGGCCGCGTTGACCCTTATTGCCTGTATGATGTTTCTAAAAAAGACCGGAAGGAAAAAGGCCATGCTGTTGATCCCTACAGTTATAATGCTGGCTGTCACATTTACTTCCCTTGTCCTGTCCATTAAAGACAGGGTAGTTTTGCTTTTGCAAGGCAGCCAAAACACTTCGGCCCCTGTTCTGCAAATATGCATCGCCGCGCTGCTTTTGGTTTTGGGAATTCTTGTGGCAATTTCCTGTACGGTAAAACTTTTGGAAAAAAACCCCAAAACATAGGCCAATGAATACAAAAGTAGATTTAATCATTTCTTTCCTTACCAGCGGAAAGTACAGGGGAATAAAGGATGAAAAGGATATGGATGCAATCATCCGCCTTATTGTCCTTAATATCACCTATATTATTTCATCAATCATTATCGCCTTCATTGGCATAACCGATATGCGAAGTGGCTTCGTAGATCAGGGATTGCTTGAGCTTATAATCGGGTTTCTTATTTTTTTGAACCTGATACTGCTCCGTACCGAGCTTCCTTTTATTGTAGGCGGCTTTATTCTTACCGCCGTATTTGGATTATTCTGCGGCTATTCAATTTTTTCACATGACGGAGCCCTGAGCTTTCCAAGCCTGTGGATTTACTCCTATCCTTTGATATCAATATTTACCCTGGGCTTACCCTTCGGCCTTGCTCCGGCTCTAATTTTATTTTTTGTTGCAATATTTGGCACTTTTTCACAAGGATTTGCGAATGCCAGCTATAATCTGGGCGAAGCCCTTTTGATATGCGGGGTTTACTTTTTTGTTCTTACCTTAACAGCGGTTTATGAATATGTCCGTTCCATAAAGGATCATTGGCTTTCCCGGCAAGACAGCTACATGAACATGGTTTTCGAGAACAGCCCGGACATAATTCTGCTTTTGGACAACAATGGCGGCCTGGTATATTGCGCCGATGAGTTCCTAAAAAGGACCCATATCCGAAGCTTTGCCAGTATACGCAAGACCCATTACGCCGAAGTTTTTTCCCGTTTCTGCGAAAAAGCTGAGCTTGATGAAATAAGAAAATTATTTAAACTCTCAAGGGAAGAAAAAAATCCCGTTGTTCTGGAGAGGGTGATGGACATTGGCAAAGACGGGAATCAGCGGCACTACGCGATTCACTTTACGCCGATGTACAGCAAAGACGGAGCTTTCCAGGGCGCTTTCATTCTTTTCCATGACACGACAGAGATAATGCTGGCCAAAATTCGTACAGAGCAGGCAAGCATGGCGAAAACAAATTTCCTTGCCAGCATGAGCCACGAGATCCGCACTCCCTTAAACGCCATTATCGGCATGACCTCCATTGCCGTCAGTTCGCCCGAACCGGAGCGGAAAGATTACTGCCTTGCCAAGATCTCAGGCGCTTCCACCCACCTTCTGGGAATTATCAATGATATCCTTGATATGTCAAAAATTGAGGAAGGAAAATTTGAGCTTTTTTGCGCGGAATTTAATTATTCATCCATGCTGAATCAAGTACTGAGTATTTTTGAATTTAGGATAAAAGAAAAAAAGCTGATATTAGCTGTAAATACAGATCCGCTTATTCCTGCCTGTATCATTACCGATGAGCAAAGGCTTTCCCAGATAATCGCTAACCTTATCAGCAACGCGATAAAGTTTACGCCTGACGAAGGCAGAATAAGCCTTGATACCAAATTGCTGGAATTAAGCGAAAACACGTGCACGCTGGAGATTAGAGTTACCGATACCGGCATAGGCATTGCAAAGGAAGAACAAAGCAAGCTGTTCCATTCTTTCGTTCAGGTTGACTCAAGCATTTCGCGCAGATTCGGCGGTACCGGGCTGGGCCTGGCAATCACGAAGAAAATCGCGGAAATGATGCAGGGCGACATTCGCATTGAATCGGAATTGGGCAATGGAGCCACATTTATCGTTACAGTCAAAGCAGACTTAAAAAAGCAGGATGCGGCATCGGCTCAATCAGATTCGTCTGAGACACCCACGGCATCAGCAGAGGACTTCAAGGGGAAACAGATCCTGCTTGTGGAGGATGTGGAAATTAACCGGGAAATCGTCATTGCCTTGCTTGAAGATTTTAATATTGAGATTACCGAAGCGGAAGACGGACAGGAGGCGATTGACAAATTTGCCGCAACTCCTGAAAAATTTGATTTAATTTTTATGGATATCCATATGCCCGGCGTTGACGGCTACGAATCAACCAAACTTATTCGCGCTCTTGATCATCCCAAGGCTAAAAGCATTCCGATAATCGCCATGACAGCCAACGTGTTCAAAGAGGACGTTGAACGCTGCCTGGCGGCAGGAATGAACGGCCACTTGGGAAAACCACTGAATTTTAACGATGTGGTAAAAGTTTTAAACAAGTATTTAAGGAAAAACTAATGAACATCAAAACCTTTCCGTTATCAAAAACACAGCTAGAAGAATTGACAGGGCAGTACCCCACTCCATTTTATATTTATGACGAGGAAGCCATTCGCAAAAATGTCCGCCGCCTGATTGCGGCCTTTTCGGTCTTCCCCAGCTATAAAGAGCATTTCGCGGTTAAAGCAATGCCCAATCCCTATATGCTGAAAATTCTCGCGGAAGAGGGGCTTGGGGCCGACTGTTCCAGCCTTCCGGAGCTATTACTGGCGGATATGGTGGGCATGAAAGGCGAAGAGCTGATGTTCACCTCAAACGAGACTCCGGCAAAAGAGTACATAAAGGCCAGAGAGCTGGGGGCAATCATTAACCTGGACGATTTTTCCCATATAGCGTTTTTGGAAAAATCCCTTGAAAGACAAAGCGGCTTGCCTGAGCTGGTTTCCTGCCGCTACAATCCCGGCCCGCTTAAAGAGGGGAACGCCATCATCGGCAAGCCGGAAGAGGCAAAATACGGCTTTACAAGGGCGCAGATTTTTGAGGGCTACACCCTGCTAAAAGCTAAAGGGGTAAAACGCTTCGGCCTTCACACTATGGTAGCTTCCAACGAACTCAGTTTGGACTATCATCTGGAAACAGGGCGGCTTCTCTTTGAGCTTGCCGCCGAAATAAAAGCGAAATGCGGCGTTGCCCTGGAATTTGTCAATTTGGGCGGCGGGCTTGGAATCCCATATAGGCCGGAAGAAGAAGCGGTAAGCTGGGTAGCCTTGGCAACGGGGCTTAAAAAACTCTACGACGAAATAATTGTAAAAGCCGGCCTGGACGGCCTTGCCATCCACACCGAGTATGGCCGTCCCATTACCGGTCCATACGGCTGGCTCGTCTCGCGGGCTGTTCACAAAAAAGAAATCTACCGCAATTACATCGGCCTGGACACATGCATGGCCGACTTAATGCGCCCTGCCCTATACGGCGCTTACCACCACATCACTGTCCTTGGAAAAGAAAACGCCCCCCATGATAAAACTTACGACATCGTCGGGAGCCTCTGCGAAAACAACGACAAATTCGCCTTCCAGCGAAAAATGCCCGAAATTGCCGTAGCTGCCGAAGGGGTCGGCGACCTTGTGATTATACACGACACCGGCGCACACGGGAGGGCCATGGGTTTTAACTACAACGGCAAGCTCCGCTGCGGGGAACTTTTACTGCGGCCCGACGGTTCAATCAAGCAGATCCGCAGGGCCGAGACCGTGGAAGATTATTTTGCTACACTAGACTTAATTGCGTTAAAGGAATTTAGCTAATAAGTTAAACCACAGAGTACATGGAGTAACACGGACGAATAATTACCTCTATCTCTGTGAAACTCCAAGCTGACCGATGGTCAGCAGACCTCCGTGGTTATTAAAGGAGATAAATATGTTGAATAGAAACCCTTGCCTTGCCAACTTAAAAGCCGGATATTTGTTCCCCGAAATCGCCAAGCGCCGACGGGAATACGCGGCGGCCCATCCGGAAGCGAAAATCATCAGCCTGGGAATCGGGAACACCACAGAGCCCGTTTTGCCCCACATTGACGCGGGTCTTGTTGAGGGCGCCAGACAGCTTGGAACGGCGGAAGGTTACTCCGGCTATCAGGACGAGGGTCTTCTATCGTTAAGGGAAAAAATATCCAAAGTGTTCTACGGCGGGCAATTCGGCGCGGATGAAATCTTCATTTCCGACGGAGCCAAATGCGACATAGGCCGCCTCCAGCTTCTTTTTGGAACGGGGACTCCTGTGGCGGTTCAAGACCCCTCCTATCCGGTTTACGTAGACGGCTCCGTGCTTATCGGATCGGCAGGCGGCTGGGAGGGCTCCGGTTACAAGGGCATCACCTACCTCCCCTGCACCGCAGAGAACGGCTACTTCCCGGACCTTTCCCGGCTTCCGCCCAACTGCCTTATTTACTTTTGTTCCCCAAATAACCCAACAGGCGCGGTCGCCGACAAAAAACAGCTTAAGGCACTTGTAGATGCCGCCAAAAAGAACGGTTCAATCATTGTCTTTGACGCGGCCTATTCAACCTACATCCGTGACAGCGCCCTGCCCAAAACCATATTTGAAGTTGAAGGCTCAAAGACCTGCGCAATAGAAGTCAATTCCTTTAGCAAGTCCGCAGGCTTTACCGGAGTCCGCCTTGGATGGACTGCGGTTCCAAAAGAGCTAAAGTATTCAAACGGCGAAAGCGTCAGGGCAGACTGGGCCAGGATTTCCGGCACAGTATTTAACGGCGCTTCCAACATTGCCCAGGCAGGCGGCATGGCGGCGCTGGACGATGAAGGCCTAAAGGAAATAAAAGCCCTTTGCGATTTTTACCTGGGAAACGCAAGGCTTATCAGGAACGCCCTCCAAAAGCTGGGAATCACCTGCGTTGGGGGGGACAACTCCCCTTACATCTGGGGCCATTTCCCCGGAAGGGACAGTTGGGAAGTTTTTTCGGAACTTCTGGAAAAGTGCCAGGTGGTTACCACCCCCGGCTCAGGCTTTGGCCCGGCTGGGCAGTCATTTATACGGTTCTCGGCCTTTGGGCATCGAGGCGATGTGGAGGAAGCGTGCGGAAGGCTGGAACGGCTGGGCTTGAATGAAAATTCTTCTATGAAAGACGCCTAATAAAGGGTATTAATACCACAGGGCAGAGCCCTGCACCCGGCGCCTACGGCGCCTTTCCGCGGCAGAGCCGCGGGGTATTAAACCCTTTTTTGTTCCTCCTCGCTCGGTCATGCGAAAGCAAGCTTTCGCGCGACCCTCGCTCGTCGTCCAATAATCTTCTTTGCCAAAAGATCCTTAATTTTCCTATGACGTGGTATAGATTCAAATATTCCTGTATTTGGGTTTTTATACCAATCATGGTCGCTTCCATGCCTGATGAAAATAGCACCGTTTTTCGTAATGATTTTGATTAACTCAAGGCGTTTCATACAGGTATGGCGATAAGACCTGTATGCTCAGGGACAGCAGGCTGAATATCATCAAACTGCTTAATATCGCCATAGAGTGAAACAAGCATTTTTTCAAGTTCTTCAATCGTATCCCCTTGCGTCCAGTAATCGGGATACTGGTTGAGGTAGCCAATATATCCGCCTTCTTTCGCTTCCCAGTAAGTATATGTTAACTGCATTTATTACCCTCTCTATTTGATACTATGTATCCTAATTGTAGCATATATCAAATTCTGCATATTGAAAATATAATTGTATATATATTACCAGAAAGACAGGTCATCTTGCTTTCCTATTTCTCCACTTCAATAAAACCATTAATGATGTCTATTACTTCCAGCAAAATATCATCATGAACTTTTTCGATAATTTCGTAATTTCGTGCCTTAATGTCCAGGGTTCTTGCCTGATCGGATAAAATAACTCCTTTTGTTTTTGTCCTTTCATCCAATTTTACATGGAACGGATAGTCTTTGTTGGTATTCGTTATTGGACATACAATTGCCAAATTGGAAAAATTATTAAAAGTTTCGTTGCTTACTACCAGGGCCGGCCGCCTACCTTTTTGTTCATGGCCAATTTGAGGATCAAAATCAAGCCAAATTATTTGGCCCTGTTTTACCATGCTTCTTTCCCGGCTGGTTTTCCCCAGTCAATTTCTTTTTGCAGCGTATGCTTTTTATCTGAATCCGGTCCGTAAAAATTTAAAATCCGTTCTTTGGTTGTTTTGTGTTTTTTTACTTCCCCCTTCTTTATCACGATTTTATCTTTTTCAAGCATTACATCAACAATATCGTTTTCTGAAATTTGCATATTTTGGAGAAATGCCTTGGGAAGCCTTATACCCTGGCTATTACCCCATTTAACAATTGTTGTTTGCATTTTCAGTCCTCCGTTTTTTGGATATACTAAGTATAGCCAATTCAAAATGAAAGTCAACACATAATCCGTTATCTTGTAATTAGCCCCTCTTTCATATAAAATAAACCAAGAATAAATAAAGGAGTTCACATGAAAGTCGAGGAATTAAAACACGCGAAATTAAAGAAATGGGTAGAGGACGCTGTTGCCCTTATGAAACCCGATTCGGTTGAAGTCTGCGACGGCACTCAGGCGGAATACGACAGGATGATTAAAATCACGGTAGATGCAGGGCTGGGGACGCCGCTTAAGAAAAAACCACACAGCTATCTTTTCCGTTCTGACCCCTCGGATGTGGCGCGTGTGGAAAACCGTACCTTTATCGCAAGCAAGACCGAGGACGATGCCGGCCCCACCAACAACTGGATTGACCCTACAGAACTGAGAAAAACCATGACTGGCCTGTACTCTGGCAGCATGAAGGGCCGGACAATGTATGTGATCCCCTTTTCCATGGGGCCGGTTGGCTCCAACATCGCCAAAATCGGCGTTCAGATTACCGATTCCCCGTACGTTGTGGTGAATATGCACATAATGACCCGCGTGGGAACAAAAGTTCTGGACATACTCGGCGGCGACGGCTTTTTTGTGCCCTGCTTCCATTCGGTAGGCAAACCCCTTGCCGCCGGGGAAGCCGACAACGGCAAATGGCCCTGCGCCCCTCTGGAACACAAGTACATAAGCCATTTCCCCGACACCTACGAGATTTGGTCTTACGGCTCAGGCTACGGCGGAAACGCGCTGTTGGGCAAAAAGTGCCTGGCACTGCGCATCGCCTCGGTACTGGCGCGGGATGAAGGCTGGCTCGCGGAGCACATGCTCATCCTAAAAATTACAAATCCCAAGGGCGAATTTAAGTACGTAACCGGCGCATTTCCCTCAATGTGCGGCAAGACCAACCTGGCCATGCTTATCCCCACCCTGCCGGGCTGGAAAGTCCAGACCGTAGGCGACGACATCGCCTGGATGAAATTCGGCGCGGATGGCCGACTTTACGCGATTAACCCGGAAGCGGGTTTCTTTGGCGTGGCTCCAGGCACCAACAACGAATCCAACTTTAACGCCATGGAATCAGTTAAGAAAAATACGATTTTTACCAACTGCGGCCTGACCGAAGATGGCGATGTCTGGTGGGAGCAAATCGGCCACGGCGCGCCGGGCAAGGAGATCATCGACTGGAAGGGCCAAACGAAACCTGCCCCCCAAACTGACAAAAGCCCCAAGGGCGAGGAAATTGCCCACCCGAACGCCCGCTTTACAGCGCCCGCAAAGCAGTGCCCGGTTATCGCGCCTGAGTGGGAAGACCCCAAAGGCGTGCCCATCAGCGCGTTCCTTTTCGGCGGGCGCAGGCCCAAAACCATCCCCCTGGTGAACCAGAGCAAGAGCTGGGTACACGGCGTGTTTATGGGCTCCATTACCGGCTCGGAAGTTACCGCCGCGGCGCTAGACCTTAAAGCGGGAACGATTCGCCGCGACCCCTTTGCTATGCTGCCCTTCTGCGGCTACCACATGGGCGACTACTTCAACCACTGGATCAGTCTGGGCAAGAAAGCCGAAGCCGAAGGCCACGGCGACAAGCTGCCGAAGATTTTCTTCGTCAACTGGTTCCGCAAGAACGCGGATGACAAGTTTATATGGCCCGGCTACGGCGATAATTCCCGCGTACTGGCGTGGGTTTTTGATCGCTGCGACAACAAGGACAACTGCATCGAGACCCCCATCGGCAACCTGCCCAAACCCGGCACAATTGAACCACCAGCATCCGTTACGCCGGAGATGATGAGTGAGATCTGTTCCGTTGACATCGAAGGCTGGAAAAAGGAAATCGCCGATGTAAGGCAGAACCATTATCCCCATTTCGGCGACAAACTGCCAAAAGAGCTGTATGCGGAGTTAGATGCTATTGAGAAGCGGCTGAACGGTTAATCGCAAACGCCAAGCTTTAGTTTACAGTGAAAGGCACGGGGGTCGCCCCTGTGCCTTTTTTGTTTTCTGCCAAAATGCTATGTTTAGCGAAATGAAAAATATAGAAAAAAATATTGGTTACGCCGTTTTCCTGGTGCTATTGACCACAGCTCAGGTTTTTGCGCAAAACAATCGTACAACAGAAACATCCGCCGCTCCCACATGGCGTCGAACCTTCGGTTCGCGATTTTCTTCCGAGCTTGTTTCCCTCAGGCTTGGCGATTTCCTCCTGTATGTAGGGAAGCAATCGGAAATGGCCGAAATGGTAGCGCGTGAATTCGATATGCCGGGATTTGAACCGTATTACGGAGGTAAATTGCCTGCTCCCGCAAGCAGCGGCGCCGTAAACGGCGGCGCCATAAATGGCGGCGAAAATTATTACGTATTCAAAACTACATTTTCCGTATGCATGGACTGCGTGGACAAGGATATTACGCTGTATATCGATCCTATGTATGTGCCGCGCACTATACGCGTCAATAATACCGTAATCAGTCAGGCGGGCATATACTCAGGGGGAGTGTACAGCACCGGGATAGCTCTCGCCAGTCATGTACCGCTTGCCGGCGGCTTGATTTATTATTCAGAAGATAGCGCCCCAATTGAAAATGTTCTTGTAATTGAAACGTTTCCTCAATATGAAAGAAATCCGCTGCCGGAATTTTCAATGGCCGAATATACTTTTAATGAAAGAAAAGTATTCATAAAAAACCTTTTAACCTCCCACCTGGTGCTTGCCTCCCAGGTTCTTTCGCTGCTAATCGCCGGTTATCATTTCTTTCTCTTTTTTTCCAGGGGCCGCAAGGATATAAAGTATCTGCTTTTTTCACTTCTGTGCCTTTCATTCTTCCTTGCCTACACCAGCGTCGGGTTTATCTATAACTCGCCGCATTATACCCTGATAATTAAGATAACCAGAATTTTCCAACTGCTGAGTTTTCCCCTCTTTGCCGCTTTTATGCTGGAATCGGTGGGATTATTCGGGGATAAAAAGAAGTTCATCATCATTGGTCTTTTAAGCTACAGTGTGCTCTGCGCCGCATACATAGCCTTTCAGAATACAAAACAATCTATAAACGCGACCTATTCCCTCATGACGAATTTAAATACGATACCGATCCTGGCGGGCAGTATTGTTATTCTCTCTTACGTTGTTTTTTATAAGAAAAATATCAAAGTTGTGCCGCTGTTTATAATAGCGCTTACCGTTGCGGGCTCCAGCCTGCGCGACCTTTTGATTCTGTCAAACGGCATAGAGCCGCTGTTTTGGATGGCCCCCTATTCTTTCATTCTCATGGTAATTTTAATATACGTAATTCTGATTACCGAAGAAAATTTTATACAGGGTGCGTTTTCCCGCTACCTTGCGCCTGAGGTTATTTCCGAAATTGTCAAAGACCCCAACAAGCTGAACCTTGGCGGTGAAAAGCGGGAAATGACCGCGATATTTACCGACATTCAGGGTTTCTCCGCTATTTCAGAACAGCTCGATCCTGCCCAACTGGTACGGCTCTTAAACAAGTACCTTACTGAAATGAGCAACATCATAATGGAACACCTTGGAACCATAGATAAATACTGGGGAGACGCGATTATCGCGTTCTTCGGAGCTCCTTTGTTTAACGCTGAACATAGCGCCCTTGCCTGCCGCAGCGCCCTTGCTATCAAGGCGGCGGAGAAAGAATTAAACAAAACGCTAGCCAGTGAAAAGATGAGCCCTGTGCCTATTTTTACCCGCATCGGAATAAATACCGGTGAAATGGTAGTTGGTAATATGGGGGCTGAAAAAAAGATGGATTATACCATCATGGGGAACGCGGTAAACCTTGCGTCGCGTATTGAAGGGGTAAACAAGCAGTACCGTACCGGCGGCATATTGATAAGCGAATACACCAGGGCAAAAATCGGCGATGAATTCCTGCTGCGCGGCATTGACCGTGTCCGGGTGGTAGGTATAAACACACCGCTGCGTTTGTATGAACTGCTGCCAACGGATACTGAGCAGGGCGCGGTGGAAATTTGGGAGAAGGCGCTTGATTTGTATGAACACAGGGATTTTAGAAAGGCTTTTGGCCTGTTTTTTTCGCTCGTAAAGCGTTACCCGCAAGATAATGTAGCCCTGGTTTACGCGCACCGGTGCAAGGCGCTTATAGAAAACCCGCCGCCGGAAGACTGGGATGCCGTGAGGAACCTGACAATGAAATGACATTCATTATATGGTAGAATAAGAAATACCATGAAAAGCAAACTTTTTATTTTATCGGCGCTGTTTGTTTTTGCTTCGGTTTTCGCTTTTGCTCAAAACGCGCTCTTTAAGCCATTTACTTTTTTTCGGGTTATCCAGACAGAACATTTTGATATTATCTTTCCAAAAGAATCAGAAGAATCCGCCAGTCTTTTGGCTTCTTACACCGACCGTGTATATAATCGAATAAGCTCTTTGCTTGGCATCGAGGTTCGAGGTCGTATTCCTGTAACTATTACGCCCCATACAGATTTGTTCAACGGTTATTATATGCCTTTTTTTAATCATATTATGCTTTTTGATACGCCAATGGATGTTGAATGGACCAATTTTGAAAATAACCTTGAAAAACTTTTTCTTCATGAATTGACCCACGCGGTTTCCATGAACACAAGATCGCCGTCTTACGAATTTTGGCATCGCATTTTCGGCGGTTTATATACCCCTGCTTTATGGACCGCGCCGCTATTTATGGTAGAAGGAGTTACGGTCAGTTTTGAAAGCCTTGACAGTACCGGCAGGGCAAATGATCCCCGCACTAAACAATATCTCAGGCAAGCCGTACATGAAAATAAATTCCTTACGCCTTTTCAGGCTTCCGGCGTTTATGACCGGCAAATGCGTCCTAACGGATACTGGTATGAATACGGCGGACTTTTTTCAAAATGGCTTCAGCAAAATTACGGTATGGAAAAATACTCGCAGCTTTGGAAGGAAATGGGAAAGGATGGGAAATTTTCTTTCTTTGTATACCGATCAGGTTTTTATAGTATTTTCAAAAAGGTGTACGGCGTAGATTTTTTAGATGAATGGAATAGATTCGGCGCTTCTCTTGCTTTGGACGGGCTGGAAACCAACGAACACGAGCTTTCTTCAAAAAAGTACAGTTACTTTTCCGAAAGAGAATATTTTATCGGTGGTTTAGCGGCAAGAAAAAACAACCTTTACTTTATTGAAAGCTCGGAAGAAAAAATTGGCGTCTATGATACCCTGACAGGAAAAACGCGAACCATTAACGCGGATTCAGACGTCTATGATATTGATGTTTCAGCAGACGGTAAAAAAATGTTGTTGTCTGGTTATCGTTATATTGGGGACAGAGCTACCGCGGTTGTTACTGAACATAAAACAGATAACGGATGGAAAACAGGCAGAGCAATTAACGGACTGTACAAGGCGCGTTATTTTAGGGACGGAGTTATAGGAATTCGTTCGGTACTGCACAACAACCGTATTGTATTTGAAAAATTTGACGGAACGAGCGAAACTCTTTTTACAGGAAACGAGACTCTTATGTTTTCCGGTCCTCAAGCTCTTGACGATGAGCGGATTGTTTTTATCGCAATGCGGGAAGGCAAAAGAGAGTTATGGCTTTTTAATTATGTTTCAAAGGAACTTTTCAAAATAGAAAACACGCAGGATGACAATGAATATTGGACATATATGAGGGACTTAAACGTCTCGGATGGGAAAATATTTTTCGGTTATAATTCCGATGATCGTATGTATAAACTCGGGATGGTCGACCTTGAAACAATGCAGGCGGTATTCAGCGGCAGGGATTTTTCAGGCGGCGTTCTTAATCCTGTTTCAGCGGACGGAAATGTCTATTATCTTGCGACATTTGTTTCACGTAACAGTCTTATGCGCTTCCCCGAAACTGCGGACTCTCTTTCAGGGAAAAAGGTTAATTTGCAATTAACCAAATTGGACAATCAAAATAGCAAAATTGCTTCAGAGCAGCCGTATACAGGCGAGTCAAAACCATACATCGGATTGCGTTACACAAATCCGTTCCAGTTCTGGCTTCCCCTTCCTTTAATTCGGTCGAATAAAGATGCTCTTATTAAATTTGACGGCATCGGAATTTTTTCGATAATGCAGGATCCTATCGACATGAACAGTATTTCTTTTTTGGCTTATGCCGATGTTCCGTATAAAATGGCAATGATAGATCAGTTTCAATGGCAAAATACAGGCATGGGTTTCCCTCTTATGCTAACACTTTCCGACAAGGTAATAGAATCAGAAGACGATACATCCCGGTATACCAACGCCAGTCTTTCAGGAAGCATAAATTGGACAGGAGATCAGTGGAACAATCAGGTTTCACTTGGCGGCGGCTATTACCGTACCGCTGGTTTGCAGGACGGAAAGGGCGCTTATGAGTGGGGAGAAACAGAAAGCGGTTTTTTCGTGCAGACAGGTTTTGTCTTTTCGTACCGCAGATTAAGCTTGCAATTAAGCGGGGCCAGCCCGACAAACAGTTTTGCCCCTCGCCTTGACATGATTTTCCGCGCAAGCGCTAAAACCAGATTTCCCCTGTCCCTTGCTCTCTTCGGCGCTTATGACGAAAACGGAATGGATCTGCACGGCGTATCAAACATTTTTGGCGAAACGATAATTGACGAATTTGTCCTGAAAGAATACCCCACACATTCAGGTCTTGAGCTTTCCTGGCTTGGCGGCGGCGAAATAGGCGTTGGTCTATTTTCCTTTGAGATGCAAAAAAATCTTTCTCACATCTACTACAACAGGTTTTTTAGCAGCCTTTCGTTAAGAAACCAGATTTACGACTCCGGCGGTCATCCCGACGCCGAAGGAATCAAGATAAACAACCTGCACCTAGCCCAATCTTTAGGGTTAAAAATAGGCATGAAAATCTCTTTTTTACCATTAAAAACAAGTCCCTTTTCACTTGAACCTTTTGTTTTGGGAACATGGAATTTTTCCAACGCTATTACAGGAAAAGGGTCTCTCTGGTCCGTCAGTCTTGGATTTGCCGGGTTATTTTAAGCTGTTTATCTTGAAACAAATAATTCAGTTATTAAGCAGCTTATATAACTTTCCCGACACCGTAAACTGATTCTCTTTTGTCAACAGAAGCGCAATTCCCTCGTCTTCGGCGGACGAGAGAAAGTCTTCGGGAATGGGACGGGAATTGCAGACGATGATTACAGAGATATTTACCAAAGTGGCTACGGCTACGGTGTTCTTGTGGGCCTGAATGGTTATAAGTGCACCGCCATCTTTTGCGTTTGCCATTACATCGGAAAGAAGGTCGGATGTGTACGCCCCGGAAAGATCGGCGTCCGTAAATTTGTCGTGAAGAATTTCTGCCCCCAAAGCGGCGGCGGCCTCGCGTATGGTCATGCTCCTCCCTCCGTGTTTTTTGGCGAGTCGATGTATACAACCGAACGGACTTTCGTGCCAACGCCAAAAGTCGATTCAATATAAAATTCATCCGAAACGCGTTTTGTGTTTGGCAGACCCATTCCCGCGCCGAACCCCAAAGAACGTATCCACTCGTCTGCGGTTGACCATCCCTCTTGCAGCACAAGGCTGATGTCCTTGATGCCGGGGCCGGTGTCCGCTGCCACAACGATCACCTTGTCGGGCTGTATCGTACAGCTAATTGTTCCCCCCAGGGAGTGGACTACCTGGTTTATTTCCAGCTCGTAACTGGCAATGGCAACACGCCGGATAATCTTTGGATCGAAGTTCCGTTTTTTAAGGGCCTTTTTTATTTCCGTAGAAGCCCGTCCCGCCAATTCAAAATCATAACGCACCGTGGTAAATTCCATCTCCGTAAACTTGTCCTGGGCGTTCTCTTCCTTGTTGTGCATTTTTTCAAGCCGCATGACCTCGCGGTTCATTTCCACAAGGAGGCTTTTTACCACATCTTTTGAAGAAATGATCCCCACCAACTCCTTGTTCTTGTTTAAAACCGGAAAGCGGCCGTAACGGTACTTGTTTAGATAGGAAATCGCGAATGAAAGGGGCATATCATCTTGCAGAACGATAACATTTTTGGTCATATGAGCTTCCGCCTGTTCGTCGATATATCCGCCTTCAAGAGCCTTAATAATGTCTTCGATGGAAACGATGCCCAAAAGCTCCCTTTCATCCGAAATGGGAAGGCCGCTGATATAGTTTTCCCGCATGACTGACTGGATACGGCGTATTGTGTCTGTACTTCTTGCGCTGATTACCGCGGCATTCATTACATCCTTTATCTTTAACTGATAAATAAGTTCCAATACCACCGAAGGCGAATCAACCGTACTGATGGGAATGTCTTCTGAAGATCCGGAGCTGTCACTCATTGGTTTCCCCTTTAATAGGAAAATATTTTTCGATAACTTCCGCCACGCCGTCATCATCGTTTGTGTGCTCAGTTACCACATCGGCCATGCTTTTTATGCGTTCATCCCCGTTTACCATTGCAACTCCTATGCCTGCCCAGCGGATCATTGCTTCGTCGTTCATGGAATCCCCGATGGCTATCGTCTGTTCCTGCCTGACTTCCAGAATCTTCGCCACTTCTGCCAGCGCGGTTCCCTTGTCGGTATCTTCGGGCATTATTTCAAGAAAATAGGGACGGCTGTTACAAAGAGTTAAGTTCTGCCCCAGATAAGTACGGATGATAATTTCTATATATTTTAAAGGCTCAGGATCTCCGAGTATTATGAGCTTATAACAACCGTTCGCAACCATATCCTTGAAATTTTCAACTACCACCTGGCGCAAGCCGGTTGTCCTTTGGTCGGCGTTTGAATACTCATTTTGCCGGGATACATACATAATATCATTGTCGTACATCTGCAGCGCAAAGCCTTCGGCGTCAGCCAGGTCGCAAACGGCCAGGATTGTCTCTTTATCAAGTTTCGCTTCATATACAATGTTTCCGGTATTGGTTTCCAAAATAAGCGCGCCGTTATTGCAAATCAGATAGCCTTGCCTTTCATGAAGGCCCAAAAGCCGCGAAAAATCATCCATCGCCGCCTGAATTCTCCCGGAAGCCAGAACCACAGTTACGCCCTTCTGCGCGGTTTGCCTTATGGCGTTTCTTGTCCTGTAAGAAATAGAAAGATCCGAATGCAAAAGAGTATCGTCCAGATCCAGAGCGAGGATTTTCAGGTTATTGGGGCCATCGGGCTTCATAGTATAAGGATAAAGGGTTTAATAGCGCAGGGCAAGGGCCTACGCTCACAGGGCAACCGCATTATAAAAAGGCTAAAGGAAAAGAAGAAACAGACGATAGGGAAGAGCAGGAGGGGACTCATGGACATAAGAGCCAGTCTTGCAATCATCCCGGATCCACGGATAGAACGCTGTA